>Ga0315901_10007319_pt1 | contig 13041 bp, 10 predicted proteins | sample LakEriMetagenome_10_FD_203761 | JGI IMG/M metagenome (GOLD analysis project Ga0315901, IMG submission 203761) | Freshwater fungal communities from buoy surface, Lake Erie, Ohio, United States - Buoy 2 MA116 | ecosystem: Environmental > Aquatic > Freshwater > Lake | place: USA: Lake Erie, Ohio... | reverse complement strand
TGCGTGCCGCGGCGGTAGCGCCGCACGATGCCGCGCGCCGCCAGACGCCGCAGCGAGGGCGTCATCGGGATGCCCGGTGGGATGTCGGCGGCAGGCACGTCCGGCAGGGCGCGATCAGACGTCAGGGGGTGGGGCATCAGGGCAGTCGCGGCGGGCGCGGCAAAGAGCGCCGGGCGCCGATGCCGCGGCGGCCGGATGTTAGCGGGCCCCCATGACGAACGCGCCACGCAGCGCGCCCACCAGCGGCGGCAGCACCGCCACCTGGCGCACGAGCTCGCTGATGCTGCCGGCGCCCGTCTTGGCGCGGATGCTGCCGATCTGCGTGCGCACGGTGCTGACGGCCACGTTCTGCTGCCGGGCGATGGCCGTGGGCCGCACGCCGCTGCACAGCAGCTCCAGCACCCGCGTTTCGGCCGGCGTGAGGTTGACGCTGCGCGCAAAGCCGTGCACCGACAGCTGCTCGCACACCTGGCGCTTGCCCAGCACCAGCAGCGTGGCCGGGCCCTCGCCGCGGGCCTTCTCGGCCGCGCTTTCGGGCAGCGGCACCACCGAGACACTGACGCGCTGCACGCCGGTGCCGAGCGTGACGAGCCGGCGCAGGCCGCGCTGGGCCGAGTCGAGCGCGTCCTGCAGCGGCAGCACGTCCTGCGGGCGCAGCGCGCGCAGCGAACGGCCGATCAGCTGCAGCGGGTGGGCGCCGTCGAGCTCTTGCCGGGCGGCGTGGTTGCAGTACAGCAGCTGCGCGTCGGCGCCGACGAGCAGCATGCCGTAGTCGATCTCGTCGAGCATGCGCGTCAGGCAGGCGCTGAGCTGGGCCGAGCCGGGCTCGGGCATCGTCGACGCGGGGGCGGTGAGACTGTCGAACATGGGGTTCTCCTGGCTCGGCCTTCGGGCCGTGGGCTGTGTCGGTGCTCGGGACACCGTGGCCACGATGGTGGAGAACCCGCCCCCCGCACAGCGGTGAATCGGGTCGGGCAAGGGGGTGAAAAGTAACCACGCTGACTATGATCCCCCGCGTGTCGACTCCCACCCTGCCTTGCCGATGATCCGCGTCGAGGACATCGCTGCCCACGCCGACTACCGCCACCTGCGCACGCTGGCAGGTGTGGCGCACGAGCTGCGCTATGTGGGCACCCACAACTTCGCCGGTCGCAGCCTGTACGGCCGCCTCGACTGCGCCTGGCTGCGCCGCGAGGCCGCCGAGGGGCTGGAGGCCGCCGCCCGCTGGCTGGCCGCCGCACGCCCGGGCTGGCAACTGCTGGTGCTCGATGCGCTGCGGCCGCAGCGCGTGCAAGAGGCGATCTGGGTCGACGTGGCCGGCACGCCGGAGCAGGAGTACTTTGCCAACCCCGAGCGCGGCAGCATCCACAGCTACGGCATGGCGGTGGACGTGACGCTGCGCTCCCCCGCCGGCACCGAGGCCGACATGGGCAGCGGCTTCGACGAGATGAGCCGCCTGTCGCACCCCGCGCTGCACGCCGAGCTGCTGGCCACCGGCCAGCTGACGCCGGCCCAGGTGGCCGAGCGCGACTGCCTGGCCACGGCCATGCGCGCCGGCGGTTTTGCCGGCATCCCCAACGAATGGTGGCACTTCGACCACGGCGACCGCAACCGCGTGCGCCGCGAGTTGCCCCGCGTGCTCTGAGCGGGGCGCTCAGCCAGGCGGGTTGAGCAAGTCGAGGGTCTCCGGGTGGCGGCGCATGTAGGCGGCCACGTAGCTGCACACCGGCCGCACCTGCAGCCGCTCGGCGCGCGCCCAGTCCAGCGCCGCCTTCACCAGCACCGCGGCGATGCCCTGACCCTGCAGCGCGGGCGGCACCTCGGTGTGGTGCAGCACCAGCGTGTCGCCCTGGCGGCGGTACGCGCAGACCGCCGTGGTGGCCGCGGCGGTGGTGACAAAGGCCTGCATCTCGGGGCGGTGCACGACAACGGGCTCCATCCACCCGGATTGTGTGGCCCGCGCCGCGTGCGGCAAGTCCCGTCTTGGGTTTACATTGCGTTGCATCAGCGCCCAAGCCGGGCGAACACGGCCCCCAGGGCCGCAGCGACCGTGGAGTGGAGGGGATGGAAGCCTGGTTCCTGGAAAGCGTGGCCACGGACAGTTCGCGTGTCACGCACCGCATCGCCAAGTTGCCGTTCCGCATCGGCCGCGACGCCGGTGCCGATCTGGCCGTCGAGGCCCGGGGCCTGTCGCGCCAGCACGCCGAGTTCCGCGAAGAAGCCGACGGCCGCCTGCTGCTGGCCGACCTCGGCAGCACCAACGGCACCTGGGTCAACCGGCAGCGCATCGACGGCCCGCGCTGGGTGGTCGAGAAGGACATCATCCACTTCGGCAACGCCGAGTTCCGCCTCGGCCTGGACAGCGCCACGCGCCTGGTCGCGCGCGACATCGAAGAAGGCGAGCGCACGATGCTCGTGCCGACGGGGGCCAAGGCGCTGTCGCAGAACTTCGTCGAGCACGAGCGCGAGTTCCGCGAGCTGCTCGCCGGCAAGGGCCTCACGGCCGCGGTGCAGCCCATCGTGCAGGCCCAGGGCGGCGCGCTGTTCGCCTACGAGCTGCTCGGCCGCTGCGAACACCCGCTGTTGAAGCAGCCCCCGGGCCGGCTGTTCGACATCGCCAGGAAGCTCAATCTGAAGGCCGAGCTCAGCGCGGCGTTCCGCCAGTTCGGCGTGCCGGCGGTGGCGCCGCACCTGCAGGGCCTGAAGCTCTTCGTCAACACCGACCCCGACGAGACCTTCACCGAGACCTTCTTCCAGAGCCTGCGCGCGCTGCGCGAGCTGGCGCCGCCACCGGCGCTGGTGATCGAGGTCCACGAAACCGCTGTGATGGACGGCGCCGGCATGCGCACGCTGGCCCAGCGCATCACCGAGCTGGGGCTCGAGTTCGCCTACGACGACTTCGGCGCCGGCGACTTCGGCCGCATGAAGCAGCTCTTCGAGGTGCCGCCGCATTACGTCAAGGTCGACATGGGGCTGATCCGTGGCATCGACCGCGCGTCGGACGGCGAGCGCAAGAGCGTGGCCGACCTGGTGCGCTGGACCATCGACGTCGGCGCCGTGCCGCTGGCCGAAGGCGTGGAGACCGACGCCGAGGCCGCCGTCTGCCGCGACCTCGGCTTCGAGTTGATCCAGGGCTACCTCACCGGCAAGCCGGTGCCGGTGGCCTCGCTCGCCGGCGGCTGATCAGGCCGCAGGGGCCGAGGGCGGCTGCGCGCGCCCGCGGCGCCAGCGCAGCAGCGCGGCCTGCAGGCGGTCGGCATCGATGGGCTTGGTCAGGAAGTCGTCCATGCCCGAGGCCAGGGCCTGGTCGCGTTCGCTCACCAGCGCCGCCGCCGTGAGCGCGATGATGGGCACGCCGCGGCCAGCCGGCCGCAGCCGCAGCTCGCGCGTGGCCTCGTGGCCGCTCATGCCCGGCATCTGCACGTCCATCAACACGGCATCGAAGGGCTGGGGCGCGGCCTCGACGGCCGCCAGCGCCTCGTGGCCGTCGCAGGCCTCGGTCACCCGCACGCCCCAGCGCTGGAGCGTGGCCACGGCGATGAGCATGTTGACGGCGTTGTCCTCGACCATCAGCACCCGCATGCCGGCCAGCGCGGCGGCCTCGGTGCCCGGCACCGTGCTGGCCGCGGCCGCGGGCGGCAGCGTGGCCGGCGGCAAGGGCAGCTCGGCCCAGAAGCGGCTGCCATGGCCGCGTTCGCTGGCCACGCCGACGCGCCCACCCATCAGTGCGGCGAGCTCGCGGCAGATCGACAGCCCGAGCCCGGTGCCACCGAAGCGCCGCGTCGTGCTCTGGTCGGCCTGCGTGAAGGGCTTGAAGAGCTCCGGCACCACCTCGGGCTCGATGCCCGGGCCGCTGTCCTCGCAGGCCAGCCGCAGCATCGGTGCCGCCCCGTCCACCCGCTGCGCCGTGATGCGCACGAAGCCTTGATCGGTGAACTTGATGGCGTTGGCGACGTAGTTGGTGACGATCTGCCGCACGCGCAGCGCATCGCCGCTGACCACCGGCCCGACCTCGGGATCGATCTCCAGCAGCAGCTGCAGGCCCCGGGCCTCGGCCAGCGTGCGGTAGGTGTGCGCCAGGATCTCCAGCAGCGCCACCAGGTCGAAAGGCGCCGACTCGATGGGCAGCCGCCCGGCCTCGATCTTGGACAGATCGAGGATGTCCGAGATGATGGCCGCCAGCGACTGCGCGCTGTCCTCGATCTGCGACAGGTACTGGCCGCGCAGCGGCTCGGGCAGCTCGGGGTCGCGCGCCAGGCGGGCCAGGCCCATCAGGCCGTTCAGCGGCGTGCGCAGCTCGTGGCTGGTGTTGGCCAGGAAGGCGCTCTTGGCGCGGTTGGCGGCCTCGGCGTCGTCGCGCGCGCGGGCCAGCGCTTCCTCGAACTGGCGGCGCTCGGTGATGTCCTCGACGATCCACACCGTGCCGCCTTCGGCCGGGCGATGCGGGTCGATGACGCCGGCGCGCAGCCGCGCCAGGAAGTGGCTGCCGTCGCGCCGGCGCACCTCGCGCTCGATCTCGATCTTGCCGCCCTGCGCCAGCGCCGGGCCGACGACGCGGCCGACCTCGGCGTATTCGGCTTCGCTCTTCCAGACGATGCGGCCGGGCTGCCCGATCAGGCTGCCGTCGCGCCAGCCGATCATGCGTTCGAACTCGGCATTGACGAGCACGAAGTGGCTGTCGCGCGTCACGGCCACGCCGATGCCGGCGTTGTCGAGGATGGCCGCGCGCTCCATGCGCTCGCGCTCGCGGGCGCTGATGTCGCGGCCGTTGATGACCAGCATGTCGCGGCCGTCGAGCCGGAAGCGCGCCGCCGAGATCATCAGCGTCACGATGCGGCCGTCACGGCAACGGAACGGGATCGGCAGATCGACCACCTTGCCGTCGCGCTGGAACTGCTGCACGAAGCGCTCGCGGCCGGAGGCGCTGCCCCAGATGCCCAACTCAAGTGACGTACGGCCCACGGCCTCGGCCTGCGACCAGCCGCTCATCTGCTCGAAGGCGCGGTTGACCATCTCGTAGCGGCCGGTCTCGAGGTCGGTCAGCGAGATGACGTCGGGGCTCGTGTCCACCAGGTGCGACAGCGTCGCCTCGGAGCGGCGCAGCGCCTCCTCGGCCTGGTGGCGCTCGGTGACGTCGACGAACATCGACAGCACCGCCGACTCACCCTGCAGGTCGACACGCACCCCCGTGGCGCTGACGTTGGCAACGCGTCCTTCGGTGCGCAGCTTCAGCTCGGCCAGGGGCAACCGCGTGCCCAGGGGCTGCGTGGCCAGCTGGCGCAGCCGCTGGCGTGCCAGCTGGCGGTCGGTGTCGTCGGCGTACAGATCGAAGATCGACACGCCCTTCAGCGAGTCGACCGTGGCATGGCCGAGCAGGCGCGCCGCCGCCGGGTTGGCGTCAACGATGCGGGCGTCGACATGCAGCAGCACCGGCAGCGGCGCGTTGCGGAACAGAGCCTCGTAGCGCAGGCGCGAGTCGGCCAGCGCGGCGCGCGTGGCCTCGATCGCGGTGACGTCGCGCGCCACGCCCCAGAAGCCACGGAAGCGGCCGCTGCGGTCGACCCGAGGCTCGCCGCTGAGCAGGTAAGAGCGGCGCTGGCCATCGCGGTGCAGCCAGACCACCGGCAGGTCGCGGAACGAACGCCGCGCCGCCGCGTCGGCGCGGATCTGCGCGCGCGCTTCGTCGTCCATCTGCAGCGCCGGCAGCGCGTCGAAGGGCACGCCGGCGTCGCTGGTGCTGCCCAGCGGCCGCAGGTCGTGGTTGTGGCGGCCGGCGGCCACCAGACGCATCTGTTCGTCGATCTCCCAGTAGACGTCGGCGGCCAGTGCCAGCAGCCGGCTGAAGCGGCGCTCGCGCTTGGCCGCCGCGGCCACGGCCACGCGGATCTTGGCGTGCAGCGTGCCACCGGCCAGCACGGCGATCGCCAGGCCCAACACCAGGCCGGTGGCCAGCGACACCCAGGGCACCGGCGACGGCAGGGGCGGGGTGAAGGCCTGGACGAGACCGAACGCCACATTGGCCAACAGCGCCAGGCCCAGCCCGATGCGCCAGCCCAGCAGCGCCGCGACGCAGAACACCAGCACCGGCACCACCAGGACCGAGGGCGACGCCAGGCCATAGCCGCGCACATGGGCGCCGACCGCCGCAGTGACGATGGATACGCCCACCAGCAGCACCACCGCGACCGCGTTCCATCGCCGGCGAAAGGCCGCGGGCGCCCACAAGAGCGCGCCCGCCGAAAGCCCCACCACCGCATAGGCCAGTGCCAGCGGCAGCGCCATCGGCTGACGCGGATGCTCGGCGGCGATCAGCGCAGCGCCGATCAGCATGCCCACGGCGCCGAGCAGCAGGTACAGGCGCAACAGTTCGGGCGCCACGACGGCGGCCGCATCGTCTGGGCCGGGACCCGGACGCCGCAGCGGCACCGGGATCGTGAAGTCCAGGTCCTGCGGCGGCGGCACCGCGGGCATGTCGTTCAGCTCCGGCAGGTGGGCAGCGCCTGCTGCAGGCTGGCCCGCGTGGCCTCGGCCGCGGCGCGGGCGGCCGCGGCGAAGGTCGGCATGTCGGCGGCATCACCACCGGCGTAGAGGATGGCGCGCGAGGAGTTCACGATCACCGGCGCGCCCGGCCGCCAGCCGGCGTGCACGGTGGCCGCGGCATCGCCACCCTGGGCGCCGACACCCGGGATCAGCAGCGGCAGCGTCGGCGCCAGCGCACGCACGCGGGCGATCTCGTCCGGGAAGGTGGCGCCCACCACGAGGCCGAGTTCGGTGCCGCCAAGCTGGCGGCCCCAATCACCGGCAGCCAGCCGGGCGACGTGCTCGAACAGGCGCTCGCCGCTGGCCAGCGCCTGGCCTTGCAGATCGGCGCCACCGGGGTTGCTGGTGCGGCACAGCAGGATGAGGCCCTTGCCGCGATAACGGCCGCCTTCGGCGAGTGCCGAGTACGGCTCGACGCTGTCCAGGCCCATGAAGGGCGAGAGCGTCAGCGCATCAGCCTGGTAGCGCTCGAAGGCCTCGCGGGCGTACATCGCGGCGGTGCTGCCGATGTCGCCGCGCTTGGCGTCCAGGATCACCGGCACGCCGGGGGCGCGGGCGTGGATGTGGGCGATGAGCCGCTCGAGCTGCTCTTCGGCGCGGTGCGCGGCGAAGTGCGCGATCTGCGGCTTGAAGGCGCAGGCCAGGTCGGCGGTGGCGTCGACGATGGCCGCGCAGAAATCGAAGATGCGCGCGCTGTCGCCGCGCCAGTCGAGCGGGAATCTCGCGGGCTCGGGGTCGAGGCCCACGCACAGCATCGAGGCGTGGCGCGCCGTGGCGGCGTCGAGCTGGGCGCGGAAGCTCAAGTGGCCGCCCCATGGGACCCGCGGGACGCCAGCCGCGTGGCCAGCTCGGTGGCCTTGCCGGTGTACGAGCCCGGCGTCATCGCCATCAGCCGCGCCTTGTCGTCGGCCGGTATCGCCAAGCCTGCGATGAAGCCCTGCATCAGCTCGCGCGTGATCGGCTTGCCCTGGGTGAAATCCTTCAGCTGCTGGTACGGGTCGGGCAGGCCGTGGCGGCGCATCACCGTCTGCACGGGCTCGGCCAGCACCTCCCAGGCGGCGTCGAGGTCCGCCGCGAGCGCGGCCTCGTTCACTTCGAGCTTGTCGAGGCCGCGCGCCAGGCTGTCCAGCGCCAGCACGCCGTAGCCCAGCGCCACGCCCATGTTGCGCAGCACGGTGCTGTCGGTGAGGTCGCGCTGCCAGCGGCTGATGGGCAGCTTGCCGCTCATGTGCACGAGCAGCGCGTTGGCCAGGCCGAAGTTGCCTTCGGCGTTTTCGAAATCGATGGGGTTGACCTTGTGCGGCATCGTCGAGCTGCCGACCTCGCCCTTCTTCACGCGCTGCTTGAAGTAGCCCAGGCTGACGTAGCCCCACACGTCACGCGCCCAGTCGATGCAGATCGTGTTGGCGTGCGCCACGGCATCGAACAGCTCGGCGATGCCGTCGTGCGGCTCGATCTGGATGGTGTACGGGTTGAAGGCCAGGCCCAGCCGCTCTTCGACGACCTGCCTCGCGAAGGCCTCCCAGTCCACATCCGGGTAGGCCGCGAGGTGGGCGTTGTAGTTGCCGACGGCGCCGTTCATCTTGGCCGGCAGCGCCACGGCGGCGATGCGCAAGCGGGCACGCTGCAGCCGGTGCGCGACGTTGGCCACCTCCTTGCCCAGCGTGGTGGGGCTGGCGGTCTGGCCGTGCGTGCGGCTGAGCATGGGCAGCGCGGCAAACACGCCGGCCATGCGGCGCAGGCGCTCGAGCACGCCGTCGAGCGCTGGCAGCAGCACCTGGCTGCGCGCCGCGCCGAGCATCAGCGCGTGGCTGGTGTTGTTGATGTCCTCGCTGGTGCAGGCGAAGTGCACGAACTCGGCCGCGCGCTCGAGCTCGGGCATGCCGGCGAAGCCCTGGCGGATGAAGTACTCCACCGCCTTCACATCGTGGTTGGTGGTGCGCTCGATGGCCTTGATGGCCTCGGCGTCGGCTTCCGAGAAGGTGGCAACGTGCCCGCGCAGCATCAGCCGTGCCGAATCGGACAGGGGCGCGAACTCGGGCAGCCGCAGGTCCGACAGCGCGATGAACCACTCCACCTCCACCTGCACGCGGCAGCGCATCAGGCCGAACTCGGACATCAGCGGCCGCAGCGCCGCAAGCTTGGCCGCATAGCGGCCATCGAGGGGCGACAGCGCGGTCAGCGGTGTCGGCAGGTCGGCAGGAGCAGGCACAGTCATCGGGCAGGGATTCTAGGAGCCAGGGGCGCCCCCGAGGCAGGACTTGCGCGGCGCTTGATAGAGTGTGTCTGCGCGGGGTGAACGGGTCGCGAGCTCACGACGACCCGGCCAGCGCGAACAGGGAGCCCCTCTTGAACGACATGCCTCTGAACCCGGCCGATGGCCCGGCCACGCCCGCGCCCGCCGCGCACGAACTGCGCCTGCGCTTCGTGGGCTCGGGCAGCGAGTACTTCCGCATCTGGATCGTCAACCTGCTGCTGACGCTGGTGACGGTGGGGCTGTACTACCCCTTCGCCAAGGTGCGGCGGCTGCGCTACTTCCACAACGCCACCGAGGTGGGCGGCGCGCCGCTGTCGTTCCACGCCGACCCCTGGAAGATGTTCCGCGGCTACGTGCTGGTGGCGCTGATGCTGGCGGCCTACAGCGGGGCCGGGCACGTCTCGGCCACGGCGGGCCTGATCGCCTTCGTCATCGTCGCGGCGCTGTGGCCGGCGCTGTGGCATTCGTCGATGCGCTTCCGGCTGGCCAACACCGGCTGGCGCGGCCTGCGCTTCCGCTACACCGGCACTCGCAAGCAGGCCTACGCGGTGATGGCCGTGCCCATCGGGGTGGCGGCGCTGTTCGTGGTGCTGACGCTGCTCGTCGCACCCGAAGCCCCGCCCGCGCCCGACGCCCCGCCAGCCCCGAGTGAGCCGGCGTGGGGCGACATCCTGCTCGGCCTGGCGCCGCTGGCGGTGATGCTGGCGGCCATGCCCTTCTTCCTGTGGCTGCTCAAGCGCCAGCAGCACCGCCACTACGCGCTGGGCGACGAGCACACGGCCTTCGACGTCGGCCTCGGCCGCTTCTACGGCTTCTGGCTGCGCAACTTGGGCGTGGGCCTGCTGGTGCTGCTGGGTTTCATCGGGGTGGGCGGCCTCTTCCTGTGGGGCCTGGGCGCCACCGGGCGCTCGCCGGCCGGCGCGCCGGTGCTGGCGGCCATCACGCTGATCCTGGCCTACCTGGTGGTCTTCGCGCTGGTGGGCGGGCACTTCACGGCCCGGCTGCAGAACCTGGTGTGGAACGGCACGGCCAGCCGTCACCTGCGCTTCGACAGCCGGCTGCGCGCCCGCGACCTGGCCGGCCTGTGGTTCACCAACACCCTGTTCACGGTGCTGACGCTGGGCCTGTACTTCCCGTTCGCGCAGGTCAACAGCGCGCGGCTGCGGCTGGAGGCGGTGCGCGTGCACGCCGGCATCGACCCCGACGACCTGGTGGCCGCCGCTGGCCGTGCCGACGAGGCCGCCGCAGGTGACGCCGCCGGCGACCTGCTGGGCTTCGACATCGGCTTGTAGTTCAGAGCACAGGACGGCTGCCCATGCCCGCCCCGATCGCCGCCACCTGGTACGACGGCACGCACGCGCGCGGCCGCGCCGTGCAGGCCGAGGCCGACGGCGGCACGCTGTGGCTGCTGGACGAGGCCGGCGGCCGCCACGGCCTGGCGCTGCGCGACGTCCAGTGGCCCGAGCGCACACGGCACGGCCAGCGCGTGGCGCAATTGACGCATGGCGGTTCGCTGGTCTTCGCCGACGCCGCCGTCTTCGACGCCTGGCGCCAGCGGCTGGGCCACCGCGAGAGCTGGGTCGTGCGCGCGCAGCAGCACTGGCGCGCCACGTTCGCGGCGCTGGCCGGCCTGGTGCTGGTGGGTGTGGTGGGCTACGTATGGGGCGTGCCCTGGGCGGCCCGCGGCGTGGTGGCCGTGACGCCGGCCGACGTGGAGCAGGCCATCGGCGACAGCGCGCTCGCGCAGCTGAAGGACGGCCTCTTCAAGCCCACCAAGGTCCCGCCGGCCGTGCAGGCGCAGTGGCGCGATCGGCTGGGCACGGCCCTGCAGCGCGCCTACCCCGAAGGGCCGGCGCGCTGGGAGCTGCACTTCGCCGGCGGCGGCGCACTCGGCGCGAACGCGGTGGCGCTGCCCGGCGGCCACATCGTCATCACCGACGAGCTGCTCGAGCTGCTGCAAGGCGCCGACGACGCCGTGCTCGGCGTGCTGGCGCACGAGCACGGCCACGTGCGGCGCCGCCACGGGCTGAACGCGGTGGTGCGCTTCGGCCTCGTCTCGGCGGCCACCTCGGTGGCGCTGGGCGACTTCAGCGCCGTCATCGCCGGCGTGCCGGCGCTGCTGGCGCACATGGGCTACTCGCGCGATGCCGAGCGCGAGGCCGATGCCGACGCCGCCTACGTGCTGCAGGCGGCCGGCCGTGATCCGGCGGCGATGGTGCTGCTGTTCGAGCGCATGGCCGGCCGGGCAAAGAAGGCGCGCGAGGCCGACGAGCGCGGCGACGGCGCGCTGCCGATCGCCTTTGCCTCGCACCCGGCGGACGAGGAGCGGATCCGCTTCTTCAGAACCTATCGCGACACCGCGCGCCAGGGCCCGGGCACGAAGTCGCCGCCGCTGAACTGAGGGCCTACCAGCGCAGCTCGAAGCGGCAGGCGTCGTCGCCACAGGCCTCGCAGGCCGTCTCGGTGATGCCGCTGTCGCGGTGCACCAGCACCTGGAACAGGCGCTCGAAAGTGGCGGCGTAGTAGTCGCAGGCCGGCACGCCGCTGGCCAGGCCCCGGCACAGCGGGTTGTCGCGGATCTCCAGCCCCCTCGGGCGGCCGCCGCGCGGCGGCACCGCGGTGAATCGGCCGCTGCCGGCAAACGTCCAGGCGTGGCGCGTGATGGCCGCCACGAGTGCGCGCGCGGCCAGCGGCGCCGGCAGCAGCTTCAGCACCTGCTGCACGGCGTGCGGGATGCGGTGGGCCAGCAGGTAGTCGGCCGTGGCGCGGCCGGCGGCGCGCGACACCGCCGCGGCCTCCTCGGCCGGCATCGCCTCGCGCAGCGCGCGGTGCAGCGCGCGCACGTCGTCTTCTCGCACCATGCCTTGCGGCGGCTGGCGCCAGTGCTGCCGCAGGCCGGCGCGCTCGAACACCTGCTCGGCGAAGGCCGTGCCGCGCCAGGCCGGCAGCACCTTCGCGATGCGCGTGATGGCGTTGGGGCCGATCAGCCCGGCGGTGGCGGCGGCAGCCATCAGTCAGCCGCCGCCGAGGGGCGATGCGACAGCGCGGCATCGGCCTCGTCGTCGCTCAGCTGGCCACCGCCGCCACACGCAGACGCCGAGGCCTGCGCCGTCTCGATGGCGCCGATGGCCGCCAGCGCCGCCGCCGCGATGTCCTCGCCCTTCTTGCGCCGCATCTCGATCTTCGGGCCGTGCATCGTCACCCAGTTCTCGTCGGCCGCGGCAATGGCCTGGGCATCGGGCCGCTCGTGCACACGCGCGTCGGCAAACTGGAAGTCGACCTTCTTCTTGCTCTGCGGGCCCCAGTAGCCCACGCGCCCCAGGTCATAGAACGTGCGCTCGAAGCCGCTCTTCAGAAAAGCCTTCAAGCAGCCCATCAGGTACTTGCGCCGGAACTTGTCCTTCTCCCAGGGGTACTGGAAGAAGCTCTTGTTCATGAAGAAGCGGCGATAGTTGTTCATCACGCGGTCGAGCAGCTCGGCGCGGTCCATCGCATCGGGCTTCATGATGGGCGTGACGAAGTTGTACTTCTCGAAGTCGAAGACCTCGACCTTGTCGCCCAGCTCCTGGAACAGGTCACTGAAGGGCCAGGGCGTGTACATCGCCCAGTTGGCCATGTCGGGGTTCCAGTCGCGCGCCATCTGGTAGGTCTCTTCCAGCGTCTCGGCGGTTTCGTTCTCCAGGCCCACGATGAACTGCGCCTCGGTGACGATGCCTGCTTCGCGCAAGAGGCGGATGGCCTTCTTGTTCTGCTCGATCGTCGTCTCCTTGTTGAAGCGGTCCAGCTTCAACTGCGCCGCGGCTTCGGTGCCCAGGCTCACGTGCACGAGGCCGGCCTGGCGGAACATCGGCAGCAGCTTCTCGTCGCGCAGGATGTCGGTGACGCGGGTGTTGATGCCCCACTGCACCTTCTCGGGCAGGCCGCGCGCGATCAGCTCCTCGCAGAAGGCGATGAACTTCTTGCGGTGGATGGTGGGCTCTTCGTCGGCCAGGATGAAGAAGCCCACGCCGTGGTCCTTGACCAGCGTCTCGATCTCGTCGACCACCTTCTTCGGCTCGCGGATGCGGTAGTCGCGCCAGAACTTCCACTGGCTGCAGAAGCTGCAGGTGAAGGGGCAGCCGCGCGCGAGGTTCGGGATGGCGACGCGGGTGTTCATCGGGATGTAGACGTATTTCGACCAGTCGAGCACGCCCCAGTCCGGCGTGATGCGATCGACATCGGCGATCGGCGGCATCGCCGCATTG
>Ga0315901_10007317_pt1 | contig 13042 bp, 17 predicted proteins | sample LakEriMetagenome_10_FD_203761 | JGI IMG/M metagenome (GOLD analysis project Ga0315901, IMG submission 203761) | Freshwater fungal communities from buoy surface, Lake Erie, Ohio, United States - Buoy 2 MA116 | ecosystem: Environmental > Aquatic > Freshwater > Lake | place: USA: Lake Erie, Ohio... | reverse complement strand
AGAAACAAACAATTGAAATTTGAAATGAAAGGGTCTTAAGACCCTTTTTTTTATTAGTTAAGATATTTATAAAGAAAATTCCTCAATGGCTGAATACATTATTTCCCAATCTCAATTAGAACTCATTCAAAGCCGTATAGTCAATGAGACTCCCTATGAGACAATAAAGAGAAAATGGGAAACACTAAGTGAAGAAGAACAAAAAGTTGTTGTTGATGTTTTAAATTATTTGTACCCACAGAAAAAAAATCTTAAGGAAGCGAAATGGTACAATACTGCCATGGATTTTTTGGGTATCATTGACCCTACACCAATTACCGACTCAATAAATGCAATATCTTACTTCTCACAAGGGGATACCTTATTTGGTATTTTGAGTTTGGTGAGTGCAATTCCAATGTTCGGAGATTTTGTTGGTAAATCAGTAATGGGTGCCGCTAAACTTGGTACAAACTCTACAAAAGCCCTTGATAAAGCACTTAAGATAATGAAGACGGCAACACCTGGTAGTAAACAATATTTGTCTGCAGCTAAGTTGGTTGATGATTTTGCTAAAGCACCAAATGCGTTGGGTAAAATGATACAAAAGTTTGGTGGTAAAACAGGTGATAATGTAATAGGTACATTAGACGCTTTACCTTTGGGACCATTTAACGGATTGAAAAACACCATGACTGATTATCTGAAACTTCTTCAGAACGCAGGTAAGAAAAGTGTTGGTGTAAAAGGTTTAGCTACAAGTGTTTCTGCTGATTTTGCCAAAGGGGTTGCCAAGGCAGATGATGTTAAAGCACTTATAGATTTAGCAAAAGGAACCAAAATATTTGATGCTGCGACCTTGTCCAAACCAGGCGGTTTGAGTCAAATCTTTTTCGGTGGTGTGCCGAGATTATTCAGAAGTCCTGAAGGAAGGAGAATTAAAATTCTCATGGGACAAACTAAATGGTGGTTAGGGTTTTTAGATTATATCGGGGTTGGTAACTTTAAGGGACCTGAAGAATTATCCAAAGAAATGGGTGAAGCTCAAATGTTAAAAAAGATTGAGCAGTATAACCAAACACCTCAAGCATTAGAAAATTTTGATGACCAATTCGGAGAAATAGATAGAAAAGGTTCTGGGGTTGAAAAGAAATACGGAGACATCTTCAAGTTTGGTAGAGAACCAGAAAATAAACAATCAATATCCCAAACCCCTGTTGTTGCACAACCGCAGAGTTCAAGTTCAGTCGAAAGCCCAAAACCTGAAGGGGATGCATTTGCAGGATTCCTTAAGAGTATGTTGTTGGGAAGATTAAATCCAATACCAGGAATATAATACTTATTATTATGAAAGAAGAATTAATAAAAAAATTAGTGCAAATCCAATTACAATGGAGATTCCTTCATTGGCAGACCTTTGGTGATGCAAAACATAAGACTTATGGAGAAATATATGAAGGGCTAGATGGTCTTATTGATGAGTTTACAGAAACAATGATGGGTAAATACGGAAGACCTGAGTTTGAACCTGAGTTTGCACTCATGTTTCAAGACATTAGTGCTTTGAGCATACAAAAATTTATGGACGGAATCACTGAATTTTTAGTCGGTATGAGTGACCAATTGGACTCAAGATACGATACAGATTTACTCAATTTAAGAGATGAGATGTTAGGAACAATCAATAAATCAAAATACCTTTTAACACTAAAATACTAATGGCAAAAATTATCAAGTTGACTGAGGCGGATTTAAAACAAATAGTAAAAAGAGTCATCAGTGAACAAAAAGACAAAAAAATTACTATTGTAACACCTGGTTCTAATGCTGAGGCAGAAATAAAAATGGATGCTGAAGGTAATAAAATATTAGTTGTAAGAACTGAAACAGGTCGTGAACAAACAATGAAAGTAAAGACAGCGATACCAAAAGGGACATTCATGTTCGAAATGGGTAAAGACGGAGAAAGAATGTTTGGTTACGAACCTAAAACAAAAAAGAAATTCGAGATATTCTCAATTGATTTGAAGTAATGAAAAGAATAATAAAAGAAACAGGTTTAAGAGATATATCGGCTTTGAGGAAAAGATATCCCAAAGCCGAAATTTATTTCCATCAGGATTTGGATGGTGTTACCACTGCAATTGCCATGAAAAAATATTTGGAGGACAATGGTATTGAGGTAGTTGGTGCTCATGTGATTCAATATGGAGATAAAGAATTTGCTGTTAAAAAAAATGACGCAGAAGGAGACACAATGCCTGTTTTAGTTGATTTTGCTCATGGAAAACCCATGTTCAAAATACACACCGACCATCACGACAAACAAGTCGGGGCAGAAAAAGAAACATCGAAGTCTTTCAGACAAGCCCGTTCGAATGTTGAAACAATTTCACAAGTTGTTTCACCAAGAGACCTTTTCCCTTCACAAGATATTTTATTGATTAGCACAGTTGACTCTGCAGATTTTGTTAGACAAGGATTAACTCCTGAAGATGTGGTTAATTATCTTTTCAGATTAGATAAAGAAAAATCTTTATCGAAAAACAAAATGTTGTTAGGTCTTGTGATTAACAAGTTGATATTGGCATTCAAGAATAAAAAAGGGTTTATGGAAGGTTTGGTTATGGACTCTGAACCTTCGTTACTTTCAATCTTGAACAATATCAAATCATGGATGAAAGCCACAAACGCAGAAAGTGAAGATGTTTTACAAAAGAGGTCTGATGACTATTACCAACAAATGAAAAACTACCCAAAAAGAGTTTACCAAGATGGGATTATTTTCCAATATGGTGCTGGGAGTATGAAGAGTGGTTCATATGATAGGTACACTCCGTTTAGAGTTCACCCTGAAGCAGACTTCATAGTATTATTATGGCCAATGGGATTATTACAGGCATCTTGTAATCCTTTCAAAAAAGAAAGACAATTGAAAGGTGTTAATCTCGGAGAAATTGCTCAAGAAGTTTTGTCGGAATACGAACCAGCACTCAAGAAAAGAATTATTCCTTTATCAACTTTGAAGTGGTTGAGTGAAGTATCAGTTGGTCCTGAAAGTGTTGGATTCACGTTCAAAGATTTTGATGCTTTATTTGGAGGTAAGTTCCAAATGATTGAAGGAGGAGAAGAGATTATAGAAAATCTAAAGCCGATTATGAATAGACCGTTCTCTGAACTTTCGGAGGAGGAAAAATCTATGTTAGATAAAGTTGGTATCAACATGTGGGACTTTATTCAATCACAATCAGGAGGTCACAAGTGTATCACAAATATTTCTGGACTTAACTTCCTTGGAAGAAAGACAAGACCATCTGAGGACCCATATAGATACAATCCTGATAGACCTGATGTTCCTTACGTAAAATTTATGAAAGATTTAGGTAAAAAGATGGTTGAGAAAATCAAAGAAAAAATTAATTCTTCTAAAGTTGAAGTTGAAGACTAAGTAGATTATACTTGGTGTATGTCTAATAAGGTATACACAAAAAAAGGGGATGACGGAACAACAAGTTTGTTATCAGGAAGAAGAGTCCCAAAAACAATTCAAGAAATTAAAGCGGTAGGTTCATTAGATGAACTAAATTCTTTTGTAGGTCTATTAAGAAGTGAGACTTACAATTCCCATGCTGATTTGGAAATCATTCAATGGAATTTGTTCAACGCGGGTTCAATGATTATCAATGATAACAACACGGAACTAACGGAGGTTACTGAGGAAGATGTAAAGTTGTTGGAAGAAGCAATGGACACAATGAACAAACAACTACCACCACTCAAAAATTTCATATTACCCAAAGGAACAAGAGCAAGTTGTTTAGCTCATATTTGTAGAACAATCGCAAGAAGAACTGAAATTGAAGTTTTGGAGTGTAAAGTTTTGGATAACTTCGAGAAACTTCACCCTATTACAATATATCTCAATAGACTAAGTGATTTCTTTTTTGTACTCGCAAGATTCATTGGTAATAGAGAAGACGTAAACGAAACAATTTGGAAAAATTAAAAGTGATATTCAACCGTATCACCAGCTTCTATACCAAGCATTTCACAGGTACCACCCTCGAGTTCTAAAACAATATTACCGTTACCACAATAACTTGGACAATCTTCCTCTTCACACGGAGGACAATCATGATGAATGTTGACTATAACGTTATTTTTTATCATAATTATGTCCAATGGAATGATACAGTTTTTCATCCAAAAACATTGTTTCTTTCCACCCATTAAAAACAATAAACCATTAAATGAATCATCAAAGACTCTATTCATCATCCCCAATCTCTGGGATTTTGGGTCGACTAAAGTCTTAACTTTAAAATAATTTTCGTTAATCTCAACAATCATATTTAATAAATACAATGAAAAATCAAAGGTACGTTGGCGTTATGGTAAAATGTGGGAACAAAATCCTACTTGGTAAAAGAAATAATCAAGGTTCATACCCTGGTATGTGGTCAATCTTCGGTGGAAAACTAGAAGACAATGAAACAACTCAGGAAGGTGCAAAAAGGGAATTTCTTGAGGAAACCAACGTAGACATTAAAGATATGGAATTAACTTTTGTTGGTCTTATACCCCGACACACAAGAGACGGAAAAAAAGTTAAAGGGTTAATGTATGTCTATGTACTCAACGTAGATGAGTGTATAGAGCCAGATTTAGAAAATGCGATTGATGGGGAGGAACATACTGAATGGGATTATTTTCCATTAAGTGGAATTAAACCTGAAACCTCAGGGGAATACATGTATAAACTTGCTGAAATAATTTTAAAATGATTGTATTAGGATTAATTCTTTTCGTAGTAGTAATTGGTATTATTGGTTGGTTTGATATGATGAGACAACTGAAAAGAATGGTAGATGACTTAGACCATTAAAAAAAATATTTTTTTAATAGGTTACTTTTTGAATTTTTTGGTATATTTATATGTTCATGTCCGAAAGGACGAACACCCCAAAAAATGTTTCATTACATACGAGAAAACGAGAGTTTTTTTAAAAAGTGAAACACCGAGATGAATAAAAAAGTAATCTCGACTCCTAAGTCCCACGAATTTGGTTTTTTGAGAAAATCTCCTTATATTTGTGGGACTTCTTTTTGAAGTTAAGTTCTAAAAAATATTGATAGCTCCTGCTGGTACAACCAGCGCATGACGTGGATAGGTGACCGTGGGGTAGTAGGAGTTTATCATTAATTTATATATCGTGAGGTAGAGCAGCGGTAGCTCACAAGGCTCATAACCTTGGGGTCGTAGGTTCGAATCCTACCCTCGCAACTACAATCAGGGAGACCTGATTAGTTCTTTGAAATGTTTCATTTAAACCTGTCCCATTAAGAGTGGGGGGTCTTAGAATTAAATGAAAAAATTTCAAAAAAAGTTTTACAAGGATTTGACTGATTCCAAAATCTTTCTTACCTTTGTAAGACAATTGGAAGGAAGGGGTGATAAAGGTTCCTACTTCGGTGGGTCGTAAAGATTCCTCTTCTTTCCAAATTCGATAGTTCTTTGTTTAAGATATTGGCCGTCTATGGTCGTTAAATAAACTGTGAAAGCAGTATAAAGTGGGAATCACTGGTTTGGTGGTTTCTGCGGTTTCATCTTCGGGTGGAACTCGAGTAGACAATCAGGGTATCATCTAACCTTTATTACCGAGGGTAACACTGTAGGGAACGTGGTTGGATGACCAAGCGATACGGGTCGTTTGGTTGAGGTCGGAAGACCAACAAGAATAACCTGAAGGATACATGTGAGAATTAATGGCATCCACCATTACAATCACGTTTTCCAATGTAAACGGTGACTTAAAACCGAAAGGTATGTTGAAAAACAGGTGGTGCTGATTCAACCTTAACCTTGACCCTACCAAGGGTATGAGTTATGAAGTTGTCGTAAAACATGGAGGTCGGGAGACTTCAGAGGGTAGTTTAGTATCGTGTCGTTCAAAAGATGGCATGGCTTGTGACGGGCCGCTACCTTCCTTATCCGTAAACCAACCTATTATTAATTTCAATTGGTGAAAATCTAATAAAATCAATAAAGGAAAAGTGCTCGTCAGTTGTGGACGACAGGTCACTACATAGTAATGAGAGGTTCATTGCCGTGAAGGGTCCCAAGCCCGACATGAGTTTCTCGAAAATTCTCTAATCCCGCAAGGATGAACTGGCTCGGCAGGGTCGGAGAGTGATGAGTAAAGAGAGAGTAGTACACAACTTAAGGATTGGTTAATCTAATTGACCGTGACTGAGAATTACTTCTCAAAAGGAAGTGGAAATGAAGGGAACCGATAATCCTTCTAAAGATTCTCGATAAAACTTGTATTCTCAGAGTTTTTTGCCTTAACCCCGACGTTTTTACGTTGGGGTTTTTTGTTGCTTCTATATATTTATAAGAAAAATATATCAGATGAAAGTAAGGCTAAGCGAAACTGAATTGGTTTCTTTAATAAAGAAAGTTTTAAACGAGCAAGCTTTAAGTGTGGATGAGGCTGCGACCATAGCTGAGGTAATTGCTAAAAAGATGAGTGGTGACGTTACTTCAAAAGTTCTCACAGACATTAGGACTGAGTTAGCAAAAGTGGACGGAAAATTCATGGAAGATGGAACCTGTGCGATGCAAAAAGTTCTTGAATATTACAAAAGTTATGCTAAATAGTGGTGGGCAGATACAGGTTCAAAAAAGGAACTCATAGGTGATATCAATGAAGCAGGAGAATCTTCAGAACCACAATTTGCGGATAATCAGAAAAAAACAATTAACCAAATAAACGCAGCCATAACAAAATGTACCACACTTAAAACTCAAGAAGCCCAAACTGCCGCGGCAAACGCAGTAGCGGAAAAAGAAAAATTCTCTGCTTGTGCTGCGGGCGAACCAGGTTACGTAAAAAGGACTACTTGGGAAGGTTTTGCTATTGACCCGTTTGGTAAAGGTTGGATAACTGCTTACAGAGACGGTCGTATGGACAACGGATATAACATTTGGTATTGGGAATTACCTCCAGGAAAGACACAAAAACCAGGTGACGGGGTAAATAAATTTAGTTCAACATTTTCATGTGTTAATGGTGTTATGACTATAAACAAATGGGTTAAAGTTCAATAAAAATGAAACTTACATTAAACGAAGAAATCAAAAGAATAAGTCAACTTATTTCTGAAATTGCAGGTGAAGGGGCAACTCCCCCTTCAGATAATACAGCCACAGGCGGAGGTGGTAATAGAGGGGGTTCGGGAGTTAGTAGACCTGCTTATACAATCCCTCAAGACCTTAGAGATGCTGGGGGTGTAAAAGCTTTCCAAGATTGGATGGTAAGCCAAGGTTTAGGTAGTGAACTTGGTAGAGCAGGTGCGGATGGTAAGTATGGAAGATTTACATCAGCCGCTTGGGAAAAAAATAAGGCATCTTTTTTGAATAAAAACGACCCATTCCTCACAGCGGGTGAAGGTACAGGTCAAATACAGTGGTCTTCAAACGACCCAACAGTACAATCTCAAGCTCAGGGTACGGCACCTGTAACACAAGGTACGGCACCTGTAGCACAAGGTACGGCACCTGTAGCACAAGGTACGGCACCTGTAGCACAAGGTACGGCACCTGTAGCACAAGGAACACCACCTGCGGCTACGGAGATAGTTCCTGTTCCATCAGGAAATGCTCAAAATCCTACAGACGAATTTTTACCTGAATAAAAAATATTCTAACCCCAACTTAGATTGGGGTTTTTTATTTCCCATCATTTATTATTTTTCTAACATGAATGCAATTTGGGTTGCCCATGATAGAAATAAAGATTTGAGTTGGAAACAGTCCAAACCTGAACTAATGTCCTTGGTTTCCAATCTCTTGTTTGTGAAAAAATTTTTTCCTAATTTCAACAGGATTCTTTTTGCTGATGACCATACTAAAAAGTATTTGTCTCAATTTGGAATTACATCTCTTTTCCATGAAATCAATACCTCAGTTTTAAATAAAACATATAAAATAAGTCCAAAATTTTTTTGGGCTTATTCCAAGATATTAGCTCAAAGAGCCACGAAAGGACCAACGGTTGTTTTTGATTTGGACTTTAGGTTATTTAAAGACATTTCTGAACTTGGGTTTTTCAAATATGATGTTGGTGCTTATTGTTTCGAGTCAATCGAAGGGAAGTATTATTATTCATCCCCTGAACATTGTTTGGAAGATATTGTAATTGGTAGAGATTTTCAATGGGATGGATATTCTTTGAACGTTTCTTGTTTGTATATTAAGGACAATGACTTTAAGAACAACTACTGTGACTATGCGTTGGATTATATGTATCAATGGACGGCTCTTAACAAAAATGTAGATTATTGTGAAAACTATATTTTGTTTGCTGAACAGTATATGTTATCACAATTTGTAAGCAGCTTCGACAAAAAAGTTGCAGTTTTAATTAATAATGAACAAGTTGGTAGACTTCCGAAATATGCTGTTGACTTGGGAATTACACTCAAAGATTCGTCGAATTATTTCTATCACTACGGAAATAATAAAAAAGATTTTAGTGTTGGTACTGAAAAGTATCAGATTGAAATCGATACTATAAAAGAATATGCTGAGTATGTTTTGAAGGATGAAAGGGGTATTGGTATTTTGAATAAAATTTATAATATAAAAGATGATGAAGGGTGTTTTCGTAAATTGGACGAGACCTTACGTTGAGAGAAAGAGATTGAGGGGACATGCCTTCAGTGTGTATAGAGCACAAGAGTCTGATGTCTACATGACTACGGACCAAGAACTTCTTTTCACAATTCTATCAGTTGGATATTGGAAGAAGTTCAATGGACCCACCAAACTTTTTACAGACAAAACTGGATTTGACTATTATAGGAAAAACAACATGTTGAAGTTGTGGGATGAAATTGATGTTCATACCCTTGAAAACTATGACTATGTTGATGCAGGACAGTTTTGGACTTCGGGTAAATCATATGCAATCGGTAAGCAAGAAGGACCATTCGTGTTCTTGGATTTGGACTTTATCGTTAGACAGAAATTACCTGATTGGGTATTCAATTCCAAAATAACCATACCATATTGGGAAATACCAAGAGGTTATTACTATCCAACAGAAGAACAATATTCTCAAATCAAACATTGGAAACCAAAAGACGGTTATTCATACAAGATGTTAATTCCAAACACCTCGTTTCTTTTCATCAATGATGTGAACGTTCAAAAAGAATATCTTGAAGAGCATTTGAAAGCGGTTAACACCAAGGACGAAGTACCTGAATGGTTTTGGTTGGTTACAGACCAAGGACTGTTTGGTCAATCATTAAGAAACAACAATGTCCTACCTCAGACTCTGACTGATAGAGTTTTTCTCGCGGACACTGAATATGTCGAATCCGAAGTTGGAAGAGCCGACCCATTTTTTTATATGTTGTCCCACGACAAAACTAAAGAAGAATTAAATTGGGACCACGTATGGTTTAGAAAAATTGTATATAACTATGACGAGGGTGAAAGGGTTAAAGACTGCAAGAAATTCTACAAAGAAATTGAGGAGGTTTTACCTGAATATATTGATATGGTCCAAAGTTCAAGACTTCTGAAATACAAAGATTTTTATTAACATTCGAAATTTTTTCATATCTTTGTGGTATAAAACCCAAAGTATATGTTTGATAAATTAATTGATTTAATTGTAACTTTTATACATGATGTTCTTCCATTCAAAATTGTTAATCAATGGGAGAAAGGTGTTCATCTTAGAACGGGAAAATTTCTTAGAGTTGTGGAACCTGGTCTCAATTTTAAGTTTTCATTTTTCGACAACATTCTTACTACACCCGTTATCACACAGACTGTAAATTTGAAGTCACAAACTGTGACCTCAAAAGACGAAAAAAGTATTGTTCTTTCAAGTATTGTTAGATACCACGTACATGACGTTGAGAAGTTTCTGCTTGGGGTAATGCATGCAAACGATGTACTTGTAGACACAACACAAGGAATTATTAGAGATATTGTTGAAGATACTGATTGGAATGACTTGGTTGATTTAACAAACACCGTTACACCTGAAGTTAACTCACAGGTTGAGAAGTGGGGTATTACTGTTGAATTGGTAAGTTTCCCTGACCTTGGTGAAATCATCACCTACAGAATTATTAATGACGGAAAAGATACCGTCACACCTTTAGCTCCACAGACATAAAAAATAATTTTTGTGGAATGAAATAATTGATTATCTTTGTATAAATAAAAACGATATGAACCTACCAAGCCACAACATCAAGATTCAGCACGAGACCTTCGGAGTTCTTTTGGATGAGACCTTCGTAAACGGAACACAGTTCAAGTTATTTTTGAAGTTGGTACAGGGTTGTATCGAAACTAAGAACGACCTGACTTTCTTCAACGGAGTTGACTTCTTGGTTCACGTACCATTTAAACATCTAGTAAATTCTATCATCGTGACTAAGCTCGACACTTACACCTTGACTGACCATCTTATTAACAAATCTAAAATCGAAGCGGAGGTAACAAAATGAACACCAAACAAATTCTAAGGTATGCGTTCTTCGGAGCGTTAGTTTATGGGGCATACAAACTTGGAGAGAAGAACGCCAAGGATGATGTTGAGAGTGAAGACAAACTTGCCAAGGGTTCACCTGAACCTGTTGAGCAAACTGAGGCGGATTATATCCGTGAAATTATTGATTGTATCCGAATGAAACCTAATAAGAACCGTAAGGATAAGGATAATATCGAACTTCTTGAAATCAAATTAAAACAACTTTTGGACTCAAAATGATTACAATAAAAGACATAATATCTTACTCTAAACCTCACGCCAATCGTATGGAGGGTGCTCGCCAAACAGTTCTTTCTGATGGGAACATAGTTCTTTCAATTGTTGGGGGTGCGAGAGGTCTATACGGAGATTTCGAAAACGACTTTGAGGTTGCTATTATCGATGAGAACACTCGAGACTTTGTAACAAAATATTATGTCCCTGAGGCTAATGATGATGTGTTAGGTTATCAAGACTCAAGTCAGGTTGAACACATCGCGAATCTACTTTTCAAAAAGGATTTCCAAGTTAAGTAAAACTTGGTGGTGGAGTGGCTGTTAAAACCGTACAGCCCCTGTGGGAGACTTCGGTCTCCCATTTTTTATTCCCACCATATATAAAAACCACAATTATTATACACAATGGAGTTGGCTTTTTCTTTGATATGGTCAAGTAGTTCGTCTAAATCAGACCATCCACCCATATCTGTATTATCAATAACCTCTTGAATAGTCATGTATTCTCCTTCCCCTTCTTCATTTGTGCTTAAAACCCTTGAATCACCCCACTCATGATTTGAAATAATTGAATTCACATCTTCATCTTCACTGTAGTATTGAGGGTATATATGAATATAAACATATTCATCACCATTTGGTCCATCCAAATCAACTCTCAAGCCTTTATCTCCTGTAAGTTTTCCAATTGCTTTATTACAAAAATCGAGAACTCCTTCTTCTCCTATCTCTTCTTTCAAGTCCAATAAGAAATCATCATTATTGTAACCCATTAGTACTGCAATAGATTTCAGGTCAGGGTTTGGATATCCTTCTTTTGATAAAACCTTCAAAAAATAATTTACTTCACTCATAATAAAAGGTGGTTAGAATCCCAAGAAACCATGTCTATTTTAGTATCGAATGGAGATAGACTTAATTTTGGTGAGTCTCCCATAAACTCCAAACAATATACATAGTGGTCTTTTACTTCAGTATCTAACTCAGCATAATCCTCATCAGTATTTAATACCATCACGGAATTAAGAGATTCAAATTTGGTTTGAGACGTTATAGGCTTCATTGTCTCTTCTTCCAATTCACACTTATTTCTGAGAGATGGATTCCAAGAAGCAATTAATTGCACATAATAATTCTTATCGAAATCAGATTCTATTGAACCATTACCGTCACAATTACCACATTCTTCACTTCCTCCACCAGAACATTGGTCACAGGTTTCATGACCATCACCGTCACACGTATCACAATAGACCTCACCATCACCTTGGCAATTTTCACAAGTCTTCGTATCACCACCATCATCTACTTCACCATCACCATCACAGTCATCACAATTAACTTTACCTCTTCCATCACAGTCATCACAATCAATCCTTCCATTTCCATCGCAATATTCACAGTCTACACTTCCACTACCGTCACAGGAATCACATTCATTTTCATGGTAATCTCCGTCTGTGTAAAATATGGTTGCGAAAAACAATTCCTCATACCACTTTTCAATTTCTTCCAATGATGCCTGTCTTGATATTCCCCACATGGCAATACAAATTTTAACGAAATTATCTGGTCCGAAATTTCTTATGTATTCAGTTGTTTGGTCTTTTCTATTTTTGAAAAGGGTGACTACATTGGTTGGGGAACTGTAAGAATGCAGTCCCGTGAACTCATATAAATTCTTGGCAATCTTATATATTTTCTCGTTACTTATCATAGGTACTCGTCGTATTCGTATTTATAATAAATCTTGGCTTCGTGTTTCTCATCAATTTTATAAATGAAGTCTATAAATAATCCGTCAGTTAACATTGGGTCATTATCACTTGCTTTTCTAAATTTTAAAGTTTTTTTATCAACAATAAATTTATACAAAACATCCCTTAAGTCATTGTTTATTTGGGTAATCATATAAGCGATTGAGTATGAATCACCATTACATCCACCCATGTAATCAAGATTAATATCCAAACTTATTTCCATCAACTCGTCATTTTTATCTAAAATCACTTCATCACATTCACAACTCAAAAGTTCATAATTCTTGAGCTCAGAGGTCAGTATGTATTTATACTTTTCCCCTAAGTTCTTTCTAAACTTGTCCATCCACTCTTGAGATTTTTTTTCCATAATATATAAATAGATTTGTTTTTTTGTTTTTGTATCATATTGTTTTAAAAACAATAGTATGAGTATCACAGTAACCTTAACAGGGGAAGAAATCCTCAATAACCCAAACGATTTTTCTTTGGGTGAATACGTCAGAAA
>Ga0315901_10007299_pt1 | contig 13064 bp, 9 predicted proteins | sample LakEriMetagenome_10_FD_203761 | JGI IMG/M metagenome (GOLD analysis project Ga0315901, IMG submission 203761) | Freshwater fungal communities from buoy surface, Lake Erie, Ohio, United States - Buoy 2 MA116 | ecosystem: Environmental > Aquatic > Freshwater > Lake | place: USA: Lake Erie, Ohio... | reverse complement strand
ACCTCGGCCAGCTCGTCATCCAGCTGCCCGCGGCGGGCCTGCGCAGCCTCGGCCTGCTGGGCCAGGCGCATCCACTCCACCTGCAGCTGGTGCGCTCGCGACTGCGACTCGGCGGCATCTCGGCGGGCCCCCACCAGACGCTGGCTCGCCTCGGTGTAGGCGGCGTCCAGCCGCACCAGCGCCGTGCGGGCCTCGTCGGCGATGAGCTGCTGCCCCCGCAGCGAGCGGTCCAGGTTCTCGATCTCCTGCGCCCGCGCCAACATGCCCGCCTGCTCGGAGTCAGGCGCATAGAAGGTCACGGCAAACGGCGACACGGCGTGGCCCTCGCGGGTCATGATGACCTCGCCACGGGTCAGCCGCGCACGCTCAGCCAGTGCCTGCTCCAGGTTGAACGCCGTGTACACGCCCTCCAGCCAGTCAGACAGCAAGGCCCGCAGGCTGGCGTCGCCCAGGCGCAGCAAATCGGCCAGGCGCGGCAAGGTGCGGTGCTCATCAGGCGCCACCGCCGAGGGCGGGCTGTAGAAGGCCAGGCGTGCGGGTGGCGCATCCGATGCAAAGGCACGCACGGTGTCCAGCCGGCCCACCTCCAGGGCGCTCAGGCGCTCGCGCAGGGCCGACTCGAGCGCGGTTTCCCAGCCCGGCTCGATGTGCACCCGGGTCCACAAGCCCTGCAGCGCGTCCAGCCCGTGACGCGCCAGCCAAGGCTTGAGTTTGCCTTCGGTCTGCACCTTCTCCTGCAGCGCGCGCAGAGCCTCCAGGCGGGCCGCCAGCTCAGACTGCCGGGCCGCCTCGCGGTTGGCCGTCTCCTGTTGGGCGCGTCGTTGCTCGTCGAGCTGCGGCACCTCGTCCTGCAGCTCGTGCAGGCGGGCTTCGGCCACGGCGTGGTGCTGGGCCGCGGCTTCCGCGTCGCGCTTCAGCTCGTCCAGCCGTCCGAGGTCAGGCCGCGCCAGGCCCTGACGCTCGCCCGACAACTTGTCGCGCCGCCCTTGCAGTTGGCGAGACTGCTCCTCGATGCTGCGGCTCTCCGCGGCCAGCACCTGGATCTGCTGCTGCACCTGACCGGCCGCCGCGCGCTGCGCATTGGCCACGCCCTGGGCAGCGCGCACGGCATCGTCCAGCGCCGGCAGGCCGTCGGCCTGCTCCTGCGCCTGGGCTTCGAGCAGTTCGCCCTGCTGCTGCGCCGCCTCGATCTCCGCAGCCAAGCCCTCGAGTTCGGTCTGGGCGTCGTCCTGCCGCTGCGCCCACTGCGCCTGCTGGGCGCGCAGGTCGGCCATGCGCTGCTCCACACGCTGGCGGCTTTCCACCACGTAGCGGATGCGCTCTTCTAGCCGGCTGACCTCCAGCGCGGCGTCGGCCAAGGCGCCTTGCGCGAGGTGCAGCCTGTCGGCCGCAGCGTAGTGCGCCTGGCGCACGGTCTCGAGTTCCGCCTCCACATGGCGCAGATCCGCGAGACGCGACTCCAGCGCCGTGGCCGCGTCGGCTGCGGCCTGGCGCACCCGAGCCTCTTCGCTCGCAGCGTCCCGGTGCTTCAGGAACCACAGCTGATGCAGCTTCAGCGTGCCCTGGTCTTGCAGGCTGCGGTAGCGCTGCGCCACCTCGGCCTGTTGCTCGAGCTTGTCCAGGTTGGCGTTGAGCTCGCGCAGGATGTCATCTACGCGAGTGAGGTTCTCCCGCGTGTCTTTGAGGCGGTTCTCGGTCTCGCGGCGGCGCTCCTTGTACTTGGAGACGCCCGCGGCCTCTTCCAGAAACAGGCGCAGCTCCTCGGGGCGCGACTCGATGATGCGGCTGATGGTGCCCTGGCCGATGATGGCGTAGGCCCGCGGGCCCAGGCCGGTGCCCAGGAAGACGTCCTGCACATCACGCCTGCGCACCGGCTGGCTGTTGATGTAGTAGCTGCTGGTGCCGTCGCGGGTGAGCACGCGCCGCACCGCGATCTCGCTGAAACTGTTCCACTGGCCACCAGCGCGGGCGTCGGCGTTGTCGAATACCAATTCGACGCTGGCGCGCTGGGCCGGCTTGCGCTGGCCCGAACCGTTGAAGATGACGTCCTGCATGGACTCGCCACGCAGCTCGCTGGCCTTGCTCTCGCCCAGCACCCAACGCACCGCGTCCATGATGTTGGACTTGCCGCAACCGTTGGGCCCGACCACACCCACCAGCTGGCCCGGCAACTGAAAGGTGGTGGGCTCGGCGAAAGACTTGAAGCCCGAGAGCTTGATCTGGTTCAGGCGCATGGATGGGGTTGCAAGGATCGGAAACAGCCCCGACCAGAAACACTCTAAGCCCTTGATTTGATTGAGAAATCAAGCGCCGTTTCGCAGCCTGCATTGGCCGTGTAAGGCTGCGCTGATGATACCATCGCGGCCTTTTTCGCAATTATCTGCAGCGCCTGACGGCGCACCCCAAGCCCATGCCCACCCGGACTGAACGCCGCAAGCCCGCCACGCCCCCGAGCGCCCCCAGCCGCCAGTTGGACACCTTCGAGAACCCGGCGCCCGAGCGCGATTACGTGATCCGCTTTGACGTCCCGGAGTTCACCTGCCTGTGCCCGCTGACCGGGCAGCCGGACTTCGCCCACTTCCAGATCGAGATCGTGGCCGACCGCTACTGCGTCGAGACCAAGAGCCTCAAACAGTACTTCTGGAGCTACCGTAACGAAGGCGCCTTCCATGAGAAGGTGACCAACGCCATCCTGTCGGACATCGTCAAGGCCATCTCGCCGCGCTTTGCGCGCATCCACGCCGACTGGTACGTGCGCGGCGGCATCCGCACCTACGTGACGGTGGAGCACCGCAAGAAAGGCTGGAAGCCCGCCCCCATGGTGCAGCTGGCCGGGTCTGGCGCACCGGTCGCTCAAGCCTGACGCTGCACAGCCGACCCACAGCCCGACCAACAGGCGAACGACAACATGTGGCAGTGGTTGCTGCGGCTTCTGGGTTTGAACACCCGCCAGCCGGCTGCTCAAACGCCGTCGGGCGCCAAGCACGGTTCCCAAGAGCAGCGCGCCGCGCAATTGGCGCAAGCAACCCCCGGTCCTGACACAGCCACCAACAGCGCCAGCGCCAGCACGCCGCAAGCGCTGCAGGTGCTGCGGCGGCCGTTGCTGCACCAGGACGGCAGTCTGGCCGGCTTTGAACACTCGGTAGCGACTGCCGGCCCTTCATCGTCCAACCCGCAGCCTGGCGCAGAAAGGACTGCTGAAGCGCGCCCGTTGCTGACGGCCATGGGCTACACGGTCGCGTCCGGACGACGGGCGCTGGCCGTGCTTCAAAGCAGCTGGCTCGCGGACCCCGAGGTGCAACACCTCATCCAGCCCGGGATGATGTTCGGCCTGGCGGACAACCCCTTCCAACAGGCCCTCCAGGCGCCCTTGCTGGCCGAACTCAGGCGCCGGGGTGCTGTGCTGGGCAGCACCGGGCTGCCGAGGGCCGGCGCCGCGTTCGTGGTGTTCGATGCCGCAACGCTGGACCGCCAGGGCCTGCTCGATCGGGCGCGCGCCTGCGCTGCGGCGGCACCGGGCGCCCAGGTGGTGGCCACGGGCATCCGCACGCTGGATGACCTGGAGGCCGCCCTGCACGGCGGCTACGCCATGGCCGCGGGCCTGTTCGACCGCGTGGGCACCCGACGCGAGAGCGGCTCGCTGGCACCGAACGTGCAGCGCCTGTGTCGTCTGATCAACCAGGTGATGACGGACGCCGACACCGGGCCGCTCGCCGAGGAGCTGCGCGGCGACGTGGGCCTGACCTACCGCATGCTGCGCCACGCCAACAGCCCGCTGCTGGGTTTGACGCGGACCGTGGAATCGGTAGATCAGGCGCTGCAGTTGATGGGACGCCAGGCCTTGTACCGCTGGCTCACCACCTTGCTGGTGGCCAGCGCCACCAGCCGGCACACCTCGGTGGCGCTGCAGGAGATCACCCTGGCACGCGCCCGCATGATGGAACAGCTGGCACCGTCCGTCGGCGGTCCGCCAGCGGCCCTGTTCACCACGGGTCTGTTGTCGCTGCTGGACGTGATGCTGGAAGTGCCCATGGCCGAGGCGCTGGCGCCGCTGAGCCTGCCCCCGGAGGCCCATGCAGCGCTGGTCGAGCAGACGGGCCCATGGCGGCCCCTGATCGAGGTGGCGCGTTGTCTGGAGTCCGGGCAAACGGCCCAGGCCGAACAGCACGCACAGGTGCTGGGAGGGCTCGACACCGTGGGGCCGGCCATGACCGAAGCCTGGCAGTGGGCGGCGCAGGTCACGGCCAGCCTCAAAGAGCCGTGATCAAAGCGCGATGACCAAAATGCCATGAAGGCCTCGGATTGAACACGCCAGATCCGGTCCGCCCGGCCTACCAGAAGTTCGACGTTCAGGTGCGTCCCAGCGCGATCGACGGTCTGGGCGCTTTTGCTGCGGAAGCCATTCCGGCGCGCCGCAAGATCGGCGAAATCCGAGGCGAGTCCATCAGCGTTCGGGAGGCCCGCATCCGCGCCACGCGCAGCGAGCGCATCATGATCGTGGAGCTGTCGGCCCGCAAGGCCATCGACTTCACGCGCTCCAGCGATCCCATGCGCTACACCAACCACTCCTGTGCGCCCAACGCCCGGCTGTGCATCAGCAACGGACGCGTGGAGTTCTATGCGGTCAAGGACATCGCGTCTGGCGACGAGGTCACCGTGAACTACGGCCCCACGCACCATGAGGGGCAACTACCCTGCCAATGTGGCGCGCCCGGCTGCATCGGGCGTCTGTGAAATCCGTCGAGTCCGGCGGCCTCGCACGGACCAAGAGGCTCCATGGCGCGCTGCGGGACTGACGGCCTGCTGCACGCTGCGCGTTTGAGGCCTGCCGCCTGGCAGCACCCGGGGCCCACCTCCATCGTGCTGGCCCGAGATAATCCCGAACATGAATCCCCTGCTGCAGCGGCTGCACCCCTACCCTTTCGAGCGACTGCGTGAGCTCACGCAGGGCATCACCCCCGCCCCAGGGCCCAAGCCCATCAGCCTGGGCATCGGCGAGCCCCGCCACCCCACGCCGGCACTGATCGAGCAGGCGCTCGTGGGCGCGCTGTCGGGTTTGTCCAGCTACCCCGCCACTGCAGGCGAGCCGGCTCTGCGCGAGGCGGTGGCCGGCTGGCTGCAGCGCCGCTACGGCGTGTGCGTCAACGCCATGACCCAGGTGCTGCCAGTCAACGGCTCGCGCGAAGCGCTGTTTGCCCTGGCCCAGACCGTGGTGGATGCCAGCCGCCCGGGCGCCACCGTCGTCTGCCCCAACCCGTTCTATCAAATTTACGAGGGCGCTGCCCTGCTGGCCGGCGCGCAGACCGCCTTTGCCAACAGCGACCCGGCCCGCAACTTTGCCGTCCGCTGGGACGACATCGACGAGGCCACCTGGGCGCGTACCCAGCTGCTGTACGTGTGCTCACCCGGCAACCCCACGGGCGCCGTCATGCCGCTGGAGGAATGGGCCCGCCTGTTCGAGCTGTGCGACCGGCACGGCTTCGTCATCGCCAGCGACGAGTGCTACTCGGAGATCTATTTCGGCGACGAGCCTCCACTGGGCAGCCTGCAGGCCGCGCAGGCGCTGGGGCGCACCGACTTCCGCCGGCTGATCGCCTTCACCAGCTTGTCCAAGCGCAGCAACGTCCCCGGCATGCGCTCGGGCTTCGTGGCCGGCGACGCCAGCCTCATCAAGCAATTCCTGCTCTACCGCACCTACCACGGCAGCGCCATGAGCACGGTAGTGCAGCGCGCCAGCATCGCCGCGTGGAACGACGAGGCGCACGTGGCGCAGAACCGCGCGCTGTACCGCGAGAAGTTCGCCCGGGTCACGCCCCTGCTCGGCAGCGTGATGGACGTGCGCCTGCCGGACGCCGGGTTCTACCTGTGGGCGGCCGTGCCCGGCGGTGACGACGTGGCCTACGCGCTCAGCCTGCTCGCTCAATACAATGTGGCGGTCTTGCCCGGCTCGCTCCTGGCCCGGCCGGCCCACGGGGTCAACCCCGGCGCCGGACGCATCAGGCTCGCCCTCGTGGCCGGCACCGACGAATGCGTCGAAGCCGCCGAACGCATCGTCCACCACACCCGCTCGCTCACCTCATGACACCCCTGCTCCAACAGATCATCGAAGCCGCCTGGGACCACCGCGCTGACCCAGACGCCGTTTCCAACGCCGAAGTGCGCGACGCCGTGGAGCGCACCATTGCCGATCTGGATGCGGGCCGCCTGCGCGTGGCCGAGCGCGAGGCCGTGGGGCAGTGGAAGGTGCACCAGTGGATCAAGAAGGCCGTGCTGCTGAGCTTCCGCCTGAACGACAACAAGCCCGTACACGCCGGCCAACTGGCCTTCTATGACAAGGTGCCCACCAAGTTCGAGGGAGTGTCCGAGGCCCAGATGCGCGCCAGCGGCGTGCGCGTGGTGCCGCCGGCCGTGGCACGGCGCGGCAGCTTCATGGGCAAGGGCGTGGTGCTGATGCCCTCCTACGTGAACATCGGCGCCTATGTGGACGACGGCACCATGGTGGACACCTGGGCCACCGTAGGCTCGTGCGCGCAGATCGGCAAGAACGTGCACCTGTCTGGCGGCGTGGGCATTGGCGGCGTGCTGGAGCCGCTGCAAGCCAACCCGACCATCATCGAAGACAACTGCTTCATCGGCGCACGCTCCGAGATCGTGGAAGGCGTCATCGTCGAGGAGAACTCGGTGATCAGCATGGGCGTCTACATCGGCCAGAGCACCAAGATCTACGACCGCGCCACGGGCGAAGTGCATTACGGCCGCGTGCCGGCGGGCTCGGTGGTGGTCAGCGGCAACCTGCCCTCGGCCGACGGCACCTACAGCCTGTACTGCGCCGTCATCGTCAAGAAGGTCGACGCCCAGACCCGGGCCAAGACCAGCATCAACGAGCTGCTGCGCTCCTGACCGCAGCAAGGCCCACCCACGCACGGAGGCGCCGATGTCCAGCAACATGGAAAAGGTGCTCCGCCTCATGGCGGAGAAGAAGGCTTCCGACGTCTACCTGTCCACGCGGTCGCCCATCCTCATCAAGATCCACGGGGCGATCATGCAGATGTCGGAGCAGCTGCTGACGCCGCAGCAGATCCGCTCCCTGCTGGCGGAAGTGATCTCCCCCAAACAGCTGGAAGAGCTGGACGAGACGGGCGAGCTCAACGTGGGTGTAGGGGTGGCCGGGGCCGGGCTGTTCCGGCTGTCGGCCTTCCGCCAGCGCGGCTCGCTCGCGGCCGTGTTCCGCTGCATCCCCACCGAGATTCCCGCCTTCTCCACGCTCGGCCTGCCTTCAGTGCTGGAGAGCCTGATCCTGGAAAAGCGGGGCCTCATCCTGATGGTGGGCGCCACTGGCACCGGCAAGAGCACCACGCTGGCGGCCATGCTGGAGCATCGCAACCAGACCATGTCCGGCCACATCCTCACCATCGAGGATCCGGTGGAGTTCCTGTTCACGCACAAGAAATCGGTGGTGAACCAGCGCGAGGTGGGCCGCGACACCGCCTCGCTGAAGGTCGCGCTGAAGAACGCCCTGCGGCAGGCGCCCGATGTCATCCTGATCGGCGAAGTGCGCGACCAGGAAACCATGTCGGCGGCCATCTCCTACGCCCTGTCTGGCCACCTGGTGGTGGCCACGCTGCACGCCAACAACAGCTACCACGCGATGGGGCGCATCCTCAGCTTCTACCCGCCCGACTCCCGCCCCGCCCTGCTGGCCGACCTGGCCGCCGGCTTGAAGGCCATCGTCTCGCAGCGCCTGCTGCGCGCCACGGCAGGTGGGCGCGTGCCCTCCGTGGAAGTGATGATGAACACCAAGCTGATCTCCGAGTTGATCGAGCGCGGCGACCTGAATGGCGTGAAGGAGGCGATGGAGAAGTCCATGACCGCCGGCTCCCAGACCTTCGAACAGGACCTGGCGCGCATGATCCGCGCCGGCATCGTCAGCCGCGACGAGGCCCTGCTCAACTCAGACTCGCCCACCAACCTGATGTGGCGTCTGCAGAACGACAGCACGCCCATCACCAAGGCCGTGGCCCCGCCACCCAAACCGGAGGATGTCTCCGACGAGGCCACCTTCACCGAGATCTCGCTGGACGTGCAAGCCGAGGCCCCCGCCCCCGCGCCGCGGCCCTCGATGTTCCCCAAGCTGAACCCGTGACACGTCACCAGAACACGCCGGGCCGCCCCCGGCTCTCGAGGGCTCACCGCCCATCGCCATGAGATTGATCGAACTGATCGAGCGCAGCAGCGCCCGCCTTGACCAGGCGGGCGTTTCGTTTGGGCACGGCACCACCAATGCGTTCGACGAGGCGGCCTGGCTGGTGCTGTGGAAGCTGGGCCTGCCGCTGGACGCGCTGGACGAGGTGGCCGAGCAAGCCCTGAACGCCCAACAGTGCGCGGACGTCGAGGCCTTGGTGGCCCAGCGCATCAACACCCGGCGGCCGGCGGCCTATCTGACGGGTGAAGCCTGGTTGCAGGGCGTGCCGTTCTTCGTGGACGAGCGCACCATCGTGCCGCGCTCCTTGATCGCGGAGGTGATGTGCGAGGGGGCTCTGGACGGATGGCTGGATCTTAGGCATGGGGCAGCACTGGAAGCCGGACCCGAAACCGATGGACCCCGCGCCCCGCAGGTGCTGGACCTGTGCACCGGCAACGGCAGCCTGGCCGTGCTGGCTGCGCTGTGCTGGCCCGAGGCGCAGGTGGACGGCACGGACTTGAGCAGCGAGGCGCTGGCCGTGGCGCAGCGCAACGTCCAGCGGCACGCCTTGGAGGCGCGGGTATCCCTGCGTCAAGGTGACGGCCTGGCGGCCGCCCGCGGCCCGTATGACCTGATCCTGTGCAACCCGCCCTACGTCAACCGCAACTCCATGCAAGCCCTGCCCCCGGAGTACCGCGCCGAGCCAGCGCTGGCGCTGGACGGCGGCCCTGACGGCATGGATTTCATCCGTCCGCTGCTGGCGCAGGCCGCGGCGCATCTGCGGCCGAGCGGCGTGCTGGTGCTGGAGATCGGCCATGAGCGGGCCCACTTCGAGGCGGCCTTCCCTGCGCTGTCGCCGCTGTGGCTGAGCACCAGCGCTGGCGACGATCAGGTGCTGCTGCTCACGCGTGAGGACCTCGCGACATGATCACCGTGCGCGATGTCACGCTGCGCCGCGGCGCCAAGGTGGTCTTGCAAGGCACCACCTTCACGCTCAACCCGGGCGAGAAAGCCAGCCTGGTGGGGCGCAACGGCGCAGGCAAGTCCAGCCTCTTTTCGCTGCTGACCGGCCGGCTGCACGCCGACGCAGGCGACGTGGAGATACCGCCGCGATGGCAGGTGGGCGAGGTGGCGCAGCACATGCCCGAAACCGCCGACGGGGCCACCGACTTTGTGCTCGAAGGCGACCTGCCGCTGCAACGCGCGCAGGCGGCGCTGCGCGAGGCCGAGGCGGCCGACGACGGCCACGCCATGGCCGAGGCGCACGCCGCCCTGGACGAGGCCGGTGCCTTCGACGCGCGCTCGCGTGCCCAGGCTCTGCTGCTGGGGTTGGGCTTTCGGACCAGCCAGCTCGATGCGCCCGTCAACAGCTTTTCGGGCGGCTGGCGCATGCGGCTGCAACTGGCGCGAGCTCTGATGTGCCCGGCCGACCTGCTGCTGCTGGACGAGCCCACCAACCACCTCGACCTGGACGCCCTGGTGTGGCTGGAAGCCTGGCTGCAGCGCTACGCCGGCACGCTGGTGGTGATCAGCCACGACCGGGAGTTCCTGGACGCTGTGACCCGCGTGACGCTGCACCTGGACGAATGCAAGGTCACCCGCTACGGCGGCAACTACACAGCCTTCGAGAGCATGCGCGCCGAGCGCATGTCGCAAGCCCAGGCCGCCTTTGACAAACAGCAGGATCGCATTGCGCACCTGCAGCGGTTTATCGACCGCTTCAAGGCCAAGGCCACCAAGGCCAAGCAGGCGCAGAGCCGTGTCAAAGCCCTGGCGCGCATGGAGAAGCTGGCCCCGGTGCTGACGGCCAGCGACTTTGCCTTCGAGTTCCGCGAGCCGGTGAGCTTGCCCAACCCGATGCTGGCGCTGCGCGACGTGGCGTGCGGGTATGTCGTGGAGCCCCCGGTCGCTGAGGGCTGCGGCACACCCACCGCGGACGTGGGATCCAGCTCGGGCCGGTCTGGCGATGGCGCCCATGGGGGAAGCAGCGAAGGCCATACTGAAGCGCGCGTCACCATCGTGCGCCACGTCACCCGCACCGTCATGGCCGGTCAGCGCATCGGCATCCTGGGCGCGAATGGCCAAGGCAAGTCCACCCTGGTCAAGACCATCGCCCGCGCCCTGCCGGCGCTGGGCGGCACTGTCACCGAGGGCAAGGGTCTCGCCGTGGGCTACTTCGCGCAGCAGGAGATGGACCTGCTGCACGCTGACGACACCCCGCTGCAGTTGATGACCCGCCTGGCCCGCGAAGCGGCGCCGCCCGGCACCGACACGCGTGAGCAGGCGCTGCGCAACTACCTCGGGCAATTCCGCTTCGAGGGCGACATGGTGCAACAGTCGGTCGGCACCCTGTCGGGTGGCGAGCGCGCCCGCCTGGTGTTGGCCACCATCGTCTGGAAGCGCCCCAACTTGCTGCTGCTGGACGAGCCCACCAACCACCTGGACCTGAACACACGCGAAGCGCTGTCGATCGCGCTCAACGAATTCGAAGGCACGGTACTGCTGGTCAGCCACGACCGCGCGCTGCTGCGCGAGGTGTGCGACGAGTTCTGGCTGGTCACGCGCGGAGGCGTCGAGCCCTTCGACGGCGACCTGGACGACTACCAGCGCTGGCTGCTGGAGGTGAGCCGTGCCGTGGCGCGTGGGCAGGAGATGCCCAAGCCCGGCGCGGTGAGCGTTGCTCCGGCTCCCGCTACGGCGGGCGCCCGGGGGAACGCAGCAACAGCCACGGTGGGATCGTCCAATGCGGCGGGAAATGGGACCGGGAACGGGGCGGTGAGCGGGACAGGGCACGGGTCGGGAGGTGCCGCGCTGGCGCCAAAGGCAGCGTCCGGCTCCCCTGGCGCAACGGCAACGGCGGGCACGTCAGCCCCCACGCCGCCAGCTCACGAGCGCGGCGCAGATGACCGCAAGGCACGGGCGCAGGCGCGCCAACGACTGTCCGACGCCACGCGCCCCATGCGCAACGAAATCGCGCAGATCGACAAACGCCTGGAGAAACTGGGTCAGGAGCGAGCGGCCGCCGAGACGGCGCTGTCCACGGGCAGCGCCAGCCCCGCCGAGATCGCGGATCTGGGCCGCAGCCTCAACCACATCGCCGCCGAAACGGCCATGCTGGAGGAGCGCTGGCTGGAGCTGCAGGAACAGATCGAGGCCCTGCAGGCTCAGAACGTGTGAAGCACTTCCTGGCGGGCATGAGCGACAGGTTCTCCAGAAACCGCTGAGCCCCCTTGCAGTTTTGCGCCGCCCCCTCTACGGGGAGTCGGGGCCGGGCTAGACGGCGCCCGGACCATGGGGCGCTCAGTCAGTGGCAGAAGCCTGCAGCAACCGCAGCGTCAACTCCACCCGGGCCTGGGCGGGGGTGAGCCCGCCCGCCGAAGGCAGCGTGTCCGCGCCCCCGGGCACGATACCGCCCGCAGTGCATCGGGTGGCCCGCAGGACGGGCACGCCCTGCGACACCGCCTTCAGCAAGGCTGCTTCCAGGTCCCGGTGCACGGTGCCGTTGCCGGTGCCGGCCACCACCAGGCCCCGAACGCCCGCACCCACCAGCGCCTGCACGGCCCGGGGTCCAGCGCCTGCGTGGCTGGTAACGATCTCCACCCACGGCCAGGCCTCAGAGGACTCCGGCAGGTGCAAGGCACTGGGCGACGAGGCATGGGCAGTCAGGGCACCCCCCGTGGAGCCCGGCCCCTGCGCCCAGGCATCAGCGCCCGCTTCCGGCCAGGGCCTGAACCGCTGCAGCCGCCCCTCCACCACCTGCCCGAGCGGCCCGGCATCGGCCGTCCCAAAGGCTTCGGTGCGGTAACTGTGCAGCTTGCGCACCTCTGCGCCCGCCCAGACCCGCCCGGCCATCGCCAGCACCACGCCACGGGCCCCAGGCTCATCGGCCACGGTCACGGCATCCAGCAGGTTCTGCGGCCCATCGGCCTGCAAGGAGGTGGCGGGCCGCATGGCGGCCGTCAGCACGACGGGCTTGCGGTCCAGGACCGCCCCCACGGTGCGGTGCAGCAGCCAGGCCGTTTCCTCCAGGGTGTCCGTGCCATGGGTGATCACCACCCCGCGCACCTCGGGCCGGGCCAGATGGGCCTGCACCCGCCCCACCAGGGCGGACCAGACGGCAGGGCCCATGTCCTTGCTGTCGAGTTGCGCCACCTGCTCGGCCTCCAGTGGCCAGCGGGCCAGCGCGGGCACGGCCGCCACCAACGCCTGCACGCCGCGCTGCGCGGAGGCGTAGCCCACGTTGTCGGTGGCGCTGGCGGCGGCGCCAGCAATGGTGCCCCCGGTGCCCAGCACCACGATCGTGCGCGCTGAGGGGTTCTGTTCTTGCTGCATCAAGCGGTCTCACTCGTGTGGATCCGGGCGCCATGGCTTGCCACGCCCAGACATCTGGATGAAAATACAGTCACTGGATACATCACCAGGACACCCCAGGAGAGGCGCATGCTCGACGACACCCCCAAGCTGACCGACCGTCAACAGCAGATCCTGGACCTGGTGCAGAGCGCCATCGAGCGCACCGGGGCACCGCCCACCCGGGCGGAAATCGCGGCCGAGCTGGGCTTCAAGTCGGCCAACGCCGCAGAGGAGCACCTCAAGGCGCTGGCCCGCAAGGGCGTGATCGAGCTGGTGGGAGGCACCTCGCGCGGCATCCGCTTGAAGTCTGACACATTGCGCGCCCTGAACGAGGCCCGCGCCAACCCCTACGGCAAGCAGTTTTCGCTGCCCCTGCCCGGTTTCGCCCAGCTGACCCTGCCCTTGGTGGGCCGCGTGGCCGCCGGCAGCCCCATCCTGGCGCAGGAGCACATCGACCAGACCTATGTGGTCGAAGCCACCATGTTCCAGCGCAAGCCCGACTACCTGCTGAAGGTGCGGGGCATGAGCA
>Ga0315901_10007291_pt1 | contig 13078 bp, 27 predicted proteins | sample LakEriMetagenome_10_FD_203761 | JGI IMG/M metagenome (GOLD analysis project Ga0315901, IMG submission 203761) | Freshwater fungal communities from buoy surface, Lake Erie, Ohio, United States - Buoy 2 MA116 | ecosystem: Environmental > Aquatic > Freshwater > Lake | place: USA: Lake Erie, Ohio... | reverse complement strand
GTACGGCTATCTCTTCAGGTTTCATATCAATGGCAAACCATTTATGCGCTGGGCATGACGTAAATCTAAACTTTGTCTTTACATCCATGAAGCAACCGCACAGCTTTATGTTTTCTTTGTAGTACGTTACCTCGTTTTCTTCGGGCATGACTGTACCACCAATTAAAGGTGTGCCGCAAGTACCGAAAGCACCTTGGTAGAACTTACATTTTTTGCATATCGATAGCCTCTCTCTCTGAATGTGCAATGGCGCGTTGAAGTTTAACATACTCTCTTATCTTTTTTAATGCCCTATGTATTGATGTGCGTAGATAAGGGTAGGGTATGCCCGTTGTTACGCTTAGTTCTTTGTAATCAAAGTCAGGTTTTGAGTATAGACGTAGCAAGATTGCATCAAACTCATTCATGCGCCCGATTGCGCTGTATAAATACTCCCCATCTATAAACGCACCTATCCATGTTTCATCTTGTTTCGTGTCGGCAACCTGTCTATCTACGTGCAGCTCGTAGTATTTCCGATACTTTATGGCGTAATCACTGCGAGCACTATGCCATGATAGCCAAATAGCCCTGTTTATGTATGCTTCTACCTTGCCCCTGCATACGATGTCTTTTATGTCCTGTTCTGGTCTATCCATTAACCGGGCAAGCACCTCATGCAATAGATCACTTCCCTTTGTTTTATCGTGAGCAAGCCTTGTAGCCTTGTCGAGCCATGCATCGTAATGCTTTGATATGTTGACACTTATACAGCTATCCAAAAATATTTACGAAATAATTTGCATACTGAAAATTCTTGCTTACATTTGTCCCCATCAATACAAAGGTAATCAAAAACAAAAGCAAATGAATCATTTTAAGTTTGACCATGAGAGCAGCGTTATCCCTGCACTACTTACAATCGAGGTAAGCTACAATCCGTACTACCGTGAAGCCACTTATGATAGTCCTGCCGAGTTCGATGCAGACGATGTATCTTATCGAGTGCTGTGCGAAAAGTTAGACATGACTGATTGCATAGACAATTCAAACTACCGTGAGTTGCACGACGAGATAGCTAACGCGGTTGACACTGAAATTTCAAATCATTTTTTTAATCTTTAATAAATCAATACAATGACACAAACAATTGAGGTTAACACCTACCATCCAGTAGTAAACGGAACTACTGAAATCACACTACCTTACTACTACACCTGTGGTAGCTTCGGGCATGTCTACTGCTGTATGTCTGCAGACATGGTGCTAACTACCGTAATGAGTTACAGCACCAACAAGCAAATTGAAGTACGCAAGTACGACGATATGGCTCAGGTTAAATCACGTTTGGAAATTGATATGCGCGACAAGCTATACAAATCAATTGATGACGCTGTGTTCATGCACATGTTTAGTGAGGCTCACCGCGAAGTGTTCTACGCTGTTAATCCTGAACTCAAACCAAAGCTATGAGAAAGCACAACAAACTAAATGGGTTGATCGCGAAGACAGTGGGCAGTAATGCTGCCCTACTTCGTGCGATGCGCAAGAGCAGCACCCCCATATCAGACCGCACCCTGTACAACTGGTTGTATGATGCTAAGACTATCAAGCTGCAGCAACTTATTAATCTGTCAAAGGCTATGGATGTGCCGGTGTGTGAACTAATTAAATCAATAACAATCAAAAACGAAGGTGATGAATAACTTAAAAAGGGTACTAATCAAACCACATGCAAAGAAGCTACGTAAGGACAACATCCCAAGCCGTAGTGATATCCTGTATATCGTAAAGAACTTTGATAAACTTAGCTTTGAAAAGATACGCAAGGACTTAAACGTAAGTAATGCCAAACTCATTCAATGGTGCAAGTTCATATTTACCACCGATAAGAAAGAAGCCAAGTGGAATGAGATGAATAAGAAGCTTGACGAGTTAGAATTCTACGAAGAGTTCACCGATTCAATGCAAAGTGAGTACGATGTTCACGACATACGCAGGATTAATGGCAAGAACATGTACATAGTCAAAAAGAAAATAGTTAACGAGAACCGGATGTGCTACCTGATTACTATCAATAATGAGAACAGCATGATAGTACGCTTTGATATACCAGTTGAAAGAACATCCGTATCTTATTGCCCGGTATCACTTGGCTGTGATTACGATGTTCACTCATTGGGCCATTGGGAATACCAACAACTTGAAAAGGATTTGCCCGTGATCCACTTGGAAGCGGATGAGGATTACATCGGTAAGTTTTGGCTCGCCATATCTAATACCATGAATGCATGAAGCACGAGGAAAGCAAGATACAACAACGCTGCGTAGAATGGTTTAGATACTCATTCCCGCGCGTATTAATCGCTTCCTTCCCTAATGGTGTGTTCATAGGTGGTACACCTGTGCAAAGAGCCAAACGCTGGAACATCCTGAAGGCTGAAGGTGCTATGCCGGGCATGCCCGATTTGATGATCTGCATGGCATCAGGTTCTTACCACGGTCTGTTCATCGAGATGAAGACAGAGAAAGGCAAACTATCGGACACACAAAAAATCGTTCACGCACAGCTGATAAACGCAGGTTATGCAGTCAAGGTGTGCAGGTCATTTGAAGAATTTACAACAACAATTAAGGTATATCTTGAACAATAAAGGGGTAGCCGAAAACCTTACAGAGTAGGCAAATCAAAAACAATTTTATTTTATGTTATCTTCTAAGAAAGAACCAATGGTGTTAGCCACACACCACGTTCACACAACAACTGATTACTTTTTATTCAAGCCATTGGATGGTAATCGGACTAAGAATCTGCTTCACATCAATCGACTAAAAAAGTCAATGAATGAACAGTACATGTTTACGGTTATTATCGTAAATGAGAAGTATGAAATCATTGATGGTCAACATCGATTTGATGTTATTACGGAATTGAAATTGCCTTTGCATTATGTGATTTGTAAAGGTTATGGTCTTGCGGAAGTGCATCGATTAAATCAGCTATCTAAGAACTGGAATGCTGATGACTATCTAAATGGATACTGCAACTTAGGATACAAAGATTATTTAATCTATCGTGATTTTAAAAACAAGTATCAAGTAGGCCACAATGAATGTATGTTGTTACTAAGCGGCACGGGTTCAACAAAGAATGCTGGTAATTTCAATACCGGGTTATTGAAAATTAAATCACTTAAAGAAGCAGAAAGAAACATCGAAAAGATTTTGCTACTTGAACCCTATTACGATGGATATAAGCGAAGAGCATTTATCTACGCTATGTACAATCTATTGTATAATCCAAATTTTGAGTTTACTGAGTTCATTCAAAAGTTAAAAATTCAACCAACTGCGTTGCAGCATTGCACGGATGTAGCACAATACGTTGCATTGATTGAGGAGATTTATAACTACAAGCGTAGGGACAAAGTAAATCTTCGCTACTAATTTGGAAGTAAGTATAGTTTGACTATATTTGCTCTGACTATCCGTACATGAAAACATTTAAAATCCCATCATCGCTGCATTGCCATTGCTCATTCGAGCGCGGATAGTCCTTTGCATGCGGTGGTGGGTATTTTGCTTATGAGAGAATCAACTGTCTTTTATAGATCGTTCTACGAAGCGATTAAAGAACTTGATGCAGATACACAGGCACAAGTTTATTCTGCCATCTTTGAATACGCACTGAACTTTAACGAGGTTGAAGTTAAGGGTGTGGCTAAGACTGTCTTTACCCTAATCAAACCCCAACTGGATGCTAACTTGAAGCGATACGAAAACGGAACTAAAGCAAAAGTGAAGCAATTCGTAAGCAAACAGGAAGCAAAACCGAAGCAAGATAGAAGCAAGGTGGAAGCTAATGTAAATGTAAATGATAATGTAAATGTCAATGATAATGAAAATGTAAATCATAATCAGAATGATAATGTTTCAAGGTCGCGCTTTCGCGCTCCGACGTATGATGAGATATTTGATTTTATGAAAAGTAAAAATGCATTAGCCGGGAATGTTTGGCCTGATGCTAAAGTGCTGACTGAGGCTAAGGCATTCTTTAACCATTACGAAAGCAATGGATGGATGGTAGGTAAAAACAAAATGAAAAACTGGGAAGCTGCCGTTCGCAACTGGATGAACAACAATTCTAAATTTGAAAATAATAAATCAAAAAACATAATTCAAAATGAAAGAGAAAAACGAGCTAGCGACCTTGAAAAGTTACGCCAACAATACAGAAGTAGCATTGCAACAAATTTTAACGTCGAAGACATCACCAGCACTGAGTGAACTTAAAAGACACAAAGGAGAAAAGGTTGCCTTAGAGGTTTTGGTTGCTTTGATGGATGAGTGTCAGCAATACTTTAACCTGCAACAGCCAATGAACGCACAGCAATTATTACTTACAGCTGAGTTAATCATGGAAGAGTATTACTACCTGCGCATTGAAGAGTTGCGTGTGTGCTTCCGAATGGCAATGAAAGGTGTATTTGGCCCTGTGTACAATCGCATTGATGGGCAAGTGTTCTTTGAATGGATTATCAAGTACATGCCCAAGCGTCAACTTATCACTGATCGCATGAAGCAAGAGCAACAAAGCAACAACAACATATACGAAATGTTCCAACACCCGCAGGTGCTTGATGCTATCCAACAGGCAGCGGATAAACTCAGGATAGAAGAAACACCGGCACAAGAAGCAAAGCGTGCCACGCCGTCACGGTTTGAGCAAATGCTGATGGATGAGTACGATGAGTTGCCAACATGGGATAACGATATGAGATTTCGTGTGTATAAGAACAAGCCGTATCAGTTCACTGAATATCGGAAGGAACGCTACCGCGAATTGATAGAAACACAAAGCGAGTATTGATATGAAAGTAGAATTTGTTTTTCTTAATGATCCAATATCCGGATATGATAAAATTTGGCAAGAACAAATGGATAGGGTCAATTTGAGTTTGCGCGAAACGGTACATGGTAAAATAATAAATTTACCCTGTATTCCTACAAAAGAAATGGAAATTGATTTATCCACTTTTGAAGAAGTATACAATTTTACTGAAGAAGAAATGGAATGGGTAGATGATTGTCCCCTTTTTGCAATTAGTCACATAAGAATTCATCCAACGCATTTGGAAGTTTGGATAGATAATATGAATAATTTTTAATGAAACAATACGATAAAGCAAAAGAAACCGAACTGCTACGCAAACTATTTGTGCTAACAGCCAGACGAAGCATGCGTCCAGCTATGACCGATAATCTAACAATGCGTCTTATCTTTGAAGAACTTTACATGCTAACTGATAAAGACGAATACAAGCTATGACTATCGGTGAACTGTGGGATGCATTAGCACACTACCCGGATGAAACGGAAGTATACATCGGGTACATACAAGGGCACAGCATCCAGCAAATGAACTTTGATGTTGTTGAGACAACAGAGTTTGGTGGCAAGAAAACAGTTTCACTCATGTACGAAGACATCAATATCATAAATAATTAAATACAATGAGCAACTATCAAATGCAAGAAGGGCAGTTTACCCTTTTCAAAAACAACAAGACAACCAACAATGCACCTGAATACACAGGTGAGATCATGGTGAATGGTAAGAAGATGCGCTTAGCTGCATGGGTTAAAGAAGGCAAGAGTGGCAAATTCTTTAGTGGTAAGATGAGCGAGCCATTACCGCCACGCCAACAAGAAGACGATTCACAAGGCACAGGTGATTTGCCGTTCTAGTTTATAACATGTTTGCAATATGGTTTTATGTATGGTTGCACAACCAATATATAAAGCTATATTGCAGCATGATTACATTACACTCTCTCAACATTGGTATTGATGATTTGCCAAATGAATTTTGGAAGTATGTTCCAAATACTAAAAGCCGTTATTTGATTAGCAACCAAGGTCGATTACTTACTTTAAAATTTAAGGGTAGTAATAAGCCGAGCCTAATGAAACCAGCAACAAACAAAAAAGGATATCTGCACACATTGATTGTTTGTGAAGGAAAATTAAAGCCGGTTACATTGCATCGTTTAGTTGCGCAGACTTGGATTGATAATCCTTTAAGCAAACCACAAGTAAATCACATCAACTTTATTCGCACCGATAATCGAATTGAAAATTTAGAATGGTGTACGGCTAAAGAAAATACTTTGCATAGCTATAACAGCGGCAGAATCAATATGCCTAAAGGTGCGCCACCAATGCGAGGAAGTAAAAATGGTGGTGCTAAATTGACTGAAGAACAAGTGCGAGAAATACGCATGAAGTTTCAACCCCGTAAGTATACACGCGAAATGTTGGCAAAGGAATACAATGTAAAAGCAAGCACTATCAAAGATGTGATATTGCGTAGATGGAAACACGTACAATGAGTTACAATCCCACATTCAATACTAAGCAACAAACCGCACTTAGGCACTTGTCTACATCCAGCAAGGTGGAGCAGGTGCTATATGGCGGTGGTGTATACGGTGGCAAAACATGGCTAGGATGTTATTGGCAAATCATGCGAAGGGTGAAGCATCCGAATACACGTGGTCTTATTGGTCGTGCTGAATTAAAAAAATTGCAGCTATCTACAATGCTACGATTTTGGGAGTTGTGTAGTCAAATGGGTTTGAAAGCAGGTGAACACTACACGTATAACGGACAACTAAACATGATTCGTTGGTTCAATGGTAGCGAGACAATTCTGATGGACATGGCAGCTACACCCAGCGACCCCGACTTTCATCGATTTGGATCACTTGAAATTACCGACTACTTTCTTGATGAGGTAGCGGAAATGACAAAGAAGGCAGTAGACATCATTGATACACGTGTGCGCTATAATTTGATTGGCGGTATACCAAAAGGATTGATGAGTTGTAACCCTTCAAAAGGTTGGCTATACAATGACATTTGGTATCCTTGGAAAAAAGATTTATTACCACCACACAAAGCATTTGTTGAAGCGTTGCTAAAGGATAACACAGTAAGTCCTGATGAAGTCTATGAAGCTAAGATGATGCGATTGCCTGAAGCAGACCGCAAGCGATTGTTAGAAGGAGATTGGGACTATGACGAGAGCATTGACTGGATATATGACTACGAGGATTTATTGCGCTGCTTCCGGGATGAGGAAAGCAAAGGTGATAAATACATAAGTGCCGACATTGCGCGATTAGGAAAAGATAGAACGGTTATATGTGTATGGCATGGCTTGCACCTAATCGAGATACACGAGCTGCGTAAGCAACCCATCACAACAGTTGTAACAAATGTTAGACAAATTTGTGACAAGCACGGAATAAAATTAAGCAACGTGATCTGTGACGAGGACGGGGTTGGCGGGGGTGCGGTCGATGCACTTCGTTGCCGGGGGTTCCTTAATGGTGGCCGCGCCAAGCAACCCGATAAGTTCACCAATCAAAAGGCTGAGTGCTATTTCAAGTTAGCAGAACTAATCGAACAGAACAAGGTCGTGTTTAAAGTGCAATCCTTCCGGGACGTAATCGTACAAGAACTGGACATGATACGCCGCCGCACCCCTGAAGCTGATGGCAAGTTAGCCGTAATCAGTAAAGACGAGATAGCGCGCATGCACGGGAAGTCTCCCGACTATGCGGATGCCATCATGATGCGCATGTACTTCGAACTATTCCCAAACTACGGCTCCTATTCTTGGGCCTAGGGACAAATTGTCCCCATCAATTTTAACAATTTTTAACAAGGTGTATGTAATTATTTGCAGTACATTTGACCCATCAAACAACAACAAAAACACAAAGCAATGACACACACAATCGAAGTAGCAAAAGGATTTGAAGTAACAGTAAACATTTACAATGACTGCGTAATTACTACCGTTAATTACTTAGGAACTGCTCGCAAGAATTCATATATGAATATGCAAGATTTGATTAACAACACTACAATATCTAAAGTAGCTGAATTTTGCAAATCACTATAATCAAAACAGGGGCGCGGCTGTAACGCGCAATCTTTCAATCTAAAAACAATACACAATGAAAACAGCATCTACTATCCTTCGCTACGTTATCGCAGCCATCGTAATCTTCGCACTTCTGAACTACTGCCAAGAGTTAAACGATTGCCTTGCTAAGTATTAATCCAAATCAATAACAACATGAACTCATTTCACAAAGACAATCTTGAAGCATTGCAAAAGTTTCAGCAAATGCTCAATGCATCACCTGACCAAGTCGGTATTGAAAAAACACCCGATGGTAAGGCGCTAACGCTTGTTATATCGCACGTAGAAACAACCCTAGACGAAATGTTTTTCGGGCACTGGCGTACTGAGAACTTTAAGTGGGAACGCATGGCTAATGAAGTGGTAGGTTCACTTGACCTTGTAGTGATCCATCCGATAACCGGCTACGAGTTGCGCCGCACGGGAGCAGCATCCATTGTTATCATGGTTGACCGAGCACCGCAGAACCTTGACAACATCGAACGCAATAGATGGGCATTAAACGCAGATAATAAAAAACCTAATGCATTAGACCTTGCGTTTCCTAAACTTAAAACAGAGTGCCTTAAAAACGCTGCTGTGTCATTTGGTAAGTTGTTAGGCCGTGACCTTAACCGCAAGAACGTGGACATGTACAAACCATTCAAGTTAAAGGGTAACCTTAACGCATCGAACAAGGATGTGCAATACTTGCTTGAGTTAATTGAGAAAGCACAGAGCCTTGATGATTGTGACATCATTCTCCAAGCATGCCCGCAAGAATTCTTTGCACAGATTGAACCGTTAGTAAATGTTAAAAAAGAGCAACTAAGCGGATTGTTGTAGTATCTTCACACCATCAATAACAAGAACAAATGGAACAAACTGTATTTAGAGCATCGCAGCTTGGTAAGCTTATGACCGATGCACGTACTAAGACAGGACTAAGTGAAACCTGCAAGAGCGCACTGCTTGAAATCTACATCCAACAGAAGTACAAACGCTTCAAAGAAATCAGCAACAAGTACATTGAGAAAGGTGTAGCGGTTGAGAATGACGCTATCGACATGTGGCGCAGGGAGCGCAAGCAAATTGTATTTAAGAATGAGCAGATGTTCACTAATGACTACATCAAGGGCACACCTGATTTGCTTATCAAAGATGGTGGCGCAGTAATCAACGTGCCGGATATTAAAAGCAGTTGGGACATCCACACCTTCATTGATGCAAAGGCTAACGAGTTGAGCAAAGACTACTACTGGCAAGGCCAAGCATACATGTGGTTAACGGGCGCACCAACAGCAACGTTTTGTTTCGTGCTTGTGAATGCACCAAGTCAAATGATTGACACAGAAAAGTATCGCCTATCATTGCGCATGAATCTTATTGATCCACAAAGCAACCCTGAGTTCATCAAGAAGGCATCGCGCATCGAACGTAATATGATTTACGACATGCCTACCTTTCTTGCGGAGAATCCACACGCTAATCTTGAAAGTGATTTGTCAAGTTGGGAATACGACATACCAGTGCAAGACCGCATCCACGAAAAGGTTGTGGAGTTTGATGCTGACGCAATCGCAAAGCTTCAGGAACGTGTACCAATGTGGCGTGAATACCTTAATACTTTAGCACTATGAGTAGAATACCAATTAACAAAGCAACGCTGCTCGATTACGGATTTAGAGCATCAGAAAGCGATAGAGTATATTGGTTTGATAACATCGGCTTTGAGTTTGGATGGACTCCGAGAGCTGTTCTTAGGCATAAACAAGAAGGTGGTACATTGTTCTCAATGTATAAATATGTCAAATACATGGATGAATTGAACCAATTATATTTTTATTCAACAGGAAAAACACTTCCAAATTTTACAGAACAATGAGCGAACACATAAATAACAGACAAAGGGCACTGCAAATGGCAACTGAAATAGTAGCAGCACAATGTGCATCAGGTCGTATGACATATTATGATGTCATGGAATTAGCAAATGAAATGTATATTTTTTTAGAAAATGGAGGTGACAAATGACCACCGAACAACTCAAAGACCACGTGCGCAATTCAATGCAGCACTATTACAACAAAGAGCAAGTAATCGAATTAATCAACAAACTAAACAATGAAAGCAAAAGACAAAGCATGGCAACTGTACTCGAACTATTTTGACATCATCGAGAATGGTAAGCAAGAAGGCGAGTTAGTAGAGGCCCACATCAAAGCCGTGAACGCTGCGCTGTTCTGCGTAGATGAAGCATTGACAAATGCACCTGATGACATCGTGAATGACTTTGAAGGAACCGGAGAATACTACAGCGTGAAAGCATACTACATGCACGTCAAAAACGAAATACTAAAACTCAATGCGACGAAAGGTAACAAAATCAGTTGAGGTGCTTAAGGTGGAACGCGTGACGCTGCTAACCATGTACGCTAACGCAAAAACCAAACTTCTTAAAGACAACCTGAATCATAAAATCAAATCGGTCAATAAAGACCTTTATACATTAACTAAAGAAACTAAATGGCTATGAGTGAAGAAAAAAAAGAAACCGCAATCCGTACACTTAGCAAATCACTAAGGCGAAGATTCCAAGGCGCAACGGTAAACATATCATGGGTGGAACTGGATGCGTTCATGATGAAAGCGCAAACGCGTGAAATGACAAACCTTATTAATTCCTATAACGAAGGCTATACAGATTGTAAAGCAGGACTACCAAACAAATCAGAAAATGAAAGCAACACTAACGTTTGACCTAACAGATGACCAGCACTCTTTTGATTGTGCAATCAATGGCAAAAAGTATTACGACCTTGTTGATGAAATGAGGCAGCACCTGCGCAGCCTTGAAAAGTACCAAGACCTTACACATGAACAATACGAGATAATAGGTAAGGTGCGCGAATGGTTGCATAGCGAGTTGCTCAGTGCCGGAATAGCGGATAAGTTTTAACTACTGCGATACTTTGCGATACCCTTGTTTCCAAAGAAACCTACCCAGTGCTTCACCTTCAGCATCCACCTTTTCTTCACTCCACTCGGGTTGAATGTGATGAAGATATTCATGGACAAGCACAATCAGGTAGCGCATCGGAGGCAACGTAGGGTCTATCTCAATTACGTTATCACAGTACAAACCATCAGCACGCTCCCTGCCCAACTTACGCTGTACGACTTTTGGATGTGGCTTGCCTTTCATTGTGCTATATTTGCGACTTAGTGTAATGGTTCATTGCATTATTGTTTTTGTTATTGATTGATACAAAAGCCTCCTAACGTGGAGGCTTTTTGTTATCTAATCTTACCATTCACAATTCTGTAATTGTTTACTTCAAATTCGCCCGTGTCCATTACACGTACATGCGCAAAGCCGTGATGGTGTTTGTTGATGGGCATGTAGTCAGGGTGCAGCTCGCACAAACACGCCACGCTCCAACAGGTTGTAATCTTGCCGTTAATGTTAGGCTCGGTGTGTTCACTGGCTTGGTGATGGTGACCGCACAATGCGCTGTCCTTTGCACGTAAAAATAACCCGCGTGCGATGTTTACAGGACTGAATACCGATGCACCAAGTTCATGACCATGCAGAATGGTTAGCTTCCCGGCATGGATTATCTGCTTATCGGGAATGAAAGTTATGTTGTGTTGATCTAAGTGCATGAGTGATTCAAAATTGAACTCGTCCATACCCAATAGGTCGGGTGCATTGCGCATGATATAGTGGTCATACCTTACATCATGGTTACCGCACTTGTAATAGATAGCAGCGTTCGGGAATAGCTTGCGTAGCGTGGCAAGAAACTGCCTTGTCATTAATACTTCATGCCCAAAGTTTCTTTTACGCGGGTCTTTTTCAAATCGACTGATAGCATAGAAGTCAATGATGTCACCATTGAGCAGGATTGTGTTTACTTCATTCTCCAGTCCATACTTCAATGCAAGCGTTAACGCCTGTATGTTGTGGTATGGCACGTGGATATCACCGATTATAAGAATGTTATTGTGGTTTATCGGTAACTTGTAAGGCTTGTAATTTGATTCCTGTGATGGTGGCAGGTCAAGCGGGTTACTTGCTTCAGGCATCAACTCGTTTACCATGTTCCCGAAGTCAGTAAAATGGTTTTCAAGTTTGGACAGGTTGCCGTTTACAGGCTTTTTGACAGGGGTTTCAAGTTCGACGCTATGTCTTTTACGCCAACCAAAATACAACCGCTCAAATGAGCCGTATTTCATTTTGATGTTGTGACGTTTCATAGCAGCGCGAATGCGGTCTGCTATCGTACCCTCACCTGCGTGTATCTCTTTATAGATTTCCGCATATGGTCCGTGCATATGGTGTTATTTAGTGCCCCTGATAAACCCGGCTAACTCCGCAAGATTGGTGCTGATAGTCAAGTTCTGCGCAGCAATAACGTCAATCTTCTTTTCGAGCTTGTCAATGGCTTTGTTTTGTTCTTCTTTCATAACGTTTAGCTTGGTGTTAAACTCTTCTTTAGTTTCTTTAATTGAATCCGATAACATTGTTACCTCTCGTTTATGGTATGATTCTACTTTACCCAGTGCGCTCGACACCTTCACTACATCACGCTTCAAAGCGTAATACAACCCCGTGAGCGATACCGCACCACCAATAATTGTTATGATATCTCTTGGCTGAATGTCCATGATTATAGTATTGCAAAATATATAGTAGAAAAAGCTAACGCTGTGACACCTAAAGTCATGGCCGTGTTGGAAATTATTAACCGCCTGTTGCGTTTCTTTAGTTCTTTAATCTCATTGTCTTTCTCAGTAGCTACAGCCTTATCGATACTTTGCTTATTCTTATAGATTTCCGCTAGCGTTTCATAACTCGCCGCCTGTATGCCTGTAATCTTTGCGTAGTATGTAACCTTTAACCGCTCCATCTGGTATAAACTGTCTATTTCCTGCGCGGTGTTATACCAGTACAACATGCTATTGTAGTTGAGACTGAAAAGTTGCTGATCGTAAGTTGTAAGTTCGGGTGTAAAATCCTGCTTTGAGTAGGCTGTCCGATTTTTTGAGCGTTGTGCGGAACTGGTTATTGGTAGCACTAGGAGTAGCAGAAAGAATGTTGTAAGTTTCATTGCGGTAGATT
>Ga0315901_10007283_pt1 | contig 13088 bp, 12 predicted proteins | sample LakEriMetagenome_10_FD_203761 | JGI IMG/M metagenome (GOLD analysis project Ga0315901, IMG submission 203761) | Freshwater fungal communities from buoy surface, Lake Erie, Ohio, United States - Buoy 2 MA116 | ecosystem: Environmental > Aquatic > Freshwater > Lake | place: USA: Lake Erie, Ohio... | reverse complement strand
CGCGTGATTCAGCGACGTACGGATGCGACGGTGTTCGAGATCGACCTGCTGACTGGCCGCCCCCATCAGATTCGGATTCATCTGGCCGCGATCAATCATCCGCTGGTCGGTGACCCGCTCTACACTCAAGGCGGGATACCGCTTGCCGACCGGCCCGGCCTTCCAGGTGATGCGGGGTATTTTCTGCGCGCGAAGCGGATTGTGCTGAACCATCCAATCACGGGGAAAAGCGTCGAGATCCGCTCACCAGGATTGACCTCTTCCGATATCACTTGGCAGTGATCTCGCTTCAGTTTCTCGAATCGCAATCCTATTCTGAAGTTCCAACCCCTGAGGACTTGTTCATGAAGATCGCTGGCGTTCAGATCGACATCTCTATCACCGACAACGCGGGGAACACGGCCCGGATGATCGAGAAACTGCGTGAGACAGCCGCGGCCGGGGCGCGCCTCACTGTGTTTCCGGAATGCGCGGTGCCGGGCTATTGCTTCGGTTCGCTGGCTGAAGCATTGCCATACGCCGAACCGATCGATGGGCCCTCGGTCAAGGCGATGGCCGCAGCCTGTCGCGAACTGGGTGTCTATGCGGTCTTCGGCATGCTGGAGCGGGACGGCGACCGGGCCTTCAACGTGGCAGTCCTGACGGGGCCCGCGGGCGTTGTGGGCGTCTATCGCAAGGTCCATTTGCCGTACCTGGGCATCGATATGTTCACGACGCCCGGTGATCGCCCGTTTGCGGTTCACGAGGTCGAAGGGCTGAAGATCGGCATGCTGATCTGCTACGACGCAGCGTTCCCCGAGGCGGCCCGCTCGCTGGCAATCCTCGGAGCGGACCTGATCGTCCTGCCGACCAACTGGCCTCCGGGGGCAGAGACCATGGCCACCTGCTCGATCCCCTGCCGGGCGATGGAGAATCAGGTCTACTTCGCAGCTGTGAATCGCGTGGGCGAGGAGCGCGGGTTTAAGTTCATCGGCGAGAGCAGCATCTGCGCCCCCAGCGGCCAGGTCCTGACCCGCGCCGCGACGACCGAGGCCGCGATCCTGTACGCCGAGATCGACCCACTGGTCTCCCGCCGCAAACGAATCGTTCGCGTGCCGGACAAGCACATCATCGACCGGATGGCCGACCGGCGACCTGAGTTTTATAGCCTGCTGGTGGCACCGCATGAGCTGAAGACCCCGCGGCAGGATCACCAACAGTAGCCACGTTCGCCAGAACGTGGTGAGCTTGCGTTCTGAGGACCGTCAAACCCACGTTCTGGCGAACGTGGCTACGGCAGTGAGTCAGTCAAACTCTCCCCAGTGATCCCCATTCGCTCGTAGATCTCCGCCAGCTCGGCTTCTCGCTGGACGGGATTGAAACCGATCGACCAGTGCAGCTTCCGCATACAGACGGGGCAGGGCGTCAGCGGCGTGGCATCGGACTCGTCCTGGCTGTTTGAGCCATTCATCACGCAGCGGTAGTAGACACAGTGCCGGATACCGAACATGTGGCCGGTCTCGTGGGCGATCAGCTGGCATGTTCGCCGCAGCATCCGGGGCCGCTCCTCGGGCGTGCGTTCCCGTCTCCAAAAGGCGGGATCGAAGCGGGCGAAGCTGTAGACGCCAACCCGGTCGGAGAACGTCGCCTGACCAAACACGAAGTTCCATTTTGGATCGGGGTACAGGTCAGTCGTGGTCACAGCCAGCATGCAGTAGGCATCTTTGGGGAGCAGCGGTTTCAGCTCGCGCAGCACGTCGGTACTGAGCCACTGTTTCTTCCGCGTGTTCGGATTCACGCGCTCTGTAATCCGGGTGAGCGGCAGTGTCCCCACCGGCAGAACCTTGGCGGGCATCGCGAAGTACCGCTGCAGGAAGTCCCGCAACTCCTCCAACTGGGGCGTGTAGTCATCGAACTCGTTCAGCGGCAGCAGGTAGATCGTGGTCCGCTGTTTATTGGGCTTGTTGGGCTTTTGCTTGACGAACAGATCAAACGACTGGTGGATCTCCGGCTGATGAGCCAGCCAGTCTCCGGGCTGCGGCGCGGGAAGTGGCTCGGTCTTGTCGTTCGGCTGAAAATAGGGCCGAAAGGTGTTCGAGATCCCCTTAAGGTCTCCGACAGCTGCCGCTCGCTCAGCGGGCGTGGGCAGTACAAACCCCTCGGGCTCCTTCGCGGGAGCCGGCACAGCTGGCGGCGGTGCCGCGTGCAAGAGGGAAGGTGTGAGAACGAAGAGTACGAAAGTCAGAAATCGCATCGAACGTGCTCCCAGGGAGTGCTACTTCACTCTATCGCGATGCACTCAGGCGTTGAATCCGAATCCGCAAGAGCCGTCAGAATCCACCCCAACTTAGTGAGGTGTTCCTCAGTTTTCGAATTTGATCAAAACAGATCACGAGAACAGTGGAAGCAGAGAATTAGGAACCAACCAAGAAACTCGGATATTGCGTATCCAGGCAGGTTAAACGAGAATCCAACTTCGGCTTCGTCGGCAGGCTTTTTCTGAAATGGCATCAGGATCAAGAAACCGGGCAGTCCCACAATCCACCAGAGCATGAAAATGCACTGGACCAATTTGTGTTCATCTCGAATCGCACGCGAATCTTCATCGACTTCCAATCGTTTCTCGCGAGACTTGCAGAACAACCCCCACACAATTGCCAGGATGACCAGCGAGGCTGAAATCACTGCGGCATAAGTGGCGCAAGGGTAGGCGAAACTCCAAAACAATGCACTGGGTTGATCAATCAGCTTTCCCTTATGGCGGCTCAATTCGACATTCGCAAAGAACCAGACTAATCCACCGCCAAAAGTAAGTGCGGCACCGAAAACTGCACACAACCAGCCACCGATCCACGAAATTGGCCGTGACACAATCACCTCGGGGAAGAAGGGAGCGGTGCGGTCGTCAATTCCACGAAACCCTCTGGAAACAACGTAAATTCCCAACGGAATCATCCCTACTCCCACAAGAGTCAGGCTTCCGGAGATGATCGGACTCATCGCGAGTGAAGACATCCCAATTCCCCTCACCCCAGAATCTCGTTTACCACGCGCCCATGCACATCCGTGAGCCGGAAATTCCTTCCTTGGAACTTATACGTTAACCGTTCGTGGTCGATCCCCATCTGGTTCAGGATCGTGGCCTGGAGGTCGTGGACATGCACGCCGTCTTTGGCCACGTTGAAGGCCAGTTCGTCGCTCTCTCCGTATGTGAATCCCCTCTTGACCCCGCCGCCAGCCATCCAGACGGTGAAGGCGTACGGGTGATGGTCGCGGCCCCAGCGGGCGCGGTCGTTGATGTTGCCCTGAATGAACGGAGTCCGCCCGAACTCGCCGCCCCAGATCACCAGCGTGTCGTCCAGGAGCCCCAGACGCTTGAGGTCCTTGACCAGCGCCGCTGAGGGCTGGTCGGTGTCTCGGCACTGGTTGTAGAGCTCGGTCGTCAGCGAGTTGTGCTGGTCCCAGCCGGCGTGCATCAGCTGGACACAGCGGACGCCGCGCTCGATGAGCCGGCGGGCCATCAGGCAGTTATGGGCGAACGTCCCGCGCTCCTGCACCGACGGGCCGTACATGTCGAGAGTCTCTTTCGTCTCGCCCGACAGGTCAGTCAGCTCGGGGACGCTGGCCTGCATCTTGAAGGCCATTTCGTACTGAGCGATGCGGGTCGCGATCTCGGGATCACCGTACTCCTTGAGCTTCATCTCGTTGAGCTTGGCGACGTCATCCAGGATGCCGCGCCGCATCGTGCGGGTGAGCCCCTCGGGGTCCTTGAGGTACAGCACCGGATCGCCGCCGCCACGGAACTTAACCCCCTGAAACTTCGACGGAATAAACCCCGAGCCCCAGTAGAAGTCGTAGAAGATCTGCCCGCAGCTGGTCCCTTTGGAGATCGAGGTCATCACCACGAACCCCGGCAGCTCTTCGGTCTCGCTCCCCAGTCCGTAAGTCAGCCAGGCCCCCAGCGACGGGCGGCCGGGCAGTTCTGCTCCGGAGAGCAGAAACGAGATCGCCGGGGCGTGGTTCACTGCCTCGGTATGCATCGACTTCACGAAGCACAGATCGTCGACGACCGTCGAGATGTGCGGCAGGAAGTTACTGACCCAGGCCCCGCTCTCGCCATGCTGGGTGAACGGCTCGACAGGGGAGAGCATCAGCTTGCCGGTCGGGTCGCCGGTCATCGTGCTGAAGCGTTTGCCCTGAAAGAACGAATCGGGCACAGGCTGTCCGTGCAGCTCCTTGATCTTGGGCTTGTAGTCGTACAGGTCGACGTGCGTCGGGGCTCCGTTTTGAAACAGATAGATCACATGCTTCGCCTTGGGGGCAAAGTGCGGCACGCCGGGCAAGCCACCGAAACGGGGACGGTCGGCAGCGAGGCCGTCCTTTCCGAGCAGCGAGGCGAGCGCTGCAGTTCCGACGCCCATGGCCGACTGCCCAAACAGCTGGCGACGCGTGAGATGCAGGCAATGTTGATCAAGCGGGTGCATGAGGTCGGTCCCGAAAATCGGTTCGGTGCAGCATGGCGGCTCGCATCGATTGTAGCTGATTCAACGTGGTCGATCAGCTGTCGATTGCCTCGCACAGGGCGCTCACCAGAAGGTTGGCCGGGACGGACCAATCGAATTCGGGCAGTCTGGTCCGGGCCAGACCGGCTTGGGCGACTTTGGCGAAATGCTCCGGATCGCAATACAAGCGGTTCAGGGACTCGGCGACGGCGGAGACATCGACCTCCCCCATCAGAAGAGGAGAGTTTTCCGTGTGCGTTGGACGCACTGGCTGGACGAGTTCTGCCCCGTCCTGCCAGAGCTCCTGCAGCGCGGGATGAGCGGGCACAACCTGCGGGGCTCCGGTGGCTGCATGTTCAAAGCTGACCAGGCCGAACCCCTCTCCCATGGTCGTGTTCAGACCGACCGCGCACGAGTTGTACAGCTCGTTCAACCCCGCATCGCTGAGAGGTCCTGGTTCGCGCGGGAACCACAGGATGCGATCCATAATCCCAAGTTGAGTCGCCTGCTCTCGCAGAGGAGCCACAAACTGTTCGTGGGCGATGGCCTGATGCAGGCAGAGGCGGATGTTCGCGGGTTTACCGCTTGCAAATCGGGCAAAGGCCTCTAGCGTCAGATCAAGTCGCTTGCGGGGATCAGGGCGATTGGCGTTCAGGATTACAAACGCAGGCTCGTCCAAGCCGAACAACTGCTGGGCACGAACCATGCGAGCTGCCAAGTTGAGCCCGCCGGTGAACATCTGAAAGTGAGTCAGGTCTACCCCATGCCCGGCGACCGTCACGGGGGTGGAGTTGCCCATCGCCGCCAGCGCCGGGCGAAGCTGGTCTGCCGCCCAGTGTGTGTAGGTGACGATCTGATGAAACCCGGTCAGATCACGAGTAAGAGAGTAGTTATCAATTCCGCCATCCAGAGGGAGGTATCCCACCATCGGGACCATCGGCTGCTCCAGCATGCCAAATTCACTGGAGTAGTGTGTCAGATACCAGAGATCGTTGAGGACGAAGACCAAATCGGGGGCGAGTGTCTTCCAGTTCTTGCGGGCGTAGTAAGCCCCGACCATATCGCCTCCCCGAAGATTCGTGGGGAGGACATGAACTCCTTCACACAGATCAAACGGCTCGCCGCGGTACCCGACTCCCAGCCAGGTGATTCGGAACTTTGACCGCAGGAACGGCAGCAGCGACAGCAGGACACGGGTGAATCCCGATCCCGGCTTATACCAGCCGCCCATCAGCAAATGAGGTCGCTCTTTCAAAGTATCGAGTCCAAACCGCGATCCAGCAGACAGGGTCGCCATCAGATGCGATCTCTGTCAACAGCCTGGAAGACTGTCGACAGAGATCGGAATCACGCCACTCAGCTGTTGCTGAGCTGAATCGGGGTGTAGACAGTCTGGCCATTGAAGGTGTTGGGCATCAGCTGAATCGTCAGGAATGGCCCCGAACTGGATGCACCGATGCTGCTGTCTTCGAATCCAGGCAGGTTCTGGTTTCCGAGGACACTGCACAGCGCGTATCCGAAGGTGCCCCACGAGCCGCAGTTAAACTGCTGCGCAAACTGATCGACGCGACGCAAGTGGTACCCGCCTCCGTTCTGGTCCAGGAAGTCAAACAGAGCCCCCTGTGGAGGAACATTCAGTCCGACACCCAGCGTGGCGACCAGCAGAATATGGTCGTTGGTGTTCAGATTCCCAATGTTAGGGGCCACGTTATTGGCTGTCTGGACCTGATTATACTCCACAGCCAGAGTCGAGCGATTGATCACCACGAACCAGTAGTACCCTCCTCCAGAATTCAGCTGCTGGGACAGGACATTTTTCCCGATGGCCATCTGGCCGAAGAAGATGTTATTGAACGTGGAGGAAACAATCGAAAGCGGAACATTGGCCGGGGCAGTACTCATGACGTTCTCCTGAATGGGTGTTTGAAAACCAACAGTTTCGGCCGAAAACGAAATAGGAAACTTCGTTCCCGGGATCGGCGCTCGCCTCACTCCGGGGGCCCATTGCGGAAAGCATGCCAGCAGGCCGCTGACGTGTCAAGGATCTGAAAAACCCTGTGGCTGGGCCGAGCTCGCAGTTGCAGTTCGTCCGCCTTCCCGCAATGCTGACGCGACCATGACGGACGAGAACTCTCCAAGTGAATCATCAACGCGAACTGCCTGGCGGGTGGTGTTTCTGCTGATGCCAGTCGCGCTGCTGAACTATCTCGACCGCCAGATGCTGGCGGCCATGAAGAGTTCGGTGATGGCTGACATCACCAGCATCGAGAGTGATGCCAACTGGGGTTACATGCTGGGTCAGTTTAAGTGGGTCTATGCTGTCCTGAGCCCATTCGCGGGGTTTGTTGCGGATCGGGTCGGGCGCAGGTTCACCATCTGCTCCAGCCTGTTTGTGTGGTCCGCGGTGACCTGGTGGACCGGCCGAGCCGGTACGTACAGCGAGTTGCTCTGGACACGCTCCCTGATGGGGATCAGCGAAGCGTTCTACATCCCTGCGGCCCTGGCACTGATCGCAGATCACCACACGTCTGCGTCGCGTTCGCGTGCCGTCGGGCTGCACCAGATGGGAATCTATCTGGGGGTCATTGCCGGTGGATTCGCCGGGTTCGTGTCCCAGAATCCTGCACTCGGATGGAGATCCGCGTTTACCGCGTGCGGTGTGGTCGGGATGGCCTACACGTTGCCGCTGGTGATGTTGCTCAAGCATACGGGGAATTCGCCGAGTGAATCTCCCACGACTCCGCAGGAACTGGAAAAGGGCAGCGTTCTGAAGCACCTGATCCTGAACGGTTCGTTCCTGCTCCTCGTCCTGTACTTCACGCTTCCCGCGATGGCGGGGTGGGTCGTGCGAGACTGGATGCCAGCCATCCTGAAGGACAAGTTCCATCTGAATGAAGGCTACGCCGGGATGTGGGCGACGGTCCCGGCCCAGGTCCTGTCGATGATCGGAGGAGTGATCGGAGGATTCTTCGCGGATCGCTGGATACGCCGCACCAATCGCGGTCGGATCTATGTCAGTGCGATTGGGATGTTGTGTATCGTTCCGGCCATCTTCGGAGTCGGAAATGCTGACACCCTGACGATCGCGATCGGTTTCCTGATGCTCTTCGGACTGGGTTGGGGCTTCTTCGACGGCAACAATATGCCGATCCTGTCCCAAATCGTTCCTGCCCGCCTGCGAGCGACCGGGTATGGAATCATGAACTTCGTCAGCATCAGCTGCGGCGGTCTGGCGGATTACGGATTCGGAGTCCTGCGAGATCGGAAAGTCGAACTGAATCTGATATTCGGAGCGTTTGCCGGAGCAGCTCTCCTCTCGGCGGTTCTGGTACTCCTCATTCGACCGCGGGCGGAGTTGAAGTGACTTCGAAACGTTCCAGAGGGCAGTCGTCCTCCACCCAACAGATTCCGGAGGAACTGGTCACGCAGGCTGTCGAACACCTGCGCCGGAAAGATCGCACGATGCGGCGGATCATCACGGCGCATGGACCGTTCGCCCTGGAGCTGAAGACTGACGCCTTTCCCGTGCTGGTCCAGTCGATCATATCGCAGCAGATCTCGACAGCAGCAGCAGCCTCGATCCGGCGACGCGTCGATGCCCTGCGGGGAAGACGCAAGCTCACCGCAGGCTGGATCCTGGATCAGAGCGACGAACAGCTGCGCGGCTGCGGGATATCACCCCAGAAGCTGAGATACCTGCGTGACCTGGCGGACAAGGTCGATACGCGAACGGTCAACTTGACGCGATTGCCCCAGCAGTCTGATGACGATGTGATCGCAGAGCTGACGCAAGTCCTGGGAGTCGGGGTCTGGACGGCTCAGATGTTTTTGATTTTCTCGCTGGGGCGGCTCGATGTCCTGCCCACGGGCGACCTGGGAATCCGGGCTGCGATTGAACGCGAGTATCAACTATCCTCGCACCCGACACCGAAGCAATGCGAAGAATTGGCCGCTCCGTGGAGGCCGTTTGCATCGGTTGCCAGCTGGTATTTGTGGCGCAGCTCCGATGCGAAGCTGACGCCGGAGCAGCGTGAGATGTGGAAATGAAAACACCTCAAGCTTCGGGCCAAATCGCCCAAAGCTTGAGGGAGTGAAGTGATCGCGACTGACTCGCTGGCACTTAGTCGAGAGCCAGCGTGAGCTGCGTCCCGGACCCGACATCGTACTGCCGGTCGGCCGAGCCACTCTGGTATTTCTCGTTGATCTTCTTCAGCGCTGCAGCATCTTTGCCGGCCGAGATGAAGTAGGTGTACTTCCCAGGAATGACCTGGGCCGTGAACTTGCCATCCTGCACGTCAATGACGGCGGGAAGTCCATCACCGGTTGGCTGCAGGTTCAGCTTCACGCCCGAGACAGGCTTTCCGGAGGCCTTGACTTCACCCGAGATGTCGACGGGCTGCGAAGTCGGAGTCACCGATGCGCCACATCCAACCGCCAGGGTCAACAGTACACAGCTCAGCAATCGCACTTTGATCTCCTTCAGAGAATTCGTTCCGCTCTCGAAACTCATGTCCACGTTTCAGAGCAGTATTCTTGGTCAAAACGAGCGACCCACCCGCCAGTGTCCGGCGGGTGGATCTCTCAGTCATCAACTAGAACTCACCCACGACGAAGCCGTCCTGGGAACCGACCAGCCGCTTCAGCACGAGCCAGTCGAGGTTTTCGCTCAGGAAGCGGACCGATCCGTCAGCCAGAACGACGTGAGCACCACCGGTGTGGAAGCTGAAGATTTCGTCGTTGGGACCGCAGTTGTTGTTGGTCCAGCGGCAGTCCGCAGGTCCGCCGAGCGGAGTCTTGAAGTTGTTGATCGACAGCACCTTGGAGGCCAGCGAGTTGCTGGGGCCCGAGACACCGTTTGCACCGGCGTCAGGGTCAGCCCAGGCGTACATGCGGCGACCGTTCGCAGCTCCGCCCGACCAGGCGGGACCTTCGGAGATCGGGGATGGACGGCTCGACAGCGAGGCGAACACACCGGCGTTCGGGTGTGCACGGCCAGCGTCTTCGGCACACAGAATCGTGTTCGAGGTACCGTCGACGATCGCTCCAAAGCCCCAGTTCTTGTCGCAGGAGAGAGCCCCCTTCTGGGACATTGCAATACGACGAGCGGTTGTGGTCGGACGGGTTCCGAGCGGATCGGTCGCACCAGCGACGGTGCCGTCTTCGACGTCACAGGTCGCACAGAACATGTAGTCCCAGGCCCCGAAACCGTCAGGATTCCGCTGTCCAGTCGCGACCGGAGTCGACGGGCAGAGGAACGAGTTGATCGAGGTCTTGGCAGCGGCGACCGTGTTCGGATAGTCCGGGTCGTTGTAGACAGCGCCCATCGAATCCGGATGCAGCAGCGAGACCGTGTACGGGGTCGTCTTGGTCGACATTGCCGAGTAGGTTAGCTGGTGGTCCATCAGGTTGTAGACCGGAGCCTGATCGATGTACGGCAGCAGCAGTGTCGGGGTCGACTGGGTCATGTAGACCGTGGTCGCGGTCCCGGTGCTGTCGCACTGACCGGGGTGAGGCAGCTTGCGGTAGGTCGACTCAAAGTTGTGGCAGGCCAGACCAATCTGCTTCATGTTGTTCTTGCACTGCGACCGACGAGCGGCTTCGCGAGCCTGCTGAACGGCGGGCAGCAGCAGAGCGATCAAAACTGCGATGATCGCGATCACCACCAACAACTCGATCAGGGTGAAGCCTGAACGATTCCGGACGGTCCGGGAACTCATGAAAGGACGCTGCATAAAATCGGACTCCCTGGGCGATGAGTCGCTTGGCGGCTGATGTTTCGTCACCGTGACGGAACGATTTCAGCGGTCAATCGCGAACTGCACTTCCTGTCACGCGGGGGCAAACTGGTTCCCCGACATGATGCGGGAATTGTGTCTGCGACTGTTCAGAGACAATGTGGCTGTTGTTAAATGATGATTAAGCCGGGCGAATTTCAGTTAAGATCTGAACTCACCGAGAGGCCAGTACCAGCCTTCGCCTGTGAATTTACTGGGTTCCAGCGATCTTGAGGTCAACACCGCAGAATTCTGTGACGAAGGGTGGGAAGTCAGCTGAACTTGACGTGAAAGCCCGCGATCATCATGCCAGCATCGACGGTCAGGGTCTGTCCGGTCACCAGTGTGCTGCCGTTGACGAGGCTGACGATCCCCTCAGCAATCCCTTCGGGGGTGCAGACCTGCCCAAGCGGAAGTGCTTTCTCGTAAGCCGCGACCATGCTGTCATAGCGTTCGCCCAGCCCGCGCTGTGTCCAGCGCCCGGCAATGAAACCTGGAGCAACTCCATTCACGCGAATCTGCGGCGCGAGTGTTCGAGCGAGAGAAACCGTAAGGTTGTCGAGTGCAGCTTTTGTACAGCAGTAGGGTATGGAACTCCCCTGGCCAAGCTGGGCAGCGACACTGCTGACATTGATGATCTGGCCGCCGCCAGAAGCGAGCATCGGCTCGCGAACGGCCCGAGCGCAGTGAAAGGCCCCGACCACGTTGACCTGGTACAGGCGCTGCCAGACCTCATCGGTGGCCTGATCAAGGTCCGAAAACGGGATGAAGTCGGTCGTGCCGGCACAGTTGACCAGAAGGTCAACACGCCCGAACTCCTCAGCGGTGCGGGCGACCATTTCGCGGCAGGCGGCATCGTCCGCCACATCGGCCTGGATCGCAATCGCCCTCCCTCCACCGGCAAGAATCTCCGAAACGACGCTGTCCGCGTCGGTCTGGGAACGCGAGTAATTGACCACCACCGACCAACCCAGCCGGGCGAGCAGGCGGCATGTGGCTGAGCCGACTCCCGTTCCGCCTCCAGTGATGATGGCAACAGGGGTGTGCGATGACATGGTTGATCCCTCTTGGTGAGAAAATGCTTACCCAGCATAGGGTAACAGCTCGCTGGACGGGTAGTAGCGACTGTGCCGCCAATATCACGGAGGCTCAAAAGTCCGGGCGAAGTTGTTGCATCTGTTTGTTCGAATGCTCCCAGGGACGCCGATCTTCTGAAAGGAGCAGTGGTGCTCATTCGTCACCGGGGATGGCCTGTAGCGCCTCTTCCCCCCACAACGGAACTGACACGTGCAACGGAACTGCGCTCAAAATCGTCTGGCCGCGACTGGACTGGGTCTGCTGATTCTGGGCTGGACGACCGGCTGCAGCACATCACGTATGGCCCGGACTGAGGCCCCTGCGCCTCTGCCTCTGGCCGCCGCCGGGGAAGTCGAAACTCCCGAGCCTGAAATCCAGGGGGTCGCTCACTTTGAGGCTGAGGTGGACGTGAAGGCCGCCCCCGAGCCGACGGTCGCAGATGGCTGGTCGCTCGCTCGTTTCGAGTCGCTGGCGCTCACTCACAACCCGTCGATTCAGCAGGCCAACGCCTCAGCCCACAAAGCCATGGGTTATCGCGATCAGGTGGGGCGCAAACCGAACCCGACCGTCGGATACAACGCAACTCAGCTGGCCGATCGCGGCACAGATCAGCACGTGGCATTTGTCGAACAGGATTACGTGACTGCGGACAAGCTGTGCCTGAACGAGCGCGTCCTCAATCAGGAAGTTCAATCTCAGCTGTGGGAAGCCAGCACCCAGCAGCAGCGAGTGCTGACCGATGTCCGGATCGCTTTCTATCGAACGCTGGCGGCGCAGCGACGCCTGGAGCTGACGACTGAGTTTGAGACACTGGCCCGGAATGCGGTGGCAACCGCAAATGCCCGATACGAAGCCAAGGAAGGGGCGAAAACTGAAGTCCTGCAGTTTGAGATCCAGCTGCAGGAGATTCTGATTCAGCGCCAGCAGGCTGAAGCGACTCTGAAGGCCCAGTGGAAACAGCTCGCAGCCGTCGCGGGAATGCCGGAACTGGCTCCACAGCCACTGGTGGGAGAGTTGCCGGTTGCAGCGCCAGAGCGTGAATGGGATTTGCTCGTCCAGGAATTGATCAGCTCCAGTCCTGAAGTCTCTGCGGCCCGGGCTCGTCTGGCACGGGCGAAGGCGAACATTGATCGACAAGAGGCACAGTCGACGCCAAACCTGCAGTTCCAAGTCGCCGCCGGACGTGACAACGGGACCGGGTCGGGGATGATCAACGCGCAGGTTGGGGTTCCCATCCCGTTCCACAATGCCAACGAAGGGAACATCTCTGCGGCCCAGGCGGAATATTGCCGAGCCTCGCAGGAGGTCCGGCGTCTGGAACTTTCGATTCAGTCTCGGCTGGCCGAGGCGCGCGGGGAGTATGAATCTGCAGCCGCAGCTGTCCGGATGGCAGGGAGTGATATCCTGCCCAGAGCTGAAGAGACGCTGCGACTGGTTGATCAGGCTTACGGAGCGGGCGAGTTTGACTTCCTGCAGGTCCTGGTCGCTCGTAAGACGTTTTTTGAGCAGAATCTGGCGTTCGTGAAATCGCAGGCTGCCCTGGCTGAGGCGACGAGTCTGGTTGAGGGCATGGTGCTGACGGGCGGCTTGGATGCTTCGCGAGATACGGAGTTCGACAGCGGACTGCGAGACCAGGCACTCAATGGTCAGTAATGGCAACGGCGATGTTGCGAGAATGCATCAATTTCCTCGAACTTCGCCGCGAACTCGAATTCTCGCAGCTGCAGCGGAAGGATACACTTATGCTGTGCTTGGG
>Ga0315901_10007282_pt1 | contig 13088 bp, 13 predicted proteins | sample LakEriMetagenome_10_FD_203761 | JGI IMG/M metagenome (GOLD analysis project Ga0315901, IMG submission 203761) | Freshwater fungal communities from buoy surface, Lake Erie, Ohio, United States - Buoy 2 MA116 | ecosystem: Environmental > Aquatic > Freshwater > Lake | place: USA: Lake Erie, Ohio... | reverse complement strand
TTGTTATGAATCGTGTGGATAATCCGTTAATAATCCGTTTAAAAAGGAAATACAATGAGCAATTTTGCTAATATGAAGAAATCGTCCGGCAATCTGGACAAACTCACTAAAGCCATCGAAGCACTCAACGCTTCTTCTGAAGGTAAGTCCGACAAAGATAATTTCTGGAAACCAGAAGTTGATAAGTCCGGCAACGGCATGGCAACCATTCGTTTTCTACCTGCACCAGCTGTTGATGGTGATGATGGTCTGCCTTGGATCAAAGTCTATTCACATGGTTTTCAGGGACCTGGTGGCTGGCTGATCGATAACTGCCTGACAACTAAGAATCAACAGTGCCCCGTGTGTGAACACAATAGTCGCCTGTGGAATTCTGGCATCGAAGCCAACAAAGAAATCGTTCGTAAACAAAAACGTAAACTGAATTACGTTGCAAACGTTTATATCGTATCTGATCCTAAGCATCCAGAGAATGAGGGTAAGGTCAAACTGTATCGTTTCGGTGCAAAGATTTTCGAGAAGATCACTGAAGCAATGAACCCACAGTTTGAAGATGAAACCGCAATCAATCCTTTTGATCTGTGGAAAGGTGCCAACTTCAAGTTGAAGATCACCAAGGTTGCTGGTTATCAGAACTATGATAAGTCTGAATTCATGTCACCTTCTGCACTTCTTGATGATGATGAGGAACTTGAAAAGATTTGGAAATCTGAACACTCTCTAAGTGAATTGGTTTCCGAAAAAGAATTCAAGTCTTATGATGAACTGAAGTCTCGTTTGGATAAAGTTCTTGGTGGTGCTGATGCACCTGCAAAGACTACAGTTGAACAAATGCGTTCTGGTCCTAAGAAACCAGTTGTTGCTGATGATGCACCTTTTGAAGTGTCTGCTGATGATGATGAAATGTCTTACTTTTCCAAATTGGCAAACGAAGACTAAACAGGACTGATCCTCCTCGTTCGACCCCGCCTAGTGCGGGGTTTTTTGTTTATACAACTCTTGTATTGTCCATGATCAGGCGCATAAACGTTGGATCCACATTTCTAACAGCAATCGTATCCAATGTTGCTACTTTTTGTGGCATCTGTCGTTGTTGAGCATTGTTGACATTATTGACAACAGTTGGACCACTACTGGTTCTAGTTATTGGCAAATTGACATTCAGATTCTGACTAACTGCATCATTTAATCTAGAGGTCAAACCCGTTCCAGGAACCGATGCAGGCATTGCTGGTGCCGCAGGTGATGGCATTTGTGCCATCGATGCAACATCTGAACCTGGTGATGTTGCTGATGCAGGAGCCATGCTTCTTGTTGCTGGTGCTGGCATTGCTGCAGGTGAGGGGTTTGCTGATCCTGATCCTGCTGCAGGTGCAGCTGGAGGTGCCTGTGGTGGTGAAGTTTGTACACTTGCAGGCGCCGCAACACCCGTCTTTCTAGTGCCATCATCATTATAATATGGAGCATAAACTCTGTTCCATTCTTCTTCATTTCTTTTTGCAGCAAGACCTGTTCCAATAAATTCTTTTTTGGTGAAGGCGAGTTTACCTTCCGTTCCTGGCAAAGGCGCTCGAGCAGTGGGAACTTCATAAACTTTTGTATCTTTTTCAATTTGTTCAACTTTAGCTCTTCCACCCAAGTTCAAGATTGTTAATTTCTTAGCTTCTTTTTCCTCTTCGGTGTTTTCTGGCATGGCCAATGCTTCTACAGCACGTTGTCTACCATTCTTTACAATATCGGCCAAATATTCGCGGCCACCATAAGATTCTATGTCTTGCGGACTTGCATTTTCTAAAATATTTCTTGCTTCAGCCGGACTCAATGCCTTGTCATTCGCTTTATTCTTGGCCAATCTATCCAAACCAACCGACAACAAAGCAATAAGCCCTACAAGGCTAGTCACACCCAACAATGCAAGACCAACTGGGCTAGCAAACCATTTTAACACATTCATTAATCTTGAAGCCAAAGATGCACGACCAAGCAAATCTAGTAGTGAAGATCCACCTTCTTCTTCAGCAACTTTTGATGCAGTTCCCAAACGTAAAGAACTAAGAACTTTTAATAATTCTTTGTGTCTTTTTTCTGCTTCCAATTTCTTTTCTTCAGCAAAGTTTAATTCTGCATCTCTTCTTTCAAGATCCGATTGTCTAGTCACTTGCATCAGATAATATATTTTTCTGAGCATTTCATTCGTACCTTCACCCATTCCTGTTCCGGGTTCTTTGCCTATTCTAGATGCGGTGCCTCTATCACGAATTGGTTGCATACGACCAGAGAAATATTGAATATCTCTTTGGGAACGACCAGTGAGTTTACCAAGAAGAGCTGGACCTAAACTTGATCCGCCAGTCAAAAATTTTGCAATATTTAATGGATCAAATTTCTCTTTGAATCCTTTTACCCTTGCCTGTGCTCTGAGTGATATTGTTTTCTTAATGGCACCACGAATCGTTGAATCGCCTGCAAGTTGATCCGATAGTATATCAGCAAAACTGGCGTTACGTATTCTACGTGCTTTTTGGTAATCTAAATTTGTGGCCATTATTGTGTACTCTTTCTTGAGTATGGTGAACGATCATCGACAACAGGTCTATTTTGTTGTCCGGCTGCGGCTGGTTGCGGCAAGTTAAAATTGTTTGTTGTTCCTGGTCCTGCTGGCGCCGCGGATTGTTGTCTCATTTGTGAATTTTCAGATGACATACTTATAATTTGATCAGCTAAAGAGGAATATCCTTTCGCTCTCTCATAGTTAACGAATAAATGTTCTCCTTTGGCCACACCATTTTCAATTCTATTATTTTTATAACCAAGTTCAAATGCTGCTGGATCGTGCCCCATACCAGCTGTTGCACGTATAATTTCTCTCAATGCTTGATCTTGACTCGTATAACTGTTTAATCTCTCTAATCCTTTTTTAACATCACCTTTAGCTAAAGTATTAATGTAATATGCAACGGCAGCCTTATATGCAATATCAGGTTCTCTTAAACGATCTGGATTACTAACCAAATCCACATTGACACTCATTTTAGCTAACGTTTTTGACACAGCCGCATAGTTAGATTTACCGGTGATTGCAACTAGACCTCTACCCCTATATTTCCAACCATCACCCGGTTGATTGTTTCCCATAGTTCCACCATACATAAAATCATAAAAAGAATCATTTCCTTCTGCCATTTTCTTTCTGACTAATTCTTCAGGAACACCTTTTTCAAATCCTAATGCTTTCGATACTCGGCCATTTGGTTTTATTTGTGGGAAAGTCTGTTGTATGTAACCAAATCCACGATTTGGGTTATTCAAAGTGGCCAAGTAGTCTGCCGCAGTATATTCATTTGATGCAACATTAATTAAAGATTCTTTGGCAGAAGTTTGCAATATTGCTTTTTGTGCATAAACGTTTGTTACACCAATTGCAGAAATTGCACCAACAACTGCAACTCCGGATTTTTTTGCATCTTCTAATGTTCTTCTTGGAACTCTAGAGGCAGATGGACCTGCTGGACGAGCTGGTTGTGCCGGAGGCCTCGCTGGTGCAGGCGGCGCTGGTTGAGCTGTAGGTGGTTGATCTGGTTTTCTTTCAACTCTCTCAGCACTTTTTCTGGCAGCTTCCTCTCTAGCCTTTCTATCAGCTTCTTCTCTGGCTTTTCTGGCAGCTTCTTCCCTAGTCTTTCTATCAGCTTCTTCTCTGGCTTTCTTAGCTGCTTCAGTTGCCTCTCTAGCTTTCTTGGCAGCTTCTTCAGCTTCTCTGGCTTTCTTGGTAGCCTCAGCTGCTTCTCTGGCTTTTCTTGCAGCTTCTTCAGCTTCTCTGGCTTTTTTAGCAGCTTCTTCTGCATCTTTGGCTTTCTTAGCTGCTTCAGCGGCTTCTCTGGCTTTTCTAGCGGCTTCTTCCGCATCTTTAGCTTTCTTGGCAGCTTCAGCAGCTTCTCTGGCTTCTCTGGCTTTTCTAGCAGCTTCAGCAGCTTCTCTGGCTTTTCTAGCAGTTTCCTCTTGAGCTCTTCTAGCCGTTTCTTCTTGAGATTTTCTAACAGCCTCTTCTCTGGCTTTTCTAGCGGCTTCTTCTTGAGCTCTTCTAGCAGCCTCTTGTGCTGCTGTGTTTGGTGCAGGCGCACTAGGCTTTGGTACAGTAGGTGCAGCTGGTTCAGCAGGTTTTGGTACTGGTGCAGGTTTAGGTGCAGTTGGTGCACCAGGTTTGGCTGGAACAGGAACTGGTTTGCGACCAGGCAGAGTTGGCAATCCAAACGGCTTTTTTGCTTTAACTTTCTTTGGTGCAGGCTTTCTACGAATAGTTAATGCCTTAACTATTTCGGCGTGTCTTCTAGCCTGTTCACTTTCTTCCTCTTCAATATAGTTTTTTCTTCTATCAGATTCAAGTTTGTTCAAGTTTTCTTTTTGAACCATTAACTTGTATATACCACCAAGAACTTCAGAATCGGATGCGTTTTTACCAAGTATTTCCGAATCTTTATTACTACCGCGCAAAAGACTCAATAGACCACCCATCAAACTTTTGGTGGTCTTTTTTGTTGAATCGCTTATTTCTGCCATTATTGTCTACTTCGTTCTTTTAGTTTTAGGTTTTCTTCTTCAAGATACTGTATTAATAATGTGATGTAGATATCCCTCTCCCAAGGTATCATACTCTCAAGCTCAGACAAACTATATTTGTGGTGTTGCATCAATGAGAAGTTTGTCTTGTAATAGTTCTTTAAATCATCATAACAAATTATAAGCCGAAAAAACTTTCGAGGCCCTCCACCTCTAAGTTGTGATCAAAACCACACTTCGAACAGGTCATTGCAACTCTCTTTTTCAATTTTGGAATATTGTTGAAGAAGTGCTCAATTCTATCAAATTGTTCTTGATTCATACTTTCAACGAATTCAAGCAACTCTTCTTTTGTTGTTTCTTTTGCATAATGAAACTGTTCACCGTCATAGATGTGTTCAATAGAACTTGCAATCATGTTAAATGTAACATCGGTGATATTGTCCATATCAATAGAATCTTTGATAAGACCGAATTGTGGATATTTCATCTTCACAACAATCTTATCATTGATTGCAATTTCTGGATCAACCGTTTCTTCAGATTCTGGATATATCTCAGTCAAATTGATCTTAGACTCCATGATATTGCCGCACTCTTTTGTCTCAGTAACTTTATTGTTGCAACGATACTTCGACTCCGAAATTTCACCAACAGACTTTGCTCTGAGGTTGATGAAATAATATTCAACATCAATAATTGGAAGTTCATCCAAATCAACACCTTCAGTCATTGTACAAACATTCAGAATCTCTCTGATGTTGTGTTGAATAGTGTCCGCATCACCAGATTCCATTGCCATCAAAAGATTCTTTTGTTCTTTGACTAGGAATGGTCTGTATTTTATTTTCTTTTTCGAAAGTGGCAATTCAATTTCATATGTTAGCACTTCAAGTCTTGGTAAAGCCATGGTAACTCCTTATAAATTCAAATGATGGTTTCCCATCTAGTATATGCAAATGTTGCATTCAGTTTATGATATCCATCAGAACTCCAGTCCAAGTCCATCTGATTGATTGAAATTGGATATGATTCAATAAATCTTACTTCATGTGTAACTTTGTCTGTAACATCATATTGTTTGACGGTGATATCGGTACAATATGTGTCTCTATAATTGAAGTTATTTGTAGAAGACGGATTGATGAGTTGCATCCACGAATCAAACAATTTCTTTTGTACCATGCTGCCATCAACAATTAATGTCACATCGAGGTCGTTATATGTTGTAAGATATGGAAGTTTTTCAATTGGTCCATATGTTCTTTGTTCTGTTGTCGCCAGAGTTCTTCCTGGTATTTGAGCATTCTCACATCTAAGAGTTAAAATGTCGCGGGAACTACCAAAGGAGTTTAATCCTGAAGGTAAAGTGAAAAAGACTTCAAATCTATTTGGTCTGGCGAAATCGCCTCTAAAAGATGAGACTATTCTGTCAATTGATAATGACATTTATGAATTCCTTATTTCTTCGATAGAATCTAGCCAAACTGCTTTGGCGGCTTGTTTTTTAAACTGGTGTACCGGCAGGTACGTTGCCACATCCCACTCATCAGGTTGAACCGCCAGGATTCTGGATTTGATATGTGAATACAAGTACTGTTTCACGCACGGCCTGAACTCCCTAAGTCGCCTGGTTGCGTCCAGTATGTCATAGGTTATGCGAATGCGTTTAATCTCATCATTTTCATCATAGATGGCTCTACCCATCAACTTACGCATAAACAGGATTCGGTAATTTACCGGCAAATAATGTATATTTAAACCTAAAAACCCATCAGATTGCCTTTGGAGTGGCATCACCAGTGGAAATCTGTCATAATATGGTAAATCAAGTTTAGTTTTGGGATCATAAATGAAAAAATATAAGCCACCCATCAAAAATTTTTGTCTATTTGATGGTGGCGTATATCTAAACTTTTCCTTTGTCATCGGTGGGATGTATGCAGTCGGATTTCTAAGCTGCAGCATCTTTTGTTTCAACCATGCAAAAGACTGGCGCGTCATGTTCTCAACGCCAGCCAAGTTTTTTTCTTCTGCGATTGTAGTGAGTATTGAAGGTTTTGTAGCCATGTAATATTTAGTTAGAGTCCGAGATGTTCTTCGGTGATGATTTTAAACTCCCATCCACGATCCAAACAGTATTCGTTTGCAGCCTTCCATTTTGCCTGATTGACACCCCAGGTTGTAACTTCATTAATGTACTGTTTCGTTACTCTTCTTTTGACTTCTGGTGCGTGTGTTTGTTTTTTTGGCTTCACCTCAAGCATCATTGTCCTGTGTTTTCCGTCTTTTGTACGCACTTTGACCAGAAAATCTGGGAAATATCTATGCCACCTACCATCGACAGGTGATATATAAGGGACAATCATTTCTTCGGAAGCCCAAGATATAATATCTGGATTTTTGTCGAGCCAGTTCATCACCCTACATTCCCAAGATGAACGATAAACAATATTTGTGTGATCACCCACGTATTTTTGTGGATTTCTAGGTCTAAAAAGACCCTTGTAAGATGATTTGTATGACATATAAATATTATGTATGCACTCTGCAAACAAGAAATAAGGTACTAAATGGCAACAGCAAATACAGCCACACAAACTGTTTACAACGAAATTACACAGCAAGTTTTTGACCCTTCGGCTGGTCCTGCGGCTGACCTGTATAGATCAAAATATACAGTATCATCAAATTTCTCTTTATCTTATCCAAAAGATTTGGAAAGTTCAAGAAAAGGGCATGCTGTTTATTTTGATATATATGAAATTAATCCTGTTTCTTTGGCAGAAACATTAAAGCCCTTTGGTATAAATTTAGGTGCACCTGCGCCTGCACCTGTTACTAATGAAAACGGTGGATCTACAGTCACTGATCCCGATCAAATTACTACTGAAGCTTTAAAATCTGGTACTAAAAGTTTTTTTGAAAGAGTGATTAGTCCAACCGCAGTTAACATTGCTCCTAGAACAAAAGATAATGCCGTTGCAACCATTGCATTGTATATGCCGGAAACACTCAATTTTACTTATGATGCAAACTATAATAGTTTAAGTTTGTCATCGGCTATAAATTCTACACCCATATCTAGTCTCGGCCCAGGAGCTATAACGTCTATGATGGAAAATTCAGCTGTTAAGCTGGCAATGAGTGCTGCAGGATATGTTTTTAACCCACAACAACAGGTATTGTTTGAGGGTATAGAATTTAGACCATATGAAATGACATTTACTTTTACTCCAACTTCAGCTGAAGAAACCAGAAATGTGAATGCTATTATAAAAACACTTCGTTATCATGCTGCACCACAAATAGGTGGCGTGGGAGGATTTTTCTTCATACCACCATCGGTTTTTAATGTTTCTTTCCGTTACAATGGAAAAGTAAATCCAAACATAAATCTTTTAAAAAGAAGTGTTTTGAAAAACGTTAACGTGAATTATGCACCAAATGGATGGGCAGCTTTCGAGGGTAACGGTGCACCAGTCCAAACAGTTGTGTCACTTCAATTTCAAGAAATCGTTCTTGTCGATAAGACTCAGATCAACCAAGGATTCTAATGAGTTATTTTGCAAAATATCCAAAAGTAGTTACTACTCAAAAAGATGGCACAAGAAGTGTCATGGTCAATTTATTGACCAGAAGTAGCATCATACAAACTCTATTGGACAATCCACTCCTATTCTATAGTTATGATATACAAGATGGTGAAACACCGGAAATGATTGCACATAGATATTATAACGATTCCTACTTTTACTGGTTAATTCTCTATGCAAATCAAATAAATGATCCACAGTGGGGGTGGCCACTAGATCGTGCATCTTTCGAAAGATACATTGTTGACAAATATACAACGCAAAATCCATACTCAACAATACATCATTACGAAAAAATAATTACACAATTCGAATCATCAACAAGAACCACAACGGTAAAAAACATAACTATTGATGAAGACACATATAATACTTTGGCACCATCGAAAACGGTTTATCAATTTCCAACGAGCACAACAACGATAACAATTTCGAAAGCAGCGATAACGTTGTATCAATATGAATTGAATTTGAATGAATCAAAAAGAAACATCAAAGTCATAAAAAAAGAATTTTCGGGAATAATCAACTCACAATTTGAAACATTAATGTCGGAATAAAATGATTGACTCACCAAAAAACGCAGCTTTTTATCCACAAAGTGCAAGTGTAGATGAATTAAGAATCTTTGCATCGACTGGCGAGTTTGATGTAACCAAGCTTTTTACGGAACTGTCTTTTTTTGAAGACATGTATAGTTTTGTTGTCTCGGGTTATGTTATAATACGTGATGGTGTTGGATTGGTGGAAAAATTACAGTTGTCTGGTAAAGAAGAGATTCAAATTAGTTTTGGTCAAGTAAAAGGTGGATCAGAAAATATTGGTAAGTTGCCCGGAAATTTAAAGAAGTATAGAATCTATTCTGTACCAGATAGAAAACCAGTTGGAAATCAATCAAGTGAGTATATAAAAATATATTTCTGTTCAAAAGAATTGTTTGAATCTGAACAGAAAAAGGTAATAAAATCTTATCAAGGTAAGGCAATACATCAAATTATAACTGACATTCTTTTGACGCAATTGAGAGTTGATCCTAAGAGATTAGACTTACAAAATTTTGAAAAGACAGTTGGCGTTTATAATTTCGTAATTCCAACTCTTCGACCATTCGAAGCAATAAGTTGGTTGTGTACATATGCGAAACCACTAAAAAATGGTGGCCAAGGTGCAGATATGTTGTTCTTTGAAACGAAAGATGGTTTTCAGTTTAGATCAATTTCCAGTATATACACAGATCGACCATACAAAACATATACATACGATGTAAAAAACATCGAAAGTCAAACTTTTCAACAAAAAACAACCTCTGTATTGGACTACCAATTTGTCAAAGATTTTGATAGTTTGAATGAAATAAATTCTGGTACATTTTTGAACAGAGTTATGGCTTTTGATCCATTAAATAGAACAGTTACTATTAACGATTTCGATTATACGAAATATACTGGTGCAAAATTGAATAAGGGTTCACCAACAGATACATCGGAGTATAAAGATCCAAGAGGTACTTTGAAATTGGTTGTGTCCAATTCAAATCAAAAGTTGAAACCCACATTTCAAAATTTGGATGCTTTTCAAAAGAATTTACCACCAGATGTTTTTATTCAAGAAACTGTGAGAAACAGAACTGCACAACTGGCTTTAGCAAACTATACAATTCTAAAGATTAGAGTGCCAGGTGATACAGGTTTAACAGCAGGTTCAGTTATCAATTTTAATCTACCAGCTTTAGACTATAAAAATGGCCGAAAAGAATTTGATAAATTTTATTCTGGTAAATACTTAGTGACAGCTGTGAGACATATAGTTCAATCACAAGGTGTGTTTCAAACTATTTTAGAAATAACTAAAGATAGTTCACAAGGAATATACGTTGATATACGTAATTAATGGAGAAAATTGAATGGAGAATTTTTTAGGTAAAGATGGACTAATTTGGTGGGTTGGAACTGTTGAAAACAGAATGGATCCTCTTGGGTTGGGAAGATGCCAGATTAGAGCATTTGGATGGCACACTGATGGTAGTAAAGATGAGGATCAAAAGATACCGGTGACTGATTTGCCTTGGGCATTACCAATCTATCCATGCAACAATCCAAAATCCTTTTCTTCTCCGGAAGTAGGTGATTGGGTAGTTGGTTTCTTCTTTGATGGTTTGTCAGGTCAGTTTCCAGTGATGTTTGGTGTTATTCCTGGTTTTCTACCTACAGCAAAAGATAAAAAAGTCGATGGCCGGGCTTAATCATACACTGGGGTTATAAATGGTAACAAATGTAAAAGAAACAACAGTCAACGTTGGTGGTTTTGACTTGTTGAATTTCAAAATAACAGAAACTTATCCACCAAATTCACCATTTTCTGGCGTTTTTGCAAAGCCGGGTGTTCAAACTACACCAGCTTTGGCTAGAGGTTATGTTAAAGGATCAGCAATCGATCTAATGAACAAAAGACTATCACACGTTTGTGATTTCAGATTTATCTTTAACATTGACCTTTTTGCATCTTTGGGTTTAGTCAATCCAGTTGCTGCAATACAACGTGCAATTCGTAATGCCAAATTGAAAGCAGCAATCCGCATGAGAGATTTGTTGCAGAAAGCGATTGAAGTTGTCAAAAAAATAATGAAAGCAATAACTGCGGCATTAAATATTGATCCTTCGGGACAAATCTCTTTAATTGTTGATTTTGCTAAAGATACAATTAGAAGAGTAAATCAAGCCATTGAAGATGTTGCTGATGCAATTGAAAGTGTTTTGCAATGGGTATTTTTTGCACAACAAATTATTGAATTGATAAACTGGATTAAAAGTCTACCAGAAAAAATCAAAAATTTATTATTGGCTTGTATTGCGAATTTCACAAATTCACTACAACAGGCAGTCGATAGTATAAAATCTATTCCGAGTCAAATTGAAACCGCAACAGTTGGTGTAGCAAGAGATATTGCCGATCAATTTGTTGGTGCGGTTAAAGAACTTGAAGAATCTACAAGAATAGAATTCGATAAAGAATCAAAAAATTATTCTCCAGAACTTTTGTCTTTAATAAACGATCCGACAGAAGATAGTGCCAATAATTTTATAACATATATAAATCAAAACACACCAAGTGCGAATGCTGCGTTTGCGAATACAACCGGAGCATTAATGGAACAATCTTCTTCACCCTAATAAATTATGGCAACAACAACTGTAAAAAGACCTGATGGAGTATTGGCGTGGACTGAACCAGAGTCTGCTGCAAATAACGAATATCAACCAGTATATCCGTACAACAATGTAACACAAACGAAGGGTGGACATTCATTTGAAATGGATGACACACCAACCCGTGAACGAATTAGACTTCAACACAAGTCAGGAACATTCACTGAAATTCATCCAAATGGTGATGAAGTACACAAAATTATTGGTGATGGTTATCACATCGTTCTGGGAGATCACAACATCTCTATTGGTGTGGATGATGGTCAATTATCAAAAAAATTAAACATCACAGTAAATGGTGATGCCTATTTCTATGTAAAAGGTAATAAAGTCGAACAGATTGATGGCAGTGTTGAACAGTACATTAAAGGCGATTACACACAGACTGTACAAGGTATACACACTGTAACATCTTTTGGTAATATGAAGATTAATGCTGGTTCAAATCCTGGGCTTGTTCCTGGACTACAAAGTAAACTAACAATCAAAACATCTTTGGTTAATGTGAGTGGTGATCTTCAAGTTGAAGAAGCTTTGTCATCCGGTTATATTTTTTCTAGAGGAAGAATAGATGCTGGCTTGGGTGTTGCTGCTGGACCATATGGTTTCAACTCCCTTCTTGGTGGTATCTCTATTGGTCTACCAACTCCAGCAATACCAGCCACGATCATGTGTTCTGGTCCAATAACTTCATATTCAAGTATGTCTGCACCACTTGGTACTTATGGAATATCATCATCGATACTCGGTTTCGATGTTATAAACACATTGTTGAGAAAAGTACACACACATATCGCAAGAGGTGGTCCAACTAGCCCACCACTTCAACAAGAAACAACGATTTAAGGACTATATTATGGCTGGAGTATACGCACTATTACAATTTGACACCACGGATCCTATTGCCAACGGTGCGGTAGAAGAACTGAGTAAATCGGTTCAGACACAAATGAAAATGATGCCAAAGATGATAGAACCTTGGCAAGAAGCTGATTTGATTTCGGATGAACAAGAACAATATTTTGTAAATCCGATGGCCAACATCACCAATACGATTTGGTCTTCAGCGAATTCTTGTGTTGCACAATCTTTCAATCCACTTGCAACCGCAGGTTCAGGTGGTGCATCCAGTTATTGGGATGCAGCCAATGGAAACATTATTGTAACATTCAGTAATCCTGGTGTCCAAAGTGTTATGAATGTCGCTTTGATGACAGTAAAAGAGCTCTCAACAAACGTGGCAAACAATTTTATGATACACACAAATCGAATATCAAATGTCATTCCATTGGATTTCGACATAACTTTACCACATTATGAAACTGCAATAGGTTATGGAAAAATGGTAATGTATATTACCAATCAAACAGACAATATACAAAACAATTCACCATTGATTGGTAGTTTTTCAAGTCTATTTCTAGCAAACACACTTGGTGATTATGCAAACTCGTTCATTTCGATTAATAACATTTATCTAGGTTCTATCGTAAGCAACGTTTCTTCATTAAGTTTGACGGACGCAAACCAGTTTTCAAATGCAGCCAACCTAGTTTCCAGTACAATGAATACTTATAGGCAAAAAGACACTACCTTTTTCCAAAACTCACAAATGGTTGTTGAGAGATATAATGATGTTAGTCAATTCAATAGGGTCGGTCAAACCGAACTGTTTTTAATTAACAATTACATCGGAACTCAAAATTTGAAGAATAATCTGGCAAACACAGGT
>Ga0315901_10007278_pt1 | contig 13091 bp, 12 predicted proteins | sample LakEriMetagenome_10_FD_203761 | JGI IMG/M metagenome (GOLD analysis project Ga0315901, IMG submission 203761) | Freshwater fungal communities from buoy surface, Lake Erie, Ohio, United States - Buoy 2 MA116 | ecosystem: Environmental > Aquatic > Freshwater > Lake | place: USA: Lake Erie, Ohio... | reverse complement strand
TTCGACCTGTGAGAACGGAACCCAAAGAGCCGGATGTGTGAACCACAAGTCCGGTTCCGTGAGAGGCCTGGGGGCGAAAGCCCCCGGGCCTACTCGACAAAAGGTGGCTGTCACCTTTTTCTTTCGCTCAGCCGCGGACCGCCTGCCGCACGATGCCCGCGAGCATGCGCCGGAAGACGAGTTCGTGGAGCGGCCAGATCGCGTACCAGTAGGCGAGGCCGCCGAGGCCGCGCGGGTCGAAGACCGCCGTCTGGTGGATCGTGACGTCGCCGTCCCGCGGAACCACCTCGAACTCCAGCCAGCCGCGGCCCGGCATCTTCATCTCCGCCGCCAGCCGCAGCCGCCGCGGGCGGTCGCAGGCCTCCACCCGCCAGCAGTCGAGCGGCTCGCCCACCTCGAGACGGTCGGGATCGCGGCGACCGCGGCTCATCCCCGGGCCCCCGATCGCCCGGTCGATCCAGCCGCGGAGCGACCAGAGCCAGTCGCAGGCATACCAGCCGTGCTGGCCACCGATTCGCTCGATCGCCGCGAACGCCCGGTCGGGCGCGACGGCGACGACGTCGTGGCGGTGGTCGACGAGCCGCGTCCCCTGCTGCTTGCCACCGTACCGCTGTGGCAGGTCTTCGACGTCGGCCAGATCGGCCCAGCGTAGGCCGGCGAACTCGCGATCCTCGGTCTGCATCGCGTCGCGGACCGCCGTGGCCAGGTTGCGTGGCCGGATGGCGAACTCGCGCAGGGCGGCCTCGTTGGTGACCACGGTCGGGTTTTTGAGTCCGTCGATCAACTTGCGTCCCACCTTCGAATACCGCGGCGTCACCAATTTCAGCCACAGGCTGGAGAGCCGCGGCGTGAGCACGGGCACCGGGATAAGCAGCCTCGTGAGGCCGCGTTGCCGGGCGTACTCCCGCATGATAGCGCCATACGAAACCTTGTCCGGACCACCGATTTCGAAGATCCGCGGCCCCGCCGGGGGCAGGTCGAGGGCGGCCGCCAGATAGGCGACCACGTCGCCGATCGCGATCGGCTGGGTGGGCGTGGCAAGCCAGGCGGGGCAGATCATCACCGGCAGCCGCTCGACGAGCGTTCGCACGAGGTCGAAGGAAAAACTCCCCGCACCGATGATGATCGAGGCCCGGAACTCGACAACGTCGTGGCCGTCGGCACGGAGGATCGCCCCCACCTCGTGCCGGCTGCGGAGGTGGGCCGAGAGCCGGTCGTCGTCGGCGCCGAGGCCGCCGAGGTAGACGATCCGGCCGACGCCCGTCTCCCGAGCCGCCGTGGCAAACCGTTCGGCCGCCAGCCGGTCGGCCCGTTCGAAGTCGACGCCGCTCTCCATCGAGTGAACGAGCCAGTAGGCGACGTCGATGCCGGCACAGGCCCGGGCGAGGTCGGCGGGGTCGGTGGCGTCGCCCGCCATCACCTCCGTCAGCGGCCCGGTGCGACCGGCGAGTTTTTCTGGACGGCGGGCGAGGCAGCGGACCGCGATCCCGCGTCGCTCGAGTTCCGCGAGCAGGCAGCCGCCCACGTAGCCCGTCGCGCCGGTGAGCAGGACCCGCATGGTGGTCGGGGCGGGGCCCTGTCCTCAGGGGTCTGCGTTAAAGTCGAACGCCTCATCCATCCGGGTCGGATCGCCGGTCTTGAGGCCGTAGAGGAACCAGCGGACTCGCTGCTCGCTCGTGCCGTGCGTGAACTTGTGCGGCTCGACGTAGCCCTGCATCCGCTTTTGGATCTTGTCGTCGCCGATCTGCTCTGCCGCTGTGACGGCCTCGCGGATGTCGGCCTCGCTGATATTCTGGGCGTACTTGGCCATGTAGTGGGCCCAGACGCCGGCGAGGAAGTCGGCCTGCAACTCCATGCGGACCGAGAGCTTGTTGTACTCGGCCTCCGACATCCGCGGCCGCCTCGATTGCACCTCGTTGCTGATGCCGAGCAGGTTTTGCACGTGGTGCCCGACCTCATGGGCGATCACGTAGGCCTGGGCGAAGTCGCCCGGGGCTTCGAAGCGATGGCTAAGCTCATTGTAGAACGCCGGGTCGATGTAGACCGTGCGATCGAGCGGGCAGTAGAACGGCCCGGCGCCGGCGTCGGCGAGACCGCAGCCGCTGCGGACCCGGCCCGTGAACATGACGAGCTTCGGCGGGGTGAAGCGGCGTTTGAACACCTTTGGAAACAGCTTCGCCCACACGTCCTCGTTGTCGGCAGCGATCGTCTTGATGAACCTGCCGATCTCGTCGTCGATCGGCTTGCCGGCCTGCTCCTGGCGGCCGGCAGGGCCGGCGGCATCGGGCGCCACCTGCAGGGCCTTCATCGGGTCCACGCCGAGGAACATGAGCACGATCATGAACAGGAGCGTGAGCAGGCCGCCCCCCACCACCACCTGCTGGCCGACGCTCCGCCGGTCCTCGACGTTCTCGCTCTGCCGTCTGCCTTCCCAACGCATCCGCTGATTCCCTCCGCAGGAGTGACGATCGTTCCCCGGCGCCAGTCCGACGCCGATCTGTGGATTCTAGGGGCTGGCGGCGGCGGATGCACGTTGCCAGCACGGCGCCGGGACACGAGCCGCTAAACGATCCCCGGGCGAGAGGAGACGAGCCGCGACCGCCGTCAGTCGGTCGGCAGCGGCCGCCCCTTCGTCTCGGGGGCGAAGGGGAGCACGGCCAGACCGAGGAGAAACACCGTGCACATCAGCATCCCGGCCGGCCGCATCGGCTCCGCCGAGCCGGCGAACACGCTGCTCGAGAGCTGGCCGAGGAGGAACGGCCCGCTGGCGGCGACGAACCGGCCGACGTTGTAGCAGAAGCTCGTGCCGGTGCTCCGCAGCCTGGTCGGGAACAGTTCCGGAAAATAGATCGCGTAGCCGGCGAACAGGGAAAACTGGCAGAAGCCCATCAGCGGCAGCATCCACCAGATGTCGCTGATGTCGTCAAGGAAGCGGAACACGAGCAGGGTCGAGGCGAGGGCGGCGCTGAACGCCAGCGCGAAGAACGGACGGCGGCCGAGCCGCTGACAGATCCGGGCGGCGAGCATCATTCCGGCGAAGGCCCCCACCTGGAGCATCATCAGGGCCACGCCCGACCAGATCGTGAGCTTGCCGGCGAGCTCCTTGCCCTCGTAGCCCTGGGCCTTGAACGACTTTTCCAGGACGCTGCGCTGCAGGTCGATCGAGAAGAAACCGATCCCCCACAGGCCGATCACGCCGGCGCAGGCGAGGAGCATGCCGACGATGGCGTTCTTCCGCCAGCGCGGGTCGGCGAACAGGACGCCGTAACCGCCGAGCTTCTCGCCGGTCTTCTCGGACCGGGCCTTCATTTGCTGCCACTGCTCGGGCTCCTTGAGGCCGGCCCGGATCACGAGGGCGAGGAGGGCGGGGAGGGCGCCGATGACGAATTTCCAGCGCCACGGCTCCCAGCCGTAGATCGTGGTGCCGAGGTGATATTGCGCCTGCCCGAGGCCGATGCCGATCAGGGCCGCCGCGAAATTCCCCACTGCGGAAAGCGCCTGGAGCAGGCCGAGGGCGTAGGGGCGGGCCCGGTCGGGCATGACCTCGGCGACAAGCGCCACGCCGACGGCGAACTCGCCTCCCACGCCGAGGCCGGTGATGAACCGGTAGAAGGCGAAGTCCCAGAAGCCCTGCGACAGCGCCGACAGGCCGGTGCAGAGGGAATAGATGACGATCGTGATCATCATCGTCTTGGCGCGGCCGAAGCGGTCGCCGATGACACCGAAGATCAGGCCGCCGGTAGCCCAGCCGAGCATGAAGATGCAGGTGGAGAGGCCGCCGTAAAAGTCGACCTGACCGTTGAAGGCCTTGCGCTCGTCCGCGGTCATCGTCGCCGGGTCGAGGGATACCGAGGCGAGCAGCGTCTGCATCGCCGGCTTGCGGGCGAGGTTGAAGAGCTGCTGGTCGAGGCAGTCGAAGAGCCAGCCGAGGGCGGCGACGATGAGCACGAACCAGTGATAGCGTGTCATCCCCTGGTGCCAGGGGCCCGAGGTGGCACCGGCGGGCTCGCGCGGCGCATCGAAGTGGGGCAGATCGGCCATCGTCGCTCCCGCTGGCTGCGTGTCAGCCAAGCGCCTCCTCGACCCGGCGCATGTAGGCGATGCTTTCCCTGGCGAGCCGCTCGGCCCCGGGAGCATAGTCGAATACCTCCACGCTCACCCAGCCGGCGTACTGCGCCTCCTGCAGGGCGGCAAAGATCGGGGCGAAATCGACCGCCCCGAAGCCCGGCCCCTGGAGGTTGACGTCGTTGGCGTGGAAGTGCTCGAGGTGGCGGGCGTTGGTCCGGATGATGTCGGGGATCGGCTCGTCCTCGGAGGCCATCGCCTTGACGTCCAGGTGCAGGCAGACGTGCGGCGAGCCGATCCGCTCGATCAGCCTGCTGGTTTCGGCGGCCGTGGTGAGGACGTCGGTCTCGATCGGCGCGAGCGGCTCGAGAGCCACGACGGTGTCGGTCATCTCCAGCACCGGCACGAGCCGGGCGAAGACTTCGTACAGGTGGTTCAACGCCTGCGCGGGCGTGACCCCGGGCACGAGGCTGCGCTGCTTGGGCGAACCGAACACCAGCACCCGGCCGCCGAGGTCGTGGCAGAGGCGGGCGAGCGCGGCGAGATGGTCGGTCGTGCGGCGCCGGACGTCGGCGTCGGGATGGGCGACATGAAAACCCTCGGTGCGGGCGAGCAGCCAGTGGAGGCCGACACAGTCGAGGCCGGCGCGGGCGATGGTCCGACGCAGCTCGCTCCGTTCGGGGCCGTCGATGGCGGCGGCGTCGGCGGCGAGCGTGAACGGGGCGATCTCGATCCCCGTGTAGCCGCAGTCGGCCGCGAAGTCGCAGGCCTTGGCCAGCGGCCAGTCGCCGAAGGTCTCGTTGCAGATCGCGTAACGAAAGGGGACGGTCATCGACAGGCCCACGTGGGAAAGCGGAAAGAGTAGCAGACGATCGGCCGGCTGCACCGGCCCCGGCCGTTCCCCGGTCGCACCGGGCCGCATCAGCCGACGCGAGCCGGCCGGCCCGTCCGCGCCGAACGGTAGCAGGCCTCCACGATGGCCACGGCCTTCCGCCCCTCGCCGCCGTCGAGCGCGGGCCGCCGCCCAGCGCGGATCGCGGCGAGAAACTCCTCGAAGTTGCGGGTGTGGCAGGCGTAATTGATCGCCATCGGGTCGGCGGCGCCCCCCGACGTGCCGCTCGTGCCGCCGAACCGGCCGCGGGTGGCGTCGTCATCCGGCGCCCGCTCCCGGAACCGCCAGCCGACGAGCTGCTCCTCGAGGACCTCCGCCGTGCCGTCGCGGCCGCCGACGAGCAGCCGGCGAAGCTGGCCGGGATAGATGCTGGTCGCGGCGAGCAACTGCCCAAGGGCCCCGTCGCGGAAGCGGAGCACCGCCACGCACGTGTCCTCGACCTCCAGCCGCTCGGCGTCGTGGGCCCGGACGGCGGTCAGCGCGACGACGCTCTCCACCGGGTTTGCCTCCGGCTCGAGGCCGGGCATCGTGGCCCCGGCGATCCACTGCACCGCGTCCACGCCGTGGATCGACTGGTTCATCAAGGCTCCGCCGCCGTCGAGCGCCCGAGTGCCCTGCCAACGGCCCGGCCCGTAGTAGGCGTCGTCACGCCACCACGGCACGTAACTGGCGACCACGGCCAGCGGCCCGAACCTGCCGGCGGCCGCGGCGGCATGGAGGACGCCGATCACCGGGTTGAACCGCTGCGGGAAGATCGCGCCGAGCGTGATGCCGGCCCGGTCGCAGGCCGCGATCATCCGGTCGATGCGGCGCAGCGTGATCTCCAGCGGCTTCTCGCAGATGACGTGGATGCCGCGGCGGGCCGCAGCGAGCACCGCTGGCAGGTGGGCACCCGATGGCGTGGCGACGGTGACGAAGTCGGGCTTCTCGCGGCGCAGCATACGGGCCGTGTCTGCATGCCAGGCGCAGGAGAACTCGGCTGCGAACGCCCGTCCCTTCTCCTCGGTGCGGCAGGAGGCGGCGACGAGCTCGACGCCGGGGATGTCGCGGAGCGCCCGGGCGTGCATCCGGGCGATGGCGCCGATTCCGATGATTGCCGCACGCATGCTGGCGATCCCTGTGGGGCCGACGCTCGACCTGGTCGGCTAACGCGGCGTGTAGAAGCGGTCGAAGAGCCGGTCGCAGACGCGATGGAACGGGGCCAAGGGCCCATCGTGGCAGGTGCCACTCCGCGGATCGCAAGGTCCGCCGTAGATCGGTCCACCAGTCGGCACGCCGGTCTGACCCACGAGGTCGAATGGCTGCGGCGGGTGTGCCGGATGGCAGGGAGGCGGTGGAACGCAAGGCGCGAGGGCCCGCGGTTCGCCGCAGAAGTGCAGCGGTTCGAGTGGTGCGGACCAGTCGGACGGCCTGTCGCTGCGCGGCGGGAGCATGGTGGCGAGCATCTTCTCGGCGTCGCCGCCGGTCACGGCGGGATCGATGCGCGGCGTTCCGGCGAGCGGGTCGGGGCCGCGGTTGAGCGGTGCCGGGGCGGCATCCGGCCGCACCGGTTGCGGGCCGGGGAGCCGGTCGGGTGCGTTCGCGGCACTCGGGTCGCCGCCCTGGCCTGGCGCCTGGGCGGCGGCGGCGGCAGGTGCCAGCGGTTCGGTCGCTTGTTCGCCGAGCACGATGAAGGCCCGCGGATCATCCGCTGCGGCGCCGGAGAGGAGGACGATTCGCGTCGGAAATCGCAGTCCTTGCCGCGCCGCACCGGTGGCGGTGGCAACGGCCGCGGCTGGGATTGCAGTGTGGTCGTCCGCGTGCTCCGTGAACAGGGCAGGCGGGGCCGAGGGCGCCTCCAGTCGGTCGATTGCCGGCGCAACGCCAAGCACTCCGGCGAGGTCGGCCGCACGGGCTGGCCGCACCGCGAGGGTGAGTCCGCAGGCGAGACCAAGGGTCGTCGCCAGTCGAGCGATGAGGTACATGCGCATCGTCATCCTCTGAGGGGCTTCGCGTCCGGGCCGGCGGTCCGCACGCACACATTAAGTCCATCGGTCAGGGAAGCGTTCGGCCTACAGGAACATCGCTTGCGCAGGGGGGCGAAGCGCGGCCTGGTGGGAATCGGGACAAAGCCGGGAAGACGGGCAAGCGCTATCCGCCATCGTTTAGACTGGGAGCGACCGGCGGCACCGCCGTCGGCGCCCGGAGCCGGCCATGCACCTCCCCGATGCAGAACGTGTCGTCGCTGCGCTGGAGGTCAGCGGCAGGCAGGCGGTGATCGTGGCCACGGGAGGCGGTTCCGCGGCGATCGCCCACATCGTCGGCGTGCCCGGCGCGAGTGGAGTCGTGCTCGAGGGGCTTGTCCCGACGGCACGGCTCGCCGTCGATCAACTGCTCGGCGGCCCCCAGGAGGGCTACTGTTGCGATCGGACTGCCCGCCGATTGGCAGTCGCCGCCTGGCAGCGGGCGTGCGCGCTCGGCGCGACTGCCGACCAGGCGATCGGGCTTGCGGTCACGGCGAGCTTACGGACCAGGCGGCCGAAGCGCGGCGCACATCGCATCCACGTCGCCGTTCAGACTGTCGATGCCACCCGGACCGCCGATGTCGTCCTGGAGAAGGATGCCCGCACACGAGCCGCGGAGGAACTGCTGGCTGCGGCGCTTGCAATCGAGCAGTTGCTGGCCGGTGGCACGGAGGCCGATGCCGGCCTGGCGGCGCTGCCGGTGGATATGCTCGGCCCGCGCGAGACCGTGGCGCGCGTGCTGACCGCGCCTCCGGTCGCTGTGCGTGCCCTGTTCGCGGGCGGCGCTGGCCCGGTGTGCAGCGGCGACGAGGGGGCCGTGCCCACGCGGGGTGCGTTGATCTTTCCCGGGTCCTTTGATCCGCTGCATGAAGGACACCTGCGGATGGCCAGGATCGCGGAGGAGATCGCCGAGCGGACGGCCGAGTTCGAACTCTCGATCGCGAACGTGGACAAGCCGTTGCTCGACTACGCGGAGATCGCCCGGCGGACGGCCCAGTTTGCCGGCCGGCGGCTGTGGCTGACGCGGGCGGCGACGTTCCTGGATAAACTGAAGATGTTTCCCGGCGGGACCTTCGTCATGGGTGCGGATACCTATGTGCGTCTCGCGCTGCCGCGCTACTACGGCGGCTCGGAGGCGGCGGCGGAGGCGGCCCTGCGGACGATCGCCCGGGATGCCCGCGGGCTGATCGTCTTCGGCCGGGCGACGGCCGACGGGTTCGTTGACGCATCGCGGCTCGACGTGCCGGCGGTCTTGCGGGACGTGACCTACTTCGTGTCGCAGGCCGAGTTTCGGCTCGACATCTCGAGCACCGAATTGCGGCATCGTGCCGCGGCGGCGGAGCCCGCACCATGAAGGTGAAGCAGTCCGTAGTCCACTGGCTGATCGCGGTGATTTCCGCGTGTCTCGCCGCAGGAACGCGGGTTTCAACCGCGGACGAGTTCGCCGACCGCCTCCAGCCACATGTCGGGCAGGTGCTCGACGTCGTGGAACTCGGATCGGGCAAGCGGTTCGTCCGCCCGGTACTCGAGCGGCTCGTGGAGGGCGACGGCAAGGTGACGTCGATCCGCCTTCGGCTGGAGGGAGAAAAGAAGGTGACGAGCCTCGCCGTGGCCGGCATCGTCAAGATCGTCGCCGACCGCGAGACGGTCTACGAAAGTGGTCCGAAGGGAGTGTCACGCCAGCGGGAGCAACGGCAGCGAGAACAGCGGGCCGCCGCTGCAGTGGAACGGATGCGGGCCCGGGGCGTGGAGCCGTGGCCGGAACTCACCTCCGAGGAGCACGAGGCCGAGGTCGTGCGGCTGGAGGGCTTCGTGGCCGATGTGCAAAAGTTGTATCCTGACCTGCGGGTATCCCGAACGCACGAGTTTGTGGTCGCCACCGACATTCCGCCGAGCCTGATGGCACCGTACGTCGCTGCACTCGACACGATGCACGACACGCTCTGCGACCTGTACGGGATCCCACGCGGGGAGCCGGTGTGGAAGGGAAAGTGTCTGGTGATCGCCTTTCTCGCCGAGGCAGACTACGTCGCGTTCGAGGCGCGGTTCATGCGGGTGCAGGCCGGCGGCTCGCACGGTCTCTGTCACCAGGGAAGCGACGGCCGTGTGATCATGGCATGTCATCGGGGAAACGACGACGCGGCCTTCGCCCACATGCTCGTCCACGAGACGAGCCACGGTTTCAACCATCGTTGGCTGTCACCAACGCGCCTCCCCAACTGGCTCAACGAGGGCATCGCCGAATGGGTCGCCGCAAGGGTGGTTGCGAAGTCCGACCAGGTGCAGCGCAAGGAAGTGGTGGCCGCCGAGTACTTGCGGGCCAGGGGGGATCTCGGGCCGGAGTTCTTCGAACGGCCGAACATCGCGGCCGAGCAGTATGGCATCGCGTCGAGCATGGTGCGGATGCTCGCCGGTCGTGACACGAAGAAATTCGCCTCCTTCGTGACGGCGATCAAGGAAGGGACGCCGGTGGATGACGCCCTGCGGCAGATCTATAAACAGGACGTCGACGGCCTGGTGCAGGCGTACGGGAGAACGGTGGGCGTACCGGCCCTGCGTCGGTGACACGGCGGCGGGGGCCGGTGCTGTCGTTTTCGAACGCCGTCACAGTTTTTTCTTCCTCCTTTGCGAAAGGGTTCACGATGACTGCCACGCGCCCACTGTCCGCGCTTCGCCAGCGAATGATCCAGGACCTGCAGCTGACAGGCCGCAGCGAACGCACCCAGGAAGCCTACGTCCGTGCCGTACGGAAGTTGGCTGCCCACTACTGCCAGTCCCCGGACCGGCTCACCGAGCCGCAGGTCCGCGACTACTTCCTGTACCTGAAGAACGACCGCCGGTTCTCCCCCAGCGCCCTCAAGATCGCCCACAGCGGCATCAAGTTCTTCTACACCCACTCCGTGCCGCGCGCGTGGGCCACGCTCTGGAAGCTCCGCGTCCCCAAGCAGAAGACGCTGCCCGACGTGCTGACCATCGACGAGGTGCATCGGCTCCTCGACGCCGTCCGGACTCCGCACAACCGTGCCTTCCTCTGGACCGTCTACTCGCTGGTGAGCGCACACCACAGCCATAGGCACCGCGGAGCGGATGGCGTCGCTTGGAAGCTGGTCAGCCCTTTTGGGCAATACGTCGGCGCGCTCGCTTGACCGCCTTGGCGTCAGCCCTCGAGCGCCTCTCTTCCTGGCGGTAGATCCGGATCGCCTCCGGATGCGATTGCTTCCAGACATCGGGTCGAAGCACGTCGTAATTCGACTCCCCGGCCAAGAGCCGGTCAAGCACGTCCTTCACGTACATGAAGACGTCGAGGTCGTTCCGCGCGGCACTGCTCACGAGCGTCATCAGGTCTGCGGCACGGTAGCCCGCCGCGACGCTGCCGATGAACATCCAGTTCTTCCGGCCCAGTGCCACCTGCTTCATCAGTTGCTCGGTCTCGTTGTTGTCGATCGGCATCAGCCCGTCGTCGAGATAGACAAGCAGGTGATCGAACTGATTGCGCAGATAGGTCAGCGCCTGCCCGAACGGCTCCTTGGGCATCACGTTGGATACGGCCTCGCTGGCGAGATACTGCTGCATCCGTGTCCAGATCGGCCGGGCCTCGGCATGCCGAAGGTGTTGCCGTTCAGTCGGCGCGAGTGGCTTCGCCCGATCCTCGATGTCGTAGATCTCCCGGAACATCTCCAGAAGCAAGGCCGCGTGTGCCGGGTGGTTGTCTCGCGCATTGAAGACCTTGCGTCTGGCATGCGCCGCGCAGGCCGCGCGGACGATCTTCCCGTCGCTCCTGGTGCGCACGGCCTCGTAGCCCGAGTAGCAGTCAGCCATGAGGCTGCCAACGAAGCCGTCAAGGAACAGTTCCGGACCGTCGCGGTGACGGCTGACTGTGAAGTCGAACACGTTGATCGGTGCCGTGATGCTGCGATACACCCACATTCGCGCCGTGATGCTGCCGCGTAGTTCTGCCTGCGCAGCCGCGATCACTTCGCGGGCGCGAGCGGCTTTCGGGTCATTGGGATCGAGGGGCGGCGGAGTGTCTTTCACGACGAGCGTCACGGTCGTGTCGTCGGTGCCGATGATCGGGCCCGCCCGCACCACGTCCCGGAGGTGCGCAACCAAGGGCCGGATGAGGTGGGCGGCGGACTCCAAGACGTTCAGAAGCGTGCTTCTGGCGGGCGTCCAGCCACACGACGCGAACAAGTCCTGCTGGCGATACACGGGCACGTGGTAGGCGTACTTCGCGACCATGATCTCGGCCGCCACGCTCGTGTCGTATCGGTTCCGCTCGACCAGGCCCACGGGGCGAGGCGCTTCGACCACCCCGCATTCCGGAGCCTTCGGGCAGGCGAGCTTCGGGATGCCTGTCCGCCGCACCACGAGCTTGGGCGGCACGACCTCGAGCGTTTCCTGCCAGTCGTAGCCGATCACCTGACGTTCGCCGTGCGTCGCGCAGGTCTTTTGAGCCTCCGGCACGTCGAGCTTCACCTCGTACCGCGGGAGGTGGGCGGGAAGCTGCTCGCTCTTGGCCTTCTCCGCAGCCTGCTTGCGCCGCTCGTAGCTAGCCACCGTCTCCAACGCGGCGTCGGCAATCCCCTCGGCGGCATCGACGACTTCCGGCGAGTCGCCGAAGTCGAGCACGAACTGCTTCGGGTCAGGCAGATACCGCTCGATCTTCTTGCGGAAGGCGAACTGCAGGGCGGCGTCCCGCTCCGCTTCGGCTTTCGCGACCCGTTCCTTCTGGTCCTCGAGTTGCTGGGCCTGATCGCGAATGATCGCGTGGCACGCGGCGAGATCGTTCGGGAGCACCAGTTCCTTAACCATGCCCGCAACATAGCCACCTCCTTCCCAGAGCGCAATCGCCATTTTGGCAGGTGCGACATTTTTTCAGACGAGGATGCGTCGGTATCGCTTGCGCCTCTGCGCCGTCGTCAGTCGCACGCCACCGAGGATCATCGCCAACTGTGTCGAGTCGATGCGCACTCGTTGCTCACCACTGCGATCCGGCACGGTCTCGAACGTGCCCTCCTCGAGCCGCTTGTACCAGAGCACGTACCCGTCGCCATCCCACCACAGCGCCTTGATGCGATCCCGTCGCTTGTTGACGAACAAGAACAGGCTGCCGTCGGCAGGATCACCGCCGAACGTGCCACGGATGATCCCCGACAGTCCGTCGAAGCTCTTGCGCATGTCGGTGGCCCCGGAATGCAGATAGATCGTCGGCGGCGGCGCGATGCTCAGCATGGCTGCGACACCCCAGCCGCAGCCTCGATCGCAACACGCACGAGGTCCGGCCGATCTTCGGGGATCTCGAGAACCGCACCGATCGGGAACCGCAGACTGACCAACCGGCCACCGACAACCTCGACCGGCGAGAACGCCGCAGGAGGCGTCTGCGGCTCAGGAGCCCCGCTCGTGCACTGCCGCCGCCAGTACCAGAACGTCGGCACGGACACCCGATCACGGGTGCAGAATCGGGCCACGGTCAGTCCCGACTTCTCAAACCGCCTCAGCCGTTGCTGCCACTCCGAACACTTCCGCTGATCCACCTGCCGAGCCATAGCCAGCCTCCTTTGAAACGGGATGAACAAGGTCCACCCGCGAGGCTATCTGGGCCGTCAAGATTGGTTGTGGTGGGCGCACACATCGGCACGGCGGGCTTCTCCTGGCTCGGCCCCCACGTGCGTGGCCACGGCCAGCTCATCGAATGGCGGGAGCTCGTTCCTTGTGATCTTCCCCGGCAGCGAGCTAGGCAAGCCGCTCCGCGACCCTCTTGCTCCGCGACGCGATCACCGAGTCGCAGTTGCTCGCGGCGCTATGCGTTTCTGTTCATGGCACCAGGGTCAAGGAGGGGCTGCCCGTGCCCCCGAGAGCCGGCGTACTGGTCGTGGCCATAGCGAACGTCCGGCGACGAGGCACGGGCAGCCCCGACCAGATAGTGTGCTACCGGAGCACGACGCGTTCGTCTTCGGCGCGGGCGGCCCGGACACGCCCGATCGTCCAGGAGTCGTGGCCGAGATCGGCCAGCTCGCGCTGCACGTCGGCGGCGATTTCGGCCGCCACCACCACCACCATGCCCACGCCCATGTTGAACACCCGCTCCATCTCGTCGGCCGCGATGTTCCCCAGCCCCTGCACCCAGG
>Ga0315901_10007275_pt1 | contig 13096 bp, 7 predicted proteins | sample LakEriMetagenome_10_FD_203761 | JGI IMG/M metagenome (GOLD analysis project Ga0315901, IMG submission 203761) | Freshwater fungal communities from buoy surface, Lake Erie, Ohio, United States - Buoy 2 MA116 | ecosystem: Environmental > Aquatic > Freshwater > Lake | place: USA: Lake Erie, Ohio... | reverse complement strand
GCATATTCGGAGATGGTAAAGAGGTAGCTCAGATTGCTATGGCCAAGGTCTTCAGGCCGGGAGATTTTCGCTCCGGCTACTATCGTGATCAGACATTTATGATGGCGATAGGGGAGCTTACCACTCAACAGTACTTTGCCCAGCTTTATGCCCACACAGATGTACAGGCAGATCCTGCTTCCGCAGGACGCCTTATGAATGGTCATTTCGCAACCCGAATGCTTGATGAAAATGGTGAACTCAAGCCATTGGCAAGGTTAAAAAACAGCAGTGCTGACATCTCACCGACGGCGGCACAAATGCCAAGACTCCTTGGTTTGGCTTATGCCTCAAAGCTTTTCCGAAACAACCCGGATCTTCATAACCTCAGTGATCTCTCAGACAGGGGAAATGAGATAGCCTTTGGCACCATCGGTAATGCCTCCACTTCTGAGGGACATTTTTTTGAAACAATTAATGCAGCAGCGGTTCTTCAGGTTCCCATGCTGTGTGCGGTTTGGGATGATGGTTACGGTATTTCTGTTCCGCAGGAATTTCACACGGCCAAGGAAAGCATTTCAAAGGCACTGGCAGGATTTCAAAGAACTGAAAGCGAAAAAGGCGTGGAGATTTTGACTGTAAAAGGGTGGGATTACCATGGCCTGGTCAATACCTTCCGTCAGGCTGAACAAATTTGCAGAACCGGCCATGTGCCTGTTTTGGTGCATGTCATTGAAATGACACAGCCGCAAGGTCACAGTACTTCGGGTTCGCACGAGCGCTACAAATCAAAGGAAAGACTTGAATGGGAAAAAGAATTTGACTGTCTCCTAAAAATGAGACAATGGATTCTGGATCATGAGTTGGCTACTGTACATCAACTTGATGAACTGGAGCTTGAAGGGAAGCATACTGCCCGGATTGCGAAGGAGACAGCCTGGTCTTCCTTTATGGATGAGATCATGAATGAGCAGGCAACCCTTCTGCCTTTGCTGGAGCGTGCCTCTGCACAGATGCCACAGATCAGCACAATCAGGGAAGATCTTGAGCATACACACCATCCGCTTAGATTGGATGCAGTCAAAGCTGCGCGTAAAGCGGTTCGTTTTCTTCGGTATTCCGAATCAGAGGTGAAGCACGCTCTACTTGAATGGATTTCACGAAATGAGCAGCAGAACGATGATCGGTACTCTTCCCATTTATACAGTTCAACAAAATGGTCATCGCTGCGCGTTAATCCTGTCGCTGTTCATTACGAAGATAACGCTCCTTTGGTGGATGGCCGGGAGATTTTACAGGCATGCTTCAGACATGCACTGGAGCGGGATCCAAAAATATTCGCCTTTGGCGAGGATGTGGGAAGAATAGGAGATGTCAACCAAGGCTTTGCAGGATTACAATCTGTTTACGGAGACCTACGAGTTACCGACACCGGAATCAGGGAAGCAACCATTGTGGGACAAGGAATCGGAGCTGCTTTAAGAGGCCTGAGACCGATTGCCGAGATACAGTATCTGGACTATCTGATTTATGCATTGCAAACGCTTTCAGATGATCTGGCTTGCCTTCACTACAGAACCAAGGGCGGTCAGAAAGCCCCCTTGATTGTGAGGACCCGCGGTCACAGGCTAGAAGGAGTATGGCATGCAGGTTCTCAAATGGGTATGATGCTTTCCACCCTCCGAGGGATGTACCTGGTTATTCCAAGAAATATGACTCAGGCAGCCGGTTTCTATAATACGCTTCTGGAGTCTGATGATGCCGCAGTGGTGGTAGAGTGCCTGAATGGTTACAGGTTGAAAGAGAAAATGCCTTCAAACATTGCAGAGTTCAAATTGCCATTGGGTACTCCAGAGATCCTGAGAACAGGCAGCGATGTCACAATCGTAACTTACGGGGCAATGTGCAGAGTTGTGCTTGAGGCTGCTGATGAAATGGAATCGATAGGAATTTCTGCGGAGGTTATTGATGTACAGACGCTACTTCCATTTGATTTATCCGGTACGATTTCAGTTTCAGTTAAAAAAACAGGAAGGGTTGTTTTTGCTGATGAAGATGTACCCGGAGGCGCCACAGCCTTTATGATGCAGCAGGTTCTGGAAAAACAGGGAGCCTATGCTTTTCTTGATTCTGCCCCTGTTACCATTACCGGAAAAGAGCACCGTCCCGCATACGGATCAGACGGAGATTATTTCTCCAAGCCCAATTCGGAGGATGTTTTTGAAAGAGTATATCAGTTAATGCACGACTCAGAACCGGAAAGGTTTCCGCACTTGTTCGGAAAATCTAACATCTGACCAGCACCTGCTGGAGCGTAAATTCAGGTGTTTCAATTTCATTGCTGAAATTAAAATCACGGTCAACGATACGGATTTTTAGCTTGAGTGTTTTTATACTGAAAGTTGCCAGCAGTGCAGTTGATGGAAATCTGTAACTGATGGTACCCTCCAGAGGAATTCTTAATGAAAGATTATTGTCTTTGGCCAGAATCGGAAATCGTCCGTAGCTGCCATTGGTTACACAAAGCGGATAGGTGAACTGTCGTGTCCAGTCAAATTTTTGAAAGGAGCCGTTGTTTTGCTTTACATATAAATCGAGAAAGAAATTAAAAAATCCCTGGTTGAGTTGAAAATAGATTGTGTCAACCGGCCGCAGGAGGTCATCAAAAACAATCTCGTAATTGGTACAGTTGTAGGGCGTTTTAAATTCCGGCAGCGTGTCATACCCGGGTGTGGTTCGCCTCATTTTGTAGGTTATAAACTCAGATAATCTGCTTTTATCGTATGTTGATCGTCTGGTTTTTGAGCAAGGTTCAGCCAGACCTGCCTCACATTGGGAGGCAGGGGTTTTTCTGAAATACCATCTGTTATTAAATGGAGGAGCAATATCTTCTCCGTCAATCCCGAGATTTCCGTCACCATCTTTAAAATCAATCCTAACAATCAGTGTATCCGCAACTGAGGGACTCGTGCAGTCTTTGAAAATAACTTCCGAAAATTCAATTTGCGGCGTAATCGGATATTCGGGTGGGTCGAAGCAGGACATTGTCCCGATCCCGAGTATAAAGAATAAGGTTAATTGCCTGAGAAACACCATTTTTAAACCTTAAAACAATTTTATTGGATCACTCTGCTTCTTTTCGGAGTCGTTTAACGCAAATAAACGAAAATAACTTTGAGGATATTGCCCTTGAGGTCTTTAAGTTCCAGGCAGCGGAAAATGCTGTTTATGCGCGATTTCTGGACCTCACCGGGATCAGACCTGAAGGGATAAAATCGGTCAGTGATATTCCTTTTCTTCCGATCAGGTTTTTCAAAAATTTTGAGGTAAAGAGTGGGATATGGCAATCAGAAAAAATTTTCAGAAGCAGTGGCACTACGGCAACAGGATACTCGTATCATCATGTCAGAAATCAGGATTTTTATCTGAAGTATGCCATCAGGAATTATGAGAATATTTTTGGTGCTTTGGAAGGCACCTGCTTCGTGGCTATCCTGCCTTCCTATACTGAACGCAATGACGCAAGTCTGGCCGCAATGGCTGATTGTTTTATCAACCGAACTCGAACATCCGGATCGGGTTTCTTTCACAATGACCCTGCAAGATTGCGTCATGTGATTGATGCGGCTCTTGTTTCGGGGCAATCTGTGATGGTTCTAGGAGTAACTTTTGCGTTGCTTGATTTGGTTCAGGCAGGCTTTGATTTTACCGGTGTTCGTATTATGGAAACAGGTGGGATGAAGGGGAGAGGCAGGGAAATCATCAGGGACGAACTTCACAAAATTCTTCGGGGAGCAAATCCACTGGAGGTTTGTTCAGAATATGGTATGACAGAGTTATTTTCTCAGGCTTATGCCAGATCCGGTGCTATATTCAGGCCGGGCGAACTGATGCGCATACAGGTGAGGGAAATAAATGACAACCGGGCAAATGCTGAACCGGGTAGCACGGGAGTTCTCAATATTATTGACCTTGCCAATGTGGATACCTGCAGCTTTATAGAAGCCCAGGATCTGGGGCGACTGACTGAAGGGGGATTTGAAGTTTTGGGACGCCTGGATCAAAGTGACCTCAGGGGCTGCAGTCTGATGACCTTATAGGCTGTTGCTTGGTAGCAATTATTTCATAGATTTGCATGATATACCCTTTCAAAATGAAAAAAGCCGCTGCTTTTCTTCTTCTGGTTGTTGTATTTGCATCATGCAGTCAGTACACATGTGCTACTTACGCTTCCAAAGAGGTTAAAAAGACTTCAGTAAGATTCTGATATACCCCTTAAAGGTATTTCTTAACATCTTCCTCACTAACCGGTGATCCTGCCAGGATCATCAGGCGCTCGATTACATTCCTGAGTTCTCTGATATTTCCGGGCCACTCATGCTTTTGAAGTTGCATAAGTGCTCCATCTGTGATTTGCTTTGGCTTATTCCCCTGTTCGTCGGCAATTGTTTTTAAAAACTTTTCTGCCAGTAACGGGATATCTTCCTTTCTTTCCCTGAGGGCCGGCACTTTAATGATGATTACCCCAAGTCTGTGATAGAGATCTTCTCTGAAACGCCCTTCTTCAATCTCTTTTTTCAGGTCTTTATTGGTGGCGGCAACCAGCCGGACATTTACCGCTATGTCTTTTTCGCCACCAACACGGGTAATTTTATTTTCCTGCAGCGCACGAAGGACCTTGGCCTGAGCAGCCAGGCTCATGTCGCCGATTTCATCCAGAAATAATGTTCCCTGAACTGCTTGTTCAAACTTACCTGCCTTTTGTCTTATGGCAGAGGTGAATGCGCCCTTTTCATGTCCGAACAATTCGCTCTCAATAAGTTCAGATGGGATTGCAGCGCAGTTAACTTCAATAAAGGGTCCTTTGCTGCGATTACTTTTTTCATGCAATGCCCGGGCAACCAGCTCCTTTCCGGAGCCATTAGGCCCGAGTATTAAAACCCTTGCATCTGTGATCGCAACCTTATCTATGAGCAAACGAATTTCTTCAAGAGCCGCAGACTTTCCGGTCATCTCGTATTTACGGCTTATATTTTTTTTAAGCACCGTCGTTTCCTTTACAAGCCTGGTCTTGTCAAGAGCATTTCTGAGCGTAATCAGAAGTCTGTTCAGATCGGGTGGCTTTTCCAAAAAGTCGTATGCTCCCAGTTTTACGGCATCAACGGCCATTTCTGTTGTCCCGTGCGCTGAAATCATAATAAATGCTGCACCGGATCCTGACTCAGCTGTTCTTTTAAGGACTTCCATACCGTCCATTCCGGGCATTTTTATGTCGCATAAAACTGCATCATAGCTGTTTGATTCAAGCATGGCCAGTCCCTCTTCACCGGTTTTTGCTGTATCTGCGGTAGCCTGAAGATCCTTTTCATCCTCAATGATTTCCTTCAGCACCTTTCTGATGCTGGCTTCATCTTCTATAATCAGTATTCTTGCCATTGTGTTTTAATAAAAAATGCAAGCCTGTAAGCCGGATTCTGTTTCCCTTTTAAAGGAGACCCTTATCATTTATCTGGGCGGTGCATCACTGCACCGCTCTGTCAGCCTACCCGCCCGGTGCTCCGCAAGCGGAACTGATCAGGGCTGATCAGACCGGGCTTATTTGGCCTTTCAACCCGCAAGGTTTACCATGCCTCCGCTGTCGCCAGCGAAGCGGTGGGCTCTTACCCCGCCTTTTCACCTTTTCCTATTCTGAAAAATCAGAACAGGTAGTTTTTTTTCTGTGGCACTTTCTGTTCCCGCCTAAACGAGACCTTCCCGTTAGGAAGTGCGGTGCCCCTGTGTTGTCCGGACTTTCCTCCCCCGGATTACTCCGGAAGCGATAAGGCGGCTTGCATTCAAGGCAAAGGTAAAACGAATTGAACAGAAACTCAGTTTCTGTCCTTACCTGTAATGATCATTTCAAACTGATCGGCAAGGTTGGCTGTTTCCGTTATCATCTCGGAAAGAACAGGCGCGCTTATTTCATTGGCCTCAGCAACGGCTTCGACTTCAAGATTTTCACCTCTGATTACAAATCTGCAGTAATTAAAATGAGCAGATTGCTCAAGCAACTTCCTGAAATCCGGACCCTCAGATAAAGGGCAGACTTGCGAAGAAATATGGATCATTTTTCGGTTGTACAATTCGTTCATTGTGGTTTTGACCACCACTTTTTGATTTCTGCCCCCTGATACAGGAGCAATCACAAATGAGATTTCATCATTATACCTGATGAACTGACCTTCTGATTTTTCAGCATAGGTCTCCAGCGCTTGTTGCAGATTCATACCTGAATATATGGTTTTGAAATCACCCAATCAAGCTAAAGGCGAAGTGCATGGATTGACCATCCTTTTGAGCTGAATTCTATTGCCGGTGCAGGAATGCGGATGTAAGCGGTGAGCGCAAATAGCTTTTTTAGGAATTTATGGCGTGTAGGCACATCGGTCAGGTCAATGTCAAAACCAAGGTACCAGCGACGGTATGGCTCAAAACCTTCAGCCAGATTTTGTTCATCCCGCCCGTACTTCATTCCTGATGCGCCATATCCGACCGCAATATTCAGCCATCGCGGTAGTCTGCTGACCTGGTCCATATCTGCGCTCAGCCAGTATGTTTGTCCGTTATAATCTTTGAGAATCTGCTCGGCTAAATTTTTACCCAGAACTTCCGGTCTTGAGTCAGTCATACCTGAACTGTGAAACGAAAATTTGGGTGCCAGGAAAGGGCCATCTGCCCGATTATGTTGTGCCATCCAAAGTAAACTGCCAACCATGTTGGCGGCTATATCTGTTCCGCTGGCCCCGTAATCAGGGGAATAGCCATCGGGTATTTCAATGGCTGACAAGGCCAGTATTGATGTAATCGCGGCTGTCCATGCTGCCGTGCGGGGAGCCATTCCTGTTTTTTTAAGACTCTTTCCGGCAATGGCGGCAAGTTGATAGCCTGTATAAAAGTGACCGACTTTATCCATCTGTTTCCACTCCTGCAGGTCATTGAACCACCTGAAATTTTGCCGGTCGCCTTTGTACCAGGCAAGTGATAATCCGGTCATTCCTCCTGCATAAATCGCTGCAGATCTGATGATGAGCTTTTTTCTTTTATCCCTAAGGCTGTCACTTGACTGGGAAAAGCTTTGACTGAATGAAAAAATAATCAGGAGCGCCGTACAATAAAGTAAACGCGGCGAAAAAACTTTCTCACTGCTCATCTTCCTCAGGTTGCAGCATCTCAGCCTGTTTTCGTCGTGCGGCTTGCAGTAATTCAGAGAAGCGGTTAAAGCTCTGGGTGTGACTCAGGCTGAGTCCTGTGGTATAGGCAGTCTGTGTATTGATAGAACTTAAGAGTGCATTGAAATTGGAACGACTGTACATTTTAACCTTGAATTTACCGTCCGCTGTAAGCAGATAGTCAACCGTCCAGTCCCCTGCGAGCGCTGCCACATTAGACTGGTTATACTGATTAGAAAAAAGTGTTCCGTCTCGTGTAATCCGCAATCTGCCATTCATAAGGGAGTATGACATGCGAAGCTGTGAGATATTAAATGCGTCCTGATCAAGACTTCCAAGGTCAAGTGAAACCTCCAGATTCTGGTCAACCTGACTAAGCCAGTAGCTGAGCTGGTTCGAAAGAAATTCGCTCACACTGTTTGCAATACCTCCACTGGTGGTAAAAGCATCCGGTGGAGAAAATCTTCTTAAGACAATCAGGCTGAAGACCTGTTTTTTTAATTCCTGCTCATCCAGCCTTGCTTTGAAGGCATTGAACTGGAATTTTACCGGAATTGGTCCTGTTGCGCCATCGCCCGGCAAATTTTCCGGAAGATCTTTGGCGAGGATATCAAAATTTATCTGGGGGGATAACATCGGACCTTCCAGCTGTAATGCAACCTCAATTGGGAACTTCCTTCTAAGTTGTGACGGAACCTGCGCATTTGAAGTGGTTTGTGGCATAATCGGAGCGAGAGATGCCAGCTGGCGGTATGTAGCAGTAATTCCAAGGGTTGCTCCATACGGATCTCCATACCAGGAAATGCGGCTGCCTTTGTTGATTGTAAATTCCTTATTAATGACTCCGCCAAGGGTGAAGTTGTAAAAGCCACGCTCAAATTCGTATAGACCGAACATGGCAAATTCTCCCTTTGTGTCAAGGTCAAGTTTGATCTCACCCCGGCCCCAGCCACGGATAATGTCCCCTGCTTTGATATCAAAAATAATCTCAGAGTAAGCCTCAGGTGTTATCTCAATATTCAGGCTCATTGAAAAATTACTTGAGGCCGTTTTCTTAATCTCTTTTTTTTCCTGGTCTGATGTTAAAGTGTCTTTCAGGCTGATGAATCTTATGAAGTCACCACGCTCTACGGTTGAAGTTCCGCTTATAGGAATATAGATCTTGGTATTTTTTTCTGTCCTGGCGCTTGCAGAGATTTTAAGGTTGTCAAGCGGTCCGAAAAAGTTTACTGTGCCGGTGCCGTAGGCTTGTCCGTAAAAAAGTTCGTTTTGTTTTGCTCCGGTATTCAGAACCTGAAAATTTTTGAAATCACCGGTAAGATTCATTCTCAGGTTTTCAAAATTTCTGTGAGCAAAATATCCGCTGAATACTCCCTTATTTGACAGAGGATCACGCACCTCCATGTTTTTGATTTCAATCATGTTGCGCAGAAAATCCACATTACCGTTAAATCGATAAGGTGTGTTAAGATAATTAACGGTAAACTGCCCGTCATTAATGGTCAGTCTTCCGTCAACGGTAGGCCTGGAGATGGTGCCTCCTATATCCAGACGGCCGGAGGTGGTGCCGGACCAGTCGCTGAACAGGTCTTTGGTGAGTGGTTCAAATATTTTAAGCTGCGTCTGATTAAGTAAAGTGGTTAGTTTCAGAGGTTGTAGTTCATCAGAAGGTACATACAGACCGGTAACATCAATCATGCGTTGTTGCAGTCGGTCGACCAGAAAGTTTATTACAAAGGCATCCTGCTCCATATCCCATTTATTGGTGCCTGTTACATCCCCAATCAGAAAATCGTCAATGGTGAAACCTGCTATGTTGAAATTGTTTTCAAATGAGGGGTTCAGGTAAAGATTTTCCATGCTGATTGCGCCGTTCAGCTTTCCGTCCATGTTGATTCCGCTAATGGAATTCAGTAGATCCAGGGTCAGATCTTTAAAATATACATTGAATTTTTCGGCAGGCCGCTCTGAAATCCGGCCCTGCACCAGCATCGACCTGTCTTCATTGGTGAGTTCCAGTTGATGGACATCAACTTCCCTGCCTTTTATCAATATTCGGTTACCGGGATTCACCCGCCAGGCCTTTCCGAGCAGCCGTATTCTGGAGGGCAGGATGCGTATCCTGGTGCTGTCAGGGAGAAAATCTACTTCAGACTTGATCCGGAAAGAGTTGTCATATCCGGTCTGATCAAAATCCACACCTATATCTATGTGGTCTTTGTTCCAGATGGCTTCAGCAATCAGATCTTTTGTGTTTATTTTTTCCGAAAACTTTTGCCTTTCTGAAGAAACGAGCAGCATAGCTAGAATACTTGTGCTGTCCTGAATTTTAGAACCGTTGAAATCAATTTCATTTCTATAGAAAGCTTTGCCTTCAAAGGTAAATTCAGGAATACTTGAAAATGCATGAAAGATTGTTGTGTATCCGTGTATAAAATGTCCTGAAACTTCAAGTTGGGTGGAAATGGAAGCGTCAATATTAAAGAACCGGATCAATGGATTCAGGTCATTGAGACGGGCAAGGAAATCAATCCGATATTCCTCATCTTTCATAACCTTTCTACTATAGTACTCCGTCAATTCATTTTTATTATTTCGTGCATTGAGGTAGAACTCCTTAAAAATATTGGATACATCTTTTATAACTGCGTCAATCAGAAAATTTCCATGAACATCTATGCTGCCAAAATCACCTGTCAGGACAAGTTTCCTCTCTTTAGAGTTTTTCTCAGAATAAAGAAGCAGTGAATCTACACTAATTTCATTCACTCCATTACTGACTCTGATATTCCGGAGCCCGGCGTTACCAACTATATTGTCGGCTGTTAATCCATTGGTATTAACAGCAACATCCGACTGAATGGTCAGTGGTTTATCTGTGAGGTTGATTTTATCAAGCACGGCCGTATCAATTCTTGCAAGAACAAATACTGCATCATTGTTATCGCGCAGGTCAACTGATCCGCTTAAACTTAATTTTAAATTCGGATCATTGATGTTAATATCTCCAATGAACAATTCGTTTGAAAATCTGGCCTTGCACAAAATATCTCTGTAATCGTAGTGCAGAACACCGGCGGAGGTGATGAGTCCGTCCAGTACGAAATCAGCGCTTTGCGGACTGAGTCCCACCCCGAATACGGACCCTTCAAGGGTAACTTTCTGAAATGTAGCTGTATCACCCAGAAGCCTTCCTACATCAAAATTTCTAAGAAGCAGATTGCCTTTGTAATTGCTTTGTTCAAAATTTTCCTCGTCGATTTTAAGGTTAAGATCAGACACGATTTCTCCGATGGGGGTAATGAATTTTCCGTCAGCTACGAAGTCATTGATAAAGCCTGTGAAGTCTGCCGTAACATTCATTGTTCCAAGCGCACTGACTTTTGGCATGACATCCACAGGTATGGCAAATTCAAAATCTTTTACATTGAGTTCCGAGGGTTTTAACCGTGCGCTGATAAATGTTTCATTAATGTCCGGGAGGCCGTCCATTTTAACATCTCCTTCAATTTTTGTTCTGCCGGTTTCAAGAAATAGTTTTTTTATTGAGAGCCCTTCGACGGTGCCTGATACATTTGCAGAAAAAAGTACAGGCAAGGCGGGAAGTCTTGAGATGCCTGTAAATAGCCTGATGTCATCCGGATCAATTACTGAACCATTGAAGCGAAGATCAAGTTTTATATCTGTTAGAAACGAGGAGAAATCTTCCGGGTTCTCATAAAGCAGTCGCACGGTGTCTCTCAGAATACTTTTACCTGCACGCACTTCAGCACCCAGTAACTCTATGCCGTGATTACTGTATCTGGCAAAACCGTTTATATTTTCAATCGGCCAGTTATTGTTTAATTCTTTTCCTTCGAAACCTGCGATTGTAGTGCTGACCGTATCATTTTTTATTGAAAGATTTTCAAACAAGGCCTTGTTCAGCTGAAAAGCAAAATGATTAAAATCAATTCTGTCTGCTTGTACCTCTGTATTGGGGTCGGTTACGGAAATCAGCAGACTATTGATTCGGATTTTCTCAATACTCAGGTTTGCAGAGGTGGAGTCCTTCTTATCCTTGGGTGAAAGGTAATTGCTGAGTGCTGAAATGAAGCGTGTGAAGTTCAGCGCTCTTGTTGTGTCTGAAGGGTGGGAATATACTGCCCCGATTTTCGAGTTGGTTAGAACAATTTCCTCAAGTCCGATTTTTTTATCTCTTATAAGCCTGAAGAATCTGTAGTTTATAGTCAGATTATCTGATTTGAATAATTGTAATCCGGCCGGATCTTTTATTTCAAGTCCCTCAACTTCCAGTTGATCATACCAGGAAAGGTAGAAATCGCGATAGGAGAGTTTAAATCCTGTTGCGGAATTAAATTGAGAAAAAAATCTGTTCAATAATTTATGCTGAACCCAGGGTATTTGAATAACCAGGAACAGCATCAGCAAGAATGCAAACAATCCGCCTGTAATGAATGCAGCCCGACGCAACAGTGGTTTTTTGGTAACTTGCGTACTCATTTCAAAACCTTGCGGATTAACATTCTCGCCATTGAGTCTTCCTGTGATGAAACCGCAGCAGCGGTTATTCAGAACGGAAAATTACTCAATAATATCATTGCCTCACAGTCGGTCCATGCAGCTTTCGGCGGGGTTGTTCCGGAGCTTGCCTCCAGGGCACATGAAAAGAAAATTGTGACTGTTGTCAATGATGCGCTTACCTCTGCCGGTATTCGGGTAAATGAACTTGACGCAGTAGCCTTCACCAGAGGTCCGGGCCTGATAGGCTCATTGCTTGTGGGTACCTCCTTTGCTAAAGGACTTGCTCTTGCTCAGGGTATTCCCCTGATAGAAGTCAACCACATGCAGGCACATGTCATGGCTCATTTTATTCCTGATCGTAAGCCCAGGCTCCCATTTTTGTGTCTTACAGTCAGCGGAGGTCACACGCAACTTGTTCTGATGCGGGATATGCTGAAATTTGAGTTACTCGGTCAGACCAGAGACGACGCGGCAGGGGAGGCATTCGATAAAGGTGCCAAGCTACTTGGTCTTCCCTACCCGGGTGGTCCATTGATTGATAAGCTGGCGGCCGAAGGTGATCCCGGTCGCTTTCGGTTTCCGCATACAAGCATGCCGGGCTATGATTACTCTTTCAGCGGAATTAAAACCTCCTTACTTTACATGCTGAAAGATGGAGTAGCTAAATCACCTGATTTTGTTGAACATAATCTTAAGGACCTTTGTGCCGGATATCAGCACCGCATATTGTCCATGCTTATGGAAAAACTTAAGAAGGCGGCAGAGGATTATAACATCACCACCATCGGACTTGCAGGCGGCGTAGCAGCAAATTCCGGATTAAGGGAAATGCTTCAGCATGAAGCAAAACTTTGCGGGTGGGAGATTTTTATTCCTGACTTCGGATATTGCACGGATAATGCCGGGATGATTGCCATCACAGCCCATTATAAATTTCTTGAAGGTTCATTCAGCGACTTATCTGCGGTTCCTGTTGCCAGCCTGGGGCCTGATCTGGCGTTCAGTTCATAAACGGCAGCATCCGGAAGTTTAAAGATTTACTGCATGCAGGGTATGGTATCCTCACTTATTAAGATTTATTTTGTCGCCTTATGTCGCGCGAAAGGTTTTCAAAGCCATTAAATATCCGTAACAAGCAGGCTTATTTTGAATATGACCTGATAGAGAAACTTGTTGCAGGGCTTGTGCTCACAGGCACGGAGATTAAATCTATTCGTGAGGGAAAGGCAACACTTACCGATGGGTATTGCTACATACAAAACGGAGAAGGCTTTGTTACAGGCATGAACATCAGTCCTTATGCAGAAGGATCCTATCTGAATCATGAACCTGCCAGGCCAAGGAAATTACTTTTAAAAAAAGCTGAGGTCCTCAAGCTTGAAAAA
>Ga0315901_10007274_pt1 | contig 13100 bp, 12 predicted proteins | sample LakEriMetagenome_10_FD_203761 | JGI IMG/M metagenome (GOLD analysis project Ga0315901, IMG submission 203761) | Freshwater fungal communities from buoy surface, Lake Erie, Ohio, United States - Buoy 2 MA116 | ecosystem: Environmental > Aquatic > Freshwater > Lake | place: USA: Lake Erie, Ohio... | reverse complement strand
GTATCGCAAATAACTTGTGCATTCTGACGGGAAACCGTGTTGTCCGGAATTAAAATATCAACCTGACCTTCTGCTTTACCGATGGTCAGTACAAGATGCGATCCTTTAATCAGTTTTACCTTACGCAGTAACTGATTTCCGGCGACGAATAACAGTTTGATTTCGCTCATTTTTATTTACCGCTGGTAATCGTGATTTCGTTGGTTGATGGCTTGTACTTGAAGCTTGTTGAGATTGGAACGGTAATCTGATAATCGTCCACAACAACATCAGCTTGTCCGTCCACGAAGTATTCAAAATCTCCGCTGATTACAGAAGTTGCTCCGCTTACTGCCGTGTATAAATTATTTACAGCAAGATCTCCGGCAACATCACCTTCTTCGCCCGGCTTCAATTTGTTAGGCTGTTTCCCTAACCATTCGCCTACACGTTTTTTATAGTCTTTATCAGCAAACACATCAATCCAAACGTTCTTAATCTGAACATCCAATGGCAATGTGTTTTTCAAATGAACTTTAAAATCGAAAGTGCTTGTTGTTGCCTCAGCTTTTTTCAATTTTACTTCGTTCAATGTCACCGAATTATTTCCAAGACCATCTTCAATCAACATAGGAACGAAATCTTTCGGACGGAAATAAATTCGCGTTTTCTCTGATTTGTTAGAACCGAACATGCTGAATTTTCCTTCCACCTGAATGTCGAATGCGATGGAATCTTTGGTTTTCATCAGCGTTGGCAAATCATTGCGCATTGCCGCCAAATGAAACTCAATGTTAAGTCCGATAGTATCAGATGATTTTCTTTTTAATGATACATCATCAACACCTTTTGTTTCACCGATAAGAGAATCTTTGTAATACAATTTCACTACAAGATCTTTTCCTTTAATGGAGAAGAAATTGTCATTACGAACAATGATGCTCGTACGCGCGATAAACCCGCGATCAGTACGATCAACCACCTCAAGATTAATAGCTTTCTCGAAGTTGGGATATTTGAACATCGCGAATAAGGCGCCGACAATAACAGCGATCAGGCCAACGTTCAATGCGATAAGTTTAGTTCTGTTGTTCATTATTAGGGGCAGTTATATTTGTAATTCGATAACATGTGGTTGCGGATACAAACCGCGCGTTTGTTGGAATAAGGGTGTGAGCGGAAAATATTATCCAACGGATCGTATTCCGGATTTCCGTCGGCTTCGTGCATGCGCTCCCACAAACCGATTCCTACACAAGGATCCCAACCACACTTCATACAAAGGTCAGAACCCCACAAGTCGCAATGTGATTCGTTTTCCTGGTTGAATGATGTAGTTACGATAGACTCCAACATTTGCGCACCCATGCCTATTTCGTTGTTGCCGAAAGTTTGTTCGAACCACTTATTTTTCTGAATGTGCTGACGAATATGACCTAACTGGTTGTGGCCAATTTCGTGTCCTAAAATCGCAGCAATCTCATCATCGTTTTTGCAGAAGTCGATAATGCCGGTGTAGATGAATACTTGCCCGCCTGCAGTAAACGCATTCAATACATTGTCGTCAACTACGTGGATTTCGTAAGTCATTCCGTAAGGATTTGGAATGTTTTGCACCAGTTTGTTAAAGATGCGTTGCACTCGAGCAACAACAGAACCACTTTCAATGATGGTTGCAGTTTTGAACATTTCATCTTTAATGGACTGACCAACTTCAAGTTCTTCTTCCAACGTTACTTCAATTCCGGAGCCTTCAATAGTTTCTTTTTCGAAACCACGAATAATATCCAGAATGCTTCCGGCGCCCATGTCGTTTTCGTCCTTTAGACAGGAGAAATCATAAACGATTTCTGATCCTGCCGGTTCTTCAACCACAACAACTTCCGGCTCTTCGTTAGGTTGCGTCGGTTGCTGTTCAATTTCTTTTTTACGTTTTTCTCCTTTTGCAGGAGGTGCAGGAGCTTCTACCTTGTGTCCCTTTTCATCGCGGGTTACATCAGTTTTAGGCAGATCTTTTTTCTTTAGTACTTCTGACTTTTTTAAGTCACTATCATCGCCGGCTCCGCTTTCATTCACGAAATACATCACCAGGAATAAAGCGATTACCGCACCCATTGAAAGGATTGCACTTCGCATAAAGTTGCCCTGAGTAGCAGGCGCTTTTTTCGTTGCAGACTGTGGAGGAGTGAAGGCGCGCGTTTTATCAAGGTTAGCGTGTTTCAAACCTGAGGCGTGTTTTTCCCAATCCAGTTGGGCTTCGCCAAGTTTTACTACGTCGCCGGAAACAAGGAATACGCTTTCGGTAATTTTCTTACCATTAACATAAGTGCCCGATGTGGAATTGAGGTCGGTGAGGAAGATATTTCCATCATCGTCCAGGAAGATCTCAGCGTGCTTACGGCTTACCGTAGCATCATTGAGAACAACGTCATTTTCGGCATCCCTGCCGATTCGAATCATTTTCATCTTGCTTGAGTTTGATTAGGGGTTGTTTTTCCGGTTAATTGAGAATTTAAAAATAAGGTTATTACTCCAATGATAAACACCCAGCATCCGGGGCCGGAGTTACTTTCTAAGGATTTGATATTAAAAACACCTGCAAATCCAAGTGTTTCGTGACCTGCGAACAATACCGTTAACGTGGAAATACTCCCCCAAAGTGCAAATGCCGGACGAAGGCTTTTGCCTGTTGCTGCGCCGGGAAAATAGTAACGCACCAAAGTGAAAAACAACGCACCGTACAGCAACAACCAGATCAAACGAAAAATAAGACCTCCATATTCGTTGCCGCCACCAATCATTGAAGTCATAAGGGTGAAGCCGCTGAGATGAATAATTCCGGGGTGGCCGCTCCAACTTTCAATGGTGAACCACATGGGGAGGTTGCTAAAAAACAGAAACGTTAATAATGCCATAACAATAAACTCAATTTGCAAGTAAAATTCTCGTTCAACGGGAAACACACGATGTAAGATGGCTCCACCAACGAGCAGCGATAAAATATTCAAGCCATATCCCGCACCTAACAAAGGTGTCGCAGTATCTACTTCTTCTGTGGATGCTGTTAAAATCAACACAGTTAATATTCCTTGTACACATAAACCCAGCCACGGTAAAAAGTGACGCAGCGGAATCTTATTACCGGGAGGCGTTGCGCTAATAATGGTTAAGGCAACTACGAGACTTAATATAATTCCCGACACTGCAATTAGTCCGGCGTATCCGGAAAGTGCAGCTACGGGCTTGTCTCCGGATAAATTAATAATTAATGAAATCAGCGAATAATAGGCTTTGCCCGATGTAGAATAATAAGGCAACAGTAAACTCAAGGCTCCACAAATTGCCGAGATCATTAACGGAATGTGCATTCCTTGTTTATCGCTTTGGGTAGGTGTAGTTTCTTGTGGAGGAACTACAATGTCGGGTTGAGAGGTAGATGTTTTGAAATAGTTCTTCCACGGTAAAACAGAATTGCCTGCCTTCACAATGTCGTTATCTTCCAACATTACCGATCCACTGATTTTTCGCCCATTCACAAAAGTGCCGTTGCCGGAATCGAGATCAGTTAAAAAAACATGCCCTTCATCATCACGGAATAACTCCAGATGATAACGTGAAACCGACGTGTCTTGCAACACGATGTCATTTTCACGGGCGCGTCCAACTTTAACTAATTTCATATTAATGGACTTAACGCATTTTTAAAATCAGCGCACGTTTGAAAACGATGCTCGGGTTGTTTCATAGTTGCTTTGCGCACTATAGCTGCAATAGTGGGCGATAAATCTTTACGGATATTCCGCACATCAGCAATTTGTTCTTGCATTACGGATTTGAACACATCATCACGTCCGGTTGAATTGGGGAATGGCGTTTGTGTGGTGAGCAACTGAAATAAGGTTATACCTAACGAATAGATATCCGACAAAGTGCTCACGGCTTTTCCTGAAATCTGTTCCGGACTCATGTAAACCGGACTTCCCATAATTTTTTCCGGATTTCCTTCCTGCAACGTATGCGCAATACCAAAATCAAGCACTTTGATTTCTCCAGAGTTAGTAATCATGATGTTCAACGGTTTCAAGTCGAGGTGAATTACTTCTTGTTCGTGGGCATACGCAATGGCATCCAACACTTCACACATCATGGCAGCAGCCACTGATTCAGGCAATGGTCCCGAAACTTTATTGATATAATCTTCCAGATTGACGCCGTCTACAAACTCCATGACCAAATAAACAGCTTCGCCTCCGTCAATAAAATCCACAAGACGAACAATATTCGGATGGTTTAAATATAAATATCGATTAGCCTCTTCTTTAAATTTCTTACGTACAAATTCATTATTTCGAAATCCTGTGCGCAATTCTTTTACCGCAACAGGAAAACCTGTATGCAAATCAACTCCCTGATACACTATAGCCGTGCCACCCGTGGAGAGCTGGCCAACAATTTCGTATTGAGTAGTGATTTTATTTAAAAGCATTGAGGTATAATTCAATTCAAATTAATTACCGTCTTTACCACCGGGAGGAGGTGGTGTTGTAGAACCTGTTGGTCCGGAAGGAGCCGGTTCAGTTGGTTTTGTTGGATCTGTTGTAGGTGCGGAACTTCCTGTTGGTCCCGTTGTTCCCCCGGTATTGGTTGCTCCTGTAGACCCGCTTGTTGGTTTCGGTGAAGTAGCGCCTGTAGCGCCTGTTGTGCCTGTACTGCCCGTTGTTCCTGTTTTTCCGGTAATCCCGGTTGGTGCGGGTTTGTTGGTTGGAGTTTCTTTTTTAGGTGATACGGTCGGTTTTTCTTCCGGTTTTTCTTCCGGCTGGTTCGGATTGTTACCAATTTTAAATTCCTTAGGCTCGTCTTTCTTAGGTTCCGGTGTAGGTTCTGTTTTATTATTATAAATGAAAAACAGAATAATTAGAACAATTAAAAATGCTATACCTAAAAAGAGGAAAGTTTTACTCTTTTTTTTCTCTCCATGTGCAATAGGAATTTCGGCAGTAGTTTCAAATGGATCTTTCTCCGGTGTATTGATAATGGTTGTTTTGCCGGACATGTCGCCCGTATTCACTAAATCAGCGGGGTTCATGTCAACGAAAACACTCGCACTAAATGGACTCGCAGTAATTTCAATTAATTGCACAGTGATATTATCATGTCCACCCGCAGCTTTTGCTGCATTAATCAATGTGGTCGCTTGATGTTCCAGTGAACCTTCTCGCAGAATTTTTTTCATCGAAGCATCGTTCACCAATCCGCACAAACCATCCGAGCACATCATGAATACATCCCCAACTTTCGGTTGTATGGGTTGTTCATTCACTGTTGGTTCAACATTCGGGCGAATGCCCAAAGCTTTTAACAACTCGTTTTTACGTGGATGATTTTCTGCTTCGGAATCCGGAATAATACCTTGATCAACCAAAGACTGCACGAAGGAGTGATCTTTTGTGATGCGGTGCAAACCTCCATCAGTAAACAAATAAATACGACTATCGCCAACATGGCCAATATGCACGTGATCACCATTTACGACCAAAACGGTACAGGTCGTTCCCATACCTTTTAAGTTGGGATCCATCTGTGCCGTCGCATAAATCTGTTCATTCGCAAATTGAATAGCGGAAGAAATCCCGGAAGGAATGTCGGTTAGATCTTGACTATCCAAGAATTCAAGAATGCTCTTCACTGCAATGGATGATGCTGTCGCACCGCCCACGTGTCCGCCCATGCCATCGCACACAACGAAAACATGCCCATTGCGTGTTTGTGCGGATCCCATAGAATCTTCGTTGGCTTTGCGTACCAGCCCTACGTCAGTGAGTCCGTATTCTTTAAGTTTTTCGCTCATGCAAATTATAGATGGAAGGTGAATGCTACATCACCCAGTAAAACATGATCCGCATCGTTAAGCGGATGCGTTCCGCTAATCTTTGTTCCGTTAATTTTTACGCCATTCGAACTGTTCAAATCGCGTACATAATACTTTCCGCCGTCATAAGTTACAACTGCGTGTTTGCGTGAAACGGTGCTGTGGGCAAAAACAATATCTACACCTGCTTCACGACCAATAATAATTTCAGGCTTGTTAATCTCCAACACACCGCCAAACTCCTTTGCAGTAACAATTCGCGCAAACGAGCCGCGGGAGCGCATTTCATTAATGAGTTGTTTTTCGCGTTCTTGCTCAAGCTTCCGTCGCTCTTCTTCCTGCTGCTTTCTTTTTTCTTCTTCGGTTTGACGAACAATATTTTCTAGGTGTTTATCCTGCGCTGCAATTTTTTCTTCCGCCTGACGCTGCTTCTCTTGCATGCTTTTCAGATTCTTTTGTCGCAAGGCTTCCTCTGCCGCAATGCGCTGCACACGGGCTTTATTCCATTTGTAACCTGCAAAAAGTAAGGCGATGAATGCAACACCCAAAAGAATAAACAACAGTTTGTTTTCTTCGAAACGATCGGCAAATGTTGGCGGTGGTGCCGTGTATGAAAACAAAATGGATTGACCGTTTTTTGTTTTTAAAACAGCACTGTGATTTTTGCCATCTCGTGATGAAGCTGCAGTATATGTGATGTTATATTCTGACCCCGCTAGTCGTTGCGGCGCGTTTTTAATAAACTTGATTAACTGTTGAATAACAGTTTCCGCATTCGTGCCATCAGTCCACATGGTTTCTCCGAAAGAAGCATCCACCACATCCTTGATAGTGTATTTATCTTTCATGCCGATGTCGTAGCGCAACGAATAGATCGGAATGTTTAGCGAAACAGCTTTATCGCTTACTGAGCCTGCAGTCTGACGCGTATCGAAGATGTTGTAATATTCATCAGACAACAACAGAATAATTTTCTTCTTGTCTGTTTTATATTTTTCGAAATACGAAAGCGCTTCGTGCAACGCTAAAAATATTTCCGAACCTTGATTCTGATTAGCTAATACACTTGGTGCAGTAATCGCATTTACTTTTTCTTTTACAGCATCAGCTTTGTTCGTGAATTCAGGTTGCGCAGGATACAGTAGCTGATCATTACGATACCAATCAAAAGTAACCACCGCTAATTCATCTTTTGCGCCCAACATGCCGGTTACCGCATTGCTCAACACTCCTTTGAAAAATTCACGTTGCATCGCACGTTGCGGCAGGTAATGATTTTCCATCACAACAAGTATGGAAAGTCCTTGATCGTCCGGCTTTGCAGGCTTTGCACCAAACGTAAAAGTGCAATTCGCGCCGTCTTCAATCAGGAAGAAGTCGCTGTTATGTGCTACTGGATTGCGATCTGTCGCAACAAGTTGAATAGACGGAAAACTATCCGCGCTTACGGATTTTACCTGAACCTGCGCATTTAAAGGCATGCAGAGGCATATCCACAGCACAGCAAGGCACCCGAAGAGCCGACCGCGTTCCATGCAGAACGTTTTTCGCATTATTGCGCGCTTTTAAACTTAAACGTTGTGTTAGCTACTTTAATCGTGTCGCCGTCGTTCAAGTCGTACGGTTTACCTACCTCTAATTCTTCATTATTGAGGAATGTTCCGTTGGCTGCCATTTCATCTTTAATGAAAAACTTGCCCTTCTTGCACAAAATAGTAACGTGCTTTCCGGATACCGCAACATCATTCGTGATAACAATAGAATTACCCGGATCACGACCGATACTGTTGTTGCCTTCATAAATACGGAAGTCCACGCCCATCGGATCAATGGTGTAAGAAATCAGCCAGCCGGTAATCATGCGTGTTGCACGAGGATTTTCAGCAATGGTATTGCCTGTTTCGTCAATTTCTACGCCTTGAATAAAAGTGCGGTTAAGGTCCTTAGCGGGCGCAGCAGGTGTGCTTGGGTTAGCACCTGAAATTTGTGTTTTGTCCTGAGTTACAGTTGGCCCATGTCCACCGAATATTTGTGTCTTGGCGGCATCAAGGCCACCTTGCGTGTTTTCAAAATTACCGCTGATCATGGTCTTGTCCATGTTGCCGCCTTCTGAGCCGGACGCAGACTTTGGACAATACGGACATTCTTCCAACGATTCTTTATAAAAATGACCGTTGTTGCAACGCTTAAAACCTTTCATATCTGATTCTTGTTTGGGTTAGGGTTTGCACACCTGTAACAGGTCAGGTGTTATGCAGGTAAATATAAGAAATCAGGGATAAAACGCTTGTTAACGGTTAATTATTATTTGCCGTTGAATTGGTTCATGGTAAACGCCAGACCGATAGTGCCAAAACCTTTAACAGCCTCTACGCATTTTTCCAATCGTTCGGGCAGCAGCTTTTGTTCATCGTTGTTCCACTTGCCTAAAACATATTCGGCTTGCCGACCTTTTGGAAAATCGTTGCCTACGCCAAAGCGCAATCGTGCGTATTCAGCGGTTTGTAGCGTTTGTTGAATGTGAGACAACCCGTTGTGCCCGCCATCGCTTCCTTTGGGTTTAATGCGAATTGTACCGAAGGGCAATGCAATATCGTCGGTAATGACGAGCAAATTAGAAACGGGAATTTTTTCTGCCTGTAACCAATACTGAACTGCTTTGCCGCTTAGGTTCATGTAGGAAGTAGGCTTAATTAAAATAAAGGTTCGTCCTTTGAATTTGTATTCAGTAACATGCGCATGACGATCCTGCCGGAAAATAAGACTGGATGCCCTCGCAAGAGCATCCAGTACTTCAAATCCGATATTATGACGTGTTCCGGCGTATTCATCGCCGATATTACCCAGTCCTGCGATCAGGTATTTCACGTGCTCGAATTATTTTTTAGCAGCCTTAGCTTCTTCAGCCGGAGTTGCTACGTTACGCGTTGTTTGAATAGTGATGATAGTCGCATTCTTGTTATCCAAGAATGACAATCCTTCAATGTTCATGTCTACAACACGAATAGCCTGGCCAATGTTCAGGTTTTCAATGTCAATAGTGATCATGTCAGGCATCTTCTCCAACATACCACGCACCTTTAATTTGCGCAGTTTTTTGATCAACTTACCACCGGCTTTAACACCTGCAGAATTACCTACGAATTTTACAGGAAGGCCTAATGTAACCGCTTTGCCGGGAAGGATTTGTAAAAAATCCACGTGAACAAAGTGGTCAGTAACCGGATGCGTTTGATAAGCCTGCAAAATTGCGGTGTACTTGTTGCCGTCGATGTCCAGATCAACTGTGCGCACTTCAGGGCTGTTGATCAACCCTTCTAATGCTTGATGGCCTAATTGAAAAGCCACCTGATCAGAACCACCGTACAACACACATGGTACGTTACCGCTTCTGCGGATTTCTGCAGCATCTTTTTTCCCTACGCTCGCACGACGCGAGCCGCTCATTGCTACTGATTTCATGTTGTGATTGTTTATTGGTTATTAATTAAAAAAATTACATGATAAAGTGATTGCTGATGGACTCGTAATTCACCACGCGGTGGAATACATCGGCAAACATGTTGGCTACGGAAAGCACTTTAATTTTCGGGCTTTCGCGTTTCAACGGAATCGTGTCCGTTACAATTAATTCGGTAATTCTCGATTGCTCGATAATGTCATACGCTTTGCCTGACAGTACCGGATGTGTAATCAAGGCACGCACACTGGCAGCACCACGATCCATCATCATATCTGCCGCTTTACACAAGGTTCCGCCGGTATCTACGATGTCATCGATCAATACAATGTTTCTTCCTTCAATTTCTCCGATGGCGGTCATGCTGTCTACCACATTCGCTTTGGAACGCTGCTTGTAGCAAATCACAATCTCGCTTTTCAAATGCTTCGCATAGGCATTAGCGCGTTTCGATCCGCCCATGTCAGGAGCAGCCATCGTTAAGTTCGGTAATTGCAAACTTTCGATATACGGAATGAACATGGTTGATGCATACAAATGATCCACAGGAACGTTGAAGAATCCCTGAATTTGATCCGCATGCAAGTCCATCGTTACAATTCGATTTACTCCGGCGGCAGCTAACATATCAGCTACCAACTTTGAACCAATCGCCACACGCGGTTGATCTTTACGATCCTGACGCGCAAAACCGTAATATGGAATAACTGCAATAATTTCCTTTGCTGACGCACGTTTCGCAGCATCTACCATCAACAACAATTCAAATAAATTGTCCGTTGGTGGAAACGTGCTTTGAATTAAAAACACCGTTGAACCACGCACCGTTTCTTCCAAAGAAGTTTGAAATTCTCCATCGCTGAAACGACTTACGGTGAGTTTGCCTAATGGCTGACCATAAGCTGCAGCGATTTTTTCTCCAATGTAATTGGATGCAGTGCCGGAAAATATTTTTACTTGTGCTGACACGGTATTGTGTGTTGAAGGGCTGCAAAGGTAAGTATTTCCACGATTTAAACGCCAACGAATGACGGTTTTTCGCGTTGGCCGCCATTATAATGGCCACTACTCCAAAAACGCAGCAGAGTTTTGTGTTTTTCGCGCGGAGGATCAAATTATAGATGTGAGACTAATGGCCTGATAAACAGACTTATAGGATTTTAGTTGTTCGTTTTCTGCAGTGTGAGACTGTTTGTAATGAAATTCAGGCGGAACTTCTCCAAGTTCAACAATAGCGCGCCCTATTATCGAATGATTCGGCAAAATCCGGTGTTTGTCTCGCCGATTGCGTTGCAATACAATCACTGACTAATTGCCGTCAAAAGCAATGATAGTGGTAATTGGCGCATAATAGCAGGTCAGGAAAATCTTTCATCGGTGAACTATATTTGCACTTCATTGTTCTATAGGCGAACATCAACAGCACATGCAACTACTGGAGAAACAAGGACGGAAGCATCCGTTAATCAATTTGGTGAATTTTGGCTTAGCCGGAGTCACCATGTTGTTTGTTACGTTGTTGGTGTTGTTTGCGTTATCGCATCCCGAACGTGAGTTAAGTCATCGCGAATTCCCGAGAATTTTTTTCTTAAGCACACTTATTATTCTGGCCGGAAGTTACACGGTAGAGCGCGCGTACAAAGGATTTGATGTGGACAATGGTGAGCAACTGATGAACAACTTGTTGGCTACAGCAGGCATCGGTGCAGCGTTTTCTGCAACACAATTTATAGGTTGGAACCAGTTGTGGACCTCCGGCATTACCCTGTACGAAGTAGGAGCAGGAGGCAGCACACATACTACGGCAGCCGGTGCATTTTTGTTTGTGTTATCCGGATTGCACGTGCTGCATCTGGCGGTAGGCTTGGGTTTTCTGTTCATGGCCATGTTTAAGTTGGTACACGTGCGGCAGGATGCGGTGAAAGCTGTGATTTATTATACTGATCCCGTGGAGCGTGTGCGCATTCGCATGTTAGCCCGATACTGGCATTTTCTGGACATTATCTGGGTGATCATGTTTATGTTTTTCCTGTGGTTCTTTTTGTAAATCCCTGAAAAACAACAATAACACGATGCAATTCGGTTTTTTTGCCGGAATTCAAAAACAATACTTATTTTCGCATCCCCATACCGAAATGCCCAGATGGCGGAATCGGTAGACGCGCTGGTCTCAAACACCAGTGGATTCACTTCCATGCCGGTTCGACTCCGGCTCTGGGTACAAACAAAAGCCTCAACAGAGGCTTTTGTTATTATTGACCATGGCTACAGTTTATATTTTGTATTCTGAATCAGCAGGCGAATTCTATACAGGCTCATCAAAAGATATTGATCAACGATATGAATATCATATGATGAAAGAGTTTCCTGCAAGTCACACAGCAAAGTATGATGACTGGGAATTATTTTTCACGATTGATAATCTTGAGATTGGTTTAGCGAAGAAAATTTAAGCCCATATCAAGCGAATGAAAAGTCAGGTTTACATTCGGAATCTTGCTAAGTACCCTGAGATGGTGGAAAAATTAATTGCGCGTTATCAGTAGACGCGCATCCCGAAGGCCTCGGTCTCAAACACCGGTGGATTCAATTCCATGCCGTCCTGATAGCTATCGGGACGACTCCGGCTCTGGGTACAAAAAACAGTGTGAGTGCGAGAGCGAGAGCGGAGCGCCACACTGTTTTTTTCTTCACACTCACACTCCAACTCACACTATATATGTTTGATTTCGAGGAAAAGAGCGAGAGCGATTACTCAAACTCTGATTTTCTCTCTAAACCCGCTCTCACACTCACACTTTATATGTTTGATTTCGAGAAGCTAGACGTTGGCCAATTGGCTAATGATGTCTAATTCTCTTTTTATCCATCCACCCGGGTTAATAGGAACATCGATAAAACTTCAGCAAAGTAGGGCGAAGATGTATTTGAATGTAATGCTCAATATTGCAACATTTTGCTGGGCGTTGTAATCTTCCCCCCGCTCACTTTCTCACATCTTTCCCCGATATTTGCACCTATGTCTATTACAACTGCGCGTCCTTCGTTTGATGATATTTATATGGAGCTGGCCTCCAATCTTGCGCTGCGCTCGCATTGCGTGAAAGCTAAAGTGGGTGCGGTGTTAACCAAAGACACGCGCATTATTTCTCTCGGATACAACGGTCCGCCTGCCGGTACGCACAACTGCGACCTCGAATGGCCGGACACAGGCTGCCCGCGTGATAGTAAAGGAAGTTGCTCGCTGGCACTGCATGCCGAACAAAACGCAATTTTATACGCTGCAAAAAACAATGTGCCTATTGAAGGTTGTACGTTGTATGTGACGCTTTCGCCGTGCATTGCTTGTGCGCGTATCATTTACACTACGGGAATTCGCCGTGTGATTTTTAAAGATTCGTACGCGCAGTACAAAGGAATTCCGAACGACGAAGGAGTTGACTTCTTGCGCAAGTTTGGGGTAGAGGTGGTTCAATTTAATCAACCGTAGTATGCAGCGTTTAATTGTTTGGTTGCCTTTAATTTGCGGAGCCATGCTGGGTGCCGGTGTGTGGATCGGTTCATTCCTGCCGGGTGGCGCAAGCTCGGGAGCACAGCAAGATGCAGCGCAAAAGATTCGGGATGTGATTCGATTTGCAGATCGCTACTACGTGGACTCTGTGGATCAAAACGCTTTGACGGATGATGCGATTTCAGCTATGCTGCAAAATCTGGATCCGCACTCGGATTATTTTACCTCCGAAGAAATTAAAGAAATGAACGAGCCTATGCAGGGCAAGTTCGAAGGCATCA
>Ga0315901_10007271_pt1 | contig 13105 bp, 12 predicted proteins | sample LakEriMetagenome_10_FD_203761 | JGI IMG/M metagenome (GOLD analysis project Ga0315901, IMG submission 203761) | Freshwater fungal communities from buoy surface, Lake Erie, Ohio, United States - Buoy 2 MA116 | ecosystem: Environmental > Aquatic > Freshwater > Lake | place: USA: Lake Erie, Ohio... | reverse complement strand
CGCGGTGAGCAGCATCGTGGCCAGCACGGCGGACATCATGAGCCCGGCGCGCGTGGGCAGGATGAAGACGCTGCGTCGATCCAGTTCACGGTCGCCCGGCTGGGGGCCCCGCTCAGCCCAGCGGGGGCGGGGCCAGCGGGTGAATGGGCGGCGCTCCTGGGTCTCGGGGGCGCGGCCTGAAGGGGCCTGCGCTGCGGCCATCAGCTCACAGCCACGCCGCGCGACAACTCAGCAGCGAGTTCAGCCCGCGCCCGGTGGCCGATTGCGGATCCCTTGGCCGGGCGCAGTCGGTGTCCTGCCACAGCCGTCAACACGGCTTGCAGGTCATCGGGCAGGACATGGTTGCGGCCGTCGAGCAGCGCCCAGGCTCGGGCAGCCTGCAGCAGGCCCAAACCTGCACGTGGACTCAGGCCCTCGGAAAACAGGGGAGAGCGACGGCTGAAGATCAGCAGGTTCTGCAGGTAATCGAGCAGCGCCGGGGCGGCCTGTACCTGTCGTACTGCCTGCTGAAGTTCGACGAGCTCCGCCGCCGTCATGCAGGCCGGCAAGGTCTGAAGCAGGTCGCGACGATCAAGACCCTCAAGCAAGGCACGTTCGGATTTGGGATCGGGATAGCCGAGCTCAATGCACATCAGGAAGCGATCCAGCTGCGACTCAGGCAGCTCGAACGTTCCGATCTGGTCCTGCGGGTTCTGGGTTGCGATCACGAAAAACGGATCAGGGAGCAGACGCGGTTCACCATCGACTGAAACTTGACGCTCCTCCATCGCTTCAAGGAGTGCACTCTGGGTCTTGGGTGAAGCACGATTGATCTCGTCGGCCAGCAAGACCTGCGAAAAGACGGGCCCGGGGTGAAAGACAAAGCGACTGTTCTCCCGCTCGAAGACGGAAACCCCGGTGATGTCAGCCGGCAAAAGATCGTTGGTGAACTGCACCCGCTTGAATGCCAGTCCGAGGGACATCGATAGCGCATGGGCCAATGTGGTTTTGCCCACGCCGGGCAGATCCTCGATGAGCAGATGCCCACGGGCCAGTAGACAGGCCAGCGCGAGCCTGATTTGCGGCTGCTTGCCAACCACCACGGATCCGACCTGAGCGGCGACCGCCTGAATCTTCTTGAGCATGGCGCAATTTTAAGAGCAGAGGGACGAACGCGCCGATCCGTCTGGCCAAACCCGGTGGCCGCCTGTCCTGTTCACTGACGGCGGGCCGCTGCAGGTTGCCCGATTTGCGCCACACGTCAGTCGCCCCTCAGGTGCCCCTCAGGGGTCTGACCGTATGCCATGATCCCGCTCCTGTCTGAAGACTCGCTCGAACTCTGGGTGCTTGCCATGCCAAATTCTCTCCGCCCCGCGGCTCCCATCGACTCAGCATCTGCGTTGGTGGAGCGCGAAGACCGAGGTGCGGTGGCCTGGCTCTGGCTGAATCGCCCGCAGGCCTTCAATGCCTTGTCCGACGGCCTGATCGACGCCTTGCAGCACGAGCTCGATGCCATTGCACAAAGCAGCTCCGTGCGTGCGGTGGTGATCGGAGCCCGTGGCAAAGCCTTCTGCGCCGGGCACGACCTGCGTGAGATGCGTGCCGAGCCATCGCTAGCCTATTACCAACGCCTGTTTGCGAAGTGCAGTCGCATGATGCTTAGCCTGCAGCGCATGCCCCAGCCGGTGATCGCGCGGGTGCATGGCGTTGCCACCGCTGCGGGTTGCCAACTGGTGGCCGCCTGCGATCTGGCTTTCTGCAGCGATGACGCACGATTTGCCGTTTCAGGCGTCAATCTAGGGCTTTTTTGCTCAACACCGTCGGTGGCCCTGTCACGTAACCTGTCACGCAAAGCCGCGATGCGAATGCTGCTGACGGGGGATTTCATGGATGCACGACAGGCCTGCGAGCAAGGTCTGGTCAATGAGGCTGTCGCGGCCGATCAGCTCGATGTCTGCATCGAGGGCGTGCTTGATCGCATCACCGCCAAACCCGTCGAAGCGATTCGCGCTGGCAAGGGATTGTTCTATCGGCAGCTCGAACTCGGCGTGGATGCCGCGTACCAGCTCGCCGGCCAGACCATGGCCTGCAACATGATGGAAGACAGCGCCCTTGAAGGCGTGCAGGCCTTTATCGAGAAGCGGCTGCCACGCTGGTGATCAGGCCTTGAAACCCAGTCCGCGGGCGATCAGATTGCGCTGAATGTCACTCGTACCCTCGCCGATCACATAAAGCAGGGCATCGCGGTGGATTCGCCCTACGGGGTATTCACGCATGATCCCGGCGCCGCCAAAAATTCGGATGGCCGACTCGCTGGCCCGCACAGCGCATTCACTGGCCACCAGCTTGACCTTGGCAGCCAGATCGGCGGTGAGGGTGCCCTGATCGACACACCAGGCGCCGTAATACACCAGCCACTTGGTCGCCTCGATCTCGGCCGCCATGTCGGCCAGTCGATGGGCAATCGCCTGGTAGTCGCCAATGCGCTTGTTGGCCACCACGCGCTCGCCGGCATAGGCCACCGAGGCCGCCAGTGCAGCGCGCGCCATGCCAAGCGAATTGGCCGCCACACCCACCCGGTTTTCGCTCAGCGATTCGAGGATCAGGGGATAGGTGCCCTCACGCTCGCCGAGCAGGTGATCATCGGGGACGAAGACGCCATCGATATGGATCAGGCCCGTCTCGGAGCTGCGGATGGATTCCTTGTCGAGCTTGGATACAGAAAAGCCCGGACTCCTCGTGGGCACGATGAACAGGCTGATGGCCTCAATGGTGAGCTCGGGCTTGGTGCGGGCGGCCACCAGCACGAAGTCGGCAATAGGGGCATTCGAGATGTAGAGCTTGCTGCCATCGAGCTTCCAGCCGCCCTCCACCTTGGTTGCGCGGGTCTTGAGCGCCCGCACATTGGAGCCCCCATCAGGCTCGCTCAGGCCAAAAGCGGCAATCAGTTCGCCTGCCAGCGCAGGCCGGAAGTAGCGGTCCACCTGCAGCGGGGTGCCCGCCTTCCAGATGGGCCAGATGCCCAGATGACTATGGGCCGACCAACTCGAGGCAAACCCCTGGCAGACCACGCTCATTTCTTCGCGCACGATGCAATCGGCGACCTTGTCCATGCCGGTGCCGCCCACCTCCACCGGATAGCGTGCACCGATCAGTCCGAGAGCCCCCCACTTGCGAAAGAGTTCGCGCGGGAAGGTCTCGGTTTCCTCGGCTTGGCGCACCAGAGGCGCGACCTCGTCCTGACAGAAGCGGCGCACGGTTTCGCGCACGGACTCATGCTCGGGGCTGAAACTGAAATCAAGCGCCATGTCAGTCCACCTTGGCGCCCGAGGCCTTGATCGCCGCGCCGTAGCGCTGCATCTCGGCCTCGATGTGGGCCGCGAACTGCTCGGGCGTGCTGCCCACGGGCTCCACGCCGCGTGACAGCAGACTCTCTCGCACTTCGGGCAGGTTCAGCGCCTTGTGGGTTTCGCTGCTCAGGCGGGCCAGGATCTCGCGCGATGTACCCCCAGGCGCCACCAGCCCCAGCCAGGTGTTGCCGTTGAATCCGGGCAGGCTGTCGGCTACCGTGGGCACCTCAGGCAGGGCCTGTGACCTCACCGTACCCGTCACCCCGAGTGCCTTGAGGCGCCCGGACTTGATGTGCGGCAAGGCCGACAGAATGTCGACGAACATGACCGAGGTGTTGCCGGCCACGGTATCGGTCAGCCCTGGAGCGCTGCCCTTGTAGGGCACATGGGTCATGGTGATCCCCGCCATCATGCGAAAGATCTCACCCGACAGGTGATTGGACTGCCCATTGCCCGCCGAAGCGAAGGTGATCGTGCCGGGCTTGGCGCGCGCCAGATCGATGAGTTCCCTGACGCTGGAGACACCCACTGAAGGATGGGCCACCAGAATGTTCTTGAGGTTGACGGTATGCGACACCGGCGCCAGATCCTTGAGGGTGTCGTAAGGCATCTTGGGATAAAGCCCGGGATTGATGGCGTGGCTTGTGGCGACCTTGCCAATCGTGTAGCCGTCGGCGGCGGCGCGCGCCACCACTTCGGTGCCCAGAATGCCACCGGCGCCAGCCCGATTTTCCACGACCACCGTCTGGCCCAGACTCTCACCGATGCGGGTCGCGACCAGTCGGCCGACGGTATCCAGGATGCCGCCTGCGGCTGAGGCCACCACCATGCGCAAGGCTTTGTTCGGAAATGCGCCTGCGGCTGGGCCCTGTGCACGAACTTGCCTGGGCAACAGCACGCCTGCAACCGGTGCGCTGGTAGCCAGCGTGGTGGCAATCAGGCCCAGGCTGCGACGGCGGCCTTGATGCGCTTCGTTCATGCTCATCTCCTCTGATGGTGGTCGGCAAAACAGACTTGGCGTATGCCAGAGCCCGACGGATCACCGTGGGTCACGTTTATAGTCGAACCCATTCTATCGACAAGGAGACCGGCATCGTGAGTGATCTGCCGAAATCACGCCGGGACGCCCTGCGTCCCGTGCCTTCGAATCATGTGGACCGTACGGCGTTTCGCGACATGTGCCGGGTGTTTGCGCAGCGCGAGGTGGCGCCTCGTTGGCAGCAGGCTGATCACGACAAGGCATTTCCTCGCGATTTCTATGTCGCCATGGCGCGAGCCGGTCTGATCGGACTGACTGCCGACGAATCGGTGGGCGGTGCAGGTCTGGGCGCGACGGAAGAGGCCATCGCGATGGAGGAGATGTCGCGCATCAATCCCAATCTGGCCGTGGCCATGCTGGTGCAGAACGTCGCGGGCTCATTGCTTTATGAATACGGCACATCGCAGCAACGTGAAATTGCTCGCCAATGCATCGCGGGCGAATGTCTCGTGGCGATCACCGTGACCGAGCCCGAGGCGGGCAACGATGTGCAGAACGTCAAGACCTCAGCCCGCCGGGAGGGTGACCATTGGGTGATTGATGGACTGAAGTCCTTCATTACTCTTGGGGGAGACGCCGATGTGCTGGTCACCCTGGCCCAGACCGACCCGATGGCAGGCCGCAAGGGCATGAGGTTTTTTGCCATCGACCGGCGCAGTGCGGGCATCACGGCCACCCCAATCGATACCTATGTCAATCGACCCGCACCCACTTATCGAATTCAATTTGATCAGGTCAAGGTCCCCGATGATCGGTTGCTGCCCGCCGGGTTTGCCGAGATCATGGCGGGCTTCAATCGCGAGCGCATCATGGTGGCGGCTCGCTGGCTTGGGCACATGCAGCACGCCCTGCAGTGGGCGCTGGAGTATGCGCAGGTGAGGCAGCAGTTCGGTCGCCCGATTGGCGCGAATCAGTCGATTGCCTTTTCACTGGCGCAGGCCCACGTGGATGTTGAGGCGGCGCGCCATCTCACCTATCACGCGGCGGCCCGCTGGGACAGCGGCGCGCCCTTGCGCGAGGTGATACTCGACGTGTCCTCGGCCAAGCTCTTTTCCACCCAGGCGGTGGTCCGCGTGACCCAGACCGCCTTGCATGTGGGCGGCGGCTGGGGCCTGACCGAGGAGCTGCCCGCCATGCGCATGGCGCTCGATGCGCTGGTGGCGCCCGTGACCGTGGGCAGCTACGAGATCCAGCTGCGCGCGATTGCGCGCGAACTGGGTTTGCCGGTGGACTGAGCGCGCATCGGCGGGGTGGCCAGCCGCTGTGGCGTTAGAGCCCTCGGCTGATGATGTCCTTGAGGACTTCCGAGGTGCCGCCTGCGATGCGGGTGACTCGCGCATCCACCCAGGCTCGACCGATGCCGTACTCATTGGAGTAGCCATAGCCGCCGTGGAGCTGCAGGAATTCGTCCAGATATCGACCCATCAGTTCGGTACCCGTGAGTTTGATCATGGCGGCTTTTTCACTGCTGATGCGGCCATTCACATGCTCAAGGATGCAGCTGTCGACAAAGGCCCGTAGCATGGTGATGTAGGCCTTGGCCTCGGCAAGCTTGAACTTGCTGTTCTGAAAATTCAGGATGGGATTGCCGAACACTTTGCGATCGCGGACGTACTGCAGGGTGCGTTCGAGCTCGGCCTCCAGAATCGCAATCGAGCGCACGCCGATCACCAGTCGCTCCTGGGGCAGTTGCTCCATCAGATAGACAAAGCCCCGGCCCTCTTCACCCACCAGGTTGCCGATGGGCACACGCACGTTGTCGAAGAAGAGCTCGGCGGTGTCCTGGGCCTTGAGGCCGATCTTGTCCATCGGGCCCTGCTTGGTGAAGCCCGGGGTGCCTTCTTCAACGGCAATCAGCGACACGCCCTTGGCGCCGGCCGCCGGGTCGGTCTTGCAGGCCACCAGCACCACCCCGCAGTTCATGCCATTGGTGATCCAGACCTTCTGACCGTTGATCACCCATTCGTCGCCGTCGCGTACAGCGTTGGTGCGGATGTTCTTCAGGTCGCTGCCGGTGCCGGGCTCGGTCATGCCAATCGAACCCACGATCTCGCCGCGACACAGGCGCGGCAGCAGATGCTGCTTGAGCGCGGGGCTGCCGTAGTGCATGAGATAGGGCGACACCATGTCCGAGTGCACGGCAATGCCCAGGTTGGCGCCGGCGCGGGCCATTTCTTCTGTGACCACGCAGGCATGCAAAAAGGTGCCCCCTCCGCCGCCATACTCCTCGGGCAAGGTGGTGCACAGCAGGCCCGCCTCGCCGGCCTTGCGCCAGAAGCTGCGCGGCGTGAGCCCTGACTTTTCCCAGTCGCGGTAGTAGGGGACGACTTCCTTTTCGAAGAAGCGGCGAACCTGCTCGCGAAATTGCTCATGCTCCTCGCTGAAGATGCTGCGTGTCACGGGGGGGCTCCTGAAGGGTTTGCGCTGAAGGGTTTTCGATGACAGCGTCAAGGTTACACTCGACAAAAAAGATTCCCGGCATGAAAGAAACCGTCGATCAGATTCTGGAGCGCCTCGAAGCAAGCGCGCGAAGAGTGCTCACGCCTTGCGGTCCAGGCAGTCTCGTGTGGCGAACTTGGGGCAAGGGCAAGCCGCTTGTGCTGGTTCATGGCGGCAGTGGCAGCTGGCAGCACTGGGTGCGAAACATCGATGCCTTTGCAGCCCATCGCCAGGTATGGTGCCCCGATACGCCCTACTATGGAGACTCGGCCGATCCCCCTGAGCCTGGCGGCATGGCCGGTATCACGCAGGCTTTTGCGCAGGGCTATGAGAAATTGTTTGGGTCAGAGCCGGTGGATGCGATTGCGTTTTCTTTTGGCTCGCTTGTGACCTGCGAGATGCTTGCGATTGCGCCGGGTCGGATTGACCGGTTGATTCTGGTGGGCGCCGCTTCTCATGGGTTGCCGCGTCACGATATCGGGCTGCAGCCCTGGAAATCGGTCGAAGAGGCCCAGGCACGCTACGCCTTGCACCGGGACAACCTGCATCGCCTGATGCTGGCTCATCCGGTAGACGACGAAGGTGCCGTGCGGTTGCATGTCCGGGCTGTGGAGGCTGGGCGCTTCAACAGCCGCAGGCTGGCCTTCAGTACCCGCGTGCGCGATCTGATCGGCAATCTCGAGGTGCGTCGGCTCGATGCCATTTATGGCGAACATGATCCGACCGCGGGTCTCGATCTGCCTGCGCTCAAGACGCTCTTCGAGACGCAGCGCCCTGACCTGCGCTTTCGGACCATCGCCGATGCAGGGCATTGGGTGCCCTATGAGCGCCCTGCGGCCTTCATGGCTGCGGTCCAGGAGCACTGGCCCGATTGGACAGACGCGCCCCGCTGAGCAAGGCCTGCGCGCTCAGGAGGGCAAACGAAGGGGGCAACTCCGATGCCCAGTCGCATGAGCGGTGCTGCCCCGCCGCATGATCGGTATAATTTGGTTGAGCTGTTCGGCTCCGCTCGATTCCACCGGCCGCCCGCGATTGTCTGTTCGCCAGGAACTCCGTCCTGAGGGGCCACGCAAAGATTCCCCCAGCATCTCTACCGAAAACCATGAAAATCCTTGTTCCCGTCAAACGCGTTGTCGATTACAACGTGAAGGTTCGCGTCAAGTCCGATGGCACCGGTGTCGACATCGCCAACGTCAAGATGTCCATGAATCCTTTCGACGAAATCGCGGTCGAAGAGGCCGTGCGTTTGAAAGAGAAGGGCGTTGCTACCGAGATTGTGGCGGTCAGTTGCGGTGTGGCGGCCTGCCAGGAAACCCTGCGTACGGCCATGGCCATCGGCGCGGATCGCGGCATCCTGGTCGATGTGGGCGCTGATCTCGATCTGCAGCCCCTGGCGGTGGCTAAGCTCCTCAAAGCGCTCTGCGACAAGGAACAGCCCGGTCTGATCATCGTGGGCAAGCAGGCCATTGACGACGATGCCAACCAGACGGGTCAGATGCTGGCTGCCCTGGGCAACATGCCGCAGGCCACCTTCGCCTCCAAGGTTGAGATCTCGGGCGAAAAGATGACCGTGATTCGCGAGGTGGACGGCGGTCTTGAAACCCTGTCCATGGCGCTGCCGGCCGTGGTCACCACCGATCTGCGCCTGAATGAGCCGCGTTACGTCACGCTGCCCAACATCATGAAGGCCAAGAAAAAGCAACTCGATACGGTTAAACCAGCCGATCTGGGCGTCGATGTTGCGCCCCGACTCAAAACCCTCAAGGTGGCCGAGCCTCCGGGTCGTCAGGCCGGCATCAAGGTGGCCGATGTGGACACGCTGGTCGACAAACTGAAAAACGAAGCAAAGGTGATCTGAAATGGCTGCACTCGTCATCGCTGAACATGACAACCAGACCCTCAAGGCTGGGACCCTCAACGCCATCGCCGCCGCCACCCGCTGCGGCGGTGAGGTGGCTGTGCTGATTGCCGGCAACGGCTGTGGTGCGGCCGCCCAGGCTGCGGCTGCTGTGGCTGGCGTTAACAAGGTGTTGGTAGCCGAGGCGGCCCATCTGGCCGACGGTCTGGCTGAGGCCGTCGCGGCTCAGGTGGTTGCGCTGGCTTCAGGCTATTCCCACATCCTCGCCCCGGCGACCGCCTTCGGCAAAAACGTTACGCCTCGCGTCGCGGCCCTGCTCGATGTAGCGCAGGTCTCCGATGTGATCGCCATCGATTCGCCTGATACTTTCCAGCGTCCGATCTACGCGGGCAATGCGATTGCCACGGTGCAGTCGGTCGACGCCATCAAGGTGCTTACGGTACGAACCACCGCCTTCGATGCAGCGGCCCCCTCGGGCGGCGCAGCGGCCGTCGAATCTGTGGCTGCGGCTGCCGACCCTGGAAAATCAAGCTTCCTGGGCCGCGAAGTCGCCAAGAGCGAGCGTCCTGAATTGGCCGGTGCCAAGATTGTCGTGTCGGGCGGCCGTGGCATGGGCAGCGCAGACAACTTCAAGGTCCTCGATCCGCTGGCCGACAAGCTCGGTGCTGCGCTTGGCGCTTCGCGTGCCGCGGTCGACGCTGGCTACGCGCCCAACGACTGGCAGGTCGGCCAGACCGGCAAGATCGTGGCCCCGCAGCTTTACGTGGCTGTTGGCATTTCAGGCGCCATTCAGCATCTGGCCGGCATGAAAGACTCCAAGGTGATCGTGGCGATCAACAAGGATGCCGAGGCACCGATCTTCGGCGTGGCCGATTACGGTCTCGTGGGCGATCTCTTCCAGGCCGTACCCGAGATGGCTGGCAAGATCTGACGATCGGACCGCTGCCCTGTCCAAACGCCCGCCAGCTTCCTGGCGGGCGTCTTACCATCTGAGTGCCCCTTTTTTTGCTACTCCCTTTTTCACCATCCCATTTCTGAACCGCCCCGTTTCTCGCCTCCCTGGGGGTGCGCGGGGCGGACTTGCAGGACTTGCATGAGGCACAAACCATGACCTACCAGGCCCCCGTCAAAGACATGCTTTTCGTGATGCGCGAGCTCGCAGGGCTCGAGCAGGTGCGACAGTTGCCCGGCTTCGAGGAAGCCACCGACGACACCGTGCAGGCCGTCCTGGAAGAAGCTGCCAAGTTCAATGGTGATGTGCTGGCCCCGCTCAACTGGACCGGCGACCAGCAGCCTGCCAGCGTGACCCATGGCGTGGTCACCACCACCCCGGGTTTTCGGGAGGCTTTCCGTGCGTTTGCCGAGGCGGGCTGGCAGGGCGTGCAGCATCCCGAAGCCTTTGGGGGGCAGAATCTGCCCAAGCTCGTGGCCACGGCCTGTGGCGAGATGCTCAACAGCGCCAACCTCTCCTTTGCACTGTGTCCCCTGCTGACGGATGGTGCAATCGAGGCCCTGCTGACTGCAGGCTCGCCCGAGCAGCAGGCCCTTTTCATTCCGCGCATGGTGTCGGGCGAGTGGACGGGCACCATGAACCTGACCGAGCCGCAGGCCGGCAGCGATCTGTCGCTGGTGCGCAGTCGTGCCGAGCCCCAGCCCGATGGTACCTACCGCATCTTTGGTCAGAAGATCTACATCACCTTTGGCGAGCACGACATGGCGGACAACATCGTCCACCTGGTGCTGGCCCGCACGCCAGGTGCGCCTGAGGGGGTCAAGGGCATCTCGCTCTTCATCGTGCCCAAGGTGCTCGTCAATGCCCAGGGCGAACTCGGCGCCCGCAACGATGTCTATTGCACCTCGGTCGAGCACAAGCTCGGCATCAAGGCGAGCCCGACGGCCGTGCTGATCTATGGCGACAACAAGTTCCCGGTCGCAGCCCCGGGCGGCGGCGCGCCAGCTGCGGGTGCCGTGGGCTGGTTGATCGGAGAAGAGAATCGCGGTCTGGAATACATGTTTGTGATGATGAACGCCGCGCGGTTTGCGGTGGGCATGCAGGGTGTGGCCGTGGCCGAGCGGGCCTACCAGAAGGCTGTGCAGTACGCTCGTGACCGCGTCCAGAGCCGGGCGGTTGAAGGCTCAAGCGGGCCGGTGGCCATCATTCGCCACCCGGACGTTCGCCGCATGCTCATGACCATGCGGGCTCTGACCGAAGGCGCGCGGGCCTTGGGTTATGTGGCGGCCTCGGCCTTTGATGCGGCCCATGCTTCGTCCGATGCGGCAGTGCGCCAGGCCAATCAGGTGTTCTATGAATTCCTGGTCCCGGTCGTGAAGGGATTTGCCACCGAGATGAGCCTGGAAGTCACCTCGCTCGGGGTCCAGGTTCATGGCGGCATGGGTTTCATCGAGGAGACCGGCGCGGCCCAGTACTACCGGGATGCCCGAATCCTCACGATCTACGAGGGCACCACGGCGATCCAGGCCAATGACCTGATCGGGCGCAAGACCGTGCGCGATGGCGGACAGACCGGCCGGGCCGTTTTGTTGCGGGTTCGCGAGACGCTGGCTGCACTGTCATCCACAGATGCCGATCTTGCGGCGATCGGTGCGCAACTCGCTGCGGGTGTGCAGGCGCTGGACGAATCAATCGGCCATCTGGTGTCGATCGGCAAGGGCGATGCGCGGGCGGTTTATGCGGGCAGCGTGCCTTACCTCATGCTCTGCGGCACCGTGCTGGCGGGTTGGCAGATGGCGCGTGCGGCGCAGTGCGCACGCGAGCAACTCGATGCCGGTCAGGGGGACGCCGATTTCCTCAAAGCCAAGATCGCCACAGCACGGTTCTATGCCGATCACATCCTGTCGCGCGCGGCCGGTCTGCGTTCGGCGGTGGTGCAGGGTGCAGCCGGCACCCTGGCCCTTGAAGAGGCCATGTTCTGAGCGGGCGGGGTCGCGCGCTTACAGGCGGGGTCGCGCGCCGACGGTTCTCGACCCTGCCGACCGAGCGTTTTGGGGGCTCTCAGCAGGCGGTTTGCCACTCGGGAGGCTTTCCCGGTTACACTTGCGGGTTTTCCGCCTCAGGTTTCAAGGACCCTCCATGGTTGTGCTTCGACTTTCCCGCGGGGGCGCCAAGGCCCGCCCGTTCTACAACGTGATCGCCACCGACAGCCGTAACCGTCGCGACGGCCGCTTCATCGAGCGCGTGGGTTTTTACAACCCCATCGCCGCCGGGAGCGAGCAGGGTCTGCGCCTGGCCCTCGACCGTGTCGAGTACTGGACCCGCAATGGCGCCCAGGTTTCGCCGACGGTCGCGCGTCTGGTCAAGCAGTACGCTGCCAGCCAAAAGGCCGCAGCCTGACGATCGCTGTGCCCTCGGCCGCCAAGACCGTGGGCAATCAAGATCAAGTTCACGGCGATCCTGACGCCGTGATCGCCCTGGGCCGCATCACCGATGCCTGGGGCGTGCGAGGCTGGGTGAAGGTCGAACCTTTTGCGCAAGCCTCCGACACCACACTGACCCGGGCACCGCGATGGCATCTGTTGCGCAGGCCTGCGATCGCCGGTGCTGAATCCCTTGATCGATGGGTCAAGATTGAGCGCGCCCGCCGCCACAGCGCCGGCGTGGTCGCCAAATTTCATGGCAGCGACGATCGCGATTCAGCCCTCGCCCTCAAGGGGTCGGAGGTTGGCGTCAAGCGGTCCGACTTTCCTGCCTTGCCCGCAGGCGAGTTCTATTGGCTCGACCTGATCGGATGTGCCCTGACCAACGCCGAAGGTGAGTCGCTGGGTACCGTCATGGCCATGGATGATCACGGCGCTCATCCCATCCTTCAGACGGACACGGGCGTCATGGTGCCGTTTGTCGACGCCTACCTGATCGAGGTCGAGCCCGCGCAGCGACGCATCGTGGTCGACTGGCAGGCCGACTGGGGCCGGTGAGGCTTCAGTCATCTCTGAGGCTTCAAGGCAACCTTCAGGCAACTCTCAGGCTGCAAGGCAACCCGCAAGGCAACCCACAAGCGATCTGGTCTGACCGATGGACTTCGAGGTCATTACCCTCTTTCCCGAGTTGGTGAACGATGCCGCCCGTCATGGTGTGACAGGCCGCGCGCTCGAGCGTGGGCTGTGGCGGCTGCGCTGCCACAACCCGCGCGACCATGCCCACGATGCCTATCGGAGGATCGATGACCGTCCTTTCGGTGGAGGCCCCGGCATGGTGATGCTCGCCGAACCACTCGCGGCCTGCCTGCGCGGCTTGCACGCCCTTCGCACCGAGGAAGCCCGCCCTGCGGCCCGGGTCATCCATCTCAGCCCTCGCGGGGCTCCGCTGACGCAGGCCCGAGTGCAGGCGCTGGCCGCAGAACCTGCGCTGGCCCTGCTTTGTGGTCGCTACGAGGCAATCGATCAGCGTGTGCTCGACCGATTTGTCGATGAAGAAATTTCGGT
>Ga0315901_10007270_pt1 | contig 13107 bp, 15 predicted proteins | sample LakEriMetagenome_10_FD_203761 | JGI IMG/M metagenome (GOLD analysis project Ga0315901, IMG submission 203761) | Freshwater fungal communities from buoy surface, Lake Erie, Ohio, United States - Buoy 2 MA116 | ecosystem: Environmental > Aquatic > Freshwater > Lake | place: USA: Lake Erie, Ohio... | reverse complement strand
TGCCGCGCGGCTGGGGTCGATCGGCAGGTCACTGGCGGCGGTCTGTGCGGCCCGCGCCGAAGGGCTGCGGGTGGCTGCGGTCGTGCTCTCCCACACCACGCCACCCGGAGACGACGACGGCCCGACCGCGCCGCGGACAATCGCCCGCGAGGCCGCTGCGGAGATCGCCCGCCGTACGGGCCTGCCGGTGGTGATCGTCGATCACGGCGCCGAGACGATGCCGTCGGGGATCGACTGGCGGGCGCTCTCTCGCGGCTAGCCGACGGCGGCGCGGAGCATGCGGGCCGACTCTTCCGCCGAACGGGTCGTGATGTGGCAGCCGGTGCCGATCTCGAAACCGGCGAACTCCGAGAGCCTTGGCACGATCTCGAGATGCCAGTGCCACGACGCGGCGATCCGGTCGTCGTTCAGCGACCGTGGAAACGGCGCCTGATGGAGCCACCAGTTGTAGTGGCAGCCGGGGGCAAGTCGCTCCAACCGCCCGACGAGATCGCGGGTGAGATCGGCGATCGCCGCGATCCGCTCGGGCGACGCGGCGTGGAAATACGGCTCCGGACACATGGCCACGATCCACGTCTCGTACGGCTGCCGCGGCGCGGGTGGAACGAACGCAACGAGGTCGCCCCGCTCGGCCACGATCCTTTCGCCTGTGGCGGCCTCGTCGCAGAGCCGCGGGAAGATGGCCGCGTCGCGACGAAGGGCCGCCACCTCGGCGTCGATCGCCGGCGGCACGACGTCGAGACCGACGATCTGGCTGTGGATGTGCTCGAGCGAGGCGCCCGCCTTGGAGCCGGAGTTTTTGAACACGGTCGCCCAGGCGAGCGATTCCAGGCTGGCCGCCACGGCGAGCCGCTGTCGGCACAGCGCCCAGACGTCGCGCCACGCATCGGCATCGACGTCGAGGATCGAACGGTCGTGCCGCGGCGACTCGATCACCACGTCGTGAATGCCGCCCGCCTCTCGGTGCTCGTCGGCCAGAGCCTGCTGGGGAGTCTGCACGGTGATCGGAAACGTGTTGGGCACGATCCGCGCCCGCCAGGGCAGCGCGGGGTCGGCCGGGGATCGGCCTACGTCGGGAGGCGTCCGCGATTCGTTGCCCGCGCAGAACGGGCACCACTGCCGAGGATCCTCCGACTCGCCGAGGCGGGCGGCAAGCGCACGGTCGTCTGGCTTGCCGCCACGCTGCGGCGCCACGAACACCGGTCGCCCCGACACCGGGTCGTGGCAGATGCGAGGGATCGCGCGGCGGCTGGGATCAGGCTGGTCGGCGGTCATCGGGCCCCTAGTATGAAGATCCGGGCGGATTGACGGAGCAACGCATGTTGAAGGGCTCTCGGCCCCTCCGTACACTCCGCCCGTGGCCGCAAGGCGTCCCGCACCGTTTCCGTGGAGAATCCAGGCATGCTGACCGTTGGCGACACGTTTCCGCAGTTCTCTTGCCAGGCCTGCGTCGGCACCGGCAAGGACGACATGAAGGTGCTCACCAACGCCGACTACGCGGGCAAGTGGGTGATCTACTTCTTCTACCCGAAGGACTTCACGTTCGTCTGCCCGACCGAACTCGCCGAGTTCAACAAGCAACTCAAGGCGTTTGCCGACCGCGACACGATGGTCGTCGGAGGAAGCACCGACAACGAGTGGTCGCACCTGGCGTGGCGTAGGGCCCATCCCGACCTCGCGAACCTCGGCTATCCGCTGATCGCGGCGCAGAAGCTCGCGCCCGAACTCGGGATCCTGGAGAAGACGGAGGGCTACTGCCTCCGCGCGACGTTCATCGTCGATCCGCACGGCGTGATTCAGTGGGTAGATGTCAACCAGGGCCGGGTCGGCCGGAACGTCGCCGAGGTGATCCGCGTGCTCGACGCGCTGCAGAGCGACGAACTCTGCCCCTGCAACTGGAAGAAGGGCGACCCCTACGTGAAGGTCGGGTGACGGTGTCGACGCCGGGTTGGAAGCCGCCGAAGCGGTCGTGGCTGCAGAAGTTCGGCGACGCCTTCCGCGGGCTGTTCCACGCCGTCTCGACCGAGTGGAGCTTCGCGGCCCACCTGCCGGTCGCCGTCGCCGCGGTCGCGCTGGCGGCCTGGTTGGGAATCAGCCCCGTCGAGTGGAGCCTCGTCGCCCTTTCGATCGGCGGCGTGATCGCGGCCGAGGTGTTCAACACGTCGGTCGAGTCACTCGCCCGGGCACTCGACTCGGGCCCCGATTCGCGGATCAAGGATGCCCTCGACACGGCGAGCGCGGCCGTCCTCGTCGCGGTCGGCTCAGCGATCCTGGTGGGGCTCGCGATCTTCGGACCGCGGCTCCTTGCCCTGCTGGGCTGACGGGCGTCGCGGTCGGCCGGCGAAGGCGTCTGCTGGCGTGATGGCGGTCGATTGCGATTGACCGTGCCGGCCGCTCCCGCCTAGCGTGTCACGCAGCCGGGGAGTCGGCCGCCGGAGGCGGGCGGGACTCTTCCGCGCATCCTTTTGGAGATGATTTCAATGACCGGCAAACTTCTCGCCGAGGCGATCGGCACCTTCTGGCTCGTTCTCGGTGGCTGTGGCAGCGCGGTGCTGGCCGCCGCCTATCCCGACCTCGGCATCGGCTTCGTCGGCGTCTCGCTCGCCTTCGGCCTCACCGTGCTCACCATGGCGACGGCGATCGGCCACATTTCGGGCTGCCACCTCAACCCGGCGGTCACCGCCGGCCTCGTGGCCAGCGGCCGGTTTCCGGCCAAGGACATGATTCCGTACTGGATCGCGCAGGTCGTCGGCGGCATCGCCGGCGCCGGCATTCTCTACCTCGTGGCCAGCGGTCTGCCCGGATTCGACGCCGTGGCGAGCGGCTTCGCCAGCAACGGCTACGGCGACCACTCGCCGTCGGCCGTGCCCGGCGCGACCGGCTACGGCTGGCAGAGCGCCTTCATCATCGAGGCGGTGCTGACGGCGGTGTTTCTGTTCGTGATCCACGGGGCGACCGACAAGCGGGCCGGCAGCATGATCGCTCCGATCGCGATCGGCCTCTGCCTGACGCTGATCCACCTCGTGAGCATCCCGGTCACCAACACGAGCGTGAACCCGGCCCGCAGCACGGCCACCGCCGTGTTCGTCGGCGGCTGGGCCGTCCAGCAACTCTGGCTGTTCTGGGTGGCGCCGATCGTGGGCGGCATCGTAGGCGGGCTGATCTACCGCAGCGTGGCCGACTGCAACGACTGAACGCTCACTCCGGCTGCGGTGCCTGCGACCGCAGCCGGAGCCGAGCGGCGCCGGCCAGTTTCAGGTAGTGGTCGCACGGCATTCCCTCGAGTCCGATGAAGCGGTCGGCGAGGCCGGGCGGCGGCTCGACGCACTTGAAGATCGCCGTCGCCTCGTCGCACTCGTCGAACATCGCCACGGAAAGGCTCGTCGCCCCAACGCGGATCGCTTCCTCGATCTGTCTTTGGAAGAACTCACCGCGGCAACGTGGGATCTGGCCAAGCGGACCTCCCTTGAGATTTCGCCAGCTGAACCCGGGAAAGACCACCGGCAGATACTCGATCCGCCGCTCCCGGCACCAGGCGATGTCGGCGGCCCAGTCGCGGTCCGCATGGTGCGCTGCCTCGTCGGGCGTGCGGTAGCGGCCCACCGTCCATGGGCTGACGGCCTGCGCCATCGCCACGATCTCGCGAAGCAAGGGGTCGGGCAGGGCGTCGCGGTCGCCGGTTCGCCAGCCTGTGGGCACGCCGACGAGCACGGCGCAGCCATCGGCCTGGAGTGCCGCAACGAGATCGTGGCACTCGACGAGCGAGTAGTCGCGACCGCCGGCAAACCCGATTCCCCACACCGCCACGAGCGGCTTGCCGTGGAGACGCAGCGACGATGGCTCGGTGTCGATCCCGGCCCGCCGCAGGCCTCGCCAGTCGTCGAGCACCTCGCGGGTGCCGCCGGCCGCCAGGCCGCTGAGGTCGTACATCACCGCGAAGACGCGGCCTTCAGCCGTGGCTGCTTCTCGGCAGTGGCCGAGCACGGCGTCGTGAAAGGCACGCTTGGGGGGATCGCCGAGCGCTACCGCAAACCGCTGCACGAACGCGCCGTCGATTCCGTAGTCGCGCATCCAGCGGAAATGCCGGCGCACGGTCGCCGCGCGGGCGGAGCTGAAGACCTCGACCTGCCGGCCCGTGGCGTCGGTGATGCCGAGCGGAAATCGCTCGTCGGGGCCGAACTCACTCATATCGGGCAGCAGGTCGACCGTCAGTCGCTCGCCGGCGGGATCCGAGCGGTCCGTCCGCTTCCAGTGCCGCCAACCGACGCCGGCGCCATCCCCCGCCGCCGCGAACCAACCCTGGTATCCACAGAGCACGCGGCCTGCCAGCCCGTCGCGGTCGATCGGGACGGCATGGGAGAGGGTGGCGACCAGAGCCGCGGTCGCGAGGGTCGCACAGCCGACCAGGATGGGGCGCGGCACCACCGCTACTTCGCCCGCAGGTCGTAGCAGAGGATCGCGTCGCCCTCGCGGAGGTAAAGCCGGCCGTCGAGGATCACCATGTGGGCCCAGCTCGGCCGGTCGCCGCTGCCGGGCACCGCGAAACTGCTCACCTCCCGATACTCGGCCGGGTCGGCCTTCACCAGCGACACCGTGCCGTCGGAGTAGCGGACGTAGACGTGGCCGTCGGCCGCCATCACGGTGGCCGAGTTCTTGCCGCTGCCCCGCTGCTTCCAGAGGATCTTGCCCGTCATCAGCTCGGCGCAGAATGGGATCCCCTTGTCGTCGGAGTCGCCGTAGAGGTGGTTGCCGACGAGCACGATCCCACCGTGTTTGTTGGCGAGTTCGGTGTTGAGGCCGTAGATCTCCTCGACCGTCACGGCCCCGTCGGCCTGCGGCACCTGTCGAAGCAGAGCCCCGCCCCGCCGGTAGCCGGCTGAGAAGAAGACGAGGTCGCCCCGGATGATCGGCGTGGGGATCACCGCCACGGTCTGGTCGATCGGATACCGCCAGAGGAGCGTGCCCGTGGCGGCATCCACGCCGATCGGGCCGCTCGCGGTGGTCTGCACGTAGATCTTCCGGCCCTTCACCTCCGAGACCATGATCGACGAGTGGCCTGCGCCGCGGAGGTCGCCCATCGGGCAGGTCCAGATGTCGGCGCCGGTCTTCTTGTCGAGCGCCACCACCGCGGCCTGCTCACCGCCGGGTGTGCAGACGAGCCGGTCGCCGTCGATCAGGACCGACTCGCTGTAGCCCCAGGCGTCGCCCTTCTTGCCGCCGAACCGTTCCTTGAGGTCGACGTGGAACACCTCGACGCCGTCGGCCGCATTGCAGGCCACGAGCGCTCCGTGCGGCGTGACCACGTAGACCATGTCGTCATCGACGGTGGGCGTGCTGCGGGAACTCTGCCAGGATTCCTTGCCGTCGTTCCAGGGCTCGCCCGTCTTGGTCTTCCAGAGCTGGCGGCCGGTGGCCCGGTCGAAGCACGAGAGATACTCGTCCTTGTCGGCCGCGGTCGAGAGCCCGTCGCCGAGCGTATACATGCGATCGCCGACGATCGCGACGCTGGCATAGCCGCGGCCGGCGCCCTTCGTCTCCCAAACGAGCGGCGGACCGTCGGCGGGCCACGATTCGAGCAGGTCGGTGTCGGGCGCCACCGCCGTGCGGCCGGCGCCACGGAATGTCGGCCAGTCGGTGGCGAAGACCGACGAGGTCGCCAGCACGGTGGTCGCGGCGACGATGGCGAGGGGGCGAACGACCGGCTTCATGGCGAGGCTCCGGGGCGACTGGATCGCGTCCGACTGCCTCCGCCCGCGGGCGAAAACAGCCGGAAAGCACGGTGTATAGTAGCAGCCGAGCCAACCCTTTCGCGAGGAGCCCTGTCGTGTCGAGCGCGCCGGAGAATGACAACCTGTTCGGAAAGCGGGTGACCGTGGAGCAGGTCGAGGAGGGGCATGACCTGGCCCCCAAGTTCGATGCCGCCGGCCTGATCCCCTGCGTCACCACCGACTACGCGTCGGGCGAGGTGCTGATGGTGGCGGTGATGAACCGCGAGGCGCTCACGAAGACCATCGAGACCGGCGAGGCCCACTACTGGAGCCGAAGCCGGCAGCAGCTCTGGCACAAGGGGGCCACCAGCGGCCTCGTCCAGAAGGTGGTGGAGATGCGGATCGACGACGACCAGGACTGCGTCTGGCTCCGCGTCGCGATCGCGGGCGGGGCCAGCTGCCACGTCGGCTACCGCTCGTGCTTCTACCGCAAGGTGCCGGTCGGCGCGGAGCGAACGCAGGGAACGAGCCTCGAGTTTCTCGAGCACGACAAGGCCTTCGACCCGAAGGCCGTCTACGGCGACGCCCCGAATCCGACGCAGCTCTGAGCCCGGCGCAGCTTTGAACTCGCCGGCCACGCTGCCGCCGCCGCATACGCGTCACACTTGAGCTTAAGTCGTTCACGAAGCTCGGGTCTGCCCGTGCCCTCTCGCTGGACGTTCGCCTCGGCCCTCCCGGCCTCGGCTCTCTGCATGTCCGCTGCGCTTCGCCATCCTGGCTTCGCTTGCTCCCACAGCCCGCTCGAGGGCACGGGCATCCCCTCGCGGCCTCTCGTAGTACTGGTTGGCAACCTGTGTGTCGTCTCGGGTCGCATAGGGCTCCCATCTGATTTCGGAAGGGGGAGCAGTCGGATCGGAGGCACGCGCAGAAGCCGGTGAGACGTGTGCCCCGCGGCGGTCGCTCCGAAGCGTTCGAGCAGAGAACTCACACACCGCAGGTGCGTCGGAGACCTCATTCCCGCCGGCGCCGAGCATGTCGCCGGCCGGCTGCGGTGGCCCTACGACGCGCGAGGATCACGTGTGACTCGTATCAGGCCTGGATCCGGGGCACGGCCTCGGCGAAGGACATCCCCTGCTGGTCCTTGCCCGACACGAGCGGCTCGGCCGCGAGCGGCCACTCGATCGCCAGTTCGGGATCGTTCCAGACGATGCACCGCTCGCCGGGCGGCGAGTAGTAGTCGGTCGTCTTGTAGAGCACGTCGGCCGATTCCGAGAGCACCAGAAATCCGTGGGCGAGGCCGGCCGGCACCCAGAGTTGCCGGCGATTCTCGGCGGAGATCTCGCAGGCCACCCACGTTCCAAAAGCCGGCGACTCGGGGCGAATGTCGACGGCGACGTCCCAGATCGAGCCGCGGACCGCGCGGACGAGTTTTCCCTGAGGCCGGTCGACCTGGTAGTGGAGGCCGCGGAGCACGCCCGAACGGCTGAAGCTCTGGTTGTCCTGCACGAACGACACGGGGCCGCCGATGGCCTTCTCGAAGGCGGCGTGGTTGAAGCTCTCGAAGAAGTGGCCGCGGGAGTCTTCGAAGAGCCGCGGTTCGAGGACGAGCACGCCCGGGATCGCGGTGGTGGTGACCTTCATCGGCCGGCCTCGTGCTTGAGGTCGAGGAGGTAGCGGCCGTAGCCGCTCTTCGCGAGCGGGGCGGCGAGCCGCTCGAGTTGGGCGTCGTCGATCCAGCCGTTTCGCCAGGCGATCTCCTCGGGGCAGCAGATCTTCAGCCCCTGCCGCTTCTCGAGCGACTGGATGAACTGCCCCGCCTCCAGCAGGCTGTCGTGGGTTCCGGTGTCGAGCCAGGCGTCGCCGCGGCCCATCACCTGGACGTCGAGTTGGTTCCGCTCGAGGTAGACGCGGTTGACGTCGGTGATCTCGAGTTCACCGCGTGGGCTCGGCTTCATCGTCCTGGCGATCTCGATCACCTGGGGATCGTAGAAGTACAACCCGGTGACGGCGTGGCGGCTCTTGGGCGCCTTCGGCTTCTCCTCGATCGACCGGGCCCGGCCGCCGGCGTCGAACTCGACGACGCCGTAGCGCTCCGGGTCGGCGACGGGATAGGCGAATACCGTGGCGCCGGTCGTCTGCCGGCTCGCCGTCTGGAGCCGTTCGCTGAGGCCGTGGCCATAGAAGATGTTGTCGCCGAGCACGAGCACCGAGGGGCCGTTCTGCAGGAAGTCGGCGCCGATGATGAAGGCCTGGGCGAGGCCGTCGGGGCTTGGCTGCACCGCGTAGCGAATGTCGACGCCCCAGTTGGTGCCGTCGCCGAGTAGTTCCCGGAAGCGGGGCGTGTCCTGCGGCGTCGAGATCACGAGGATCTCACGGATGCCCGCGAGCAGGAGCACGCTCAGCGGGTAGTAGATCATCGGCTTGTCGTAGACCGGCATCAGCTGCTTCGAGACGGCGAGCGTGACCGGGTGGAGCCGGGAGCCTGCGCCGCCCGCGAGGATGATGCCTTTGCGTGTCTGCATGCGGGGCAATCCCGTGATCAGGAGGGGGAGTCGGCGACGATTGCGGCGACGACGGCCGGCACATCATCCTGCCACTCCGGCAGCCGGATGTTGAGGGCAGTTTCGAGCTTCGTCGTGTCGAGCCGCGAGTTGGCCGGCCGTCGGGCGGGGAGTGGGTAGTCGGCCGTGCCGATCCCGACCACGTTTTCCGGGGAGCAGCGGAGCGGCACACCCCGTTCGCGGGCTGCCGCGAGGATCGCCCGGGCGAACCGGCACCAGGTCGTCTCGCCGTGCGGAGCGAGATGGTAGACGCCCGAGGAGGGGGGCGAGCCGGTCGCGAGCCGGCCGATGCAGGCCGCCGTCACCTCGGCGATCAGCCGCGCCGCCGTCGGCACGCCGAACTGGTCGTCGACGACGCGGAGTTCGTCGCGGTCGCGACCGAGCCGGAGCATGGTGCGGATGAAGTTGTGGCCGTGGGTGGCGTAGACCCACGTGGTGCGGAAGATCCAGTGGCGGCAGCCCGCTGCGGCGACGGCCCGCTCGCCCCCGAGCTTCGTGGCCCCGTAGACAGAGAGCGGGTGAGGCTCGTCGGTCTCGACGTAGCGGCCCGGCTTCGTGCCGTCGAACACGTAGTCGGTGGAGTAGTGCACGAGCGTGGCGCCCAGATCGGCGGCGGCCTGAGCCAGCGTCGCGACGGCGGTCTCGTTGACGAGCCGGGCGCGGTCGGGCTCGCTCTCCGCCTTGTCGACGGCGGTGTACGCGGCGGCGTTGACGATCACGTCGGGCCGCTCGCGATGGAGGAGGGACGAGAGTTGGTCGGGCCGCTCGAGGTCGGCACCGGCGCGGTCGAAGGCCGCCATGTCACCGATCGCCGCCAGGGAGCCGACGAGTTCGCGGCCCACCTGCCCCCCCTTGCCAACGAGCACGATTTTCATGGGCGGCGGCGTCCGGGTCAGCCGTAGTGCTTCGCGATCCAGTCGCGATAGCCTCCGCTGGTCACGTCGGCCACCCAGTCCTGGTGGTCGAGATACCAGCGGACCGTCTTCTGCAGACCGGTCTCGAAGGTTTCCGCCGGCTTCCAGCCGAGTTCGGCCGAGATCTTCCGGGCGTCGATGGCGTAGCGGCGGTCGTGGCCGGGGCGATCCTTCACGTAGGTGATCAGCGACGCGTAGGGCGAGCCGTCGGGCCGCGGCCGCTCCTTGTCGAGGATCGCGCAGAGCGTCTTCACGACCTCGATGTTCGGCTTCTCGCTCGACCCGCCGACGCAGTAGACCTCGCCGAGCCTGCCGGCTTCGAGCACGCGGCGGATCGCGGAGCAGTGGTCGCCGACGTAGAGCCAGTCGCGGACCTGCATGCCGTCGCCGTAGATCGGCAGCGGCTTGCCGGCCAGGGCGTTGGCGATGATCAGCGGGATGAGCTTCTCGGGAAACTGCCACGGTCCGTAGTTGTTGGAGCAGTTGGTCGTCAGCACCGGCAGGCCGTAGGTGTGATGGTGGCCGCGAACGAGGTGGTCGCTCGCCGCCTTGCTCGCCGCGTAGGGGCTGTTGGGGCGGTACTGGTTGGTCTCCGCGAACGGCGGGTCGGACGCGGAGAGCGTGCCGAAGACCTCGTCGGTGGAGACGTGGAGGAAGCGGAACGTCTCCTTCTCGGCCGGCGGCAGCGCCGACCAGTACGCCCGGGTGGCCTCCAGGAGCCGGAACGTGCCCACGATGTTCGTGTCGACGAAGTCGCCCGGGCCGTGGATCGACCGGTCGACGTGGCTCTCGGCGGCGAAGTGGACGACCGCCCGCACCTTGTGCTCGGAGAGCAGGCCTTCGACAAGGCTGCGGTCGGCGATGTCGCCGCGGACGAAGGTGTGCCGTGGGTTGCCCGTCAGGCAGTCGAGGTTCCGGACGTTGCCGGCGTAGGTGAGCTTGTCGAGGTTCACGACCCTTTCGCCCGAAGCGGCGAGCCAGTCGATCACGAAGTTGGAGCCGATGAAGCCGGCGCCGCCGGTGACGAGAATCATGGTGCGTGGGAATGGGTGAGGGACAAAGCGGCCGTCCCGAACGCCGGCTGATGGCGACCGAAAACGACCGTGGCCGACCCGCGACGGCCCGGCTGCGAGGCTATTATGTAGCGGAGATCCTCCGGGCGTCCCACCCCGGCCGCCCCCTCGCCCTCCCGGTGTCCCCATGCTCTCGCCCGATCAGGTCGTCGAGGCCTATTTCCTGGAAGCCCGCCACCAACTCCTGGAGGTCGCCGCCCTCCTCGACCGCCACGACGCGGCGGTCGCCCGCGAGGGCCGTGGCGCCGGCGCCGCGGCCGCCGCGAAACTCGCCGCGCTGAGGCAGGCCATCGCCACGCTGGGCGACGACCGGCCCGCGCAGGAGCGGACCGTGGCCCTCCTCGAACTCTTCGCCAAGGTCTGACACCACGCCGCCCGCCGGAGCGCAGCCATGCAGATCATCCAGCCGCACTACCATGCCATCGCCCGCACCGCCCAGGACTACGAGCGGATGGCGATGAGCGGCGTCGTGGCCGTGGCCGAGCCCGCCTTCTGGGCCGGCTTCGACCGCCTCTATCCCGAGACCTTCATCGACTACTTCCGGCAGATCTCGGAGTTCGAGCCGACCCGCGCGGCCCAGTACGGCATCCGCCACTTCTGCTGGGTCGCCGTGAATCCCAAGGAGGCCGAGAACCCCACGCTCACCCGCGAGGTGCTCAAGCACTTTCCTGAGTTTTTCGCCAAGCCGACGGTGCTCGGCGTCGGCGAGACGGGGCTTCACAAGTCGACGAAGAACGAGTGCGAGTCGCTCGAGGCCCACGTCGAACTGGCGATGAAACACGGCCAGCTCGTGCTCATCCACACGCCGCACCTGGCCGACAAGGCCCACGGCACGAAGAAGGTGCTCGAGGTGCTCGCGGGGATGAAGATCGACCCCGAGCGGGTCTGGATCGACCACGTGGAGGAGCAGACAATCCGGCCCTGCCTCGACGCCGGCTACTGGGTTGGGTTCACGCTCTATCCCATCACCAAGTGCTCACCGAAGCGGGCGGTCGACATGCTGGAGAAGTACGGCACTGACCGGATCCTCGTGAACTCGTCGGCCGACTGGGGACCGAGCGACCCCTTCACGCTACAGGAATGCATCCTCGAGTTCCGCCGCCGGGGCCACTCGCTCCAGGAGGCAATTCACGTGTTCCACAACAACCCCTGCCGGTTCCTCGGCCAGAACCCGAAGTTCGACATCAAGCCGATCCGCGTGGAGCCGCTCGTCGAACAGCCGGCCCGCAGCTGAGCCCGTTTCATGAATACGCCCACGCACCTGTCGCTCATCCGCCAACTCTCGTTCTGCGCCGGGCATCGGCTCTACGGCCACGAGGGCCGCTGTGCCTTCCTCCACGGCCACAACTACCGCGTCGACATCGAGGTGGAGGCGGAAGGGGGCGGCACGGCGGTGGACGACGTCGGCCGGGTCGTCGACTTCTCGCTCATCAAGAAGCGGATGCTCGGCTGGCTCGACGAGCACTGGGACCACGCGTTCATCCTCTTCGAGAAGGACGAGACGACGCTCGCGGCCGTCCGCGTGGCGGAGCCCACCAAGTATTTCGTGCTCCCCTGGAATCCCACGGCCGAGAACATGGCCCGCTACCTGCTCGAAGTGGTGGCGCCCCATGTGCTCGAGGGATTGGGAGTGATCGCCCGCCGCGTGAGCGTCTGGGAAACCGACGAGGCCTGCGCCACCGCTACGCTCGTCGGGAAGCCGGCCGTGTCGCCAGTGCCGATCGGCTCGGTCGTGATCGTCGACAGGAGATCGTGATGACGCTGCAGCCCTTTCCCGGCCGCTTTCCCGACACCCGCCTCCGCCGCCTGCGGCGACACGACTGGCTGCGCCGGAGCGTCGCCGAGACGACGCTCTCCGCCGCCGACCTTGTCTGGCCGCTCTTCGTGCACGAGCACGAGATGGCCGTGCCGGTGGCGAGCATGCCGGGCGTGGAGCGGCTGCCGATCGAGGGGATCGTCCGCGCTGCCGGCGAAGCGCTGCGGCTCGGCATTCCGGCGATCGCGCTGTTTCCCGTGGTGGGTCCGTCACGGAAGACCGACGATGCGGCCCACGCCTACGATCCCGAGAACCTCACCTGCCGCACGGTCCGCGCGGTCCGCAAGGAGTGCGGCGACGCCCTGGGGATCGTCTGCGACGTGGCCCTCGATCCCTACACGAGCCATGGCCATGACGGGCTCTTGAAGGACGGCCAGATCGTCAACGACGAAACGGTCGAGGTGCTCTGCCGGCAGGCGGTGGTGCTGGCCGACGCCGGCTGCCACGTGGTGGCGCCCTCCGACATGATGGATGGCCGCGTGGGATCATTGCGGCTCGCGCTCGACGAGCACGACCACGACGACGTGGCGATCCTGTCGTATGCCGCGAAGTATGCCTCCGCCTTCTACGGGCCCTTCCGCGACGCGGTGGGCAGCGCCGCGGCCCTGGGCACGGCGGTCGGCCTGGGCGTGGCCGACAAGAAGACCTACCAGATGGACGTCGCCAACACCGACGAGGCCCTCCGCGAGGTGGCCCTCGACATCGCCGAGGGGGCCGACATGGTGATGGTGAAGCCGGCGGGCACGTCGCTCGACGTGATCCACCGCGTGAAGACGACCTTCGGCGCGCCCACCTTCGCCTACCAGGTGAGCGGTGAATACGCGATGATCAAGGCGGCAGCCGAGAACGGCTGGCTCGACGGGCCGAAGGCGGCGCTGGAGAGCGTGCTGGTGATCAAGCGGGCGGGTGCCGACGGCATCCTCACCTACTTCGCCCCGGAGATCGCCCGGGCCCTCGCGGTGAAATCAGGAAGCCCAATCGCGTAAGCGATGGGGATCGTGCGTGGTGCGCCGCGAGGGGCTGCCCGTGCCCCTT
>Ga0315901_10007269_pt1 | contig 13107 bp, 8 predicted proteins | sample LakEriMetagenome_10_FD_203761 | JGI IMG/M metagenome (GOLD analysis project Ga0315901, IMG submission 203761) | Freshwater fungal communities from buoy surface, Lake Erie, Ohio, United States - Buoy 2 MA116 | ecosystem: Environmental > Aquatic > Freshwater > Lake | place: USA: Lake Erie, Ohio... | reverse complement strand
CGTCCTAGAGGTCACTCCTAATGGCTCTCTCGATGCTGCCGTTTTGGCGACCTCAGAGGGTATTGATGGTCTGTTAATCAGTACCTATTCAATGCTCGATGGCGTTGCTTCAAACGGTTTCGGCTGGGAAGCAGCTTCTTCTAACTGGGTATATGGAAGTATTCGTGGCCTTGAGGCCAATAAGGGAACTGATGCTGGTGACCAACCAGATATCAACCCTATTCAGACTTATTCTGAGACTTCTACCAACCCATACCTGAACATCAAGTGGCGTTCTGTTTATGACGGTGTTGCGCGTGCTAATGCTGCCATGGCCGTTATTGCAACTGCAGAAGAAAAGGGCACCATTACTGCCGACCAGGCAAAGTCCTTCCGTGCACAGGCTCGTGCCCTTCGCGGTTACTTCCACTTGGAAGCATTCCGCCTCTGGGGTAAGGCTGATGGAACCGGAGTGCCTTATGTAACTGAGGCAACTGATCAGGCTACATTGACCAACGATGTTGACATTCGTGATAATGTACTTGGTGACCTTCAGGCTGGTGCTACTGATCTTAGCGAAAACATGGGTCAGATCGGTCGTTTCAATAAGACTACCGCTTCTATCCTTTATGCAAAGGCTTTGATGCAGATGAAGAAGGATTATGCTAACGCCAAGACTGTCCTTCAGGCAGTTGTAGGTGCTAACGGTCCTGCTGCAGGTGCTGCTTGGGCTGGTAAGAAGCCTAACGGTTCTTCTATCGGCTTGGATGCTGAGTATGGCAACATTTTCGATGCTGCTAGCCGTAACACAAGCTTAGAGAGCATCTACACTGTTCAGTATTCCGTGAACGATGGTTCCGGTGGCTGGAATGGTGGATGGGGTGAAGTTTTGAACTTCCCTTATAAGCCTGGTAATGCTTCACCTGGTGGTTGCTGCGGATTCTTCCAGCCTTCACACGACTTCGTAAACTCATTCCGTGTAACAGCTGGTGGTTTACCACTTCTTGACAATACCTATAACGATGCAGCCAATGCAGTGAAGGATGACCAGGGCTTAGCTCCTGCTGATGCCTTCACTGAAGACGCTGGTTTGCTTGATCCACGCCTCGACTGGTCTGTAGGCCGTCGTGGTATTCCTTACCTGGATTTCGGTGACCACACTGGTTCAGACTGGATTCGTGATCAGGGTTATGCTGGTCCTTACTCTCCTAAGAAGCAAGTGTATCGTAAGTCTCAGACTGGTCAGCTCACTGAGGTGGGTAACTGGACCAGCGGTTGGACTGCAAACGGCTATCGTTTGATCCGTGCAGCTGACGTACTGTTGCTCCTTGCTGAGTGTCAGATCGAGACTGGTGATCTTGCCAATGCTCTTTTGAACATCAATGCTATTCGTAACCGTGCTAAGAGCAGCACGCCTGTTAAGAATACAGATGGAACAAATGCAGCTAACTACTTGATCAACCCTTACGGTGCATTTGCTAATGCCGATGCAGCTAAGACTGCTCTTCGTTTCGAGCGTAAGCTTGAGCTGGGCATGGAAGGTCATCGTTACTTCGACCTTCAGCGTTGGGGTGTTGCACAGACTGAATTGTCTCGTATCCTTGCTTATGAAAAGACTCGTCGCGCTTCCCTCTATGGAAACGCTGCAGTTGGAGCTGAGGATGTTAACTATCCAATTCCTCAACAACAGCTTGATATTACCAACGGTAATTTGAAGCAGAATCGCTAAAAAATAATTGACCCAATCAATTATTAAAAGGGCCGCACTAGTGCGGCCCTTTTTTTTGTTTCATCCCATGGTTAACATTGTATTCTCTAATTGCACCTAAAAAACATGAGAAATCTGTGGCTCTTCGGTTTGTGTCTGGTCATCTGGTCTTGTGCTCAACAAGATCCTGCGAGATTTGAGCGCCTGGACCCTAAGGAAACAGGGATCTCATTTGTCAATGAAATTATTGAAAAGGATTCCTTCAATATTTTGCACAATGAATACATGTATAATGGTGGTGGGGTAGGTGTAGGCGATTTGAATAATGATGGTCTGCAGGATTTGGTTTTTACAGGAAATAAAATTTCATCCAGGATTTATTTGAATAAAGGAGATTTTAGATTTCAGGAAATCACCGATCGGTTTAAAGGGATTAACGGCAAGCAGTGGATAAGTGGGGTAGTAGTTGTTGATATTAATGCGGATGGATGGAAGGATGTTTACCTGACTTCCACGATGAGCGATGATCCGGAGTTAAGGAGAAATCAGCTCTGGCTAAATGAGGGACTTGCTGGTGATGGATTACCTACTTTCCGGGAAGCGGCGGCTGAATTTGGTATTGATGACCGCGGTCATTCCATGCATGCTGCATTCTTTGATTTTGATTTAGATGGGGATTTGGATCTCTACATTTTAAATAATGTTATCTCTAAGGAAGTGCCTACCAATTACCGACCAAAGTTGGTGGATGGCTCCTCACCGAATAATGATCATTTTTATGAAAATATGGGTGATGGAACGTTTCGAGACATCACCTTGAAGGCGGGTATAACCATCGAAGGATATGGTCTGGGAATTGCCGTTGCCGATTTTAACAAAGACCTATACCCTGATCTTTATATTTCTAACGATTATATCTCAAACGATATTCTATACCTCAATCAACGGAACGGAACATTTAAAAATGTTTCGGAGACCTATCTCTCCCATCAATCTCGCTTTTCAATGGGAAATGATGCGGCTGATGTTAATAACGACGGCAACCCTGAGATTATCACGATGGATATGATGCCGGAAGATTACTTCCGTAAGAAGCAGACCATTAATGGTAACAGCTATTATGTTTATTTTAATAACCTTAAGTATGGATATCAAAACCAATATATCCGGAACATGTTTCATGTGCATAATGGTTTTGTAGATACGGTAATGTTGCCTTTCAGTGAACAAGCACAAATGTCGGGTGTTTATCAGACCGAATGGAGCTGGTCTCCATTATTTGCTGATTACGATAATGATGGGGATAAAGATCTATTGGTAACCAATGGATTTCCCATGGATCTGACGGACAAGGATTTTACCAATTATAAGGCTGAGTATTTTGGATCGCTCATTACGGAAGAACAGTTGCTTGCTCGTATTCCTATTGTTAAGGTTTCAAATTATGCTTTTGAGAATAAGGGTTCGCTAAAATTTGAAAATGTTACCGAATCGTGGGGAATGAAAATCCCTTCTTTCTCCAATGGCGCATCTTTTACCGATTTGGATAATGATGGGGATCTAGATTATGTTGTGAATAATATTAACGATCCGGCCTTTATTTATAAAAATCATACTCTTGATGGCGAATCAAAGAATTCGAATTGGATTCGCCTGGATATTAAAGGAGAAGGATCGAACCCTGAGGCCATTGGTGCTTTTGCGGAAGTGTGGTCCGGAGGTTCCTACCAGTTTCTGGAAAAGCATCTTTCACGCGGTTACATTTCTTCAGTGGAGCCGATACTTCACTTTGGGTTGGGTTCAGTTACTTCAGTTGATTCTATTCGGATTACATGGCCTCATCCCGGAAAGACACTAGTTCTTCGTAATCCAAAAGTGAATGGTGTGGTGACTGCTAACCTTGACCAGGCACAAGAAAAGAAGTTGGCTCGTTTTAAGAATACGATTGCACCAATCTTTTCAAAGACAGATGACGTGATCAATTATCACCATAATGAAACGGATTACGTGGATTTTTTTCAAGGTCAGGCTGTTATTCAGCACAAATTTTCCATGGTTGGCCCTGTAATGAGATCTGGCGATCTTGATGGTGATGGAAAAGAAGAGATTTTGGTTGCTGCAGGATTCGGCTATCCTTCAGAAGGTTTTGCGCTTAAGAATGGTGGTTTTGTAAACACCAACATTTCGGGCTGGTCGGGCGAGCGCATCACTCAGGTTGCCGATTTGCTCATAGCTGATTTGGACAAGGATGGTGATAACGATATTGTTGAAATTTCCGGAGGTTACAGTCAGGAGGATGCGTCAAAGTACATCCATTCGTTTTACCGAAATACTAATGGTCGGTTTACGCGCGAAGACTTACCGCTTCCTTCTTTTGTTGGGTCCGTAGTGCGCAGTGATGATTTCGATAAAGATGGAGACCTTGACCTCTTTATTGGTCAACGTGTCGAGCGCCGAAATTTCCCGTTTGCTGGCTCCTCCTGGTTGTTGATTAATGAAGGTGTTACATTTAAGCCAGTAAGTTTCCCTTTGGATATGGTTACAGACGCTGCCTTTACAGATGTGGATGCAGATGGCTGGAAAGATGTGATCGTGGCAAGGGAATTGAATACACCAGCTTGGCTTAGAAATCAGGAAGGAAGAGGTTTTGCCCTTGCCGAGCGTCCTGAGTGGTCCAAGGCTCATGGTTTTTGGGAGTCTGTTACCATTGCCGACTTGGATCAAGATGGTTCGGAGGATATTATTTTAGGCAACTTGGGTGACAATCATCGATTTACAATTTCGGAGCAGTTTCCATTCTCTGTTTATGGTGTGGATCTGGATAAAAATGGAGTTGTAGATCCGGTGTGTACCTCTTTTTGGAAGGATAAAGAGGGAGTAATGCAGGAATACCCGATCAACTATATGGATGAATTATTTGCTCAGTCTCCTTTCTTCCGAAAATTATTTACCAGCTACACAACCTTCAGCTACACCCCAATGTCAGGCATTTATCAAACCGATACCATTAATAGAAATAAGGTTCGATACGCCAACTTTACAAAAAGTGTTATCCTTTGGAATCAAAAGGGTAAGTTGATTATGCAGGAGTTGCCCACAGTGCTTCAGAATACCCCACTTACCAGAACTTTATTCTTCGACTTCGACCGGGATGGTGTTAAGGAGTTGCTGGTTACTGGAAACGATCACAGCTTTGATGTATCAACAGGAAATTATGATGCCGGCAGAGGGATGATTCTATCGTCTTCAAAGGATAGAAAGCTTGATGTTCTGCCTCCTTCCGTGACGGGTCTTTCCATTATGGGTCAAGTACGTTCATTGTCCATGGTTCATATTCCTGAACCAGTTTTACTTGTAGGAGTGAACCGCAAGCCAACTGTAGCTTACCGGCTGAAAAGCTCTAATTAATGTACTTAGAGGGTATTTGGGTCTATTTTATTGATTGAATTAGCGGTTGAAAAGTAACTGCTAAAAGGCTAACTTGATTTCTTTTCGAACGCTACCCTAACCTAAACCATATGAAAAACCTTGCCATTGTTGCGTTTTTAATTTGTTCGCTGGGTACTCTACAGGCTCAGAAGAATGATCTTACTCCACTTTTTAGTGAGGAAAAGCCCCTGGATATCAAACTTCGTTTTTCGGTTAAAGATGTGAAGGCCATCAAGGTGGATACGGTTTACACCGCCTCTGTACTGCACTTTAAAAATGGCGACACCTGGGATTCCATTAAAGTCGATATCCGTGCCCGTGGCAATTTCCGCAGGGCCAATTGTTATTTTCCTCCGCTGCGGGTGAAAATTAAAAAAGATGACGCTAAGGGCACTGTATTTGAAGGTAATAAGAGTTTAAAGCTTGTATTGCCATGTAAGTCAGCTAAGGAGGGCAATCTTATTTACAGAGAGTACGTGTGTTATCAGATGTATGAGCCGATCACGAAGTATACGTTTAATACCCGTCTGGTCAACATTAGTTTTACAGACCTTAGCAACAAGAAGATGGCTAATATAGCCGTCCCTGGATTTTTTATTGAAGATGATGATGTTGTGGCAAAGCGTCATAACGGAGAGGTTGTGGAGAGAAAAATTAATCCTTTGATGTTGGCTGATAGTATGTCGGTTCGTCATGATATTTTCCAATATATGATTGGGAATACCGATTGGTCGACGGCTTTTGGTCATAATGCCAAATTGATTCAACTTAATTCAACTAAGAAGTTGATTCCCCTTACTTATGATTTTGATATGGCTGGTTTTGTGGATGCGCCTTATGCAGAGGTGAATGAGACCTTAGGCATTGCGAGTGTTAAAGAGCGGTTGTTCAGGGGTTTTTGTCGTCCTGATCCATTGATGCAAGCCATCCGCCAGGAATACATTGCTAATGAAAAGGCTATTATGGGAGCCATTGAAGCCAACCAATCCTTATTCGATCCGAAGGAGTATGCTGGCATGACTAAATTTATGACCGATTTTTTCACCACTATGAGAGATAATACCAAGTTCAAGACTAGCATTACAGATGCTTGTCGTACCAAATAATTGAAAGTATTATTCTGACTGCTTTTCTGTGAAAACTGGAAGATTTTCGGTTCTAAATTTCCTAGGTGTTGCTCTTATTGTAATTCTTCTGGGCTGCGGAAGTGAAGCCGATAAGGAGCCTATATCAATTCCTTATGATTTATCTGCACCTCAGACGTATGAGCTGGCGGAGGAATTGCATGAGGTTTCCGGAATCTCTGCCACAGCAGATGGCCGACACTTACTTGCGGTCCATGATGAACATGGTGAATTGTACTTTATTGATCAGGAAGGTCAGATCGTTGCTAGGAAACCTTTTCACAAAGGAGGTGACTATGAAGATTTAGCCGTTGTTGGCCGTGGCGTTTTTATACTGAAGAGTAATGGCAATCTGTACCACATACCGGACTATGCAGCCGATTCTCTAACCTATCAAACCTATAAACCCAAAAAAAAATTCAAGGACGGTCTTGAATTCGAATCATTGGCTGCGGATACATTAAATCATCGTTTGTTATTATTGGTTAAGGACGGTGAAGGGCGAAAAGGTAAGGCTCCGGTTTACGGCTTTGACCTTAAAAAAATGGATTTTTTCAACGATGCAGTTGCCTTGGTTGATCCTAAAGCTGCTCCGAAAGTTGTGGTGAAAGGAAAAAATTTACGTGCTAGTGGAATGGCCGTTCATCCGATTACCGGCGAGTGGTTTGTGATATCCTCCATCAGCCGGATTTTATTGGTGACCGATCCGAGTGGCGACGGCAGAACTTCAAAAAAATTAACGAAAAAGCTATATCCTCAGCCAGAAGGAATTTGTTTCCTTTCGGATGGTACACTTTTTTTAACCACCGAAGGTTTGAGCAAACCGGCAAAACTTTTCCGGTTTTCCTATCAGCCCAATAAAATTGTAAACTAGGATTCATGAAATTGCCTGTTATCGATCTTTCCGGAACAAGGGAGGAGATCTTTTCAAAAATTGAGGATCATTTAACTGTTAATGGTTTTCGCATTGTCGATCGGGCTTTGGAAAAACCTTGGGGTGGTTTTTATGTGATCGATGAGGCCCAAGCCAGGGATTTCGCATCCTTGTATTTTTCAGAAGTCGATTTTAGCACCATCAGTATTACCGGAAGATTAAGCCCAAAGATTTTGGCAGTTGCCCCGAATAAGAGACTTTCCTGGCAGTATCATTTTCGTCGGGCTGAGATCTGGAAACTTGTTGCAGGAGAAGCGGCGATAACCACTAGCGATGATGACATTGAACGTTTTAATCGCGCTATGGTTCTGGGCGATTTTATTCGTCTTCGGCAAGGTGAGCGTCATCGACTGATCGGATTAAATCAATGGGGTATGGTTGCTGAAATTTGGCAACATACCAATGCTGACCATCTATCAGATGAATCGGATATTGTTCGGGTTCAGGATGACTTTATTCGCTAGGTTATGGAACAAGCTTACACGACGTTGAATACAGGTGCTCGGATGCCGCTTCTGGGGCTTGGGGTCTATGATATGTACAATCAGGAAGCCGAGGCTGCTGTTTCGGTCGCTTTAGAAACCGGGTACAGACTTATTGATACAGCGGCTATGTATGAGAATGAGGTGCAAATTGGTAATGCTATTCGTGCTTCCGCGGTGCCGCGCAATGAAATTTTTCTCACTACGAAAGTCGCCAATCCCGACCAGGGGTATGATCAGACGCTAAAGGCTTTTGACGTAAGCTTGAAGAAGCTCAATTGTGACTACGTCGATTTGTATCTGGTCCATTGGCCCATTAAGGGCAAGCGAAAAGATACCTGGTTGGCCCTTGAAAGGTTATATACCGAGAAACGCGTACGGGCCATCGGAGTTGCAAATTATCTGGTTCCATTCCTTCAGGAATTAGAGGGCTATGCCTCCGTTGTTCCGGCGTTGGACCAGGTCGAGTTTAGTCCTTTTTTAAATCTGACGGATCTGGTGAGCTTGTGTCAAGCCAAGGGGATTGTTTTACAAGCGTATACGCCATTGGTCAGGGGAAAGCGGTTCTCGCATCCTGGCTTGGTTCGCATGGCAAATGCTTACGCTAAAACGCCAGCACAGATTCTTCTTCGCTGGGCGATTCAGCTTGGTGTCTCAACCATTCCGAAATCGGCAAACCCTGACCGTATAAGAGAGAATTTTCAAATTTTTGATTTTACCATCAGTTCGCAGGATATGGCGGAGATCAATACTTGGAATGAGGATTTCCGAGTTGTCGAGAATCCGATGGACATGTGGTAAGATTACCAGCGACTTTTTCGCCCTCTCAAGTCAATATGAACAGACATGGTATAGATACCAACACCTCCTCTGTTTCCAATGACTTTCTCTAAAATTGGGATCAGAATTTTTTTATCTTTTCGGTCTATACTCCCATCGTTATTGATATCGCCTACCTTCAGATCGATGGCATCTCCATTTAAATGTCGACTTTCTCTTTTGCCTCCGACAAGTGAATTGTGCTGAGGTGTTCGGTGACCGGATATGATGGAGATTCCATCTCGGTTCAACCCTTTTTCTTCCAGTATGTTTTGAATTTCCAGCAGACGGTAGAGTATGCGAATATCCAGATCCAGATAAAATTCCTTTTCTGAAAATAGACTTTCTTGTCGAAATCCGTTATCTCCAGAAACAAGACTCATCAGGCGATTGTTGCCTGCCACCTTTTTATAGAGATCACCTTTTTTAAGTACATAGTAGGTGTGACCCCGCATCGCTTTTTTGTAATCCTTACGGTTCATTCCTGAGGGCACCCTGAAACCTCGTGGAATGTCTTCCAGTTTAATCTTTTTGAATTCGGAGAAGATATCCAGTATTTGTTTCCGGTTATCGATATAAGGATTGCTGTGGGTAAGGTCGTACCAATACATCTCCAGTTGACGTGCCCCGATGCCATTTGTTTTCAAAAGAAGATAGATCAGGCCGGAAAAAATCAGCAGAACAAGGGCATAGCCAGCAGGTTTCAGTCGAGGCATGAGGGGTCAGAAAAACCTCCTAAAGTTACTCAATGTCCGACTTGTTTCTTAGGAAACCATCACCTTGACCTTAAGTTCGTGCATGATGGAATACAGCCCGAAATAGGTTCTGTTGATATAGAGGGCGTCTTTCACCCCTCTGGCTTTTTTGGAATCGCGAAGCTCCTTCATGCTAGTCAGTCGTTCTCCGTAGTCATAGAGCGTTTTAAAGTACCGCTCATCTGAAAAGTCAAACGTCTTTTCTGCAAATGGACGGCTGAGTAATTCAACCAACTCTGTAAACAGACTGGTAAAAAACTTTTTCTCTGCTGCAGTGTCGTCCGGATAAATGAATCGCAGGTCTTCAAATACCTGTTGAAGTTTTTTGGGATGGCTTAAAATGGAGCGGTTCAGTAGTTCAAAATAGCTGTCGTAAAATGAATTGGGGATTACCTTTACGCATCCAAAATCAATCACGCCCAGTTGACCATCAGAGGTGACCAGGAAATTTCCGGGATGGGGATCGGCGTGTACCTGTCGAAGTTGGTGAATCTGAAAATGGTAGAAGTCCCACATGGCTTGACCAATTTCCTGTGACTTTTCAGCTGATAATTTTCCGCCAAAATATTCACCGAGTGGTTTTCCCTCAATCCAGTCCATTGTTAGAATTTTCTTTCCTGAAAATTCGGGATAATAAGATGGAAAGCGCAAGCCAGGAATATCTTTGCAGGCTTTGGTTAGTTCCATAGAACGTGCCAGCTCTAGCTCATAATCCGTCTCTTCCAATAACCGTTGCTCTACCTCTTGTATAAACTCTGCGTAGTCAACCGGATTGATGCTAAACATACTTAACGCAATCGGCTTGACCATTGCCAGGTCCGATTGCACGGTTTCACTAATACCGGGGTACTGGACCTTAACAGCAAATTTTTTTCCATTACGTTCCGCCTGATGCACTTGCCCAATGGACGCTGCATTCATAGCCTTGGTTGTGAATGTTTCAAATAATTGGTCTGGTCTCTTTTTAAATTGTTGCTGAAAAATTTTGGAGACCAAAGGGTAGGAGAGTGGTGGTGCACTATATTGTGCCATTGCAAATTTTTGCTGGTAGGCCTTTGGCAATATGCTTCGGTCCATGCTCAGCATTTGGGCAACCTTTAGTGCGCTGCCTTTTAACTCACTGAGTGAAGAGTATATATCTGATGCATTATCCTGGTGTAATTCCTCCTTGGTTAAATTCGGATCCAGAATTTTTTTACCGTAGTGTTTAAGGTAATTCCGGCCAATCTTGGCGCCGGTTTTAATGAACTTGGTTGCCCGTTGAACTTTGGTAACGGGAATCCGGTCAAATTCTTTCATTGACCTGATTCTTATTTAAACTTACTCTGAAAAAGAAACTTGGCAAAGTCAATGGCATTATCCAATGTTCCTTTTCCAATAAGATCAAAAGCAAGATTCACAGACTTTTCTACAAAGGCATCTGTTTGTTCAAAATCGCTGCTCGAGTCATCTTTCCAGAATCCAAGTAAAACGATCATGTGGAGCCAAAAAAGTTGCGGGTAGCGCTGATCGAGGTAGGGACGTTCAGCCACCTCCCCATTCGATTTTCCTTCACCCATTACTTTGGCTACAAACTCTTCAAAGGTTTTCCGGAAATCTTTCAAACACATTGGAACCATTTCCTGACGCAACCGGATACCGGAGGTCAACATGGCAAAGCTTCTGTTTTGTTTCAGAATTTCAAGTAATACAAAATATAAGGAGAGCATTTTCTCCCTGGCTGAAAAGCCTTCAAATTGTTTGTCTGCTTGTGTTGAAGCGACGGCACGCTCCATAAAACCTGACCATATTTTCGTCTCGAGGGCTTCGAAAGAGTTGCTGATTTTATAAAACTCGCTTTCAGGCAGGCCTAGATCTTTGCAAAATTTATAAACGGTAGAGGGTTTTTTACCATTGATCAGCAGGTAATCCATGTAGGCGCTGGTGATCATCTCCTCTGTTCCCTGCTTTGACTTCTTGCCGGATTTGGTTGCTGTGGCCATGTTGACTTTAAATTTTATGGCCCAAAAATATACCTGTCCACCCGAGTCAAATAGCCCGAGAGGGAAAAAATTCCTGAACAGGAGAATAGGGCGGATGAAGTGCCTATTTTATTGAAAATCCTGATTTTTAACCTTTCGGAAAGGTTTCCCAGGGTTCGGTAATTACATATTTCTTCTGTATTGGCCCCCGACGCCAAACAGCTCCCCAGCAATTTGACCCAAAGAGCAGGATTTTGAGGCCTTCATGATGGCTTCAAAAATATTGCTTCCCTGAAGGGCTCTTTCGCGGATTTCATGTAAAGACTGCTTGGCTTGGTCTTTATTCATGAGGTGTAGGTTTTTCAAGGTTGTTATTTGAGCTTCCTTTTCCTCAAGGGTTGCCCGGATTACTTCCCTTGGCAATATGGTTGGAGATCCTTTTGAGTTCAGGAAGGTATTTACTCCGATGATGGGGAGTTCGCCGGTATGCTTCAAGGTTTCATAGTAAAGGCTTTCCTCCTGAATCCGTCCACGCTGATACATAGTTTCCATGGCTCCAAGTACACCGCCACGTTCTGTTATTCGGTCGAATTCCATCAAAACAGCTTCCTCTACTAGATCAGTCAGTTCTTCGATGATGAATGATCCCTGCAATGGATTTTCATTTTTAGTAAGTCCAAGCTCTCGGTTAATAATCAGCTGAATGGCGATAGCCCTTCGCACACTTTCTTCGGTTGGCGTGGTTATGGCTTCGTCATAGGCATTGGTATGCAACGAATTGCAGTTATCGTAAATGGCATACAGAGCTTGTAGTGTAGTCCGGATATCGTTGAAATCAATTTCCTGAGCATGTAGCGAGCGGCCGGAAGTCTGGATGTGGTATTTGAGCATTTGACTTCGTGCCGATGCTTTGTATTTATACTTCATGGCTCTGGCCCATATTCTTCTAGCAACCCTTCCAATGACGGCATATTCCGGATCAATTCCATTACTGAAGAAGAAGGAAAGATTTGGAGCGAAAGAATCAATAGCCATTCCTCTGCTCAGATAATACTCTACATACGTAAAGCCATTGGCTAAAGTAAAGGCCAACTGTGTAATCGGGTTGGCACCGGCTTCCGCCATGTGATAACCGGAAATGGAAACGGAATAAAAATTTCTTACCTGGTGATCAATAAAATATTGCTGGACATCACCCATCAACCGCAGGGCAAACTCTGTTGAGAAGATGCACGTATTTTGCGCCTGATCTTCTTTCAGAATATCTGCTTGAACGGTGCCCCTGACTCTGTTGAGGGTTTTCTCAGCAATTTCCTTGTAGACTTCTTCCGGAAGAATTTGATCACCGGTTACGCCAAGCAGCCGAAGGCCTAAGCCATTATTTCCATCCGGCAACGCGCCATTGTAACGAGGGCGCAGATGCTCTTTGCCTTCATAAATTTCACTAATTTTCTTTTCCGCTTCTTCCGTTAACCCTTTTTCTGAAAGGTATTTTTCACATTGTTGGTCGATGGCTGCATTTAGAAAAAATCCAAGAATTACCGGTGCTGGTCCATTGATGGTCATGGAGACAGATGTCGATGGATCGGCTAGATCAAATCCACTGTATAGTTTTTTAGCGTCATCCAGACAACAAATGCTAACTCCTGCATTTCCAATTTTACCATAGATATCAGGGCGGTAATCGGGATCGCTTCCGTACAGTGTTGGTGAGTCAAAAGCTGTTGACAGACGTCGGGCAGGCATGTTGAAGCTCACATAATGAAAGCGCTTATTGGTCCGCTCCGGACCACCTTCGCCGGCGAACATTCTGGTAGGATCTTCGCCTTCCCGCTTAAAGGGGTAGATACCGGCTGTAAAGGGGAAGTGCCCAGGAAAATTTTCGCGCATCAGCCACTTGAGCCTGTCTGACCAGC
>Ga0315901_10007267_pt1 | contig 13110 bp, 12 predicted proteins | sample LakEriMetagenome_10_FD_203761 | JGI IMG/M metagenome (GOLD analysis project Ga0315901, IMG submission 203761) | Freshwater fungal communities from buoy surface, Lake Erie, Ohio, United States - Buoy 2 MA116 | ecosystem: Environmental > Aquatic > Freshwater > Lake | place: USA: Lake Erie, Ohio... | reverse complement strand
TATGAATAGTATAATTACCAAAACTTATAGATCACCAGCAAATGATATGGTAGATTGACGCTGGTACCATTTTTTTGAAGTGCCAAATTCACACTCAAACACATGCTCATCATACATTTCTTTAGTTTTCTTTACTATAATATAACCGGCGGTTATAATCCAGATGCTTGTTACTGAACCTATAACATATTCTATAATCATTTGATATAGCAAAATTGATTTATTAAAAAATATTGATGTTTTATACAGATGACGGAAAAAACTTGGACCCTCGTGACTAGAAAGCATCCAAAAGGACACGAACGAAAAATGGATCCCAGTTGGTTTCGGGAACCCGGGACTAACTGGGAGCACTGGTACCCCGGTATTAATTAAAAGAATAGTAATTAAAATTTTATTGAAATTTTAATAAAATGTCAATAGGTTTAGTGTTTTTAATAGCGTTGATTGTAGCACCTGTAACTACAGCAAGTATTATTTTTAATGGTGTTTGCTATTCAGCAAAGGCAACATGGGCTGTTAAAAAAATGGTTTTATAATTTTACTTAAATAAATGGTTAAGGCACAACGAAATTTCGACACAAAAAGATATATGGGTAAATGGATCGAGGTTTCGAGTATTTTACAAGATTGGTCTTTACCCTGTTCAGGGGCCACAGCAACCTATAAGATGATCAATGAAAATAATATTGAAGTAACTAATCGGTGCCTTAATGAAAAGGGTGAAATTGTTGGAATGTTTACTGGTCACGCTAAAACTAAAAATCCGCATGAACGTTTAGGTCATTTTGTTGTTAATTTTGGTCGGTCCAGTGGCGACTATATTGTTTTAGACTCTGATTATGAGTCATATGCTCTTGTTGGCGGATCGACGCCTGATATGCTTTGGGTCTTGAAACGACCAAATTATCAGATGACCGAAATTCAATATAATAGTCTCGTTCGCAAGGCAAAACATAATGGTTATGATATAGACAAACTCAAGATGTCCGTTTACCAATAAAGATAATTTACTATAGAATATATTGTATACTAAAATGTCATCTCCATATGAGAGCTATTCCACATATATCATGGGGTATAGAACCAATAGTGCTGAGAAGATTTTAAATAATCGGTTTGCCAATGCCCTTAATGCTCTCCAGCGTAAAAGGCCTATTATTCTACGGCAACATGATTTTTCTAATGGAACCATTAGTCTTAATAGTGATAGTCATTATAGATTAGGTGAAGACATCGTCATTGATTTTACAAATACTGATTTTTTTCATTCTGATCCTGAATTTGTATTAGGTAATTATGCTGGTATTAGCATTCACGGCAAAAACATCTTATTGGATGGAGGGGGATTTACTATCAGCATGAAAAAAACGTTTTGGAGAAAACAACGTTTCTTTTCCCTGATACAACTAAACAAAGGACCATTTGCCAATTTTCAGGGTCCTGTCAATTTTGGTGACGGTAGACCCTTTTCCGACACGGTTATTATCCGTAACCTTAATATGGGTTTAACTTCACATCATGCTATCTTAGGTAATCAGGCAAAATATGTTCTATTTGAAAACCTTAATATTAGGGATTTTGAAGTTGCTGGCATTTCACTGAATGGATGCGACTACATCAAATATAACAATGTTGATATTCATGATAACATAAAAACGGTTCCGTTTAGTGCTAGATTATCTCAAGCTATTTGTTTACTTCAATTGTTTAGTAATCTCAAAAGCGTACCAGCTGATTTACAAGCAGAGTCCAGTGCTGTTCGTGATTTGGTTGACAAGCAACTAGAAATGGATATCAATCAGGTGCTCGAAAATTTTGAAAACCATAATGTTAATAAACGTCCGGACTGCGGTTCATTTTATGGCATCAACAGTCATGCTGTCGGTGTAGCTATTAACGGCTTTGATTCCTCCGCAAATAAGCAATTAAATTTTATCAGCTTTAATAACGTAAGTATTCATGATATTATAGCCGCGCCAGTTGAAGCACTTGGATTGCGTTATGTTGATGAAAATGGGGTTTTAGAGGATAAACCATTAACTGACATACAAGGATCTATTTATCCACCAAACATTGAAGATATATTATCCGATACGACTCATCCTGAACATTCTATTTGGAAATTTTCGGTTAGCCTAAGCAAATTGGGTACCCTAGGTCGTCCATATATCAAAAATAATACATGGAAGGAGGGCGAAGGTAACGGTACCTATCGAGTTCATAGACATGCCGACGCCATGAACCATCTTGTAAAGGGGGTTATCGGACTATCAGTTGGTTCGTTTAAATATGGAAATGTAAAAAATTTGGCAATATATAATATAACAAATGACGCCGATTGGATAGGTATTTCTAGCGGACATGTGATCCATCCGGCAGGTCCAGATCAAAGCTATATGGGCATGTGGGTCAATGGTGTTGTTTTGGCAAATACTAATTATGACATAACTCAGACCAATTCAATAAGCATATCATCATTAAAGAGTGAACTAGGGCCCGAATTTAAGTGTCGTAAGATTAATGATAATAATACTAGGTTTACGCTGTTCACTTAATATACATAATATATGTATATTAACCAAATGTTGATTCTTGTTCAATAAACATGTATAAATAACCGTCAATATGACGCCAATTAGTATAAACCATTTCAAGTGTATTACCGGTTTGAGGTAGATAAGTAGACATAGTTTTTTCATCTTTATCGATTTGTTCAACAAATAAATATAACCCTTTATTTGTGTTGACTGAAATCTTTTGACGTAGATAAAACAAAAATTGACCTATTGTTAAATTATTTGGCACAAGATACTTGCTCCGGTCGAGAAATATAGATTTAGATTGTAAGACGACCTGGATACTATTAGGATAAAACTTCTGCATACGATCATTATCTGAACGACGCTGTTCCATAGATCTTGTAATTCGAAAATCGCAAACTGAATTAGATTTTGTAAACATGTTTTAATGTACGAAAAATTATCTTACATACTTCAGTTGTGCTTCTTTTATTTTTATCCATTCTTTATCTCTTTCGCTTAATAAAGCGTTGTTTTCAATAAAATTTACTACCGAGGTTTTTGTTTTGTATGGTAGTGCCGACTCATCTTTTTTGGATAAATTAGTTTGATCTTTCTTTTTTAGTGTTTCTTTTGGAGGATCCTTTAAATCCTTTAGGTCCTTTGAACCGTGTGAGTCCTTTAAACCCTTGGATTCCTTTAAACCGTGTGAGTCCTTTGAACCCTTTATGTCCTTTAAACCATCTGATTCCTTTAAACCCTTTGTGTCCTTTAAACCCTTTGAGTCGTTTAACCCCTTTATGTCCTTTAAACCATCTGATTCCTTTAAACCCTTTGTGTCCTTTAAACCATCTGATTCCTTTAAACCCTTTGAGTCGTTTAACCCCTTTATGTCCTTTAAACCCTTTGTGTCCTTTAAACAATATGAGTTCTTTAAACCCTTTGAGTCGTTTAACCCCTTTGTGTCCTTTAAACCATCTGATTCCTTTACAACCTTTGTGTCCTTTAAACCCTTTGAGTCGTTTAACCCCTTTATGTCCTTTAAACCATCTGATTCCTTTAAACCCTTTGTGTCCTTTAAACCATATGAGTTCTTTAAACCCTTTGAGTCGTTTAACCCCTTTGTGTCCTTTAAACCATCTGATTCCTTTAAACCATGTGAGTTCTTTAAACCCTTTGAGTCATTTAACCCCTTTGTGTCCTCTAAACCATGTGAGTCCTCTAAACCATGTGAGTCCTTTAAACCATGTGAGTCCTTTAAACCATGTGAGTCCTTTAAACCCTGAAAATCCTTTAAACCCTTTAATTCCTTTACTTCTTGTAAATCTTTTGAATCAGATGATACCTTTAAATCCTGTGATACATCTGTATCCGATGATTCATCTGATATGTATGGCGAATCATAAGAATCATCAGTCGATATTTTTTTATCCCTTTCTTCGGCCTCTCTTAATCTTCTACGTCTGTAGGTCTTAAATGCTGTATGGTTAAAACCCAATCTTTGTGATATATCTTTTAATGGGACCCTTTTATATAATAATAAATTGATCTCGTCTAATCTTGGATCAAAAATAGGATCGGGTCTAGTACCTTCAACAATGTTAATAGTCAGTTTTTCGCGTGGTCGTATTTCATGTCGGTCAAGATAGTTAGGATTCTTATTAGTAAATCCTCTCGCCCTACAAAACTTATAAACGTGTTTATATGGAGCTTTTATTTCCCTAGCAACATCAGCAACTGATATGCCTTCTTCTATACGTTTGCGGATAAATTCTCTCTTCTTCTCTAAGGGTGAACGATATGGGGCACCAATCTTAATACCCTTTTGTCGCTTAGTTTCCAATGACGCCTTGACTCGGGCTTGGGTATACTGCTTTTCGGTCTGAGCAATAATAGCATAAACATGTATAAGAAGATTACTCGTCATATCATCTTTGGCTATTGTAAGGTTTTCCTTACACGAATGAAAAACAATTTCGTTCTTCTTGAGAACGTCGATAATCTGAAGCATTTCGGTTGAGTTACGAGATATGCGGGAAGTTTCGGAAACAACCAATATGTCACATGGTAAACACCTTTCGGTTATAAGATTGTACAACTTACGTTTCCGCCAGTCAATGGAGCCGGAAAGCTGTTCGCGAACGATATTTTTTTCGTCGTGTTTTAACCCTTTATAATCTAAATAACGCTTAATATCAGACCATTGACTTCCATGTTCAACATCCTGCATAGTTGTACTTGTTCGCATGTAAATATAAACCACCGGTTCACGCATTTTATTTCATAAAATGAATTTTATATATAAAGAAATGGGTTCTCAAATTATTGAACCGTTTGATGAAATCATAGAGCCTAACTATTCAGAAAATATACTTGATACTCCCAAAACACAGAAAAAGTTGATATTTTTTTCCATCAGTTTGGTTATTATATGTCTTATTATTGGTATTATAGTGGGTGGCAATAGTCTCAAGTTATACCAAGATGTTGATGGGTATTGTGTCGAAAGTTTAACTGGAGTTAGTAAGCAAGTATGTGAGGAAAAAACGAGTATTTATACTATGAACGAGACGGGGGTTTGTCATAAAAATAGTGATCATGGATCTCTAACAAAGACTGAATGCATGGACATATGTACCAAAACATGTCTTAACACAGGCGGTGTACCACCTGTGTGTTCATTACAGTGTGGTATGAAAAAGGTAAATATCTATCATATACAAACTAATTTATATTTGAATGTTGTCGATAATAAAGCTGTTTTAGGAAAATTAGATCCGGTTACATCAACTTTTTTCCTCGAACCAGGATTCGTATATAATGGTTCGGCAAATACATTAAATTATAGTATTATAAGGATTCGTAATGGTAATAGGTATATGTCGTCATTGCCCGGAGAAAACGATGAAGTGGTATTTGTTGATCAATTTGATAATACAAATATGGCTTTTCATTACAACACTCAAAGATTATTTGTTAATAATTTCAATATAGTCAGTAGTAGTCGTAATAATATTGTTTGTTATAACAAGGGTAAATTAACCATTAAAAGTGTTAAACTTCCCACAACAGTTGGTGCAACTTGGGGTCTTCAGATGATATAGTTTGGATAATTTTAACCGGTAAAAAGCTCTTTACTTTTCGAGCTGCATCTTTCGCCACATTCGTCCGCTAAGTTGAATAATCTTTTGTTTTAGACGTTCCAAGTACGCCTTATACTTAGGAAACTCGATTTCAAATGCAGGGAAGCGAGGCTCTTCTTGTGTTTCCGTATTCTTTGTAAATACTTGCTGGGAGCTTACAACTCCATAATTCATAATCAATTATCTTAAAGTAAATGGGATTATATTTACTCAAAGTAAATATAATCGTTTTAATAATGACACTGGCCGTCAGAGGTGAGTCCGAGAGGCGCCTTGCCAAACCGTTCCACGGCAGTACAGGCCGCGTCAAGAGCACACCTTCTTGTGGATTCCAGGCGTTCTTTACTTGATTTTTTTGGCATTCGTCTCGATAAATCGGCAAAAGACTTTCTGGAAATCGTCCAATATCCGGGTCTGTTTTGTTTTTAATTAATTTTCTTCCTAGATCACCTAAGTAACCAAACCTAACATTTTCTGGATCATACGCATACAGACGTATTTTTTCTCCAAAGAGTGAAAGGCTTGGGTTTGCGGTTTTATCAAAGCATGATGGAGAAAACACAACACCCTCCTCTTCGGCTAGATACCCAAGTATCACATCTATAATATGATTTAAAAAATCCCGTTTTTTGGGAAATAAAGTAACAACCTGACCACGGTTGTATTTAAACGTCAGGGTGGTTTCACCACCGTTTCTGATTCTTTTAACAGAATCAATATTCCAAGAAGTTAGGGTTTTCCCCTCTTTGGTATACAAATGAAGCTTCCATTTTTTATAGTCAAATCGAAGCGGTCCGTCAACCAAGAGGTAAGCTTCTTTATCTATCCCGAACAGGTAATATGTCCGGCGCACCGAGCTTTCGCTGATAGGAACCAGCTCAGTTCGTTTGCTAGCAATACTAGAAATAAGAGTATGTAATCTCGAGCTGTTGTTATCCAGCAATTCAAAACCAGACAACACAATAGACCCAAGAGATAAAGACGTATCATTGACCGAAAAACAATTACCATGGAGCTGGGTGAGCTTATGACCATCCCCGTGCCAGTACCCGTTGTGTTCATTAAACACATCATAGGAATTGCTGTGAAAATTGTTTAAATCCCAACAATAATAAAAAAAACGAATAATATAATAGCCAGTTGAGGGGCTGTAAAAACAAGTAATTTTTTCTGAGCCTGGTTTGAGCCTAACATTGAGGCTGAGCTCGAGGGAGGGCTCGAGAAACAGGTTAATAAAGGTTTTGTTTCCGATGTATCCCAGGTATTTACCTGAATACTCGGATTTGGTACTAAAATTGTACCAGAACTCCTCCATATACTCTTCGGTATAGGTTTTAAATACACCGAGCAGCTGATCAGTGCATTTATCATAAATCTTCATCTGGTTTTCGTCATGCTTCACATGAAGATGACGAGAACCAGAGTAACATCCTTCATCAGTAAAAAATAGCCGGAAGGAATCCCAAACTCACCCTTAACAGAAACGAAGATCTGCTTAATGTAATCGAGAGATTGATTACTTCCCTGTACAAAATAAGTATTCCATCCGGTATCTCCGTATGTCGTGATCAGAAACACGGAATTACCCGGCAGTCCAAAGGCTTTCACCTTAGTTTCAGGATGAAGAAGTTCTTTCCTACTGAATAGCATGTCCACATCCAAGCTATAAATACACAAAAAAACGAAAAAATCAATTATACAAGCCATTAGAGCCCAATTGGTAATATACTATTAAATAACATTAATGATAGAGAAAAAGCCTATCGATCGGAGATCGGTAAAAAATGGAACCATTAGCGACTAGAACCATAATTGTATAACTATCTTTACTATATTCTAAATCCTTCGCTTTTTCTTCCATACACGGGCTTAGTTGGGTTTGAACATAGTTTCTGAGGTTTAAATTCACAAGTTTTCATTTACATATATAACTTAAATGAGTTTATATTTACTTTGAGTAAATATAATCGTTTTAACAATGGAACTAGTCGTCATATGTGAGTCCGAGAGGTTGTCGGCCAAACCGTTTCACGGCCTTACGGGCAGCCTTCTCGCCGCATGTTTTCCAACTTGAAGACGTATCGTACGCTTCAATCTCTAGTTTAAAATCTTCTAAAAAGTCTGGGGACCTCGCTTCTTTGTTGTTTGTTTCCAGCATTTTTCTGATTCTATTCGGGAGACAAACCTTTGAATCGTTAAAATTAATTTTTTCAAGAATCTCGGAATGTTTTCCGGGCAGGGTTATAGTTGGCATAGCCCCTGGATTGAAGCATGTTGGGGAGAACAATATGCCCTCCATGTCCTTCTCTATATATCCAAGGATTTTTTCTATGATAATATCCGGAAGATGTGGTCGGAGGACGGTCACGATAATTTCCTGGTTTTTAATCGAATGAAAAAAACACATCCGAGTCGTTCCTCCATCACGTTCCCGTTCTGCCCTATGTATAGGATAAATGCTTTTTATGTTTCCAATCAAGTCAAAAAATAACAGTTTCCATCCCGCACAACCATTGCGCGACGTTTCAACCATAAAATACATATTTTCGGACTTGAAAACGTACTCCGTCCTCTTTCTTGGATCGAGCCTAAGATAATTAATCTTTGTTTTTTCATCAATGATCGACTGAATCAGGTCTCTGAATATTTTAGTATAACGGTGTTGCAACACAAAGTCAACCAAGACATGTGACCCAAGTGATAGAGTTCCATTCTCCTGTGAAATTCCACTATTTTCTATTTCCGCCAAGGCACCAATATCACCATAGAACCAATGACAATTGTTAAACTCGTCTTTCGCTTTCAAGCGAAAATTATCAGAAATTCCCCAGGGGTAGTAAGAAAAGTGTACAATATACCGATCAGTTATTTGGTTGTGAAAACATTTTAATCCATTGATGGGATCAATTGTCCTCATTTTTAGAGCCATTTCACGTGAAGGATCAAAAAATAAGTTAAGAAAGTTACGTGGTTGGTACCAGTTTAGATCTCGGCCGGATCTAAATATGGACCAGAAAAACTCAGTGTCCTCCGGTGAATATGCTGGAAACTCACCAAGTGGAACTTGTTTCGGATTACTTTCATCATAAATCAGCATCTTCATGCTCTCCTCCAATCGAACATACAGATAACGTTCTCCCGCGTAAATAACGTTTAATAAATAAAAATTTCCTGAAATAAGTTTAAAACCGTTTTTTGACAAATTAATGCATTGGAAGTTATTAATAGAGTTAATACTACCTTGAAAAAAATAAGCTCCAGAGTTTTGATCATCAACTTCTACTACACCATATGCTTCAGCTATCGTTCCATATAATCTCACGCGATCCCTAGACATTTTTTTTGGATCGAACATCCTTATCTCTATAAATAACAAAAAAAACAAAAAAAATCAATTATACGAGCCATTTTCAAATATTATATTATTTGTCATTTCGCTACGTAGATATTTTATCATGTTAAAATGGATTACCGTCGGCTTGTTCAATATGACAAGTCATTTCATGGTCAAAAATTACGATTACTTCTAGAGTGGCATGAAATAATCCATATTATTGGCAAGGATATAGACTGTCTTGTTAGATGGCTTGGACGTGCTTGGCTTATTCAAACATTCCCTGATTTTGCGTCGCAAGAGAAAGATTTATTTATTCGTCGTTTAACCGGATATCTTACTAAAAACACTATACAAGAGTGGAAAGATATTATTATAGAATATTGTATTATGGATTTTTTACTAAATGATGGTTTTGGCATCAGTGACGTGCGATCATTTGATCCTACTGAGATATTTACAGATTGTAAGAATAATACAAAGATTCTGATCGAACTAAAAAACAATATCAAATTTTCAACCGACGGTCATGCATATGCTCTGACAAAGTGTATCAAAGGTACACGAGATTATGAATTATCTCATACTATTATTCGATTATGGACCGAACAAAAAGTTGAAAAGATTGAAGCACATATTAACAGTCTACATTGTAATTGATAACATTTGTAAATTAATATTTACAAATGAACATTAGGATTCAGTCTATACCGACCATCGGTGGTTGGACAAAGAATTTTATAGCGATAATGGTTGGTAATTTCCCATCGGGTAAAGTCATTAATATAGTTGATCTTTGTATTCTCGTATATCTCCTTCGATGTAAAAAGACGGTTTGGATTCTTAGAACAGTAATTAATTAAGTCACGCAGATTTGTGCTCTTACTGCTGTTTCTTGCCAGTGACATCCTCAATTTTTCTAGTCCCAGTCTTTCTAGTTCATCATCGCTAATATTAGCATTCACGTTTGGTATAACTTTAAAGGTATGTTTTGTTTTACTTATTGGCCTTTTTGGCATCTCTTGCCGTAATACTTTGTGTTCAGCTAGTGCATCGTCTAGTACGTTATTTTTTTGAATTACCATACTAATTATGTTTTGACGAAGTGTAAGCGTTTTGTTAATATCTCGCCAGATGTCTTTGGTTGTCCAGAGAGTAAGGGGAATATTGTCTTTATAAATGCCACACAAACGAAGAGATTGCATCAAGTCTTCACTAAAGCTGGACTTAGGGCGAACCAGAAATTCGCCTGTCAGATGCCATTTAAAGTTTCTTGATGTATAATTAATACCCCTGGCCGCTAGAAATCCGGCCGCTATGATTATATGACTAAAGCGTTCCACACCACCATTGTCGTATAAATACTGAAGACCATCTTGAATGCCTACATTCTTGAAACAAAGTAAACCATTTTTATTTGATTTAGGCTTTGTATTGCATATCTTAATATTATTTTTCAGTGAGTGATGATAGATCATAATACCATGCCGATTGTAAACAATATATGTCCATTTAAGCCGAAGATTTTTAGATTTCATTATTAAATGAAACATACCCAGTTGATCCTTGTTTAGATTAGTTGTCTTGTTAAGTATAATCACCGGGTGATCTTCGATGCCATCTATGGCATTTTTAAAAACACATGTATCATTTGATTTCACAATCTTTAACATGTGCTCTGTAAAAACTTCTATTGTTTTGTTTTTCTCTTCTAATACGATTTCACTAAAATGAAGACTATTTATACCCTTGTAATTTGGTGGATGTGGCAACGATAAAATATTCGAAGTGCGTATTTGATATCCTTCTTTGAAAAAGAGACCAAGTGATGTGGCTGTTACGCATAGGACTCGTTTTGCCTGCTTGATTGTATGGTCAAGCTGAGTTCGTAAATTATGGTCACTTTCATCAGTCCGCACGCTATTAACAACCATATCGGCTTCGTCTATAAAAATACTAAAGTCTACAGGACGCTTCTTTAGTGCTTCATTAAACTTATATAACTGATGGCCATTTGCTAACAGTATCAATGTATCCAGATTACTTTGGGGATTTAGCCAGTAATTTAAACCATTTAAACCACAGGGTATTAATTGATATTTACCACTAAATCCGAGACATTGAATATCTTGATTAAAAATAGCCGTACCAACAACAAACTGCCTCACATCGTCTTTGATGTTACGAACAATTAACAGTGACTTTTTGCCAGTCATTTTGTTCTTAAGCATACAATGACGCATAGCTCGAGTCTTACCAGATTGAACATCGCCACTGACGGTTATAAACTTATCCATCAAGTCTACATCAACTCCAAAGTTGAGCTTTTGCGTTAAAGGAATTTCAGTATGAATCCACTCAAGTATATTACCCGTATAGTCAATCTGTAAATGCATAGACTGCTTAAAATAGTCTAGAAGGATACGTATTGTCATGTTTAGCGGAATCTTTCTTTGCCGGGGAATTGTTTCATCTACAATAGTAGCGATCTTATAACAAAACTCGATACGTTTAGTCTTGCTTGACAGAGCCTCCTTCAGCTGTAGTGCACGCCGTGTACGCTCCTCGCCTGTGTATCGTTTTTTTATAGTATTAATAGCACATCTAACTAATTCTCGTATTTGATTCTCCATGATTTTATGGTTATATTCTTTATTTATAAATCAATTATGCTGTATTCAATAACTGATCATTCAGTACAAAAGTAATATTTATTATCTGTTGGTATTATAATAAATAAAAACTATAATATTATAAAATGAACATCTCTTCTGGTCCAAACGGTATTAATATGCAATGGTTGCAAGACGGAACTCAGTGTGAAATGACTTCGGGCGAGGCGATTTTAGTAGACAATCTTGAATCAACCTATGTTATTGCCTGGAGCAAGGGCAGTATTGATATTCAAGGGCGAACAATTAATAAATCACTCAGGATAGTACTGATGATTTCAAAGTATGCTAGGCAAGGATATATTCAATGGGTAAAAACATTTGACGATGTAGAAAGTCCAAAACCGATTATTGCTTGCTTAGATAATGATGACCATATTTGTATAGCTTATGTTGATAATAATAACGTGCAAGTAACTAGGATAACTCCATACGGCCATAGACTATGGTCTAAAAAAATAGAGGGTCGGGATCTTGCCAGTCCAATGTATAATCTTTCAATGACGGCCGATACAAGTATTTATATTGCCGGTGCTATGAACGGATCGGTCTTTACAGACGAAGTAATCAAGGGTACTTCATTTTTAACCAAGATTACGGGTAGCGGTCAATGGGATTGGTCCAAGTCTTTGCCCGGCATCATCGGTCCGAGTTGTCTGGCAACATTTGATAAAATGCTGGTTATGTGTACAATTGATGATACCGAGACAAGCATTTGCACCGTAGACCAAGATAACTTTACCACCAACATATATGTTGTGACAAATTTAGAGTTTGACCAGCTTCATAATATTGTGATAGATAACTGTATGAACGTTATATTAATTGGTAGTCGATTGATAGGTGATGAAAGTGGTACGACTACTCGTTTTATAGAAGCTATTTCGGTCTCTCCGGGACCAGAGTGCCAGACAATTAATTGTGCCTGTGCGCTTGAGGTGCCAGAATTTTTATCCGCTCAGGGTATATTGGTGAACGGAGATTTTTTCTTCTTAGTACGCCTTAAAGATCGAAGCTTTCTGTATCAAAATCAGTTTTTGTGGCTATCATTTGAAGATCAACCAACGATCGGCTATCCAGCCATGACCAGAAATGGCTCTTCTTTATGTTTGGTTGGAACATATATGATGAATATGCAAATAAAGTCATATAATAACTTCTATACGATTTTAGATCTACAAGGGCATGAAAAACCTTCATTTTATGCTACCAAATTACGATTGACCCAAAATGGATATTGAGCTGATAATATCCAGTATAATATTTGATATTATTTAATATCAAATATGAATAGTGTAAAGCTTATAATAAATAATAATTTATCATAAAATGGATAAGCTCGAAGTATTCGCAACAACGCCTGTTACTGAACATACTATGATGGGTATGCCAATAGCTCTTAGTGGTCAAAATGATGATGTAGTTATTGATAATATGTT
>Ga0315901_10007266_pt1 | contig 13110 bp, 4 predicted proteins | sample LakEriMetagenome_10_FD_203761 | JGI IMG/M metagenome (GOLD analysis project Ga0315901, IMG submission 203761) | Freshwater fungal communities from buoy surface, Lake Erie, Ohio, United States - Buoy 2 MA116 | ecosystem: Environmental > Aquatic > Freshwater > Lake | place: USA: Lake Erie, Ohio... | reverse complement strand
AGCATATTTACCTCAGCGCAGCTGATTAATTTAAATAGTTTACAAATAGCTGGATTCAGCTCAACACAAATTCCTTTATTAGCCGCTGATGAGATAGCTGCTTTTACTAGCTCACAGATTGCAGCTTTTAGCTCTTTGCAGCTAGCCGGCTTAAGTACTGTGCAACTAAATAGCTTAGCAACTGAAGACTTCAACGCCTTGAATGTAATACAGATCAAAGGCTTAGGCACCAATATCATCAGTGCCATGACCACGGCACAGCTATCGTTCTTGAATTCAATGCAAATTACTGCTTTAACTAGCAGGCAACTAATGGGTTTGCGTGCAGATCAATTAAGTGGTTTAAGTATTGAAGGTTTAACTACTGCACAAGCTTCAACGTTAATGACAGCAGTTCAGAATTTAACGTTAGGCACTATAAATGTGACTGCGCTAAAAGCTAGTCTCATTCCATTATTAAGTAGTACGCAAATTATTGCACTGAGTTTAGCCCAAATTGCTAGCTTTACTACAAGTCAGCTACAGCGGCTTAATACAATACAAATAGGCGCCCTTAGCGCAGATGATGTAACTGTACTAAATTCAGCTCAAGCTCAGGTATTAAGTACTCAGCAAATCAATGTACTCAGTACTACACAACTACGAGCACTCGATGTTTCAGATATACAGACTTTCAATACTCTACAAATAAGCGTATTAGGTAGTAGTCAAGTAGCGTCCTTAAGTACTGCACAAATTGCAGCATGGTCTAGCGTACAAATTGTAGGTTTAAGTACTTTAGCTTTGATGGGTATGTCAGGTGCTCAGTTTGGTGTAGCTAACTTTGGTCCTAGTGTTCAGTTAAGACAATTAAATTCTACCCAGTTAAGTGGTTTAACAGGAAGCGAGCTCAATGCTGGTCTAGGAAATTTAAGTACAACGCAGCTAAGATTTTTGACAAGTAATGCGATGCAAAACTTAAGTAGCCTAGCTTTAGGTGCATTGACCAGCACCCAGTTCAGCGCGCTCAATAGTTTACAAATTAGTGTCTTAGCGAATAGTCAGCTAGTTCAATTCACGAGTGGGCAGTTGCGAGGATTGAAAACAGGTGATTTGCGAGCGTTGAATACGGAACAAGTTCGTGGGCTAAGCTCTACTCAGCTTGGAAGTTTTAGCACTACGCAATTGGCGGCCTTAAGTTCGACACAAATCGCTGTATTAGAAGTAGACGACATAGCAGCATTTTCCAGTACACAGATTACAGTTCTAAGTTCTGCACAGATAGCTGGTTTAGGAACTCTACAATTAGCTAGCTTGGGTACTGAGGATATACAAGCTTTAAGTGCAACGCAGATAAAAGGTTTTAGTTCGGTAGTAATCAGTGCGATGACTACTAGCCAGTTACGTTCTCTAAGTACAACACAACTTAATGCTTTGACGAGTGTTCAATTAAGTGGATTAGGTGCAGGTCAGCTTGGTGGCTTGAACATAGGATTATTAACAACCGCTCAAGTAACTTTGTTGATGGCAGCAGTACAGAATCTGACACTAAATAATTTAGACGTTACTGGACTACAGGCTAGTTTAATTTCTCTTTTAAGTAGTACGCAGATTGCTGCGCTCAGTGCAGAGCAAGTTGCAAACATGAGTACCGCCCAACTGCAGCGACTCAATACACTACAGATACGTGTTTTAAGTGCAGACGAAATAGCTGGTTTGAATACTCAGCAAGTACAAGGATTGAGTACGGTTCAATTAAAAGCACTAACTAGCGCTCAATTTACGGCAATAAATCAAGCTGGTTTACGGACATTTAATACCTTACAAATAAATGCTTTAGGAAGTACGCAAATTGCAGCTTTAAGTACAGCTCAAATCGCTATTTGGTCCAGCCAACAAATGAATGGCTTGAGTAGCTTATCGCTATCGGGCTTCACTGGAGCGCAGTTTGCTGTTGCTAGTTTAGTGTCTAGTACACAGTTAAGACAATTAAACTCAAGCCAGATCATAAGTTTTACGGGCAATGAATTTAATAGTTCATTATCCAACTTCAGTACTGCTCAGCTAGGATTTTTGTCGACTAACGCAATTCAAAATTTAAATAGCCTTGCACTTGGTGCAATGAGTAGCAGCCAATTTGGTGCGCTAAGTAGTAGACAAATCAGTGCATTAACAAGTAATCAACTAGCGCAATTCACTAGTAATCAGCTGCGTGGTATGGAATCTGATGATTTACGTGTTTTGAATTCTGATCAACTGCGTGGACTTAGTGCGAATCAACTAGCAGGATTAAGTACTCTACAACTATCTGCATTGAGCACAACACAGATAGCAATTCTTGAAGGTGAAGATATTGCTGCCTTCACAAGTAACCAGATTGTCGTACTAAGTTCCACGCAAATTGCGGGATTGAATAGCCAACAAATATTAAGTTTAGGCACAGAAGACATTAAAGCTTTAAGTGCTAATCAAGTCAAAGGATTGAGTTCGTCAGTAATGAGTGCGATGAATTCAGTTCAGCTTACAATGTTAAGTTCTACGCAGATTGCATCATTAAGTAGCCTGCAAATTTTTGTTCTAGGAACCGATCAGTTAGCGCAATTCTCAAGTACACAATTACGCTCTTTAAAATCTACTGATATTGCCGCTTTAAGCGTAGAAAAAATCAGTGCATTAACTTCGACTCAGCTAGGTAGTCTGAGTTCCATACAATTAGGTGTATTTAAAACGAATCAGATTGCTGCCTTAGCAGCTGAAGATATCAGTGCTTTCAATACTATACAGATAGGATTTTTTAGTTCTATCCAAATATCCGGAATTACAAGCAGTCAATTAAGCGGATTAGGAACAGATGATATTAAAGTATTGAGTGTGGAGCAGGTGAAAGGACTTAACACTGCAGTGATGAGTGCGTTTAATGCATCGCAGATAGCAGTTTTAACTACTGCACAAATAGCAGCATTTAGCAGTATACAAATGCGCGCATTAGGTAGCAGTCAATTATTCCAATTTACTACTTCACAATTACGTAGTATAGAAACGAGTGATTTACGTGCGCTAAGTACACATCAAATTATAGGTTTTGGTGCAAGTCAGATCAGCAATTTGAGTAGCCTTCAACTGTCCGTATTAAGTACAGCTCAAATTGCAGTCTTAGAGGCAGAGGATATACTAGCCTTTAGTACTTCACAATTCGCTGTATTGAACTCTATACAAATTTCTGGTCTGACAACTGCTCAGCTTGCTAGCTTAGGAACCGATGACATTAAAGTGTTAACTGCAACTCAGCTAAAAGGATTAAGTGTCGCATTCATAAACACTATGAATACTACACACCTGTCTTTGTTAAGTTCCTCACAAATCATGGCATTTACAAGCAGCCAATTACTTGGTTTGAATGTAAATCAACTTGCAGGCTTGAATCCTGGAAGCTTAACCACATCACAAGCGTCGTTATTAATGGCGGCAGTTCAGCGGCTTTCTTTGGGTGATGTGGAATTAACTAGCTTACAAGCTAATTTAATTCCAATGTTGAGTAGTGTGCAGATAGCTGCATTGAGTGCTGATCAAATCAGCAGTATCACAACAAGTCAGCTATTGCGCCTGAATACAATTCAACTCAGTGCATTGAGCGCAGATGACATAATTAATTTAACTACTATACAGTCTCAGCTAATGAGTACTTTACAAATTACCGCATTGAATAGCGTGCAATTATCAGCGTTTACTAGCGATAATTTCTCTTCATGGAATACTACTCAATTAAGAATTTTAAGTACTAACCAAATTCGATTACTCAATACAGATCAATTACAAGCCTTAAGTTCGCGTCAGATTAATGGACTAAATACATTACAAATTACAGTGCTGAATACGACACAGATAGCTGTTCTCAGTGCCGAGCAGATAGGTGGTATGAGTACGGGGCAGATACAGCGTCTTAATACTTTACAAATTCGCGCGCTTAGTTCTGATGATATTCAGATGCTCAATAGTTTACAGGTCGCTGCAATCAGTTCTAGTTCAATCGCAGCGCTAACTACTATGCAATTTAATGTCTTAAGTAATAATGATATTAAAGCACTCACGACGATTCAAATCGCAGCGCTGAATACAGCAATCCTTCCATTGTTGACAGCAAATATTTCTGCACTTAGTGCGAATTTAATTCCTGTGCTGCGGACTTCGCAAGTAGCAGCGCTGAATTCAATTCAATTTAATTCATTAACTAGTGATCAGATTCAAGCTTTTACGAGTAATCAAATCGCGTCGCTTAACACGGCACAAATACGTCTACTAGATATAAATGATCTACAAGTTTTAACGACTATACAAATTCGGGCGCTTGAAATAGTAGATTTACGTGTACTGACCTCGAACCAATTGAATGTTCTTACAACGGTACAGATTAGCGCTATGACCACTGGTCAAATGTTGGCACTTAATACGCAGCAAATTTCTGGTTGGTCTAGTGAGCAAACAGATGCCTTTGTTTCACCGTTGGTATTAGATTTAAATGGAGATGGCGTACACACATTGTCTGTTCTGGATGGAGTGAGTTTTGATATTCGAAATGATAGCAATCCTGTTCAAACAGGTTGGGTAGCACCTTCGGATGGATTTTTAGTTCGAGATTTAAATCAAGATGGCGTGATCAGTGATGGTGGTGAATTATTTGGCCAAGGCACTGTACTAGCGAATCAAAGTAAGGCGAATAATGGCTTCATAGCCTTAGCAGAGCTAGATTCAAATTTAGATGGATTGATTGATAAAAATGATCAGGCATTTAGCGAGTTAGGAATTTGGCAGGATGTTGATTCTGATGGCGTTACTGATGTTGGAGAATTACATACGCTCTCTGAACTAGGTGTGAAATCCTTATCGCTGCAACACACTGAGATGACAGTTATCAATCAAGGAAATTTAATTGGCCTGATGGGTAGCTTCCAAACTGAAGATGGAAAAATACACGAACTTGCTGATATTTGGTTTAAAACAGAGATGTTAAAAACCACACCTATATCAAGTGAGGTAAATCCTTCTGCGCTACTAGACATAGTGAGTGCGTCAGAGCTAGCATTTGGAGAGATCATTGTGGAAAGTAAGCCGGAATTGATGGCTGATGGTCTAAATGTCAGCAATCCTAGCAATAACGTCGCTATGAATTCAGTCGACGTGCATTTTGAAAGTGGTAATGCTATGACTTCTTATGATATTCATGTTAATGATAGCTCCAAACCGATATTGAATGATCAAATAAGACCTTTGATTTAACTAGCGCCATCAATGAACTTGTTTTTTGAATGCCGATAATAATTAAAATCAAAAATTAGCTTTGTAATTACTTGGCTGTCCTAATCTATACTCTGTGCGAGTGATAGTTTTGATAGCGAGGGGTTTTCAGTGAAATTTCTTTTTTTCGTTTTATTACTCTCACCCTTACTTGCTTGGGCTGAGCCATCTAGCTGCTACAACTTTGAGAAATCAGATCAAATGTATTTCTGTTTGGCGGTGTCACAAAAATCTAAAGCAGATTGTTTTTTGATTCGCGACCAAGATTTGAAAAACGAGTGTGTCTCGCGTTTTGGCGGGGAGAGTGGATTTTGTGAATCGATTCGGAATGAAGATCACAAATATTATTGTATTGCTAATTCCAAGAAGCAAAGTGCTTATTGTTACTCCATACGTGAGGCGGACAGTAAAAACTTTTGTCTAGCGCAGCAATCGAACGACAAGAGTTACTGCTTTAGTATTCGAGCGGTAGAGAAGAAAAACCAGTGTTTATTAGTTGTGAAATAAGGGAAGTTTCACTATTGATAATCTTTAAGCTAAATCAGTAATCTGATTAAAGCTTGGCTGACATCTGTCGATACACCCATTGCAATTAAAGGGTGTGGCCATGATTATTGAAAGAGTAGACCTACAGACTATCAAACAAGGTGAGTACATCTCGCTGCTGCATGGGCTGGAAATAGGCGAAAGCATTTATTGCACTGAACTTAAGCAGGCACAAAGCCTGCGCGCACTTTCTTACTATTTAGTTAAGACACGTAATCTCGCTAGAAAATACACATTCCGTAAAATGGACAGAGGCTGGCGCATCATCCGGATTTGTTAAGTATTCAAGGCTCAATCAAGCCAAATCAATTCCATCCTGAATTGAGCAAATAAGACACCAAACTTTTATTCATAGACGTTGCCTGCGTTAGCATGGCAGTCGCAGCTTCTTGTTTTATCTGTCCAGCTGCGAGATTCGCGGTTTCGGCTGCTAGATCCGCATCCATGATGTTACCCATAGCCTGCGATTGTATGGTCATACGATTGCTAGCCACGGCTGATTGAATCTCCAAGATATTCTGTTTAGCACCGATGTAACCTTGTAGAGATGACACGCTCTCCATCGCCGTATCAATAGGGGCAGTTGTATCGTCAATAGCCGCTAAGGCACCAGCTTGTGTAGAGATATCTAAGGTACTTAATCTAGATCCAGCTGGTCCTAGTACGGTGGATAGCACCGATTCAAAACTGAGTGAAGTCGTATCAGTTGATCCAGTTCCACTATGTATAGTCATAGAGGTGGTGTCACCATTGAGCAGAGAACTACCATTCCATAAAGCGCTATTCGCGATACTGTCTATGGCCGTCCTGTAATCATCAAACTGTTCTTGGTTAATTGCACGTTGTGTACTGTCGACCGTCGAGGTTGCTGAACTCAGCGCTAGTGTTTTCATGTTCGTAAGTAAATCGTTGATTTGACTCAGTGAGTCATCCACGATTTGCGTCACAGCTGTGGCCTGATACAAATTATCCATCACCTTAGAGTTTGAGCTCACTTGCGCTTGTAGTTTTGTTGCTAGCGCCAAGCCAGCTGGATCATCAGCCGCATGATTTACTCTTAATCCTGAACTAATACGTTCTGATGCCTGCGTAACAGCAGCATTTGCTTTAGTCATCGCTTTTACAGCGTTGAATGCATCTTCGTTATAGCTACCGATACGCGTTGCCATGATTTCCCCTAGAGATTTGGTGGTCGGCTTTTTATTTCCAGAGAAATCATAAATCACTAAAACAGCAACTTGAAAAACTTTAGGGCTTTTTACATTCTTTACACTTTTTTGCAGGGTTTGCACTTGTTAGGACTAAAGTTTTTCATTCTAAGTTTTAAAATAATTGTGAATATGAAAACAGAAGAAATTCTCTTGGCTGCAGCCTGCTAAAATTGCCAGGTCTAAGTTGCATTAAGGCACGCGCAATGAATTCACCGCATCAAGATTCTTCTTTCCACCAACGAATCACCCTAGCCAAAAAATGGCTAAGGTCGTGGCGTGGTGCGCTAGCAGTATTCTTATTAATGCTGGTATATGTCGCTTTGATTGGCATTCAAATCGATGTTGGGCCTTATCAAGAAAAAATCTCTACCTTATTGTCAAAAAAATTAGGGCGCTCAGTTCAGTTAAAAGGCGAGCTAAAGTTACGTGTGAGTTTATTTCCTGCCTTGTTGATACGTGATGTGCATGTTGCTCAGCCGCGAGGTTTTGAAGGAGAAGATTTTCTACAGGTAGGTGAAATCAAAATCGCGCTTGATTTACTGCCTTTACTGAATAAGACACTCCGTGCTGATGAATTATCTGGGCAAGACGTTAAAGTTTTATTACAACAGCAGGTAAACGGAAAAAATAATTGGACCTTTGATCTTGTAGACGATAAGTCAGAAACGAAAGAGCAGGATGCTGCTGATGTAATGTCAGTAGAAGAGCTTGCGGCTAGCATAGACATAAAAAAGATAGCACTCACTGGTTTGCAAGTGACGTATCGCGGTGTCAATGGTAAAGCACAGCATTTCGCTCTTGATAAATTCGAAGCTGCAGTGCGAACAAATGCCGGTTTATATGCCACGGCTAGCGGTCGTATAGACAATGATTTACCTTATAAATTACAAATCAAAGGTGGTTCGTTAGTTTCTCTTGTAGCTGCTCGTGAGCCTTGGCCGGTCTCCATTAAATTAGAATTTATTGAGAGTGTATTAAATATAAATGGCAATCTAGGTGAAAAAAATTCTAGTTTGCGATTTGGTTTAGGCACACCCGATCTAGCTAAATTTGGTCGTTTATTAGAAATTGATTTACCGAATGCAGGTGCGGCAGGTATCGGTGCTTACTTGAAAGTCGCACCCGGTGAAATCACGTTGACGGATCTTTCTGGCATGTTAGGTAAAACAGCCATGCAAGGACAGCTCAGCATAGATATGAAAAAAGAGCGCCCACGTTTAAGTGGCAAGCTCGTTATGTCTACTTTAGATTTACGTCCTTTTCTTGGTCAAGATCAAAAAGACGAAGACCCTCCCACAGATTTGCGTGCTTTGTATCAAAGTCTTGCAGGTGCAAGTTTTGATTTACAACAGCTAAAAAATTACGATGTTGATGTAGAGATGAAAGTTGATCGCTGGTTGAGTTTGCCAGGTGATATTAGTAATGCTGGTCTACGATTAAAACTTGAACAAGGCAAACTCGTCTTGCCATTACAAGCTAATGTAGCGGGCGTTCCACTTAAAGGTGAGATCAAGATTGATGCTTCTCGCGCTAAACCAAATTTTAAATTTGATTTTTGTGGTGAGCGTGCTGACATAGCTGGCTTAGCTGAATTTTTCACTGGTGTGCAAGGGATAGAAGGTAAGTTAGGTAAACTTAAATTAGAACTTACCTCTGAGGGAAATCGCGGCAGTGATTTAATGCATGCACTTTCTGTGCGACTTGAATTACTGAATAGTCGTTTAAGTTACGGTAATGTAAAGGGCGGTAAACCAGTAGCTTTCACTGTTGATCAACTTAATATCGCGCTGCCTGAAAGTAGTCCATTGCAAGGACATTTACGCGGTAGCTTATTAGGTAATTCTGTTGATGCACAACTTTATGGTGGTGATCTTGTCACTAGTATGTCAACTGGGACAACGCCCATAGAATTGATTGCCCAATCCAAGGGTTTAATTGCACGCATAGCAGGTAATCTGAATGCAAATCAGCAGCAGGCAGAAATTAGCTTTAGTGTAGGAGTCGAGCGTGCAGGTGAAGTCGCTAATTGGTTTGGCTTGCGTCCCGGTGCTGATGCACCGCTAGCCTTAGCAGGACAGGTCAGTACAGCCGGCGATAATTGGAAGCTATCAAATTTAGTGTTTCAACTTGGGCGCAGTAATATGTATGCCGATGTTGCTCGCACATTGAAAGCAGGAAGATCACATCTACAAGTCCAGTTAGATGCCTCCAATATTGATAGCGCTGAACTCGATTCCTTGATGCCGGTAGCAGCATCAACCAATAACAAACCAGAAAAATCTAAGGCTGATAAATCATCAGCCGGAAGTGCATCGCTAGACATACCGATACTGCCGCAGAAAATCATACTTGATGATGCTGATCTCAACATAAGAGTACGCTCGGTTGAGGGCGCTAAGATAGCAATTCGAGATTTACGTTTTGATGGCACGATACGAAATGGTTTTATGCAAACCTCGCCATTTCATGCGGAAATCGCTGAGACAGCCTTTGATGGTGCTGTCATGCTTGATTTACGCGATGATATACCGCGTGTGCAATTATGGTTATCTGCAGATAATGTAAATGCAGGTCGTATCATGCAGCAGTTAAAGCTTGCGAGTGATATGCAAGCATCACTCGATCATGTAGGTTTTTATTTAGATAGTCAGTCTAGTCAGCTATCAGGATTGATCGCTAAAGCCCAATTGCAAGCTGAGATCGCCGGCGGTAAGTTGAGCTTACAAGATAAAAATACAAAGTCTTCAATTAATATCGCCATCAATCAAGGCTCGTTAATTGCAACCCCTGGTGAAAAATTAAAATTACTCATTACAGGTAACTTCGATGAGACGCCCTTAGAAATCAACATTCAAACTGCTTCTGCTAAAGATTTAATTAATCCTAGCTTGCGTGTACCTTTTGAATTGTCGATTAAAGCAGTGCAAACGGAATTAACACTCAGCGGTAGTTTAGATAGGAATATTGAATCACGAGATGTAGAGCTTGCGTTGAAAGTACAAGGTCAGCGACTTAATCATTTAGATAAAATTTTCAAAGTCGCACTCCCTCCATGGGGACCATGGTCAGTCGGTGGCCAGTTCCGAATGTCTAATCGTGGTTATGAAGTTAAAAATCTGCGTCTACAAGTGGCTAGCAGCATCTTGAATGGTCGCGGTACGATGGATACAGAAAGTGGTCGCTCTAAGTTAGATGTAGCATTGAATGCACCACTCATTCAATTGGAAGATTTTCCGACGCAGGGTTGGACTGCAACTGGGAATAGTGCAGAGCAGCCACCTGATAAAAAATCAGCAGATCGTGATGCAATCAACAAAAAAGCAACGCAAGCGAGTGATCAAGTGCAGAGCATGTTAAGTCCAGCCACATTGCGCAAAATGAATGCAACGTTGGCAGTTGATGTTGAACGTGTGATATCAGGTAAAGATCAAATGGGAAATGGTAGTTTGCGTGCCCGCTTGCAAGATGGTCGCGCAGAAATAGGCCCAGTGAAGATTGCAGTTCCAGGTGGCGCTGCGAAATGGTCGCTCTCTTATGAGCCAACAGATAAAGATGTACAGGCTGATCTTAAAATCGATATCGATAATTTTGAATACGGTATTTTAGCGAGACGAATTAAACCTGAATCTGATATGAAGGGTAAAGTCACTGTGCATGTGGATGTAGCAGCGCGTGCACCTCGTTTGTCAGAGATTTTAAAAACAGGTAAGGGAAGTATAGAATTTGCGGTCTGGCCTGAGAATTTAAAATCCGGTGTCTTCGATATGTGGGCAGTGAATGTATTGGTAGCCTTGTTGCCTACCATTGATAGTAACAATGCCTCTAAAGTGAATTGTGCGATAGGTCGTTTCACTTTAGATCAAGGCAAACTACAACAGAAATCTTTAGTTATTGATACCAGTGAGATGCGTGTCACAGGTAATGCTTCCGTTAATTTCAATCAAGAGAAACTTGCCATACGCATGCAGCCTCAGGCGAAGACTTCACAATTTTTGAGCTTATCTATACCCATAGAAGTGAAGGGACAGTTCGATAAATTTTCTGTAGGACCGAATGCAGGTGATGTATTAGAGACAGTGGTGAGACTCGCAACTTCTGTTGCGTGGGTGCCGTTAAAGAAATTAGTTGAACCCAAAATTCCAGCCGACGGTAGTGATGTCTGTGTACTCGCTGCAGTACAGTGAGTAGTTGCCCTCGTTTAGAAGCGTGTGATCAGCAAGACGCGTAATGATCGTGGCTCTATAGGGTGGAATACACGATAGGGGCCATTTGCTTCGGGGTGTAATACTGTATTATTTCCAGCGGCATCTTTTCCTGTATATGAATCGACTGCATAGTCAATCGCTGAATGTTTACTGTTTAAGAGATTAAATCCAACAAGCTCGATCTTGGTGTCTTTGTTTACTTTGTAGCCTAACTTGCCATTCACTGTAGCGGTTGAGTTAGAGCGCAGTGCATTATCTTCAGTTAGAGGGCGTGGACCAAAGTAACGTAGTTGCAACGAGCCTGAGTAAGGTCCTTGATTATCGATAATGGCGGCGATAGATGCTACACCTTCGACTGCGCCTGCAATAAAATTGCCATCACCGGATGTGCTCGGATCTCTAAAACGAGCTCTTGCATAAGCAAAGTCGGCATCAATGGTGAGCCACTTAGTAGCTTTGAAGTAGTTGTTAAATTCAAAGCCGGTGCGACGGCTACGACGACCTGAATCTGACGTGCTACCAGCATCACCTATATACACAATCTCGGATGCATTATCGAGTTGGAACAAAGCGAGGGTAGATTGCAGACCATTGATGATTTCAGTTCTGATGCCGACTTCCTGACCAAATGTTCTGACTAAACCATTTGAACGTATACCTGAGCTTGCAGTCACACCACGCGCGTCATTCGAATGATAGCCATTGCCTATGCTGTAGTAATACTCAGTTCTTGTCCATGGGCCGAATACGATATTCAATTTAGGGCTAGTTATGAAGTCATTTACAGTCGCAGTGTTGTTATCACCGATAGAGCTAGTTAAGCCTAGATTATTAAAGCGGAAGTAATCACCACGTAGACCGGCAACAGTTCTAAACCAGTCATTCCAATGTACGTGGTTTTCTGCATATAGACCTAGACTACTTTGGTTGATGTGATCAGTACGGCATTGAGCTATTTGTCGGTTCGGGTTCGATGGATCACTACATTGTGTATTTAAAGCGTTGTTTTGGACGCGTCTAGTTGTACTACCAAGTGCATTATGAATATTATCGTTTTGAATTTGTATGCCTAAGGTGTTAGTGGCTTCTTTACCCAGACCTTTTACATCCCAGCTACGTGCCACATTTAAACCTGAGGTGATGCGACTATCACGCTGATTAAACTGACTGGTAGGGGCATATTCAAAATTAGAATACAGATCGAGAAAATTTTGGATCACATAAGCTTGTGCTAACCAAGTGCCATTCGCATCAGCCCGGCGCCATTCACCCGACAAACTATAACGACTCGCATTCGCGCCAGAGGACGTATCCATAGATCCCCAACGTGAAATTTTTCCTTGTTTGTAATCGTCAAAAGGAATTTGATCGGTAGAATTCCATTTGCCTGAATAAGCCATTGCGGTCAGATTAAATCCGTTAGCTGATGTGCCTTCTGAGTAACGCAATATGCCATTGTATTTGCGATAGTTGTCAGGTGTGTCCCACGGTCCGTTGTAATGCGATAGCTCAAGTGCATAGAGTAGATTCCCATCATGAAATTTCGGTGCATTCGCTAATAGAGTGCGGTAGTAACCGTTTTGTCCTAATCCAAAACTAGCTAAACCTTTATCGATTTTATCGCTGTAAAAAATATTCGCCGACCCAGCATTAGCGAAATCACCTTCAGCTGCGTAATAGGGACCTTTACGATAATGTATCGATGAAATTAGCTCTGGAATGATAGGATTTAAATCAGCCCAACCCTGACCATGCGCATGACTGCGCTGATTAATCGGCATGCCATCTAATGAGAGTTTGAAATCTAATCCGTGATCCAGATTAAAGCCACGCAAAAAATATTGATTCGCTTTGCCATCCCCACTGTGTTGACTCAC
>Ga0315901_10007262_pt1 | contig 13113 bp, 10 predicted proteins | sample LakEriMetagenome_10_FD_203761 | JGI IMG/M metagenome (GOLD analysis project Ga0315901, IMG submission 203761) | Freshwater fungal communities from buoy surface, Lake Erie, Ohio, United States - Buoy 2 MA116 | ecosystem: Environmental > Aquatic > Freshwater > Lake | place: USA: Lake Erie, Ohio... | reverse complement strand
TTCCGTGACGAACTTGTCCCATAGCGCTTCCTTCCATTCCCTCGAAAGGATCGCACCATCAAACCATGGGATCAAACACCTAGCAAGCAAGATGAAGGTGTTGACAGAATCGGATATCCCGTTAACTTTACGTTAATCTCTGACTGCGAGGGCGCAAGGCCGCTCCAGCGGCGGGCGTAATGAGAGGAGACGAGTGATGGCGAAGATTGATGCCTATCTTTTGTTTGATCAGAATTCTCTGAATCTAAATGTTCTCGTTAGAAATTGGTGGCAGATAACATTTTATGATAACTTTTTCTTCGAATTTGAGGGCGGCATCTATAGCGATGTTTATGAAGTTGAGTCGCAAGCAGAAGATGTTTTTTTCGCAACATATTTTCTGGGAAGTTCGATAACTGTAAATAATCTTGATGTAGTAACAGGTGGAACAGTCAATGCTTTTGGTGAGGCAATTTGGGATGGATATGAATACGTTGAAGTCCTTGCTGTGACCGGCGTAGCAATATCAGCCCGGGCGATTTATGAAGCGGCCTTAACGCCATCAAACAAGGACGATCTTGCTTTGCTTAATGCTGCCCTGACAGGGAATGACGTTTTTGAACTCAGCAACTACAATGATCGTGCCTATGGATACGGCGGCAATGACAGGATGTTCGGGTACGCTGGCAACGACAGCCTCTGGGGCGGGACGGGGAATGACAGCCTCTCGGGTGGGGATGGCGCGGACAAGCTTTACGGCGAATCCGGCAAGGACAGCCTGCGCGGCGGGTCTGGCAAGGATGCCTTCGTGTTTTCGCGCATCACTGAGTCGGGTTCCGGCACGACGACAGCGGATGTGATCGCCGATTTCGCGCGCGGGCAGGACAGGATCGACCTGAAGGACATTGATGCCTTTGCCCGGACCGCGGCGAATGACGCCTTTGTCTGGAAGGGGACGGGGGCGTTTACGAGTGCGACCAAGGGCGAGGTGAGCTACAAGAAGTTCAACAACGCCGGGACGTCGAACGACTATACGATGGTCTACCTTGACAACGACGGGGACAAGGGTGCCGAAATGGCGATCCGCCTGACCGGGCTGCATGACCTGAGGGCTTCGGATTTCATCCTGTAAGGGTGGCCTGCGCGCCCCGGGGGCCGGCGGGTGTAAATCCGGCTTGACGGCGGGGGCGGTCGGGGATCAGATGTAGGGGCATGGTTCCCCGAGCGGCGCAAAGCGTCAGGGGATCAAAAGGGAATGCGGTCGGGGCCGATCCTGTCGGGAGGTCTCATGCCGCAGCCGCCCCCGCGACTGTGAGCGGAGAGCGCCCGCCGATACGCCACTGGAGCAAGCTCCGGGAAGGCCGGCGACGCGCCGTGACCCGCAAGCCAGGAGACCTGCCGTGCATGAATGGAAACCCTCCGTCGGGTGGACGGACAGGAGAACGGACATGCATATCGAACCCGGCATCGTGAACGGTGCCAAGATGATCCTCGGGATGGCCACCGCCGCGGGCGCGGGGCTCTGGACGCTCAAGCTGGCCGTTGAGGCGGCCGTGGCGCATGGGGTGCCGGCGCTGGTGGCGCGCAGCGCGATGGCGACGGCGGCGGCATTCGCGTTTTTCCAGGTGCTGCCGCATCAGCCGGTGGGCGTGTCGGAGGTGCACCTGATCCTGGGCTCGACGCTGTTTCTGCTGTTCGGCGCGGCGCCGGCGGCGATCGGGCTCGCGCTCGGGCTGCTTCTGCAGGGGCTGTTCTTTGCGCCCATCGACCTGCCGCAATACGGGATGAACGTGACGACGCTGCTGGTGCCGCTGTTAATCGTTGCGGCGCTGGCGCGGCGGATCGTGGCGCCGGGGACGGCCTATGCCGATCTGGCCTATGGGCAGGTGCTGCAGATGTCGCTGGCCTTTCAGGGCGGGGTGGTGGCCTGGGTGGCGTTCTGGGCCTTCTGGGGGCAGGGCGTGTCGGTGGCGAGCCTGGCCTCGGTCGGGGCTTTCGGGGCGGCCTATATGCTTGTCGTGATGGTCGAGCCGCTGGTCGATCTGGCCGTGCTGGCCGGCGCGAAGGCGCTGCGCGGGCGGGGGGCGGCGGCGCTCTTGTCGGAACGGGTCTACGCCGGGGCCTGAGCCCTGTCGACGCTGTCCGACCGGCGGCCCCCCGGGCGGGGGCCGTCCATCATGGTCTTGAGGGATGAGGCATGGCTGCCAAGATACCTGCCACCGTGGTCACGGGGTTTCTGGGCGCGGGCAAGACGACGCTGATCCGCCATATGCTGATGCAGGCGGGCGGGCGGCGGATCGCGCTGATCATCAACGAATTCGGCGATCTGGGGGTGGATGGAGAAATCCTGCGGTCCTGCGGGATCGAGACCTGCCGGGACGAGGATATCGTCGAACTGTCGAACGGCTGCATCTGCTGCACGGTGGCCGATGACTTCATCCCGACGATGGAGCGGCTGTTGGGGCGCGACGATCCGCCCGATCATATCGTGATCGAGACATCGGGGCTCGCGCTGCCGCAGCCTCTGGTGCGGGCCTTCGGCTGGCCGGGGATTTCGACGCGCGTCACGGTGGATGGCGTGGTGACGGTGGTCGACGGCAAGGCGCTGGCCGAGGGGCGGTTCGCGCATGACGAGGCGGCGCTCGCCGCGCAGCGGGCGGGCGATGCGGGGCTGGATCACGAGACGCCGGTGGCAGAGCTGTTCGAGGACCAGATCGCCTGTGCCGACATGATCGTGGTGAACAAGACCGACCTGCTGGAGACGGCCGAGGCCGAGGCGCTGGCCGCGCGGATCGGGGCCGGGGCGCGGGCGGGGGTGCGGGTGCTGCGCACCACGATGGGGGCGCTGCCGGTCGAGGTGCTTCTGGGCCTGGGCGCGGGGGCGGAGGGCGACATGGCCGCGCGCGGCGAGGTGCATCACCGGCACGACCATGACGACGACCATGATGACGACCATGATGACGACCATGACCACCATCACGACCACGGCCATGACGAGTTCGAGAGCTTCGTGGTGACGCGGGGCGAGATCGGCGATCCGGCCGGCTTTGCCGCCGGGCTGGGCGCGGTGATCCGGGCGCATGACATTTTGCGGCTCAAGGGGTTTGCCGCGGTGGCGGGCCGGCCTATGCGGCTGACGGTGCAGGCGGTCGGGCCGCGGGTCGACCATTATTTCGACCGGGTGGCCGAGGGGCGCGAGACTCGGCTGGTGGTGATCGGGGAAAAGGGGCTTGACCGCGACGCGATCACGGCGGCGATCCGGGCATGCGGGTGACGGTCAGGCCGGGGCGGCCGGATTCGCCGGAAGGAACGGCGCTTCTGCGGGCGAGCCAGGCCTATCTCGCCTCGCTTTATCCGGCCGAGCACAACCATTATCTGTCGATCGAGGCGCTGTGCGCGCCCCATATCCGCTTTTTCATCGCCGAGGACGGGGGCCGGGCCTGCGGCTGTGCGGCGCTGGCGGTGATGGGGGAGTATGGCGAGGTCAAGTCGATGTTCGTGGACCCCGCGGCGCGGGGCGCGGGGGCGGGGGCGGCGCTGATGGCGCGGCTTGAGGCCGAGGCGCGGGGCCTCGGGCTTGCGGCGCTGAAGCTTGAGACGGGGGATGATCTTTACCCCGCGCACCGGCTGTACCGCCGGCACGGGTTCAGCGACTGCGGGCCGTTCGGGGATTATGCCGAGGGGCCGCATTCGGTCTTCATGGAAAAGCGGTTGGGCTGATGCATCTGCTCACGGCGACCCCGGGGGCCGTGGAGGGCGGGGCTGCGCCGGTCGACCTTGCGCAGACGCCGGCGGACCTGGTCGTGCTGTCGGCCGCCGATACCGAGCTTGCGGCGCTGGCCGAGGTGCGGGCGGCGATGGCGGACCCGCCGGGGCTGCGGCTGGCCTCGCTTGCGCATCTGGCGCATCCCTTGTCGGTCGACCTGCATCTGGAGCGTTGCGCGACGCGGTCGCGGCTGGTCGTGGCGCGCATCCTGGGCGGGGCGGGGTACTGGCGCTATGGCCTCGCGCAGTATTCGGCGCGGCTGCATGCGGCGGGGGTGCCCTTTGTCGCGCTGCCCGGCGATGACCGGCCGGACGCCGAGTTGCGCGCGCTGTCGACCGTGGACGATGCCGATTATGCCGCGCTCTGGGCCTTTCTGGTCGAGGGCGGGGCGGCCAATGCGGCGGGGTTCCTGGCCCATGCCAGGGCGATGATCGCGGGCACCGAGCGGCCGCCACCCGCGCGGCCTCTGCTCCGCGCCGGGGTCTATTGGCCGGGGACGGGGGTGAGCGATCTGGCCGGGCTGCGCCCGGCGTGGGTCGAGGGCGCGCCGGTGGTGCCGGTGGTCTTTTACCGCGCGCTGTTGCAGGGGGCGGGGCTTGCGCCGGTCAACCAGCTGGTCAAGGCGCTGCTGCGGCGGGGGCTGAACCCGCTGCCGGTCTTTGTCGCCTCGCTGAAGGACCCGCTGTCGCAGGCGACGCTGGCGGGGCTCTTTGCCGCGGCACCGCCCGAGGCGATCCTGAACTGCACGGGCTTTGCCGTCGCCTCGCCCGATGGCGGGGGGGCGGAGAATCCGCTGGCCGTCAATGACGCGCCGGTGTTTCAGGTCGTGCTGTCGGGCGGGACCGAGGCGGGCTGGGCCGAGGGGACGCGCGGGCTGTCGGCGACCGACATCGCGATGAACGTGGCCCTGCCCGAGGTGGACGGACGGATTCTGTCCCGCGCGGTCAGCTTCAAGGGTGAGGCGTTCTTTGATGCGGCGACAGAGTGCCCGATCACTGCCTATCAGGCGCGCGGCGACCGGGTGGCCTTTGTGGCCGAGCTTGCCGCGCGCTGGACGCGGCTCCGCCGCACGCCCGCGGCGGCGCGCAAGGTCGCGCTGGTGCTGGCCAATTATCCCAACCGCGACGGGCGGCTGGCCAATGGCGTGGGGCTGGATACGCCGGCGGCCACGGCGCATGTGCTGGGGCTGATGGCAGAGGCGGGCTATGCGGTGGAGGGTGCGCCCGCCGATGGCGCGGGGCTGATGGCGGGGCTGATGGCGGGGCCGACGAACTGGCTGACCGACCGCGCGGGCCGCGACGGCGGCGAGGTGCTGCCGATGGCCGCCTATCGCGCCTGGTTCGACGCGCAGGACTGGGAGGTCAGGCGCCAGGTCACCGACCGCTGGGGCCCGCCCGAGGCGGACCCTTTCGCGGGGCCCGAGGGGTTTGCGCTGTCGCTGCACCGCTTTGGCCATGTCGTGGTCGGCATCCAGCCCGCGCGCGGCTACAACATCGACCCGGCCGCGACCTATCACGCCCCCGACCTTGTGCCGCCGCATCATTACCTGGCCTTCCATGTCTGGCTGCGCGACCACTGGGGCGCGGATGCGGTGGTCCACATGGGCAAGCATGGCAACCTCGAATGGCTGCCGGGCAAGGCGGTTGCGCTGTCGTCGGCCTGCTGGCCCGAGATCGCGCTCGGGCCGCTGCCGCATGTCTATCCCTTCATCGTCAACGATCCGGGCGAAGGCACGCAGGCCAAGCGGCGCGCGCAGGCGGTGATCGTCGACCACCTGACCCCGCCTTTGACGCGGGCCGAGACCTATGGCGCCTTGCGCGATCTCGAGGCACTGGTGGACGAATATTATCAGGCGGCGGGGGTCGATCCGCGCCGGCGCGCGCATCTGGAGCGCGAGATCCTGTCGCTGACCGCCGCGACGGGGATCGGCGCGGATGCGGGGCTGTCGGGCGGCGACCCGGCGCAGGATCTGGTCCGGCTGGACGCGTTCCTCTGCGACATCAAGGAGGCGCAGATCCGCGACGGGCTGCATGTCTTTGGCCAGAGCCCGGCGGGGCGGCAGGAGCGGGACCTTGCGCTGGCCATTGTCCGGGTGCCGCGGGGCGAGGGCAAGGGGGGGGAGGCGTCGCTTTTGCGGGCGCTGGCTGCGGACCTGGGGCTGGGATTCGACCCGCTGACGGCCGCGCCTGCCGACCCCTGGGCCGGGCCGCGGCCGGCGGCGCTGATGCTGACAGCGGAACCCTGGCGCAGCACCGGCGACACGGTCGAGCGGCTGGAACTCTTCGCGCAGGCGCTGCTGGACGGGGCGGTGGCGGCGCCTGGGCCGGCCACGGCCGCCGTCCTGGCCGAGGTGGCGGCGCGGGTGCGCCCGGCGCTCGCCGCCTGCGGGCCGGCCGAGGGGGCGGCGCTGCTGGCCGCGCTGGACGGGCGGGCGGTGGCGCCGGGGCCTTCGGGGGCGCCCACGCGGGGGCGGCTGGATGTGCTGCCGACGGGGCGGAACTTCTTTTCGGTCGATACCCGCGCGGTGCCGACGCAGGCGGCCTGGGCGCTGGGCTGGCGGTCGGCAAACCTGCTGGTCGAGAAACACCTGCAGGACCATGGCGACTGGCCGCGCGCGATGCTGGTCACGGCCTGGGGCACGGCGAACATGCGCACCGGCGGGGACGATATCGCGCAGTGCCTGGCGCTCATGGGGGTCAAGCCCGTCTGGGATGCGATGAGCCGGCGTGTGACGGGGTTCGAGATCATGCCGGCGGGCGTGCTGGGCCGGCCGCGGGTGGATGTGACCTTGCGCATCTCGGGCTTTTTCCGCGATGCCTTTCCGGGGCTTGTCGCGCTGGTCGATGCGGCGGCGCGGGCGGTGCAGGCACTGGACGAACCCGCGGCGCAGAACCCGGCGGCCGCGCGTGTGCGGGCGGGCGGGGCTGCGGCGCGGGTCTATGGCGCGCGGCCCGGCGCCTATGGCGCGGGGTTGCAGGCGCTGATCGACGAACGGCTCTGGACCACACGGGCCGATCTGGGCCGGGCCTGGCTTGACTGGGGCGGCTATGCCTATGCCGGCGCGGCCGAGGGGACGCCCGACCGCGCGGGGCTGGTGGCGCGGATGGCCGAGGTCGAGGCGATCGTGCAGAACCAGGACAACCGCGAGCACGACCTTCTGGACAGCGACGACTATTACCAGTTCGAGGGCGGCGCGGCGGCGGCTGTCGCGCTGGTGCAGGGGCGCGACCGGCCGGTCTATCACAATGACCATTCCCGGCCCGAGCGCCCGGTGATCCGCACGCTCGAGGAGGAGATCGCGCGGGTGGTGCGCGCCCGCGTGGTCAACCCGAAATGGATCGAGGGCGTGCGGCGGCACGGCTACAAGGGCGCCTTCGAGATTGCCGCGACGGTCGATTACCTTTTTGCCTTCGCGGCGACGACGGGGGCGGTGCGGCACCATCATTTCGACCTGGTCGAGGAGGTGGTGCTGGCCGACGAGGCGACGCGCGGCTTCATCGCCGCGGTCAACCCGCCGGCGCTGGGCGAGATCGCCGACCGCCTGCAGGAGGCGATCGACCGCGGGCTTTGGGTGCCGCGCTCGAACTCGGCCCGGGCACGGATCGAGAGCCTGCGCAGCAGCCGGCCCGGGGGCCCTGCCGGCGCCGTGGCAGGGAAGGCTGAGCCTGACAGGGAGAAGGATGGAAGCCTCCCCCTTTCCTCGCCCGGCGGCGCTCGCTAACATCGCGCGCATGAGCATGCAGGGTGATCTTCTTCACGTCGTCACGACCGACGACATCTCTCCCCGCCGGACCCTGATCGGGCGGGCGATGATCTGGGGCTCGGCGGGGCTTCTGGTGCTGGTCGCGGCGCTGCAGACGCTGCAACTGGCGGGCTGGGCGGATTTCGGTTTCGCCAACTGGCGACCGACGCTCTATGCCTATATCACCTGGGCCATCGCGCTCTGCTGGGGGCAGGTGATCCTGCGCGGCGAACAGGGCAAGCGGGCGCTCTTCGTGCTGCCGGCGGTGCTGTTTGTCGTGAGCCTTGTGGTGTTTCCGCTGATCTTCGGCCTGGTCATCGCCTTTTCGGACTGGAACCTGTCGAACCCCGACGGGCGGCGGTTCAACGGGCTCGACAACATCCGGCAGATGTGGGGCGATCCGTTCTACTGGAACGCGCTTCTCAACATGGTGTGGTATTCGCTGGCCATCATCGTCGAATATGCCATCGCCTTCGGCCTCGCGCTGCTGCTCGCCAGCCAGATCAGGGCGCGCAAGTTCTTTCGCGTGGCGTTTCTTCTGCCGCTGATGCTGTCGCCCGTGGCGGTGTCGTGGATGGTGGGCAAGTCGATGCTCGAGCCGCGCTTCGGCCCGCTTGCGCGGCTTGCACGCGGGCTGGGCTGGGACGATCCCTCGTTCTTCGGCTCGGCCGAGATGGCGCGGCTGACGATCATGGTGATGGATGCCTGGACCTTCATCCCCTTCATGATGATCATGCTGCTGGCCGGGTTGCAGGCGATCCCCCGCGACGTGCAGGAGGCCGCGCGCGTCGACGGGGCAAGCGGCTGGCGCGGCTTCTGGGAGGTGACGTTCCCGCTGATGCTGCCGGTGTCGGTCACGGCGATCCTGATCCGGCTGATCTTCAAGCTCAAGCTCGCCGACATCATCATCAACGTGACCGCCGGCGGCCCGGGCGGGGCGACCGACAGCGTGACAAGCTTCATCTACCGCGAATACCGCGACCGGTCGAACGTGGGGTATGGCACGCTGCTGGCCATGGTCTATCTGGTGCTGATCGTGATCGTCATGACGGTGTTCATGAAGGCGTCCGAACGCTGGATGCGGCCGCAGACATGAGCAGGCGGACATGACAGAGACAGCGATCTTTCGCGACCATCCCGCCGATGCCGGCCACCGCGCCAAATGGTGGACGGGGCGAATCTTCATCTATGGCGCGCTCATCCTCTGGGCGGTGATCTGCCTCTTTCCGATCTACTGGACCATCACGACGAGCTTCAAGGAAGCGCCGAACGTGATGCAGGGCAACATGATCCCCGGGGTCGATTATCAGCCGAGCTGGAAGGGGTGGCGGTCGCTTGGCCTGTCGCCCGACACGATCGGGACGGAGTCGACGCCGCGGGCCGAGTTCACGAAACGCTTCCTGAATTCGGCGATCACGGCGCTCACCTCCTCGGCGCTGGCCGTGGCGCTGGGCAGCCTCGCGGCCTATGGGCTGTCGCGCTTTTCCTATCGTTTCGGCTACATGCGCAACGGTGACATCAGCTTTTTCTTCCTGTCGCAGCTGATCCTGCCGCCGGTGGTGCTCGCGCTGCCCTTCCTTGTGCTTTACAAGGAACTGGCACTGCTGGACACGCGGATCGGGCTCATCCTGCTTTACACGCTGACCGTGCTGCCCATCGTGATCTGGATCATGCGCGACCAGTTCGCCTCGATCCCGACCGAGCTTGAGGAGGCGGCGATGGTGGACGGCCTGTCGGTCTGGGGGGCGTTCCTGACGATCATCCTGCCCATCGCCCTGCCGGGGATGGTGGCGGCCTTCATCCTGAGCCTTGTGCTGACCTGGAACGAATATTTCTTCGCCGCACTCCTGACCTCGACGCACGCCAATACGCTGCCGGTCATGGTCGCCTCGCAGACCGGGAGCCAGGGGATCAACTGGTGGTCGATGGCGGCATTGTCCTCGGCGGCGATCCTGCCGCTCGTCTTCGTGGGCATCCTGCTCGAGAAATACATCATCAAGGGCATGGCTGCCGGCGCCGTGAAGTAGGGTGCGCTTCAGCGCACCCGGGGAGAGAGAGACTGCCATGCTGAAGGGGATCGACCAGCGCCTGTCGGCCGAGATCGTCCATGTGCTGATGCTGATGGGCCATGGCGACGACATCGTGATCTGCGACGTCAACCACCCGGCGGCCAGCATCGCCAAGGACACGACGCATGGCCGCCTGATCGACATGGGCGGGTGCGACATTCCGACGGCGGCGCGCGCGATCCTGAGCCTGATGCCGCTGGACGATTTCGTGCCGGCGCCGGTCACGCGGATGGAGGTGGTAGGCGACCCCGCCGCCCGGATGCCGGTCTTTGACCGGATGCAGGCGGTGATCGACGCGGCCGAAGGCCGGCCCGTCGCGATGGCGGCGGTGGAGCGGTTTGCCTTCTATGCCGCCGCGCGGCGGGCCTTTGCCATCGTCCGCACCGCCGACAGCGGCCCCTATGGCTGCTTCATCCTGAAGAAGGGCGTGATCAGCCTGCCGCCGCTCTGAGCCCGAGCACGCGGCGAAGATGGGCGAGCATGATCGCCACCCCGGCCTCGCCGGTCGCGGCGGTCGCGCGCTGGGCGGTGGCGGTGTACCAGGTGTCGTTCACCTCACAGGCCGCCATGTCGACCGTCGATGGCGCAAGGGCCAGCATCAGGCTCGTCTCGCCCTCGCCGGCATGGTCGAAGATGTAGCCGTGCCCCTGCGGCAGGAGCGGGTGGATGCTGATCCAGTTGAAGGGATTGTCACCCGCCGCATGGCCTTCGTAGTAATCCGCCATCTCTCCCTTGCCCCACCAGCCCGGGCCGCGCGTCGCCTCGAGATGGGCAAAGACGGCCTCGCGGGCGGCAAGGCGGAAGGCGAGGTCGGTGGGCATGCCCTGGGCGAAGTTTTCGGTCTGGTGGTGGATCACGCCGTGGATGTTGCGCAGGCCCGTGGCCAGCAGTCCGGCAAAGAGCGCGCGAGCAAAGGGCAGAAGCGCGGGGCTTTCGACATGGACGGTGCCGGTGCCCAGGGGCGCGGCGACGGCATGGCTGGCCGCGCCCCAGGCAAAGGCGGGCAGGAGCACGATCTCGTCCCCCAGCCGGGCAAGCGTTTCGGTCACGGCGAGGAGGTCCATGCCCACGGGCAGATGTTCGCCATGGTATTCCTGCACGCCGATGGGCAGCACGAAGGGCAGGCCGCGGGCGACGGCGTCGCGAATCTCGGGCGGGCGCATGCGTTCGAACTGCATCTCTTGTCCTTCGGGGTCCTGGGGTCAGCCGAGGTCGGCCATGATGTCGCGCGTTTGGTCGTAGAGGCGGCGGAAGAGCGGCCAGAGCCGGTCATAGGCCGGGTCGGGGGCGGGATCGACGATGCGCGCGGGCGGGTTCCAGCGGGCGATGTCGCCGGGCGCGGCATGGCCGGTGGCCAGCGCGGCAAGGAAGGCGTCGCCGAAGCTTGCGCCGGTGGTGACGGCGCAAACCGTCTGTGGCAGGCCGGTCAGGTCCGAGGTCGCCTGGAGCCAGGGCGCGTTCTGCGTGCCCCCGCCCACGGCGCGCAGGCGCAGCGGCGCGGCGCCGGCCTCGGCATAGGTTTCGGTGATGTGGCGCGTGGCGCAGGCGATGCCTTCGAGCGCGGCGCGGTAGATGTCGCCCCGGCTGTGGGTCAGGTCCAGGCCGAAGATCACGCCGCGGGCGCGGGGGTCGTGGATCGGTGTCCGCTCGCCCGAGAAATAGGGCAGCACGATCAGGCCGCGCGCGCCCTTGGGCGAGGCCATCGCCTCGGTGGTGAGGGTGGCGAAGGCGGTGTCGCGCGGCAGGTCGCGGGCGAACTGGTCGCGCAGCCAGTGGGTCAGCGTGCCCGAGGTCGCAAGCCCTGCCATCGCGGCCCACTGGCCCGGAAACAGCCAGGGCGCATGCCAGAGCCGGGGGTCCGACAGGCGGCGGTCGACCACCTCGATCACGAAAACGGTCGAGCCGTACATCAGCATCATGTCGCCGGGGGCGGTGATGCCGACGCTGACCGCCTCGGCGGCGGCGTCGATGGTGCCGCAGGTGACGGGGGTGCCGGCGGCCAGCCCGGTCGCCGCCGCGGCGGCGGGGGTGATTTGGCCCGCGATCTCGGTCGACCAGAGCAGGCGGGGCAGGCGGTCGCGGTCGCAGATATCGGCCAGGTCAAAACACCAGTCTTGGGCGGCGATGTCATAAAGCGGGGCAAAGTTGGCGGCGGTGTAATGGTCGATCACCGAGGCCCCGGTCAGGCGTTCGACGACAAAGCTGGTCGAGGTCATCACGCGGGCGGTGCGCGCCCAGAGATCGGGGTGATTGCGCCTGAGCCAGAGGATTTTCGGCCCCACGGCCTGCGAGGTCAGCGCATTGCCGCAGCGCGCGAGGATCGTCTCGCGCCCGATGGCGGTGTCGAGCAGGTCGATTTCGGCCTGGGCGCGGGTATCGACGCCATAAAGCACGCCGTTCATCAGCGGCGTGCCCGCAGCATCGACGGGCAGCATGCAGGGGCCGATGGCGCTGACCGCGACGCCGGCGATCGTGCCGGGCGCGATGCCCGATCGGGCGAGCAGATCGCGCGAGAGGTGGACGACATCGCCCCACCAGTCCTCTTCGGCGCGGTGTTCGGCCCAGCCGGGGCGGGGCACGATCATCCGGTGCGGCCGCGCGGACTGCGCGAGGATGCGGCCCTGGGCGTCGGTCAGGACGCCCTTGGATTCGAAGGTGCCGATGTCGATGCCAAGGAAATGGGTCATGGGTTCCTCATGCGGCGGAGGCCATGGGAGAGCGATGCCCGCGCCACCGGTCTAGCCGCGCGCAAGGTCGAAGCCCGGCCCGATGCGGGCGAGTGCGGCAAGGGTGAGGTCGGTCAGCGCGGCAAGGTCGGTCAGATCGCAGCATTCGAGCGCGGAATGCGAGTGGCGCATCGGAAAGCCGATGTCGAGGCTGGCCACGCCCGCGCCAAGCGTCTGGACATAGGAAAGGTCGGTCAGCACGCCGACCTGGGCCGAGCGTTGCAGCGGGATGGCGGCGGCGGCGGCGGCATCCTCAAACAGGCGGACAAGCGCGGGATGGGGGATCACGCCATTGAGCGTGCCGCGGCCGTGAAAGCTGTAGAGGCTGATCCCCGGCCCACCGCCGAGGACCATCTCGCCGCGGTCGGTCATGTCGGGGGTGTCGGTGGCGAGCATCAGGTCGATCTGCAGCGCGATATCGGGTGCGAGGGTCTGGGCTGCGACCACGGCGCCGCGCAGGTTGAACTCTTCCTGCACCGACCAGACGCAATGCACGGTCGGCCCGTCCTGCCGGGAGGCGAGTGCGCGCGCGATCTCGATCAGCACGGCGCAGCCGGCGCGGTCGTCGATGGCGGTGCCGGCGATGCGGCTGCCGGCCAGCGGCAGGACGCGGGGGTGATAGATCACGGGCGTGCCGATGCGGATGCCCGCGGCCTCGACCGCGGCCTTCGACCCGTGGCCGGTGTCGATGCGGATCTCGGGCGCGGTCAGGACCTTGTACTTCTCCTCGGGCGTGGTGGCGTGATGGGCCTTGTTCATGATCAGCCCCGGCACGTCCGGCCCCCCGCCCGGGCAAAGCAGCACCGCCTGCGCCGCCATCGCGCGTTCCGA
>Ga0315901_10007256_pt1 | contig 13120 bp, 16 predicted proteins | sample LakEriMetagenome_10_FD_203761 | JGI IMG/M metagenome (GOLD analysis project Ga0315901, IMG submission 203761) | Freshwater fungal communities from buoy surface, Lake Erie, Ohio, United States - Buoy 2 MA116 | ecosystem: Environmental > Aquatic > Freshwater > Lake | place: USA: Lake Erie, Ohio... | reverse complement strand
GGTGAGGCATCTTGATTGTCGATGATTAATTTCACTTTTTTCCCTACTGGCACACGCACTTCTGCCGGTGAGAACTTATGATCTTTAATCGTTATTGTAATTTCATTATCTGCAGCAAATGCCAAAGCAGGCGAGAGTGCTAGAGCACAAATCAAGTGACGTAGTTTCATGTTGACCATCCTTTAAAGCGTGATTATCAAAAGAGCTAGTTGCGAATTCAAATAATAATCATTCTCATTTAAAGGGTCAAGCTTTTTATCATCTTGTTTTTTTTATACTTTTTAAAAGCTTTGCGCTCAGAGCTCAGAGCAATAGGGGCTTCCGCAAGCGTACTTTTTCGCTAGGCTGAACTGCTACACTGATAAGTAAGTCACAGCGGAGAAAAGTATGAATAGTTTGACAACCATAGGTCTAGCACTCGTTATTGGTGCTGTACTCGGTGGTGCTATCGCTTGGTTAATCGCCAAGTTGAAACAGGGTGCGCTACTTGCAGCGCGCAATGAGAGAGTGTTGATGTTGGAGCAAGCTTTAGAGCAGCTGCGTGTTCAACATGAAGAAGACTCACGGTCGCTACAGAGCTTGCATCAACAGGCTGGCGAGTTAGGACGAGAACTAGCTACGGCTACTACGCGACTAGAAGAAGAACGCAAGCAAAGCGATGAAAAAATTAAACTTTTACGTGAGATGAGTGAGGGCAGTAAAAAAGCACTCACAGAAGAATTTCAAAATCTCGCTAACACCATACTCGAAGATAAAACACGTCGCTTTACTGAACAGAATCAACAAAATCTTGGTCAACTACTCACGCCATTTAAAGAGCGTTTAAATGAATTTAAATCTAAGGTAGAAGAGATTCACTATCATGACACGCAGCAGCAAGCTGCGTTGAAGGTTGAGCTGGCTCAGTTAAAAGAATTAAATAAGCAGATGACAGAAGAGGCGCATGATCTGGCGACTGCATTAAAAGGACAAGCGAAAAAACAAGGTAACTGGGGCGAATTAATATTAGACAACGTATTGGCGCGCTCTGGCTTACAAGAGGGCAGTGATTACCGACGTGAAGTGAGTTTTAATACAGAAGAAGGTAAGCAGCGTCCGGATGTGATTATTTATCTGCCGCAGAAAAAACATTTGATTGTAGATGCAAAAGTATCGCTAAATGCTTATACACGTTACGTGAACGCGGAAGATGAAGTCGAACGTAAACAAGCCTTACGTGAACATGTTGCAGCGATTGGGCAGCGTATTACAGAGCTAGCAGATAGACGCTATTTTGATTTAGGTGAAATTAATTCGCCTGAAATGGTCTTTATGTTTGTTCCCATAGAATCTGCTTTTGTAGAAGCCTTGCGAGCAGATGAAACTTTATTTCAAAAAGCACTAGAGCAAAATGTTTTAGTCGCGACACCAACAACCTTATTAACGAGTTTGAATATCGTTCGTCAGTTATGGCGTTTTGAAAATCAAAATGCACACAGCGCTGAATTAGCAGATAGTGCTGCTCAGCTGTATCAAAAACTATCAGGATTTATCGCTTCTATGGAAGAGTTGGGGCGTAAATTAGATTCAGCAAAAAGTAGTTTTACGATGGCTTTTAATCAACTGTATAGCGGTCGAGGTAATCTGATTAAAAAAGCGAAAGACTTTGAACGTTTAGGCGTTGCTGTTCAAAAAGCATTACCCCAATATTTGGTGGATAGAGCAGAGTTGGAGTTGGAATATCAACCGGATATAGCAGAGACAGAACAAGAAACTATGAGCAGTGTATCTTCTATCAAAGATAATTCTTAGACTATCTGCTTACATGTTGAAATTGTAAAGATAAGTACTGAAAATTACGGTACTGGTTTTTGATCAAGCGTATCTACGCCTTTTTCTTTAGGCAGCAAAGCTTCACCTAAAAAATGCGATGCTACTGCAGTGGCGGCACCGATAGGTGTGGGATTAGCTAACACCATGCCTATCTTCAAGAGCATAGGTGGATGCATCATGAAATTCACCCAATCATTCATGGTTTCTTTGGGTTTCTTTTCGGATTCACCCGCATTGGTATCCATAGCCGGTGCTTGCGACTGATTCATCGCAGCATTGTCTTTATCCCATGCGTAATGCATAGCAGGAGGCGCAGTTGAAACCTGCTGTGATTCTTTAGCTGAGTTAAATACGGCATTAAATTTTTGGCCGGCAGCAGACGTGTCGCTGCCTGCAACAGCACGGGTCTTGGCGTCATTGGCGCGGACCGCAGCTTGCTGCATCGCTTGTCTTGTCAAATAAGTGATATCTGAAGGCATAATTTTTTCCTCATACATCTCTATGCAAATTTCAAGCCAAGCTCTGAAAAATGAGGATTGGTAAGGCTTTTGAGGGTGGGACGGGCACGGCTGTCAAAAATCCGGCGTCTGGATAAAGCTCCTAAACTGATGATTGCAGGAGGCTATTTAGGTAGATTTTAAAGGTCACAAACTTAGATGAATGCCTCAAGCCCTTTGTTCTTTAAGATGGACAAAAGCTTAAGAGATGGACCGCTAGGTTTTTTTTCTCCAGTTTCCCATTTTTGTACGGTGGATGTACTGGTGTTTAAAACAATGGCAAACACAGCTTGACTAAGATTCTCTTTAGTTCGTAGTGACTTAATTGCTCTTGGTTGAAGCGGTTTTACTTTGAGATATTTGAGAGCTTCGAATTCAGCAATATGTTTTTTATTGACGACGCCAGCTTTTTTAAGTTCAGCAAAGGTTTCTTGTATTTCTTCAATGATGCGGCTGGATTTTTTTACCGTTGTCATATTTTATCTCTGTAAGAATTTTATCTTTTACTAATGTATCGATTTCTTGAGTAGTTAAATGTAATAAGCGTTTTGCAATTGCTTGTAAATGCGCCAACTCTGCATTGTTAATATTAGATCTTTGATTCTTTTCGAAGCCGAAAATAAAAAACCAAAGATGGCCAAATTTTGTTGCAACAATCGTTCTGGCGCCATGACTTTTCCCTCTGTTCCTGAGCGCTACTCTTTTTTTGTATACATGACTTCCTAAATTTGCATCGTAGAGCCCTTGCTCCATCTCATTAATCGCAATTAATAAATTTTCGTCAGTAAGCTTTGATTTGTTAAGCCATTGTGAAAAGAGTCGTGTTTTAAAAATGCGAATTTTGAGCAATTCTAACTATAGCACTTAGTGGTATAGTTAGAAGTATTATACTTATTTGTGAAATTTGCGTAACAACTAAATAGTGACTTGCGCAGGAATGCTTAAAAATCCACGAAAACGAATTCTGGGGCTTCTGACTGGCGGTGTGGTGAGTGTGTAATGAGGAAAGCGAGCAACAAATCGTCCGAGTGCGATTTGTCCTTCGAGTCGTGCCAGACTCATGCCAGCACAAGCATGGGCACCACTGGCGAAGGCGAGATGGCGATTGGGGTTGCGTTGTATATCAAAGACTTCAGGTTGATCAAATTGTGATGGATCACGATTAGCTGCACCTATACACAGTGTGATTTGTGTTTGTGCAGGTACATGAATGCCTCCAAATTCAACCGCCTCTGTTGTGATGCGATTGCCTAATTGATTCGAGCTTTCATAACGTAGTACTTCTTCTACCGTTGTTTTAATCAAATCAGGTTGTGTATGCAGCAGGGTTCTTTGATCTGGATGATCATGTAATAACACGAGGCCATTACCAATTAGATTCGTGGTCGTTTCATGTCCTGCATTGAGTAAAAAAATACAGTTATGTAGTAATTCTTTGGGCGTGAGTTTTTCTCCATCCGCTTCACCAACAATCAATCGTGTGAGCACATCGGTTTCTGGATTGCCAAGCTTATGACGACGTCGGTCAATTAAATCTTCAAGATAAACAATGAATTCAGATACAGCTTGATTACCTCGCTCAAACACGTCAGGACTAAGAGTGGGTTCTAGTGCGCCTAATATTGCCATCGACCAGTCGCGCAAGGGTTCACGTTCATTCAAAGGCACATCAAGTAAATTACCGATAACTTCAATTGGAATCGCAGAAGCGAAATCTGCTATCAGATCGACTTGTGATTTTGCTGCAAGCTGATCAAGCAAATGATCAACGAGTGTAATTAATCCTTGTTCCATGCCTGCGATAGCACGTGGTGTGAGAGCTCCAGAAATTAATTTTCGTACACGCGTATGAAGAGGGGGATCAGAAAAAACGAGACTGGTGGTGTGATGTTCAAATAATAGTGAATCACCAAATTTTGGTTTAAATTCTATCTTTTTATTTGAACTAAAGCTTTTTGTATTTTTGTAAATCGCTATCAAATCATCATAGCGTGTTAAAAAATAACTGCCATTCGGCAGTATCTTAATCGGTTCATTTTCTCGTAAGGCTTGATAAACAGGATAGGGATTTGCAATAAAATCAGCTCCCAAATTTTGCAAACTAAAGTTGGCTGCAATATTGGCACTATCCTGTTGATCCATAAGTGTGATTTATATAGCTTAGTTTTTTCTAGCAACCATGCCAACTAGTGCAGATTGTCCCGCGTGTTGAGATCCTTCTAGCAAGACGTCTTCATAAATTTTGAGATCTAGTATCTCCATCTCTTTAAAGGCATCGCGTAATAAATCTTCAGTGTAGAGATGACTCAGCAAAGGTGGTCCACCCGTTTTATAGTCTAGTTGTTTGGGTGTATAGCCTTGTAACAGCAGTACTCCACCAGATTTTAGCGTCTTGATCATATTGGCAAACAAGACGGCTCTGGTGTCTGGATCAGCAAATTGAATAAAAATAGCAACCACAACATCATAGTAATGTGGTTGCCAAGACCAGTCTTCAGCACTGGACACTTGAAAGTTGACCGATACACCAGAAGTAGATGCAAGCTTACGTGCTTTCTCTACTCCGATATCGGCGATATCAAACGCATCAACTGCATAACCTTGCTGAGCTAGCCAAACACTATTGCGACCCTCGCCATCAGCAACTGCTAATACGCGACCACTCTGTGGCAAGTGAGATGCCTGATGAGTGAGCCATGTATTAGCTTGTGTGCCAAAGATATAGTCGGCTCCGGCAAAACGTTTATTCCATGTTTCTGCCGGATTATTAAAGCCACTCATGGTGTGTTTGGTGAATTGTTGTCAGGTAGTGAGCAAGAACTCAATCCTAGAACACCGTATAGACCGCAGTAACGCAATACACCAGTCGCCACTACGATTAAACCAGCCCAACCCCATGGTCCTATCACATTCAAAACAGACAGTAAGACTAACAATAAACCTACAAAAATACGTAATGCACGATCTGTTGTTCCAACGTTAGCTTTAAACATGGTGCGCTCCTTGTGTGAGTAAAACAAAGGTATTTACTGCGTTGCTGCTTGACGAGGCTGATGCCAAAAGCGATCCGCCAATTCAAAGATTGCCATACCTGCGATCATAGCAATCACAAAAATTACTGCTTTAGGATTACCAGTGCCAATTGATGTAAGAGCTGGGCCTGGACAAAAACCTGCCATACCCCAGCCAGCACCAAATAACAGGCTACCTATCACTAACCGTTTATCTATCATGTCAGAAGTAGGCATGCGCATTGCACCGCCTAAAAAATTTGCAGTACGTTTTTTTGCAAAACGAAACGCAACAATAGCGACCAAAATAGCACCGCCCATCACAAAGGCTAAGGAAGGATCCCATGTACCTGTGATGTCTAGAAAGCCTATCACTTTGGCGGGATTGGTCATGCCAGCCAAGATGAGTCCTATGCCAAAAATTAAACCAACTAAAAAGGAGGATAAGGTGTCGATATGTTTTTTCATTTTCTCTCCGTTTAGTTAACGAGACGACGCATCACAAACACAACTGCCATACCTGCAGCCATGAAAGCCAGCGTAGCAATCAGTGAACGTGGTGAGAGTCGTGATAAACCGCAAATACCATGACCACTCGTGCAACCTGAGCCGTAGCGCGTACCCACACCGACTAAGAGTCCTGCAATGATTAAGGTAGCGGTCTCGGCTTCTATCGTGACTACAGGCGCAGCCATAAACATAAAGGTGATGGTCGGTGCAGCGATTAAACCTAGCAAGAAAGCGATGCGCCACATAACATCATCTTTACGCGGATTTAATAAACCACCAAGAATGCCGCTGATACCAGCTATGCGTCCGTTGTTAAGAATGAATAATGCAGAAGCAGTGCCAGCCAGTATGCCGCCTAAGAGCGAAAGACCAGGTGTGAAGTTCGCGGTATCTATCATCATGTTGAACTCTCTTTTGGTTGTGAACAGAATTGGGTATATAAAGTTGCCATGATCGCTAACGCAGCATCACTCGCAATGCGGTAATAAATTTGTTTACCTTCGCGTCGTGTTTCCACTAAAGATTCATCTCTTAATACGGCGAGCTGTTGTGAAAGAGTGGGTTGTTGAATGTCGAGCAGCTCTTCTAACTCGCCTACACGTTTTTCTCCCTCAGCCAGCTGACATAGTAAAAGTAAGCGATCGGGATTTGAGAGTACACGCATCAGCCCGCAAGCTGCGTCTGCAGAAGCTCTTAAGGCTTGAAGATCAAATTCTTGATTAGAAGTGGCAGTAGTCATAAATGATGAATGATGTACAAAAGTGCTTCATTCTACTTCCTAACAAACTATAAATCAATAAACTATTCAAAATCTAACTATAGACGGTTTTTGCTGATTAATTAGGAAAAAAAGACCTAAATAAGTGCGTTCCAAGAAAAATAATTTCTTAAGTGCACGCATGCAGTGCGGTGATGAAGGACGGTGTCTAAAACTCATGCAAAACACCATTCTGTACTTATGGTTTATTGTTTTTAAGCAATAATTCATTAGACAAAATAGCTTGAGCTTGGTAAAAAGAGTTCTTCACAGAAACGTGAAAAAAATGTTTTATGTTTAAAAAAGCAAAATAATCATTTCCAACAGGATTTTCTTGTAAACCCCCATCTCCGGAGAAATAGATGCGTTTATTACCAGCTCTTCTCGTTGCCATCTTGGCAGCAGGTTTTAGCCAGATTGCATCGGCTGACACCACTGATGTAAAGACTCAAACGATTGTTGAAGTAAAAAAGAAGGGCGCTCATTGCGAGCAAGACCCAAATTGCTTTAACCGTTATCACCCAGCCATCAAGCCAGTAGCTCGTGCAAAGCCGGGCGATCTGATCGTTGTTCACACACGTGACGCGCTGGATTCGAATCTCAATATCAATTCGAAGCCAAAAGATGTGACTGCTATTGACGTTAACCTGATTCACCCAATGACGGGTCCGATCTTCATCGAAGGCGCAAAGCGTGGCGACGTGCTGGCAGTTAAGCTCATCGACATCAACCCAGACCAGTATGGCTACACCACCATCATTCCTGGTTTTGGCTTCTTGCCAGACATGTACACCGAGCCGTTCGTTGCGAACTGGAAGTTGAATCGTCGTGAAGCTGTGTCCGAGCAAGTGCCGGGCGTTCGCATTCCTATGAACGGCTTCATGGGTTCCGTTGGCGTTATGCCAGGCGAAGCTGAAGTTGAGAAATGGCTTGCTCGCGAGTCACAACTGGGCAAAGCCGGCGGCGTAGCATTGCCACCTGAGCCAACCAACGCACGTCCTGCAGACGTTTGCGGTCCTAACGGTAGCCACAAAGATAAATGTTTACGTACCATTCCACCGCGTGAAAACGGCGGTAACATGGACGTTAAGCAAATGGTTGAAGGTACAACCTTGTTGTTGCCATGTTTCGTTGATGGTTGTGGCTTCTTCATCGGTGACGTGCACTATGCACAGGGCGACGGCGAAGTTGCTGGTACCGCAATCGAAATGGGCGCTATCGTTACCGTTCAGACTGAAATCCGCAAAGGTATGGCTTCTGTAGTCAAGCAGCCGCATTTTGAAGGTGGTTCGCAGCTCAAGAAACTCGAACCAGACAGCTTCCACGCAACCGTGGGCTATCCTCTGAAAAACGCTGGCGAAGTGCCACCACAGTGGACCTATCTGGACAGCGAAAAGATCAAGCCGCTGACCAACCTGTCCAACGATGTCACACTCGCAGCACGTAATTCGCTGATTCAGATGCTTGACTGGCTCCAAGCCACCAAGGGTTTGACTAAAGACCAAGCGTTTGTTGTTACCAGCGTCGCTTGCGATCTGCGTATCAGCAATGTGGTTGACGTGCCAAACTATGCTGTGACTACGATCTGCCCGATGGAAATCTTCGGCAAGAAGTAATCGCTGCTGTATGAAGTACAAAGAGCGAGGATTATCCTCGCTCTTTTTTTGAGGTAAGCCATGCAAAGAAGACGATTTATCATCAGCGCGACAGCGCTCATTACCGCAGTACTCTGGCCCGTTACTCAGGCACTCGCCCATACTCCCTATGCTCAATGGGATCTTTTCCGTAAACGAAATTTGCAAATACTCACCTCGCACAGCGACCTTCCCGGTGACACCATCGGTGATGAATGGGTCGATTTTCTGCGTAAAAAATTACCCTTGTCGCGCGCCATGGTCAGTCGCGCGCGAGACGTGCTTCGGGTTGCGAGTTTGCTCAAGACCGATCAATCGAAATTGGCTGTGCTGTCTTATCAGCACGCCGAAGCGATGATGACTTCCGCTGCGCCATTTGAAGATTACAAAGATATGCCGCTGCAGGTCATGTTCGACAATGGCACCCATGTGCTGGTCGCGCGTAAGGATCTGCCTTTGCACCATGGATTTCTGATTGCCGTCACCTTGCTAGAACAGGCTGGCCCGATGCACCTGACGGTGCCGCTCAAAGGCAAATTCGGTATGCAAGTTCATCCGGGTGCGCGCGCCGCAGCCTTGGGTGAAAAAATTGAGATGCCGCCTGCGGAAGCTGTCTGATGTCATTGATGTTGGCCATGCATTCGATTGGCGTCACGCCTTTCACCATGCTTATGCGAGTGAAACAGGTCCTACGTTGCGGCTGCTTTGCGCTTGCAGTGCTGACGTCGTGTCTCAGCGTTCATGCGCATGACGCCATCAGTGCTGAGGCTCGTAAGGCCTACCTGTCCCGTCTCGATGAACTGGCACGCACCGCCCAGAGCGCTGCAGCGCCTTCGGTCAGGGCCAATGCTTGGCTGGAGACGGGCAAGACCTTGGACGACATACGCGGACTGCTCAACGAAGACATCATCAGTCACGGCAAGACACAAGGACTGGAGACCTCCGTGCTGGTGAATATGCTCAATGCATCGGTCCATAAACTCCAGTTGTCGACTCAAACACGGCTTTACTTATCCAATCCGCGACCGTACCGCGAAGCACTCGCGCTCGACCCGCGTGGCAAACAGGCAGCACTGGCACGCTTCCTTTTATTCAAACATCATTTCTACGACAGCTTTGTCGATCATCCTTTGAAGCCACTGCAGCAAAGCAAAGAGACGCTGTTGGAGATGATCGGATTCGGTGAAAGTTTAATGATGGTGAAGGATCCGGCCATCGATAGCGAAGAAGTGCATTTCATTCTCGGTATTCATTACTTGCAGGCGCTTGAGTCGGGTGCTTTGCCTCAATCGAAATGCCAGTCGCGCGTGGCAGAGATACAGAAAAAATTTCGTAGTCAGTGGCCGACCAGTCTCAAGCTTGCCACCCTCGAAGCATTGTCTGCGCCATGAGCAACTTGCGTTCATGGTGGCGCCTGTGGTTGTCGCTTTGCCTCGTGCTGATGACGCTGACGGCCTCGGCACATCAAACTGGAAATAGTTATATCAATATTCGGCAGGTTAATGATCAGTTAGCGATTGATCTTGATTTTTATGTGCGTGATTTAGATAATCTTTTGCAAGAAGATGCTAAGCCTGGTGAGGCCGCACCATCAGCGCCATCACTGCCATCATCAGATCAACTACAAGCACTACAACCCCGTATCACGGAATTTATACAGCGCTCCTTTAAGCTGGAAATTGATGAGCTGAATGCGCCACTCACATTCAAGGCGCAATCAGTCACATTGCACAACGATGGATTATATGTACGTCAACAGTTTGTTGGTCCTGTCGTAGATGTAAAAGCTAAATTCATCGTCATACGTTATGAATTTTTTACACAGAACGATAAACTTGGACGTGCATTTATGCGTCTATTGTTAAACGGTGATGAAATCTCTTCGGTCTTTGATCAACCGAATGACATACGACGTTTTGCACTCGGTGAAACAAAACGTTCTGCAACCATATTCTTATTCGCAAAAGAGGGCGCTAAGCATATTTGGGAAGGTATAGATCACTTACTGTTCTTGCTGACCTTGCTGTTACCCGGTTTGCTGTTGTGGAGACATGAAGTCGCTACACCCACAATAGACAATCCTAAGCCCATGCGTGGCACTAAAGAAGCAGAAATTTTTGCTTTGAAAGTTGTAACTGCATTTACGATCGCACATTCAATCACATTAGGCTTAGCTACATTTGGGTTAGTGAGTCTGCCTGAAAAATTAATTGAAAGCTTGATCGCATTTTCTATCATGGCTTCAGCAGCGATTAATTTACAAAAAAAATATCGCATCAATCATTGGCAGCTAGCGTTTATCTTTGGATTAATACACGGCATGGGTTTTGCCAATGGACTGAAAGAGTTGGGTTTATCTTCTTCTTATTTTCTAGAAACCTTACTCGCATTTAATGTTGGTGTAGAGCTCGCGCAACTCGCCATCGTTTTGTTGGTCTCTATACCTATGTTGATATTTGTGCGCAGCGAAACCGCCAAACATCGTGTGATGACATGGGGATCAATTGGTGTGTTGGCGATATCGACTGTGTGGTTAGTGCAGAGATTAATGGCGTAAATGTTTACGATCTAGGGATTTTGTAGGTACGAATAGCGAAGCGTATTCGTACGGCATCACATGAAAATTTTTACGGACGATTACGCTATGCTAATCGTCCCTACGATTCTTAGATGTTTGTGGTGCGTGGGAGTTGTAGGTACGAATAGCGAAGCGTATTCGTACGACATTACATGTGAAAATTTGTGTACGATTACGCTGCGCTAATCGTACCTACGCTTCTTAAATGTTTAATGGAACGTCACGTTTTCGCGAGTGCTTGTTCTATATCCCACAGTATGTCGTCCACTGATTCAATTCCTACTGCTAGTCGAATTAAATCTGGTGGCACGCCTGCTGCCATTTGTTGTTCTTCTGAGAGTTGTCTATGTGTGGTGGAGGCAGGATGAATGACTAAGGTTTTTGCATCACCGATGTTAGCGAGATGCGATAAAAACTCTACATTCTCTATAAATTTTTGACCAGCTGCTGCACCACCTTTAATTCCAAATGAGAGAACGGCACCTGATCCTTTAGGGAGATATTTTTTCGCGAGCTCGTGGTAGCGATTATTTTTTAGTCCAGGGTAATTCACCCAAGCGACTTTAGGATGTTTCGATAAATGCTCTGCAATAGTGAGTGTATTGCTGCAATGACGCTCCATACGCAAATGCAGTGTTTCTACACCTTGTAACAACATGAAAGCATTGAAGGGTGAGAGTGCAGGACCGAAGGTACGTAATCCTTCCATGCGACATTTCATGGTGAAGCCAAAGTCACCAAAGGTTTCATAAAAACGCACGCCATGATAACCAGCTGATGGTTCAGTCATGCTGGCAAACTTACCATTACCCCAATTGAATTTGCCTGACTCTACAATCACACCACCCATGGTTGTTCCATGCCCACCTATAAATTTAGTCGCAGAGTGTATGGAGATAGCAGCGCCCCATGTGAATGGATTGCAAAGATAGGGACTAGCAAAGGTGTTGTCGATAAAGAGTGGCAGTTCAGCTTGTGTCGCAATCGCTGCTACTTTTTCTATATCAAGCACATTGAGTGATGGATTACCTAAGGTTTCTGCATAAAGCAATTTTGTTTTTGGTGTGATGGCACGTGCAAAATTTTCTGGCTCATCAGGATCAACAAAAATCGTGTTAATGCCTAGCTTACGAAAATTCACATCCAGCTGCGTATGTGTACCACCATAGAGAGTCCTTGCTGCGACGATTTCATCACCTGCTTCACAGATATTGAGCATGGCGATCATTTGTGCTGCCATACCACTTGAAGTGGCAACTGCTGCGCGACCATTTTCTAATGCGGCTATACGTTCTTCTAAGACTGCCACAGTGGGATTCGATAAACGTGAATACACATTGCCAAAGGTTTGTAGATTAAACAAACTAGCAGCATGCTCAGCACTGTCAAAGACATATGACGTGGTTTGATAGATAGGCACGGCACGTGAACCTGTAGCTGCATCAGGAATTTGTCCTGCATGGAGACATAAGGTGTCGAAATTATAAATATGATCTTTAGACATAAGTTAATTAATTAGAGAGGGCGACGAGATGAAATGACGCCAGTGTTGACACCAAACCAGCTTAAGCCACCAAACAAACGTGCATATTCAATTTTCACACAGCGATTCATCACAACGGCGAGTCCTGCAGCTTCAGCAATCTGCTGAGCTTCTGTATTTTCAACACCGAGTTGTAACCATAAAGTTTTTGCGCCGATTGCGACAGCTTGTTTTGCAATGGGTACGCAATCTTCACTTTTGCGAAACACATCGACGATATCAACCGGTTCAGGAATCGCTTCAAGAGTGGGGTAACATTTTTCACCTAAGACTTCGGTGTATTTAGGATTAACTGGAATAATGCGATAACCATGTTCTTGCATGTATTTTGCAGCGAAATATGAAGGGCGCCACCAATCAGCTGAGAGTCCTACGATAGCAATCGTATGGCTATTTTTTAAAATGTGGCGGAGTTGGGCGATAGTGCTCATACGGTTAGTCTAGTTGAGATTATTTTTTTGCACACAGTACCATGTTGGTAGCTGTGGTTGTGACAATCTCCACGTTCTTGAAGCCAGCTTCTTGCAATACATGGGTTAAGCGTGCTGGGCCTGCTTGTGCACCTAATGCTAATCCTACTTCTTGAGCGAGTGATGCAGGTACACAACCTGTGGTCGATGCACAATAAAACATTTGTCCCACTACAGTCAGATTATCTTTCAGATTTTCACTAGCAAAGGGTTCAATTAACACTAATATGCCGTCGTCTTTCAACTGTGTATAAGCAAGTGCAGCAGCACCTACTGGATCACCCATGTCATGTAAACAATCAAAGAAG
>Ga0315901_10007252_pt1 | contig 13126 bp, 11 predicted proteins | sample LakEriMetagenome_10_FD_203761 | JGI IMG/M metagenome (GOLD analysis project Ga0315901, IMG submission 203761) | Freshwater fungal communities from buoy surface, Lake Erie, Ohio, United States - Buoy 2 MA116 | ecosystem: Environmental > Aquatic > Freshwater > Lake | place: USA: Lake Erie, Ohio... | reverse complement strand
TTGATGACATCCGCGCCGAAATCAGCGAAATGCCGCGCGCACACCGGCCCGGCACGCACGCGGGACAGGTCGAGCACACGCAGGGTGGACAGGGCGTTGGATGCCTGAATTCGAGCCATGGTCTCCTCGGGAATCAGTACGGCGTCAGCGAGCGAGATTGAAGAACTCGCGGCGGCCTTTCATGAGCGCCACATGATGCACCAGAAGCTCGAAGTCCTCGTCGCGATCCACGGGATTGAGGTGCTCGGTATTCACGATCAGCACCGGAGCCGACTCATAGTGATGGAAGAATCGGCTGTAGGCGTCGGCCAAGGCACGCAGATAGTCCTCAGAAATGCCTGTTTCCATTGGGATCCCTCGGCGCTGGACCCGTTCGACCAGGGTGTCGGGGGTCGCCTGCAGGTAGATCACCAGATCAGGCTGGGGGGCCTGGGGTTGCAGGTGCTCAAAGATCTGCTGATAGAGCGCAAGCTCATCATCGGACAAGGTCAGCCGTGCAAAGAGCCCGTCTTTCTCGAGCAGGAAATCGCTGACGGCCGATTGAGAGAAGAGATCGCGCTGCGCGATCTCACGCAACTGGCTGATCCGCTGAAACAGGAATGACAACTGCGTGGCCATCGCATAGCGGGCGCTGTCGCGATAAAAGCGCTCCAGAAACGGGTTGGCCTGAGGCTCTTCGAGCACCAGTTGGGCATCGAAGCGCTCGCTCAGCCGGCGCGCCAGCGAGGTCTTTCCGGCGCCGATCGGGCCCTCGACCACGATGTGGCGCCAGCGCTCAAAGGGATTGACGCTGGCCGTGTTCATGCGACGGTCCTCATGACGCAGTTCCGATGTCGGGTTGGAGTGGGCTGCAGATCTGCTGCGTCACGCCGCGCAATAGCGCGCGCACCTGTCCTCGACCTGGAATCTCCAGCTCGGGCGCCAATTCGGCCAGGGGCGCCAGCACAAAGGCCCGCTCATGCAATCTCGGATGAGGCAGCTGCAAGGTCGTTGTCTCGCAGACGGTCTGGCCATGCATCAGCAGATCCAGATCCAGCGTGCGAGGTGCATTGCGATAAGGACGCACGCGCCCGAATCGATCCTCGATGGACTGCAGGTGAGCGAGCAGGTCATCGGCTGCCAGCTGGGTCTGCAGGGCAGCCACGGCATTCAGAAAATCCGGCCCTGCAGCATCGACCGGAGCGCTGCGCCACAGGCGCGAGCGGGCCACGAGGCGGGTTTGGGGCAACTCGCGCAAGGCCTCGAGCGCCTGCTCGAGGGTCTCCTGACATGCGCCCAGATTGGCTCCCAGGCCGACCCAGGCCGGGAGGGAGTCAGTCGGGAGCATGACCCGGGCTGGCGGTGGAGGCACTCTGGAGGGTGTCCTGCCCGCCTTCGCCCGGACGGGATTTGCGGCTGCTGCTGCGCCGACGACGTCGGCGGGGCGTGCCAGACCGGTTCTCGATCGGGGTGCGGGCCAGCAGCGCTTCACGCGCTGCCGGATCAGACTCGACAAAATCCTGCCACCACTGACCGATTTCGGCTGAGAGTTCGCCCGCCTGGACCCTCAGCAGCATGAAGTCGTAGCCTGCCCTGAAGCGCAGGTGCTCCAACACCCGAACTGCGCTGCGGCCCGTGCGGTCAAAGCGCGGTTGCAGACCCCAGATCTCCCGCATGTCGGCAATAAAGCGACGTTGAATGGCGAGTTTCTCGGCCTGCTCATCCAGTACGGTGTCCATGGCCTGCATGAGCGCAGGAATGGTGTGTTCGCCGGCTTCGCGACGCGCCTGCCAGCGGTCGGCCACACGCTGCCACAGCAGCGAGGCAAACAAAAACCCTGGAGAGATGGACTTGCCCGCACGCACCCGCTCATCGGTCTGGGCCAGGGCCAACTCCACAAAGCGCTCGCCATGGGGCTGTTCGAGAATCACGTCGAGCAGGGGCAACACACCGTGGTGCAAACCCTCTTCGCGCAGCCGCCGCAGGCAGGCCATGGCATGGCCCGACTCCAGCAGCTTGAGCATTTCGTCGAACAGCCGGGCCGAGGGCACATTCTCGAGCAGGTCAGCCAGCCCCCGAATGGGCGCAAGAGTGGCGGGATCGACCGCAAAGCCGAGCTTGGATGCAAATCGCACGGTGCGCAGCATGCGCACCGGATCTTCGCGGTAGCGCGTGGCCGGATCGCCGATCATGCGCAACACCCGGGCGCGCAGATCCTGCACGCCGCCGAGCTCGTCGATCACCACATCGGCAATCGGGTCGTAATACAGGGCGTTGACCGTGAAATCGCGGCGAAGTGCATCGTCGTGCTGCGAACCGTAGACATTGTCACGCAGCACCCGGCCATGCTCATCGGTTTCGGCATCGGTCTGCAGGGCCCGGAAGGTGGAGGTCTCGATGGTCTCGCGACCGAACATGACATGGACGATCTTGAATCGCCGGCCGATGATGCGGGCTCGCCGAAATAGGGCCTGCACTTCCTCGGGCGTGGCATCGGTCGCCACATCGAAATCCTTGGGCTGCAGCCCAAGCAGGGAGTCGCGCACGCCACCCCCCACCACATAGGCCTTGAAGCCCCCGCGCTGCAGGATCTCGCAGGTGCGGATGGCGGCCTGTGAAATCTGGTCCCGTCGGATCCCCAGTTCGGCGCCTTTCCAGGTGCGTGGGGCAGGCGATTTGCTCCTGGGGCTACGGGCCCGGCGAGGGTTTGCCCCCCGGCTTGAGGGATTCGCACCCGCTTGGGGGGTTGCCGCAGTGCGGCCCAGCAGTCGTTTGAAAAAGGCGAAGATCATCGGTGGGTCCTCGCCCCAGGGGCTTCAGTGGGCATCGGCAAATAGTCGCAGCACGGTCCAGCCCCGCTGTTCGGCGGTTTTGGCCAGACGCTCATCCGGGTTGGTGGCCACCGGATGCGAGACACGCTCAAGCAGCGGCAGGTCATTCATGGAGTCGCTGTAGAACCATGACTGAGCAAAGCCGTCTAACTGATGCCCCAGACTCTTGAGCCATTGCTGGGTACGCTCGACCTTGCCCTCACGAAACGAGGGCGTGCCTTGAGGCTTGCCGGTGAACTCGCCGTTGGCTTCTTCGATGCCGGTGGCGATCAGGTGATCAATGCCAAAGGCCTGTGCGATGGGTGCGGTCACGAAGGCGTTGGTGGCCGTGACCAGAGCGACCAGATCCCCCTGCTGCTGATGGCGCTCAACGAGTGCAAGCGCTTTCGGTGCAATGCGCGGGGTGATCACATCATGCATGTACTGCTGATGCCAGGCATCGAGCTGACGGCGCGGATGGGCCGCGAGCGGGGCGAGCTGGAATCTCAGAAACTCGTAGATATCGAGGGTGCCCTGCTTGTACTGCGTGAAGAAGCGCTCGTTTTCACGCTCGTAGTGCTCGCCGTCGAGCACGCCCTGGCGGATGAGAAACCGGGCCCACTCGTAATCGCTGTCGATGGGCAGCAGGGTGTAGTCGAGGTCGAACAGTGCAAGGTTCATGGCCGGCGGATTCTACGACAGAGCGGGGTCTGGGCGTCGCGCTCGAACTCCCGCAGCAGGGGGACGGTCAGGGCGCGCCCTCGGGCCAGGGCATAGGCGTCGAGGGCATCAATCAGTCCTCGCAGTCGGCCGAGGTTGCGGGGTGCATGCGTGAGCAGCCAGGGGATGAGCTCCGCGCTTGCACTCAGGCCGCGTTCACGCAGGGTGAGCACAAGCGCGGCTGCGATGTCGTTTTCGGCCAGAGGCAACAGCTGAATGACCAGGCCGTAGCCCAGGCGCGTGGCGAGTTCGGGCATCAGTGCCAATCCGGCGGGAGCCTGATCACCCGCCGCACAGAACACCGCCCCGGGGTAGGCCAGCACGGCATTGAACAGATGAAAGGCGGCTTCCTGCCGGAGGGCGTCGAGTTGCCCGACATCGTCGATCAGCCAGTGCCGAACCAGGGGGTTGAAGACAAAGTCGGTCAGCGGGCTTTGGGCATCAAGCAGGCGGGCCGCACCAGCGGCCTGCTCGGCCGCGATGGCCTGCAGCAGGTGCGAGCGTCCGGTGCCGCAGGCACCCCACAGGTAGAGCGCCCGTAAGGCGCCGGATGCGCATTGTTGGCAGGCCTGCAGTGCCTCGAGATTCGGCCCGGGCACGAAGTTCGCCAATCGGGCGGGGGGCGCAGTGGCCAGATCGAGGGTAAGTTGCATGAGTGATGCAGGGCACGCGGCCTTGGCCGGTACAATTCCGGCCTTCAAGCGTCCATTCTATGCCGTGGCAGGCTGGGGATTGCCCTGGCAGAGCCGGCGTGCGGGCGCCCACTTGCGTCCCTCCCGGAATCGAGCCATGAGCCAACCCGCCCGCCCCATGTCCTCCGAACCCCTCTCCTACAAGGGGTCAGGGGTCGATATCGATGCCGGAGATGCGCTGGTTGAGCGCATCAAGCCGCTGGCCCGACGCACCCTGCGCGAGGGGGTTCTCAACGGCATCGGGGGCTTCGGAGCCCTGTTTGAGGTGCCCAAACGCTACCGCGAGCCGGTTCTGGTGTCGGGGACCGATGGCGTGGGCACCAAGCTGCGTATGGCGTTTGCCCTGAACCGGCACGATACGGTGGGCATCGACCTGGTCGCGATGAGTGTGAACGACATTCTGGTTCAAGGCGCCGAGCCGTTGTTCTTTCTTGATTACTTTGCCTGTGGTCGTCTGGATGTCGACACTGCAGCCCGCGTGGTGGGTGGTATTGCTGCGGGCTGCGAGCAGGCTGGCTGCGCGCTGATCGGCGGCGAGACCGCCGAAATGCCCGACATGTATCCCGATGGCGAGTACGACCTCGCTGGCTTTGCCGTGGGGGCCGTCGAGAAGTCGGCCATCATCGATGGTCGCAGCATCGTGCCCGGCGATGTGGTGATCGGACTGGCCTCGAGCGGCGTGCACTCCAACGGCTACTCCCTGGTCCGCCGTGTGATCGAGCGCTCCTGCGGCAGCCTGAGTTCGACCGCCCTACAGCAAGACCTCGACGGTCGCAGTCTGGCCGATGCCGTGATGGCCCCCACGCGGATTTACGTGAAACCCGTGCTGGCCCTGCTGGCCGACATGCCCGTCAAGGGCATTGCACACATCACGGGTGGGGGGCTGCTCGAAAACGTACCCCGCGTGCTACCCGAGAACTGCCAGGCGGTACTCGAACAATCCGCATGGCAGCGGCCGGCCATTTTCGACTGGCTGCAGCGTGAAGGGGCGATCGACTCGGGCGAGATGCATCGGGTCTTCAACTGCGGCATTGGCATGGTGCTGGTGGTGGAGGCTGCGCGGGCTCAGGCCTGCGTTGATCGTCTTCGGGCACTGGGTGAGTCTGCGCAGCGCATCGGCACCATCGTGCCGCGTCCGGCCGGTTCGGCGCCAACGGTCGTGATCTGAGGTTGAGTGACCGGGCGACGTTTTCTTGCAACGTCCTCGGCCCTGCTGGTCGCTTCGCTGCTGCCGATCCAGGCGGCTTGCGCGCAGCCTCCCGCCGTAGCCCGCTATCCACTCGAAATCGAGGCACCGCAGCCTTTGGTTGCCTTGCTGCGCGCGCACACCCTGCTGGGGCGCTGGCAGTACCGCAGGGACTTCGAAGCCTCGCAGATGCCGCTCTTCAAGGCTCGCGCCCCAGAGGAGATTCGGGCGCTCCTGGCGAGCCAGGGTTATTTCACTGCGCGGATCGAGGTCAGTCCTCAGGACGACGGCGTACGCATCACCGTCGATCCGGGCACGCGCTCCCGGGTGCGGGAGCTGAGCCTTCAGGTCGATGATCCAGACCCGCAAAAGGCCGCCAGACTCCAGCGCGAGTTGCTGGTGCGTTGGCCCTTGCCGACCGGCCAGGCCTTTGTGTCTGAGGAGTGGACGCTCGCCAAGCGCAGACTGATCGAGGCCTTGCGTGACGATGGATTTCTGCGTGCGCGACTGGATCACAGCGAGGTTGAGGTGGATCCTCAGCGGGCCGTGGCGGATTTGCGTCTTCGCGTGGTTCCGGGTCCCGCCCTGCGGTATGGGCGACTGCAGATTCGTGGCTTGAGTCGATATCCCCCTGAGGTGATCGATGGGCTGAAACCCTTTCGGATCGGCGATGAGGTCGACGCCCGGCAACTGGCGCTGATGCAGTCGCGCCTGGCGGGCGCAGGGTGGTTCTCGACAGCGCATGTCCGGGCTGACCTCGAGGCGCTGAGCATCGACCCGGACCGTACCGATGTTCCGATCCTCGTTGACGTGGTCGAGCATCCCGCCCGGCGTCTGAGCCTGCAGCTGGGTCTGGATGCCGACCATGGCCCGGGTGCCGAAGTTCAATGGGAGCACTACAACCACGGGCATGCGGGGGTTCGTTCGGTGTTCGGCGCTCATCAGGACCGAGACCGAAAAACGGCGTTCACGACTTGGGAGAGTCCGCAGGATGCGGGCGGCTGGCGGTGGCAGAGCGGCCTGCGCTTCGAGGAGCGCGACATCCGTAACGACGTGGTGCAGAGCGGGCAGGCCTTTGTGGCCCGGATTCAGCGTGACGGGCCGATTGAGCGGGGTACCTCCATCAGCTGGCAGGACGAATTGCAGAGCATTGGAATCGCCTCGGGCGTCGAGCGACGCGATCGCAACTCGGCCTGGGTTGTGAGTTGGAGCTGGAGCCTGCGCGATCTGGATTCCCCGGTCTTTCCGACGCAAGGGCAGGTGCTCAACCTGCAGGTTTCGGGGGCGCATGAGGCCCTGGGCTCGGAGCGCAGTTTTCTGCGGGGCTATGCCTCGGTGATGCGCATGATCCCGGTGCCCCATGCCTCGGGCCGCGAGCAGGCGCGCCTCTTGCTGCGAGCTGAGCTCGGGCATGTGCAGGCGGTGTCGCGAGAGGGCATTCCGTCGGCGAATCTGTTTCGTGCGGGCGGCGGCAAGTCGGTGCGTGGGTATGCCGCGCAGAGCCTGGGCGTGACCCTGGGTGAGGCGACGGTGGGTGGACGGATCATGGCGGTGGGCAGCATCGAGTGGCAGCAACCGATCGACGAGCGCTGGGCCTGGGCGGCTTTTGCGGATCTGGGCGATGCGGCCAATCGCTGGGTGGACTGGCGCGCCCATTGGGGCCTGGGCGCCGGGCTACGCTGGCGCACGCCGGTGGGTCCGTTGAAGCTCGATCTGGCTCGCGGGCTGCAGGGCGGACGATGGCGCTTGTATACCTCGCTGGGGGTGGTCTTTTGAGATCGGCGCTTTTCAGGCTGATGGGCGGGCTTTGCATGATGTTGGTGGCGATCGATCTCGCGCGATCGAACGAGCGACTGCAACTCGACCGGATCTCTGTATTGCTGGGTCCGGGGCAGCGTCTGGTGCTGTCCGGGACGGTGCAGGAGCGGCGAGACGGCCAAGAGAAGGTGGTTTTTGGGCAGGTCCGCGCGGACGAAGGTGTGATCGAGATCCGCTCGGTCTCCACGCCCGCACTGGCCGCGGATGTCCGGGTCCGTGAAGTTGATGCCTCGCAAAGCGTCGATGCCTCGCAAAGCGTCGATGGCTCGCAAAGCCAGGGGCCCGATCTGAGCGTCGGGGTTCACTGGCTCTTCGAGCGAATGGCAAGGCCCGCCCGCGTCGATCTGCAGGTTGATCTGGGGGAGCGGCTGCAGGTCTACGGGCAAGGGCTGGATGCGCGATTGCAGGGAGACATCAGACTGATCATGGACCTGTCCGGTCGACCTCAAGTCCATGGGCTCGTTCAGATCCGGGGTGGAAGCTGGCGGGGTGTCGGGCGGGATCTGCAGATCGAGCAGGGCACACTGCGATTTACCGGGGACCCAGAAGATCCGGTGATCGACCTCGTTGCCTGGCGGCGACATCAGCCGGTCGAGGCGGGAGTCCATCTGACCGTCAGCGCGGGGCTCCCCGTGATGACGCTGCTGTCAAGGCCGGAGGTGCCCGAGCCTGACAAGCTGTCCTGGCTGGTGCTGGGTACCGCATTCGACACCCATCGAGGGGGCCGCAATGCCGCTTTGCAGGCGGCAGCGGAGGTCGTGGTGGCCGGCTCGGATCGGACTTCCCCGGTGCGCAGCCTGTCCTCGAACTTCGGACTTGAACGGCTCAGCATTCGCACGACTTCTTCAGGGGCAGGCGACCCCGGCGGTTCGGAGGGCTTTGCTCCAGACAACATTCTGACCTTGGGCAGGCGTCTGAGCGAGCGGCTCTTCCTGAGTTATGAACAAAGCCTGCGAGGTCTGCAGAACCTCGTGCGCCTGCAATACCAGATCACCGAACACCTCTCGTTTCGCCTGCGTGCAGGTAGCCAGACGGGCATCGACCTGCACTGGACGCGACGTGATGATTGAGGTCCGCCGGTGGGCCGTGTTCAGTGAACGCGCGGCCACAGGCGATCGACTTGTTGCAGAACCTCGCTCGCGACATCAGGGTTCAGGCAATCGATGACGGTTCGCTGGGGCATGGCCCGCAGCCAGGTGAGCTGGCGCTTGGCGAGTTGCCGGGTTGCAGCGATTGCGGGCTCCAAAAAGGCCCGCTCGGCGGCCGCTGGCTGCTGCTCGAGGGCCTCCCAGGCCTGACGGTAGCCTACGCAGCGCATCGAGGGCAGGCCCGCATGCAGGGTGCCGCGTGCACGCAGTGCGATCACCTCATCCAGAAAACCGGACTGGACCATGCTCTGCAAACGCTGGGCGATCCGGGCATGCAGCACAGATCGATTCGAGGGTTCCAGCGAGATGACGGGCCACTGCGCCAACTGCTGCGCGGCGTTCTCCCGTTGCCGCCCAAGCAGAGACGACAGGGGCTGACCGGTGAGTTCAATCACCTCGAGCGCGCGCTGAATCCTTTGCGCATCGGTGGGGGGCAGGCGCGCGGCCGTGGGGGCATCGAGTTGAGCAAGACGGGCATGCAGCGCCGGCCAGCCCAATCGTCGGGCCTCGTCATCCAGGCGAGCCCTCACCTGCACATCGGCTGGGGGCAGATCATCCATTCCGCCCAGCAGGGCCCGCACATAGAGCATCGTGCCGCCCACCATCAGCGGCAGTCGTCCCTTCGCCCGGATCGCCTCGATGGCCGCATTCGCATCGTTCACGAAGCGGGCGGCCGAATAGCTTTCGCTGGGATCGATCAGGTCGATCAGATGATGTGGTACGCGCCTGCGCTCTGCTGCACTCGGCTTTGCAGTGCCGATATTCATGTCCTTGTAGACCAGCGCCGAATCAATGCTCACGATCTCGAGGTCGAGATGTTCGGCCAGGGTCAGTGCGGCCGCGCTCTTGCCGCTCGCCGTGGGGCCAAGCAAGAGGATCGCCCGGGGCGTCGGCTGGGGGCTCATCGCGAGAGGCCGGTTCGTTCAGCGGCCACGCAGGAACCAGCGGTCAATCTCGACCAGTGGCCATTGCACCCAGGTGGGTCGGCCATGGTTGCATTGGTCGGCACCAGGCGTTTGCTCCATGTCGCGCAGCAGGGCGTTCATCTGCTCGAGGCTCAGTCGCTGCCCGGCCCGCACGGCGGTATGACAGGCCAGGGTGGCCAACAGGGCTTGTTCGCGCTGTTGCAGGCTTTGCCCCGAGCCTTGTTCGGACAGATCGGCCAGGGCGGATCGCGCAAGCTGCACTGGGTCAGCATGAGCCAGTGCCGCGGGAACCGCATGGACGGCCAGATGCCCTTCAACTGAGGCCTGCAGCTCAAGCCCCAGCGCCGCCATGGACTCCCTTTGATCCTCAAAGGCTGCCTGTTCATGCGCATCCACGGCAAATGACTGCGGCAACAACAGGCGCTGAACCTGAGGCGCACGGGCCCGCCGACTCAATTTGAGGCGTTCGTACACGATGCGCTCATGGGCCGCATGCATGTCCACGACCACCAGGCCCGCGTCGTTTTGCGCCAGCACATAGATGCCATGCAATTGCGCCACCGCCTGGCCCAGGGGGGGCATGGGCTGGGGTGGGTTTTCGGGTGGGGCGTCTGGCCGGGCCTCCGGCCCCGGCCGTAGCGCATCGAGCCAGGCCGCGATGGTCTGAGCACGGGGCGGTTGTGCGCCTGAGCCAGTCAACCCCATCGGCTGGCTATCGCGTAGAACGGCCGGGCGACCCTGCGCAAAAAGCCCCTCGCGGCTCGAAGGCCGGATGGGGTCAATCCATGCCGTTTGCCGCAGTGCAGGGTCCGCGGTCGGTGTATGACCCGCCCCCGCCACGGCCCGCAGGGCCTGCTGCACGGCGTGATACACGAAGCCATGCACGCTGCGGCCATCCCTGAATCGCACTTCGGCCTTGGCCGGATGGACATTGACATCGACTGCGGTTGGGTCGATCCAGAGAAACAGGCACCAGGCCGGATGCCGGTCGCCGTGCAGCAGATCGACATAAGCCTGGCGCACGGCATGGCTGAGCACACGGTCCTTGACGGCTCGGCCATTCACATAGAAAAACTGTCGGTCCGCTCGCGATCGACTGGCCGTGGGCACGCCGGCCAGGCCTTGCAGGCGCAAGCCACCTGCTTCGCTTTCAATCCGGCGCACGGGGGTGTCCTCACCGAGGGCGAGGCTGACCCGATCGGCCCAGTCAGCTGCAGGCCATCGCTCCAAACGACGGCCATCCACCCACACCTGCCAGGCGATGGCGGGATGGGCGAGGGCAACCCGGCGCCAGGCATCGACTGCGTGGGCGGTTTCGGTGGCCGGGGTCTTGAGGAACTTGCGTCGCGCGGGCGTTCGGGCATAGAGATCAAGCACCTCGACCAGCGTGCCACGCGAGCCTGCGGCCGGGGTGATCTCACCACTTTCGGCATCGATGCACCAGGCGGTGTCGTCGTTCGCAGTGCGGCTCGTGATGCGCAGGCGAGAGACCGAGGCCGTGGCTGCCAGAGCCTCGCCCCGAAAGCCCAGGGAGAGGACCGATTCGAGTTCGGCAAGTGAGCGGATCTTGCTTGTGGCGTGGCGGGTGAGCGCCAGCGGCAGCTGCTCGCGGACGATGCCGCTGCCGTCGTCCTGCACCGCGATCCGTCGCAACCCCCCCTCATCGATGCGCAGCACGATGTCGCGCGCACCGGCATCCACGGCGTTTTCGAGCAGTTCCTTGACGACCGAGGCGGGGCGCTCGACCACCTCGCCCGCTGCGATCTGGCTGATCAGGTGATCGGGCAGGCGTGCGATCGAGGCAGGGCTCGGTGGCCCTGCAGGCAGGGAGGGCTCGGTCATTTCAGGTGATGGGTGGGATTGGCCGGCAGTATAGAGAGTCAGGCGCCTTGCGTTGTACGGGATCAATTGAATGCGCACCGGCGACCGGTATGATCCGCCCGCCATGGATATCGCACAGCTCGTTGACCTTTTCCTGCATCTGGACAAACACCTCGAATCGGTGGTGGCCCAGTACGGCCTTTGGATCTATGTCCTGCTCTTTGCCATCATCTTTGTTGAGACCGGGCTGGTCGTGATGCCCTTTTTGCCAGGGGATTCGCTACTTTTTGTATGCGGTGCGATCGCTGCTATCGGTGGGTTGTCCCTGCCCTGGCTGATTGTGCTGCTGGTCATTGCAGCGATTCTGGGCGACGCCGTGAATTTCGCGACCGGGGCACGGGTGGGGGTGGCGGTCTGGCAGCGGGAGCACTCCCGCTGGTTCAATCGTGCGGCCTTCGAACGAACGCATGCCTTCTATCAGAAGCATGGAGCGATCACCATTATCGTGGCCCGCTTTCTGCCGTTTATTCGCACGTTCGCGCCCTTTGTGGCGGGTGTGGCGGCGATGGACTACCGCAAATTCGCTCGCTACAACGTGATCGGGGCCGTGCTCTGGGTCGTCAGTCTGACAGTGCTCGGGTACTGGATCGGCAATCTGCCCTGGGTACGACAGAACTTCTCATGGGTGGCGCTGGCCCTGATCGTGGTGCCTGCACTGCCAGCCTTGATCGAGTTCTTGCGTCATATCGTGCCTCGGGGCGGCAAACGTCGTACATAGGCGAGTACCCCCCTGACCAGGGCCTGGGCGATGCGGTTCTGCTCGCTCGGGTCGCGCAACTTGCGCTCCTCTTCGGGATTACTGATGAATGCAGTCTCGACCAGGATCGAGGGCATGTCGGGGGCGCGCAGCACGGCAAATCCAGCCTGCTCCACTGACACCTTGTGCAGCGTGCCGACCTGACGCAATTCGCCCAGGACACTGGCCCCCAAGCGACGGCTCTGGGTGATCTGTGCGGTTCGGCTGAGATCGATCAGCACACTGGCAGCCTCGCGGTTGGCACTCGTTGGGGCAGCCCCGCCCACGAGATCGGCCCGGTTCTCGCGGCTGGCCAGCCAGCGCGCGCCCATGCTGCTCGCGCTGCTGTCGGAGAGCACGAAGACTGAAGCCCCGCGAGCCTGAGGCTGCACGAAGGCATCGGCATGAATCGACACGAAGAGGTCGGCCGAGACGGCCCGCGCCTTGGCCACCCGGACCGCTAGCGGCACGAAGAAATCGGCATCGCGAGTCATGAAGACACGAATGCCAGGATGCTCGCGCAAGAGCTCACGCACCTGACGGGCGATGGACAGCACCACCTCCTTTTCGTAGGTGCCGGCCGGGCCGATGGCCCCCGGATCTTCGCCGCCGTGCCCGGGATCGATGGCGATCGTGAACCATCGGGTCGCCACGGGCGCCGAGGCTCTTGGCGTCGTGCCGGGGGCTGAGGGTGCAGCCGTGGAGGGGCGTGGGGCGGCCTGCGCAGGTGGCGAGTCTTGTCGATTCCCGCCGAGGCTGTCTTCGATACGAGAGGCAATGAGTCCCTCGAGTGGGTCATCGACCTGACCCAGGAGCAGGGTCAGGGCATCGGGCTCGGTGAGCGGGTACAGATCAATGACGAGTCGGTGGCGGTAGGGGCCGATGGGCTCGAGTTCGAACAGGCGGGGACGAACCTGTTGGCGCAGATCAAAGACCACACGGGTCACGCCGGCGCGAAACTGACCCGCCCGAACCACGGCAATCCAGGGGTCATCGGAACGCACCTTGCTGACCAGATCTCGCATCGCCGCATCGAGATTGACGCCATGCAGATCCACGACCAACCGAGGCGGGTCTTGGAGCAACTGATGCTGATGCTCGATGGGCGCATCGAGCTCGAGGGTGACCCGGGTGTAATCGCGGGCCGGCCAGACCCGTACCGCCAGCACGGCGGCCGCATGGGCCAGAGGCAGGGTGAACAGCAAGATCCCGCCGCTCAGCCCGCTCCGG
>Ga0315901_10007250_pt1 | contig 13127 bp, 12 predicted proteins | sample LakEriMetagenome_10_FD_203761 | JGI IMG/M metagenome (GOLD analysis project Ga0315901, IMG submission 203761) | Freshwater fungal communities from buoy surface, Lake Erie, Ohio, United States - Buoy 2 MA116 | ecosystem: Environmental > Aquatic > Freshwater > Lake | place: USA: Lake Erie, Ohio... | reverse complement strand
GAGATGATGGAGCACATGATGCAGATGATGATGGACCGGCTCCCGGCCGCCAAGTAAGCGAGGCACCGAGATTCAAGCTCGACAGCCTATCTGCCCAACGGTCAAAATACTCATGGGTTGGGGGCTTGCCCTTAGCCTGATTAGTGCCTGGGCCGCGCCTACTGGCGTGGTCTACACCGCTAATGAGCGTGACCAATCCATTAGCGCGGTGCGGCTCGACAATGGCGAGGTCAGAACGATCAAGGTCGACATCGCGCCACACAATATTCAGATCGCTCCCGATGGGGCAACCTTGCTTGCAGTCGGTATGTCCGTCCATTCAGCCCATCATGGATCCGCTAACTCAGGGCAGCTGCTGATCCTCAACTCCAAGACTCTTGCAGTCGAGCCCCATGCCATCGCCGTCGGCGAACATCCCGCGCACGTCGTCACCGATTCCAAAGGGGAGCGAGCCTTCGTATCGGATTCGGCGGCAAACCTAATCCGGGTCATCGACCTAAAGACCAAAGCCGAGGTGGGCCAGGTCGCAACAGACCGCTATCCGCACGGACTACGACTCAGCCCCGACGGCCAGACCCTCTACGTGGCCAACATGAAGGGCGGCACCGTGTCCGTTATCGACGTGACAACACTCAAAGAGACAAAGCGAATTGTGGTGGGCAAAGGGCCGGTCCAGGTCGGTTTCTCCCCAGATGGAAAACAGGCTTATGTCTCACTGAGCGCCGAGAACCGGCTTGGCTTAATTGATACGGCCAGCCATCGGCTCGTGGGCAAGGTGGCCGTTGGTCGCACGCCAATTCAGATGATTGCGCCCCACGGGACTCGCCATGTGTATGTTGCCAACCAAGGCAGCGCCGGAAACCCTTCCGATACGGTCTCTATCGTCGATGTCACCACGGCCAAGGTCGTGGCAACCCTCAAGACAGGCCAGGGGGCCCATGGCGTCGCGAGCAGCTCGGACGCGGCTTACGTCTTCGTCACCAACATCGAGTCCGCGACCCTGTCGGTAATCGAAACAGCAACCCAGAAGGTTGTCGCCACGTACCAGGTAGGTGCCGGACCAAATGGGGTCACTTTCCTCGCAACGCCATAAGATCGTTGCGAATCTTCGATAGCCAGTCTTAGCGAAATGCGCTTAGAGCCAACGTCGATTATCGGCCTCTAACGAAGGCTACGCAATGGCGCATCCAAGGGGAACTCGCCGTGATTGCTCAATTAAGAGTATGTTGACTTATGGGGCTTTAACGCTCAACCCTGACTTCATGCCGCTACAGCTTTATGGGGAAAAGCATAGATCCAGCCCTTCTCAGGCCTATTCTCAGAGACTTGCAGGCTGAAAATTTTAACGTTAACCGCATAAGGTGGTTACCACATGAAACATCAATTTGATATTGCAATTATTGGCGGTGGCACATCTGGAATGTCCGCCTACAAAGCAGCCGTTGCGCACACGCCGTCAGTAGCGATCATTGAGGGCGGATCATTTGGTACGACATGCGCAAAGGTCGGCTGCATGCCCAGTAAGTTGCTGATTGCAGCGGCAGATGCTGCGGCAGCAGTGCGCCGGGCACCAGCCTTTGGTATTTACAGCGATCAGCCTATCGTTGATGGTCAGGCCGTTATGAAACGGGTTCGCGATGAACGTGACCGCTTTGTTGGCTTTGTACTTGAATCAGTAGATTCATGGCCCGCTGAACACAGGTTTGGCTCAAAGGCGCGATTCATTGACCCTTACACAATCGCCCTGGATAACGGCGACACTATCGTTGCTAAGCGCTTTGTGATTGCAACAGGCTCCTCTGCGGTAGTTCTGCCCGATTGGAAAAAAGAATTAGGTGACCGTTTGTTGGTCAGCGACGATGTTTTTTCGTGGACCGACTTACCCAAGAGTGTTGCAGTAGTGGGGGCAGGCATTCTTGGTTTAGAGATTGCGCAGGCCCTGCATCGCCTTGGGGTGCGTGTTCGCTTACTCGGTAAAGGGAGAAAGGTTGGTCCGTTAACGTCTCCTGCGCTTCAGGCTGAGACCCTTAAGGTATTCACAACCGAGATGCCGCTGTCGGCCGATGCACAAAACTTAGCCGTAAGCCGCCAGGCAGATAAAGTTGTGGTGAACTGGATTGAACAAGGGGCCCCCAAAGAAGAAAGTTTTGACTATCTGTTGGCATGTATCGGCCGAAACCCCAACCTGTCAGCGATTAACCTCCAGGCAGCGGGGCTTGCCCTGAACGATCAAGGCACCATTGACAGCAATGCCCAAACAACACAGACACAGGTGCCGCATATTTTTTTAGCTGGTGACGTAAGGGCAGATAAACCCTTACTGCATGAGGCGGCTGATGAAGGCAAGATTGCAGGCGATAACGCGGGGCGTTACCCAGACATTCGCAGTCAGCCCAGACGGGTAGGTCTGGCGGTTGTCTTTAGTTCTCCGCAGCTTGCCATTGCCGGCCAAGGATTTGCTGAACTAAAGCAACAAGGCGTGATCTTTGCGACTGGTAGCGTATCTTTTGAAGATCAGGGCCGAAGCCGAATCGCCATGCAGAATCAAGGCGCCCTTGAGGTCTATGCAGACCGTCATTCAGGAAAGTTTCTCGGCGCCGAAATGGTCGGCGCTGCGGCTGAGCATATCGCGCACCTTTTAGCCTGGTCGGTGCAGCGTGGCGATACGGTTGACCAAATGCTTGAGGCGCCCTTTTATCATCCCGTGATTGAACAAAGTGTTAGAACTGCGCTGAAAGAGCTTCGTCGGGCCTTGGCGCATCAAGTTAATCCGTGAGGTATACGACGAGAAGATGAATCGCAAAAGAATGGAGCGAGACCACTTCGGGCCCATTGAGGTGCCCTCTGAGAAGTTGTGGGGAGCGCAAACGCAAAGATCCCTGATTCACTTCGATATTTCGACTGAAAAAATACCCTCTGAATTCATTCATGCCTTAGCATTAGTGAAGAAGGCATGCCTATCTGTAAATCGAGAACTTAATTTGTTACCGGAGAAAAAAAGCGCGCCTCTCGTACTCGCGGTAAATGAAATTCTCGATCACCACCACGAAGACCAGTTTCCTTTATCTGTCTGGCAAACAGGATCCGCTACCCAAACCCATATGAACATCAATGAAGTTATGGCCAACCGCGCCATTCAACTAATGGGTGGCGCGCTTGGCGAGAATCATGAGATCCACCCAAACGATGATGTCAATCTAGGGCAGTCTTCTAACGATGTTATTCCTACAGCGATGCATGTTGCCGGAGCTCTTGAAATCAAACATAAATTGCTGCCCGCACTAGATCGATTAACAGCAACCCTTGAACAAAAGGCGAACGACTTTTCGAACATAATCAAAGTCGGCCGTACCCATCTTCAAGATGCTGTTCCATTAACACTTGGTCAAGAATTTTCTGGCTATGTCGCACAGCTGAGGCTCGCCCGCAGAGCCATCGACCTTGCCCTGCCCGCCTTATATGAACTTGCCATCGGCGGCACAGCTGTTGGGACTGGCATCAATACACCCCATGACTTTGGCCCGAACGTCTCTCTTGAGCTTCGCGAATTAACCGGCATTCCATTTGAATCCGCACCCAATAAGTTTGCAGCCCTTTCAGGGCACGAACCACTTGTGTTCGTGCATGGCGCGTTGAAAACTCTGGCTGCAGCCTTGATGAAGATCTCCACCGACATACGTTGGATGGCATCGGGTCCGCGATCCGGTTTAGGCGAAATCGCACTTCCGGCCAATGAACCTGGCAGCTCAATCATGCCCGGAAAGGTCAATCCAACGCAGTGTGAATCGCTCGCGATGGTCTGCGTGCAGGTGATGGGAAATGACGCCACGATTGGCATGGCGGCATCGTCTGGGAACTTTGAACTAAATGTTTTTAAACCCATAATTTTGCATAACTTTCTGCAAAGCGTCCGGCTGCTTAGCGATGGAATGCGCTCATTCGACCTGCACTGTGCGGGTGGTATAACGCCCAACATCGAAAAAATAAGGGAGTCTCTGAACAACTCATTAATGTTAGTAACGGCCTTGACCTCGCATATTGGGTATGACAACGCCGCAATCATCGTTAAGATGGCCTTCGATAACAATAGTAATTTGCGCGAAGCAGCCGTTTCAAGTGGGCTGGTTTCCGCGCAAGATTTTGATGATTGGGTGAACCCGTCGAAATTGATTTGATGCGGGCTCGAAAGCGACTTCGGTTCGCGTTAGCTCATTGCATATGCGGAGCGGAACCCCCGTGCTGTATTCCCCGTGGGCTCTTGAGTTGTCCGTCTTAGGGCTCAAAAGCGCGCGCCGCGAGTACGTCGTTTCGGGTTTGCCCGTCCGCTAACCCAATAGGTCGACACCGATGAGCCGGACCAAATAGGCAAAACCCACCAAACATACAAACGTGAGCAAAACGCTTATGCCTATTGCACCCCAAAACCCGAACCTTGCAAGAAGCCACGGAAAGATCAATAGCATTGGGAGGGTTGGGATCACGTACCAGAAGGTGTAATAAGCCTGATTCGCAATTTTTTCTGGAGCCTGGTTCTCAAAGTAAAGCCAGAAAAGCGTTAATACTGTCACCAACGGCAAGGCTGCAATCAACGCGCCGATCTTGTCGCTACGCTTTGCTACCTCTGAGATCAGAACGACGAGCCCAGCGGTAATGAAATACTTCGTGATGATCCATGTCATGCTTGATCCTTTGCCGGGACCACAAGACCCCGGCGTTTAGGTGATGCTCTAATTCAACTTTTACTGTCCGGTGTGGTTAGCGGCGATAAAGTTTCCAACTGGGGTGAAGAAGATATACAAATTAGCCTTCGTTTTGTCGGCGGCTGCTGAGTTTTTGTAAACCACACGCCACTCTTTACCTTTCTTACCGTCAATCATGCCGATTGACTCATGCTTGATTAGGCCCCAACTGCCGTCAAGTTTGCCACCCTTCACGAGCGACTCTTTGCGCTGGTCTGCGCACTTAATTACAACGGATTCGGCAGCGGGTTTAGACCCGTGAAAGTGACAGCCATCGCCTGGGCCGGCAAGTGCAGCTGTAGACAGACCAAGAGACGTAACAAAGCAAATTCCAGCAAGTGCGTTTTTCATAGAAATTCCTTTCGAGGTTTAGAGTGAGTTTCGACTTTTATCGGTTGTGTTTTCGATATCCATGTCTTCATGTATATGTCGGTGCTCTTCGGTTGGGAAGCGGAAGGTTTCGCCGTTTACATCGTGTTGATAGCCGTGTAGCTGAGCGAATAAGAGATAGGCGCCAGCTGCCATTAACGCAAGGTTGGATGCGTAGCTAAACTTCGCAAACGATTCTCTTTTTCGCCAAATTGTCAGCAGCCCTACCATCACGATAAGCGCAGCAATCTGGCCGACTTCAACTCCTAGGTTAAAGCTTAAGATCCGAAGCAACATGTGCCATGGGTCATCACCTAGAGGTAGTTGCTGTAATCGGGTCGATAAGCCGAATCCGTGCAGCAGGCCGAAAATAAAGACCATCTTGATTAGGTTCGGGGATGCCATATTGAAGTGCTTCTGGAATCCGCCGTTGTTATCAAATCCTTTGTAAATGACGCTCACCGCGATGATGGCGTCTACCAACCAGTAGTTCCAAGTGATCTTAAAGAAGGTTGCAAAGATCAGTGTGATGCAGTGACCGATCGTGAACACGGTTACAAACTTCACTACGTCTTTAAAAGTTGCCAAAAAGAACACCACGCCAAACAGAAACAGCAGGTGGTCATACCCGGTCAGCATGTGGCTTGCACCCAAGCCGACATACTGCAGGTACCCGCCATCAAGCATGCGTTGTTTATCTTCCTCGCTAATCCCATGAGCCAGGGCTGCCAACGGGAAGAGGGCGAGCAAAAGCAAACCCAATTTCTGGGAAAAACTAAATTTCATAAAGACTCCTTTGAAAGCGAATAAACGCCGCCCCTTGTGAAAGGAGCGACTACTCAGGGGTCAAAGGAGAGTCTGTGGTGGGCGTAATAGCCCTTCAAGAAAGATGTCTGGTGGGCGAGCCATCACTAAGGCTGGCTGTGCTTGCCCGCCGAATATCCTAAACCCGCTTGAGCCCTCTTGAACCAATCCAAACGACTGAAAACTGTCAACAACATGGGTATGTGAATCTGCCCCATCGTCGTGATCGAAGTGAGACGAGAACTCGTCATGATGGTGATGATCTAGGGCTAACTGATGGGCCGCTGCCACATGGAGATCGTCATAAGCAGCCGCACTCGCACCCGTGACCGACAAAAATAATACCTGCGAGCAAAGAAACCAAAGCGCTAATAATCGTTTTATGCGAGCCATGGTGTTAGTTTAGCGCGTCTTGGTAGCGACACTAGGGTGCCGGGGATCGGATCTGACTAACGTTTAGCCTAGGTCAAGTCCCGTGGTGGAACACTAGTGATTAGAACACTCCGTACTGATTGAATGTCAAAGAATGTTTTGTGTTTTGAGTGGCGGCGATTCAGGGATTGGCTTCGGCATAACTTTGCTTTGCAAAGTTAGCCTGCACCGATTCTCGCGAATCTTGGATTCGCTCGAAGTCGAACCCCGGGTTCAGTCCGGCCTCGCCGTCCTCTGCCGGTGCCCGGCAGGAATCCCCGAAAACACCATCCAAAAAACAAAAAGCCCCATAAAGGGGCCATTGTTTTTTGGTGGCGATTCAGGGATTCGAACCCCGGACCTGCGGATTATGATTCCGTCGCTCTAACCAACTGAGCTAAATCGCCATAAGCCTTCGATTTTACAAGAAAACTGATCTCGCTACAACCCGCTGCAGGCTTGGCATGCAGGGATTTTTCTGTACGATTACTCCGTGACAAAAATCGACCCACTCCATCGTTTTATTGACGCTCAGAGCCCGATATATGAAGAGGTTCTCGCTGAGCTATCGGCAGGCCAGAAAACCGGGCATTGGATGTGGTTCATCTTTCCGCAGTACATCTCCCTTGCTAGCAGTGATCGTGCTAAGCGTTATGGGCTGTACGGTCTCGAGCAAGCTCGCGACTATCTCGCACATCCTGTATTAGGTCAAAGACTCTTGGGGTGTTGCGCGTTGATGCGGGGACATGCGAATCGTTCTGCAGCTAAGGTCCTCGGTGCGCTTGATGCCCGCAAGTTCCACTCGTGTCTCACGCTGTTTCATAGCGCTGCGCCCAGCGAGCCAATTTTCGGTGAGCTACTGGAACTTTTCTATGCCGGTCAGCCGGATCTCCTCACGTTAGACCTTATTCAGCCGAAGTAGGGCACGCTGCGCTTTAGCGGCCTGTTGCAGAGCCCGCTCGCCTATTTAGCGTTTTTTAGCCAATGTCCGAGACCACCTCACCGCTATAGTTGTTTTCAAACTTTGGCGTACTCAAAACAGCAAGGTGCATCCAAGTGGTCTTGGGTTTACGGCCAAACCATAGGCACTCGACCATGAGGCGCCATTCACCCGTGTAAGGACGCAAAAAAGCCATTGTTTTCTAGGCAGCGGGCTGAGGGCTTTACGGCGAACACATTCACGCACATCGTGGGTGGCATTTACAGACATGCGGGCGTAGACGGTGCGAGTAGCCTTAGTGGGCGGCGTGGCTTTTTGACACGACTGAGCGAAAAGGGCGTGAGCGTGCGAGTGATGATGCAGCTGGCGGTGCACGCGCAGATGAGTACGACGCAGCGCTACATTGACGCGAGGCCGGATATCCTGCGCAACGCGGTGGAGTTGATTTAAGGACGCCGCCGTAGGTGGCTAGTAGACCGAGTCGTGATCGCCGACGTTGATGAGGATGATTTCTTGCTCGGCAATAATCAAGTCAATGGTGATGCGGTACTTGAGGTTGATGGACACGCTGTGCAGCCCCGTTAACTTGCCGGCAAGTGCGTGAAGGCGAAGTGAGGGGTGGTGAGGGTTCAGAGCCAGCAACTCCAGCGCCTTGGCGTATTGGCTCTCGAGCGTCGGGTTGCGTTTAAGGAACTTGGCGGCGCGACGGGTGTACTGCTCCGTGTACACCAACTGCCAGCTGCTCATTTGGCAGACGCGTTTATTTGTTTGAGCCGCTGGAGGTGTTGGGTAACGGTCTCCTTCACAAAGCGACCGTCGGCTAAGTCCGCTTTGGACTCGGCTAGCGCCGCCTCTAATTCGCACTCGCGCAGGTACTGGTAGTGCTCTTGGCGCATCACCACGTACTTCACCTGGCCGCGCACGGACAACGGTGCCTCGAGCTGGGTGAGGAGCGCGTCCTCGATCGCTTTGATGCCTTTGGTCTTTAGGTCGTTGGCAGCAACAGCACTCATAACAATCTCCTTAATAGTACTTTAAGGCGTATTGTATATAGTGTTGTTAAATTGTGCAAGCGCTTCTTTCGCCCGGCAAGGTGCGGGCGGTGTCACTGTCCTGTCTTAGCCCATGCGCGCGCCGGCTTTTTGACACGCTTGAGTGAGAAGGGGGCGGTCCTCGAGCAGTTGATCCACCTCGCCGACTAGAGGCTTCCCGAGGATTTTTGAAAATCCTCGCGTAATCGGTTGAGAATCTCTTGGGCGTGCTGCACGCTTAGCCCATACTCTTTGCGAAGTCGCTCGATCGTTGCCAGTTCAGCAGCCGTGAAGTGGCCATCACTTAGCGCCTCTTTAATCTCGGTCTCAAGTTCGATCTCTTGGCGGTGTACCCGCGTTGTAAATGCTGAGGCGACGATACCGGTTAGCAAGGCGACTGTGAATACACCAGACAGTGCAGTAAGACCACCCACAAGCTTGCCAATACCCGAAACCGGTACCGCATCACCATAGCCTAGGGTGGTCAGCGTCACGATTGACCACCAGAGCGCGTCAGGAATGGTGCCGAACTTATCGGGCTGGATATTATGTTCGGCATAATAAATTAGACACGAAGTGGTTAAGAGTGCGATCGCTAGCAAATAGAGTGCGGAAATAAACGAGTTTCGTTCGGCAACAATTGCAGCAATCAGATCCTCAAGCGCGGTGTTGTAGTGAGAAAGCTTCAGAAGACGAAGAATACGAACGATTCGGAGGAATCGAAGATCAAGGCCGGGGAGTATTGCTTGCAGAAAGAATGGAACAATCGCTAAAAAGTCTACAATTCCATGGAAGCTAAAAATATAACGTAGTCGTTTCTGGTGCGGTGTCGCGGGTCTTCTCGTTCTCTGCTCGGGTGCAACCCAAATCCGACAGAGGTACTCAACTAAGAAAAAAACAACTGAGAACAGTTCAAAGGCGTGAAATTCCCAGCGGTACTGCTCATGAAGGCTGGGGATTGACTCTAAAATCACAGCCATCACATTAGTCAAGACCATTAATGTTAGAACCCAAGAAAAAATGACGGTAGCAAGGCCGCCATTTTTACGGCTTAGGATGAGGAATAGTTCTTTGCGCACCAGATCCCTTTAAACAGACATTTACGGTGTCAACAGTGTAAAAGATTTCTTGTCGTTTAGCCTAAAATAGGGTTCTTTAAAGGAGACCATAATTCCAACAACTTCCAGCGTATCGCAGATATCAGCCTGGCTAAGGGAGTATCAGGTATTTTCGCGTTATCGTGTTCAATGGGTCTGCGCAATGGTTTTTCTGCTGCTTGCCGCAGCGGCAACTCTGGCTGTACCCCTTGCATTTCGTGGTCTCGTAGATGCGGGGTTTGCGAGCCAGGAAATTAACGAAAATTTTTTAAGTCTTCTAGGTCTTGCTGCGATTCTCGCAGTCGTAACCGCATCGCGTTTTTACCTTATGTCTTGGCTCGGTGAGCGGGTGGTCGCTGATATCCGCTCCCGTGTTTTTGACAATGTATTGCGTCAGAGCCCGGCCTATTTCGAGACCCTGCAGACAGGAGAGGTCTTGTCCCGACTAACAAGCGATACAACGCTTGTGCAGACCTTAATTGGGACGAGTATTTCGATGGCATTACGTTCTGTAGTAATGTTTGTTGGCGCAATGATCATGATGCTCATCACCAGTGCATGGCTCGCTGCGCTGATGGGCGTGTTGTTGCTACTTGTGGTGCTGCCGATATGGGCGCTAGGCAGGCACGTGAGGAGGAGTTCAAAGGTTAGCCAGGATCGCGTTGCCGATACGAGCGCAATGGCAGGCGAGGTTTTAAATGCAATGCCAACCGTTCAGGCTTTTGGCCGTGAACCGTATGAGCGTGCGCGATTTAACCAATCGGTGGAGGCGGCATTTAAAGAGGCGAAGCGGCGTATTCGGCTACGCTCGATATTGACCGCTGTTGCAATAATGCTCGCATTTTCTGTGATTACATTTGTGCTCTGGATCGGTGCCCGACAGGTCTCGGCTACCCATATGACACTCGGGGAGTTAACCCAGTTCGTAATGTATGCGGTGCTGATCGCAGGATCGATTGGTGCACTTTCTGAGGTGTGGGGAGATTTACAAAGGGCAGCCGGGGCAACAGAGCGTCTGGTTGAGCTGATGCGCGCAAAGCCCACTTTATCTGAGGCAGGCGGTGGGAGTCTGATGGTCAGCCAGCATCGTAGAGAAATTGTCGACGTTTCAACCGCCATGCCCGCTTCAGCCGCAGCGATAGAGTTTCAAGACATCACATTCTGTTATCCCTCACGCCCAGACTATGCGGCCTTGAATCAGTTGAACTTCACGGTGGCATCCGGTGCGCGGGTTGCGCTGGTTGGCCCCTCGGGCGCAGGGAAGACCACCATCTTCTCGCTTCTGCTCAGATTTTATGAGCCCACATCGGGCGGGATCGCTGTGTTTGGCCGCGATATTCGATCTTGGCCTATTGATGCATTAAGAGACCAGATTGGAATTGTTCCTCAGGATCCAGTTATTTTTGCAGCCTCTGCAATGGATAACATTCGCTACGGGCGGCTGGAGGCCTCCGATCAAGAGGTCATCGATGCGGCAAAGACCGCCCACGCCCATGGATTTATCAGTGCCTTGCCGGAGGGCTACGCCAGTTTTCTTGGGGAGCGTGGCGTCAGGTTATCGGGCGGACAGAAGCAGCGTATTTCAATTGCACGGGCAATTCTGAAAAATCCCCCAATTCTGTTACTCGATGAGGCAACATCGGCGCTAGACGCAGAATCTGAGCAAGCGGTTCAACGGGCGCTTGATGCAGTGTTACCGGGACGAACATCGCTTACCATCGCCCACCGATTGGCAACAGTTCTGCATGCAGATCGGATTATTGTGATGGAGGCCGGAGTGGTGGTTGAGCAGGGTCACCACACTGAACTCATTGCCCAATCAGGCCTCTACGCGCGATTGGCAAGACTTCAATTCACAAAAGGGTAAGGATGATCTGGCCTGCCAGGTACAGGGTTAAGCGGTTGGGGCTGTATTAACCCCGAATTCGCCAGCCGATTCCAATCAGTCTTAGTGTGATCAGAGTGAGGGCGAGTGTCACTCCACTCGAGATCAAGAGGCTTATCCAGGGGGAGACATCTGAGACCCCATAGATCCCGAAACGGAAACCGTCAATCAGGTAGAAAAACGGATTCAAATGACTAATGAACTGCCATAGCGCTGGCAGATCATGGGTGGAATAAAAAACACCTGCAAGCATCGTCATGGGGTTAACTAGAAAGTTCTGAAACACCGAGACATGATCCCATTTCTCGGCCCACAGGCCCGCAATAAAACCTAGGCACGCTAAGAGCGTGCAGGCTAATAGCGCAAAGACAGTGATCCAGACGACTCCATGGAGAGGCGTTGGAACAAATATTGCCGCCACGATCCAAACCCCGAGGCCGCACATCATTCCCCTTAAGACGGCACCGCCAACATAACCAACGAACCACTCCCATGGCCGCATTGGCGAGAGCAGCAAAAAGACAAGGTTGCCGGTCATTTTGCTTTGGGTAATGCTCGAGGAGGTGTTGGCAAACGCATTCTGCTGGAGTGTCATCATGACCAGCCCCGGAACCAGAAAGCTCGAGTAACTGACGCCAGGATAAGGCTCGAGTCGGCCCTCAAGCAGGTAGGAGAAGATCAGCAGAAATAAGAGGCTTGAGATAACCGGAGCGAGAACTGTCTGCATTGCCACTTTGACGAAACGCATTGTTTCTTTGTGGAGTAGCGCCCAGGCTCCTGAGCTATCTGCGATCGCGTTATTCATGGGCTAGCGATTGGCTAAAGCGTTTTGAATCGCCTGGCCTGTCTGCTGGGCAATAGTGGCAGCCGCCTCTTGCCAGTCCTCTTGTTGGCTTGCATATAAAATCGCGCGCGACGAGTTGATCAGCATGCCGCCACTCTCGTTTCGGCCTGCACGAACCGTAGCGATGAGGTCACCCCCCTGCGCACCGATACCCGGAATTAGCAGCGGCAGATCAGGGGCCACCCGGCGAACAATTTCAATTTCTCTGGGGTAGGTAGCGCCAACGACCAGCCCGATCTGCTGATGTTTATTCCAGCGTTGTGCGGCCTGGGTCGCGACTTCAACGTACACTGGATGTTGACTGGTTGAGAGCATTTGAAAATCGTCGCCACCCGAATTTGAAGTTCTGCACAGAACGAAAATTCCACGATCCTTGTACTGAAGATAAGGTGCGAGACTATCAGTACCCATATACGGGCTAACCGTTACCGCGTCGGCTTGGTAGCGATTGTAGGCCTCTTGTGCGTAGTGTTCTGCTGTTGATCCGATATCGCCTCGCTTGGCATCGAGTAGCCAGATGTGATGGGGGTAACGGTCGCGGGCGACAACAGCGAGTTTCTCAAGGACACTTTCCGCCCGCTGTGATGCGAAATAGGCGATCTGCGGCTTGAAGGCGGCGCAGTATGGCGCAGTTGCTTCCATAATGCCGAGGCAGAATATTTCAATCGCACCCAGCGGATCATGTCGGGCTCGTTCTTTAAGTGTGCCGGGGAACTGGGCAGTGTCGGGATCGAGGCCTACGCAGAGCAATGAGGCTTGATGTTGCCATGCATGCTGAAGGCGGGAGAAAAAGTGCATACCCGCATCATAAATAAAAAAAGCCCCGCAATGTTTTGCGGGGCTAGGAGGGAGGCGACTTGAGAGGCTAGGACAGGCTTTGCTTGCGAAAAGTTCCGTCTCAGCCCCAAGGCAGTCGAGGGAATTACATCCCCATGTCGCCCATACCACCCATTCCGCCCATACCACCCATTCCGCCAGGCATACCACCGCCTGCTTTTTCATCTGCA
>Ga0315901_10007245_pt1 | contig 13131 bp, 9 predicted proteins | sample LakEriMetagenome_10_FD_203761 | JGI IMG/M metagenome (GOLD analysis project Ga0315901, IMG submission 203761) | Freshwater fungal communities from buoy surface, Lake Erie, Ohio, United States - Buoy 2 MA116 | ecosystem: Environmental > Aquatic > Freshwater > Lake | place: USA: Lake Erie, Ohio... | reverse complement strand
TTTTTAAAGAGATTGGGAAAATGGTCATGTTTTTTGATTTTCCCGTTTTTCATTTGGGTAATCAACTTCCAAATAAGTTCTGATTTTTTGGTTAAACCCAAAGTTGGAAATCCCAGTAAATATGGAGACACCAATGTTCCCATTTGTAGAAATATCATATCCAATACATCCTCATTCAAAGGAATAATCACCTCAATCGGTTTCTTCACTTTAGACCTAGTGGTTCTGATGACCAAATTCGTCCCCAATTCTAAATCCTCATTGGTAAAAATGTTATCGTAGGTTAATTTTTGAAAATCAACATAAGAAAGACCTGTGTTACATAGGAATATTAAAATTTGACCAATTAGTTTCTCTCTATCGGTTAATTCAACTCTTTCTTCCCCGTAAGGATGGTATGAACTATAAAAAATATGATGTTTCAAATACTCCAATTCCACTAAAGAGAGAGTATGAACATCTACATCGTCCTTTGGTCTTTTAACTGACTTAAATTGGTCACTTGAGATTAATTTGTGATGAACAGAAACATAGTTCAGGAATGTTTTAATGGTCTTAATAACCTTTCCAATTGTATTGTTTTTCTTACCCTGACCCATAAGGTAATTAATCAGGTCTTCCCCCATTTTGGGGTCAAAGGACTCCAGTACTAATGGTCTATCGTATTCTTTGAAAAAATCGTTTAAATGAGTCCAGGTGTTATTATAGATTTGAAGTGTTGATTTTTCTACCTTCTTATTTTTTTCTCCATAAGATTTGAATTTTCCGTACAACTCCTCCACAGACAATTTTCCGTCTACTACATTGGAAATCAATCTTTTAATATCTTTGACTGATGGAAAAACCTTGTTCGTGTTAAAATATTTTAATACAATCCGTTCAGTATCTGTTCTTTGTGAATGAAGTAGGACAATTATCTCATTTTTGTTAGGATGGTTTCTTTTGGGTTCACCATCCTCTTTACTCCATTGATTAGGGAGTATGGTAAGGTTTGTTGGAATGTTGTAAAATTTCCTTTGAAAGGTGTATCGGAGATATATTGGACACAAACCCTGTAAGTTTGGTTTATCGTCTCTGATGATGTGTTTGAGTGAATACTTCTCCATTGGAATTACATTGTATCCAAAACTACGAACTAAAGTGGATAGTGTAAAACACTTTGTAAAACAAATAATGGGTATTCACATAGATTTAAAAATTATAAAATACTGAATGTTAATACTTTAAAAATAATGACTCACCTGAAATTGATTAAAATTAGTCCCGTCCGGTCCGCAAAAGGCCCTTCAGAAATGAGGGGCCTTTTGATTTACACTAGCTTTGTATCATGTCACTGAATTTCCAGAAAACGAGATTGGCGCCCACGCCCAGCGGTTACCTTCATCTGGGAAATATTCTTTCGTTTGTGCTGACTGCCGGACTGGCAAAAAAAACAGGTGCAAGTATATTGCTGAGGATTGACGACATGGATCAGGAAAGAGTCCGTAAAGAGTACCTGGAGGATATTTTTGAAACACTGCAGTTTCTGGAGATCCCTTGGGATGAAGGACCGAAAAATTCAGAAGATCATCTGCAGCATTTTGCACAAATGCATCGTCACAAATTTTATCAGGAAGCCCTTCAGGATTTAAAGCAAAAAGAGCTTTTGTTTGCCTGCTCCTGCTCTAGAAGCTCTTTAGAAATCAACAGCAATCCATCAGGATATCCAGGAATTTGTCTGGATAAAAAAATCTCACTGAATGAACAGGGTGTTCAATGGAGGCTGAAGACCCAAAAAGATACTAATATCCGCATTCATGATCTGGTTGCAGGAAATATGGCGAGCATGCTCCCATCAACCATGGAATATTTTCAGGTAAGAAAGAAAAATGGCGAGCCCTCCTATCAACTTACCTCTCTGATTGATGATCTTCATTTCGGCATCGACCTCATTGTCCGCGGTGAGGATCTTCGGGATTCTACACTTGCTCAACTGACCCTTGCGAAGGCATTGGGAAAAAACAATTTCCTCTCTACCATCTTCCTTCATCACCCACTGCTTAAGGCCGATAACGAAGAAAAACTTTCAAAGTCGGCCGGCGCAACCTCCATCCATTTTCTTCGGAAATCTGGTAAAAACAAACATCAGATCCTTGGCATACTGGCTGAGTCCATTGGGTGTGGGCAAGCACCCCATAACTGGCTGGAGCTTTACGATTTATTGGAAGAAAAATGGTGCCGGATACCCTGAATTCCCTTGCACAAAAATTTTCCTACCTTTACCGCCCACCGAAACTATTTGAAACCATGGGAGAATCAACTTCAAGACAGTTTCTGGATTTTGAAAAGCCGATCAAGGATCTGTATGACCAGATCGAACAACTGAGCAAAACGGCTGAAAAAAACAAAATCGACCTATCCGATTCCGTAAGGCAATTGGAAGAAAAAATACGGGAGAAAAGAGAAGAAATCACGGCCAACCTTTCCCCTTGGCAAAAAGTGCAATTGAGTCGCCACCCCGATCGGCCCTACACATTATCGTACATCGAAAGAATGTGTACGGATTTTGTGGAACTTCATGGCGACCGCAACTTCAAAGATGACAAAGCCATCGTAGGCGGATTCGGAAAAATTGATGGTCAAACTGTCATGATCCTGGGCCAACAGAAGGGAGCCAATACCAAGATGAGACAACTCAGGAATTTTGGAATGGCTAACCCGGAAGGTTACAGAAAAGCCCTTCGCCTCATGAAGCTGGCCGAGAAATTCAATAAGCCTGTAATCACCTTGGTTGATACACCCGGTGCATTCCCGGGCATTGAAGCAGAAGAAAGAGGACAGGGAGAAGCCATTGCCCGCAACATATTCGAAATGCTTCAACTGAAAGTACCAGTAATCTGTGTGATCATCGGTGAAGGAGCCAGCGGTGGTGCGATGGGTATTGGTGTTGGCGACAAAGTCTATATGATGGCCAATACCTGGTATACTGTTATTTCACCCGAAAGCTGTAGTTCTATTCTCTGGAGAAGCTGGGAGCAAAAGGAAAAAGCAGCCGAGGAACTTAAACTCACTTCTGAACATATGCTGGAGTTTGGACTGGTAGATGGCGTAATACCGGAGCCCTTGGGTGGCGCACATTGGGATCATGATGCAGCAGCACAAATGCTGAAGGAGCAAGTGGTCAAAGCAATTGCAGAACTGAAAAATGAAGATCCCCAAACCAGAATAGACCAACGCATAGAAAAATTTTCCAGTATGGGTCGCTGGATAGAACAAGCCATTCAAAACCAAGATTGATATCAAGCCAAAATGAGCAGACATCCCTTCTCCGGAACCGGCGTAGCCATAGCCACCCCCTTTACAGCTTCAGGTGATCTTGATATGACAGGATTGAAAAAGCTGGTTGATCATTTGATCGAAGGAGGAGTAGAATACCTTGTAGTACTGGGCACTACAGGTGAAAGTGCTACCCTGAACAAAGAGGAGAAACAACAGGTTTTTTCCAATGTAAATGAATTCAATAAGGGTCGAATCAGACTTGTAGCAGGTATTGGTGGAAATGATACAAGAGAAGTAGTGAAGGCCCTGCAATCATTTGATCTTACAGGATACAGTGCCGTGCTCTCTGTAAGTCCATATTATAACAAACCCAATCAGGAAGGATTGTTTCAACATTACAAAGCGGTGAACGATGCTTCCCCCCTACCTGTGATCATGTACAATGTTCCAGGAAGAACGGGAATGAATGTGAGCGTATCCACCACCCTTCGGATAGCCAGAGAATGCAAGAATATCATCGCCACCAAAGAAGCCTCCGGCAATATGGAGCAGATCTTGCAGATCATTGCGGGTAAGCCGGAAGGTTTTGAAGTTATATCTGGTGATGATGGCATTACACTTCCCTTGATCGCCTGCGGGGCCATTGGTGTCATTTCAGTTGTTGCCAACGCCTACCCCAGGCAATTCTCAGATATGGTGCGCCAATGTCTCAACGGAGATTTTGCTGTTGCAAGACCCATACATGAGAAAATGCTCCCTGTAATTCAATCAATGTTTGCTGAAGGTAGTCCCAGCGGACTGAAAGCTTATCTTGCCAAAATGGAAATTGCGGGTGAATATTTCCGCCTGCCTGTTGTGGGAGTAAGTGATCAGCACAGGAGTCACATTCACCAGTTGATGGGATCCATCTGATATCATCAATTCTTACTAAAGGAAGGTTCAGCAAATTCTTTACCCAAAAGGTCCGGATAGCGCAATGCTTCATTGAGTATATGTATGTAATGCTCTTTGCTGATCATGGTTGCTCCCATTGAGATGAGATGCTGATTGGGCACTTGAGCGTCAATACATTTAAAACCCAATTTTTTTACATGCTCAACCAATTGCCAGAAAGCAAATTTCGAGGTATTGGATTCAATGCTGAACATGCTCTCCCCACAAAAAATTCTTCCCAGTGAGATACCATATAGGCCTCCTACGAGCTGATCTTGCCGCCAAACTTCAAATGAGTGTGCATAGCCCATTTGATGTATTCTGCAATAGGTATCGATCATTTCCGGAAGTATCCATGTCTCTCCTTCCCTGCCATTACCGGCGCAATTGAGCATTACATCCCTGAAAGACGTATTGATCATAAGGGTCCATTGTTGCTTGCGGTATGCTTGCTGCAATGATTTGGAGGGCTTAAATGAATCTACAAAAAAAACACAACGCAGATCCGGGCAGTACCATTGGGGGCGACCGGGAGTTTCATACCAGGGGAAAATACCTTTGCGGGTGGCTGCCAGAACATTCTCAGGACTCAGCTCCCCACCGATTGCAACAGGTCTCATTTCAATACCCAGTTCTTATAACGGTGCATCGCTTCGAGGAAATAATAATCACCATAACTCAGCGGAACGTCTACTTCTGAATTACCGGGAAGGTGACCTACTCCGTGCATCAACAGAAAACCTCCATTCTCTCCAGCCTTGGCTCTGTATTGCTCCGATGCAAGTTTGACAATGATCTGTCGTGCAGTTTCAGTATAATATTTGCTTTCCTTTCCTTTGGTGTATTGTGCCAGTTCAAGTAAGCCTGAAGCCATGATGGAAGCAGCAGAAGCATCACGAAGCGCATTCGGAATATTGGGAGCATTAAAATCCCAAAACGGAATTTTATCCTCAGGCATGTTCGGATGATTCAATAAAAATTTGATGATATTTCTGGCATGATTGAGGTATTTAATGTCCTTCTCAAAACGATACATCATCGTAAAACCATAAAAGCCCCATGCCTGTCCTCGCGACCATGCTGACGCATCATTGTATCCCTGGTGATTTTTACCTGCAATGAGCTTCCCTGTTTCCAGGTCATAATCCAAAACGTGAAAAGCACTGAAATCAGAGCGATAATGATTGGCCATGGTACTGTTGGCATGGTTGAGTGCAATCTCTCTGAATTTGGGATCGCCTCCATTGGCTGTGGCCCATAACAAGAGTTCGAGATTCATCATGTTATCGATGATAACGGGACAATTGAAATTCTTGTTCTTGTTCCAGCTCTGGATGGATTTGATCTGAGGACGATAACGGGTGATCAGAGACATGGCGGCTGTATCAATGGTCTTATGATCTTTAGGATCCTTAAACAAACGAAATGCATTCCCAAAAGGGGCAAACATCATGAAGCCCAGATCATGGTTGCCGGTATAGTGCTTCATTGGCTCTTGCAAAGCAAGTCGCTTCCTGGCAATACCCAAAATCTCCTGATCGTTGGTATGCTCATATATATAGAGCAAGGAAGCCGGAAAAAATCCACTGCACCACCACTTGGTATCACTGCTCTCCACCTTACCGGTTGCCGCATAAAAAGTCTTGGGCATTTTATCAGCAGGTACATTGCTCTCCAACACTTTATACTGCCTGGCAGCAAATGCAAACTGATCATCAATCAGCTGGCGCATCTGGTCATTGGGAGTTTGAGCGGACAAGTTGGTTTCAAAACCCTGGCCAATTACTGCCAAAAGAAAGAGGGCTACAATTCTTTTCATATTCAAGTTTCGTTTATACAGATAAATGTAGCAAAAAAAAGGAAGATAACTATCTTCAAGCGAGAAAGAATGCAAGGATGTTTGATATCAGATTAAAGGATGTTAGTGTCTATTTGGGCGGTCAATTTTTATTGAAGAATCTGCAACTTCATATGAAGGTAAATGAGCAATGGGCAATTGCAGGTAATAGTGGATCCGGAAAAACAACTTTGTCAAAAGTCTTATCAGGTCCGCTCTTTCACAGAGGAGAGATCTTCTATTCTGACAGGAATGGTCATCCTTTAAAACCTCGAATTATTCTAATTGAGCAACAGCATGTTTTCAGGAACAAAAGCAATGTCATCAATTTTTACTACCAGCAAAGATTCAATTCCACTGACGCAGAAGATACGCATGATGTTGAAACTGAATTAGGAATCCCCTATGATGAGAATCTTTATCAATGGGTTGAAATGTTTGGGATCGGAGGACTTCTTAAAAAGCCTTTGATACAATTGTCAAATGGAGAGAACAAAAGGTTACAGCTCACAAAAGCCATGAAACATGACCCTGAGATCCTGATTCTAGATAATCCATTTATCGGACTGGACAAAAATGGAAGAAAGATCTTGGAAGAGGCCTGTGAAAAACTCATACAAATGGGTAAAAAAATCCTGCTCATCAGCTCTATGGAGGAATTGCCGGATTTCATTACCCATGTAGCTCTGCTGGATGCGGGGTCTATCATCAAAACCTCCACCATTGAAGAACACAGGAAGGAATCAAATAGAGCCTATGTACCCCAATTCAACTCATCAGAGCTCGATGCACTTCATTTCAATGAATTGTCTGCTGAGGAAATCATTGCAATGCGGAATGTGAATATTTGTTATGATGCTAATATCATCCTAAACAATATCAACTGGACTGTAAAAAAGGGAGAAAGATGGTGTATTACCGGGCACAATGGATCAGGAAAATCTACACTCTTGAGTCTGATCAGCGCAGACAATCCACAAGCCTATGCAAACGAGATTTATCTCTTTGGTAAAAGAAGAGGAACAGGAGAAAGCATATGGGATATCAAAAAAAATATTGGATATGTTTCACCAGAGTTACATCTGTTTTTTGAAAAAGGGGAAACCGTTTTCCAGACTGTTGCTTCCGGCTTATACGATACAATAGGCCTGTTCAGACATGTTCCTCCTTCAGATCGTGAGCAGATTGACAAATGGATTTCGATCATGCAAATCAACGAACTCCGGGAAAAAATAATGATGCGTCTATCACTGGGAGAACAGAGAAAAGTGATGCTTGCACGTGCTTTGGTAAAGAGCCCTCCCCTGCTGATCCTCGACGAACCTTGTCAAGGTCTGGATAGAAATCAGACAGAACATTTTAAAAAGATCATAGATTCTATTTGTGAACACACATCCACAACACTGATCTATGTAAGCCATTATGACGCAGACATACCATCATGCGTACATCATCGCCTTGAGCTGGAAAAAGGGAGGATCATCAATATCACTTGACTGTCAGCGTAGTTCCGCTGATCTCAACGGTCTTTTTACCCAGTCCAGTTGTAGCAGGACCATTTCTCAAAGTGCCGTCGCCATTGAAATTAGAACCATGCAAAGCACAGTTGAATGTATTGTTCGACTTCACATAGGTTACTGCATAACCAGCATGGGGACAGGCATTTGAGAAAGCCATAAAGCTTGCGACAGCATTACCGGCTTCTATGCGCACCACAATTGCTCCACTCTCAGAAATAAAATCTCCTACATTGAGCAATTGTGAATTCAGGTTTACGGTAAGAATGGGTGTGTTGCCCCCCGTATTACCTCCTCCGGTATTGCCCCCACCTGTGTTTCCACCTCCTGAGGTGTTGCTGTCTTTTGAGCAGGCTTCCATCATGCATGCGACACAGGTTATAGCCAAACCACCTGTAATTTTATTTAGAAATTCTTTGCGTTCCATCGAATCTTTTTTTTAGTAACAACTGAAGAAAAAAAATGGTTCACTTCGTCAAAGATCAAATCGGAAACCAAACACCGGAATCATACCCAGGAGGTAAGAATAGGTAACCCTCCCCACAGACGGATCATACCTGCGACTGATCTGATTTTTACGATTGGTTGCATTTTGCACACCGAGTATGAAACTTCCTGTGAGAGCGGTATATTGAACCTTCCACTCCATTTGTGCATCGATCCTGAATATGGGCTTCATTTTTTCCTCATAGATCCTTGCCGGAATCAAAACATTGGTCTTCCGAGCCACTGATTTTTCGAGATCGATGGGAGTTGCCCTGACTCCCCCCGCCGAGAACAATCGAATATCCAATCCAAGAGAAGAGGGTCTTTTTGTTTTGAGAACCCATTCCTTTCCTACTAGAAATGTAAATGAAGAATTGGAATTGTAACGGGTGTTCCGCCAGATCTTTTCAGAAGGAAGGTAAGTAGATTGATAAAGACTGAGAGTGGTTAGCAAATAAAATCGATCATTCCAGAATCTGTCAAGGGTAAATTCCAATCCATAGTTTTGACCCTTGCCATTGTTGTTCAAGACCTCAATGGCATAGTCATCTTCCAGATTGATCACGCTATAGCTACTCGAAATATTGGCATGTATGGGAATCCTGTAGAGCCATTGATAATAGGCTTCGGTGCGAAGATTCCAGTGTTGATTGAACTGAATGGTATAACCCAAAATAAAATGTCTTGCGCGACTAAAATCAAGCTTATTATTGGGCATTACCGTATCAGAACCGACCCTGATTCTTGCAAAATAATTTCCGAGAGGCTGAATCTGTGAATGCAATCCCATCCCGAAAGTCAGTGCCTGTCCTTTTGCAACCATGAACTTCATTCCCAATCGTGGCTCGGCAATCGATTTTTTGTTCAATGCAAAATACTGACCGTGTAAACCTGCCTGAAAACTGAGCCTGCTGGTTGGATCCCATTTTGCCTGAACAAAATAATTGGTCAGACGTGTATTGCCATCCTGCCGTATCTTGTCTCGCAACACATTCGACACCATCTCCCGCTGGTTGAGATTGAATGATTTCCCGGTTGAATAGACCCCTGTCTTTAGTAGGACATGCTTGTTGAATTTGTGTGTCAACACAGAGGAGATCACAGCATTCCCCTCACTGAATCGGTTGTTGCGCGTGAAGATTACGGGACCACTGAATTTATCCAACCGTTTATCCACTTCTCTGTAGGAAAAACCATTGACACTGTATACAGTTCTCCAGAAACTTTTTTTTCCGATGTTGATCTGATGAGCGATACCAACAGCTCCTGTATTCGCCACATCCTCGTTACCGCGCCTGGTAGTGGGATCCCGTAACCACTCCAATGAATCCTTGGCGAGATAATTATCCTGTCGACTCAGACCCCCGAATCCAAAAATGGAAAATTCACCTGACTTTTTTGTAGGCAGATGTATATTGAAGGAAAGGTCCTGGAAGGTGGTGGCCTCTTCCGATATCCGAAAACCCAGCTTCTGCATCAGACTGAGAAACCCATATCGATAATTGATGAGATAAGAGCCTCCATATCCTTTTTTAAAATATCCCTCCGTTGCAAAATCAATGCCAATTGTACTTAATGAAAATGTGTGTTCCCTTTTTTCTTTGTTTCCTTTTCTGAGTTTGATATCAAATACGCCCGACATGGCATTGCCATATTCTGCAGGAAAAGCTCCTGTCATGAAATCTGAGTTAGCCAGCAATTGAGCACTGAGGATGGATATGGCTCCCCCTGAGGTTCCTACTCTGGCAAAGTGATTGGGATTGGGGATGTCAATCCCTTCCATACGCCAAAGGAGTCCATTCGGTGCATTACCCCGAATGATCAATCCGTTACCATCGCCTGCAGCTGCTACGCCGGCAAAAGAAGCTGCAATCCTTGAGGGATCATTCAAGCCTGCTGCAAATCGTTTGGTTTCTTCCACACTGAACATCCTTCCGCTGACCATGGAAAAAGCATTGATAGGTTTGCCTTTGTTCGTTCTTGCCTGTACCAGTATTTCTCCGGCATTTGTAACATCGTCTTCCATCTCAACATTTAACACTAGTTCTTTACCGGATTCGACCTGAAGATTGTTCAGGACAACAGGTTTGTAACCCACATGCGTTATTCTGAAGTTTTGTCTTCCAACCGGAATCCCACTCATCCTGAAATTGCCCTCTGCATCTGTCAGTACTTTCCTTCCTTTTTCTGCAAGCCATTCCACAGTAGCGGCTGTGAGAGGTGTTTTGATGGACTTATCCATAACCACACCTTTGATATTTTGAACCGGAGCGACCTGAGCATCCGCCATTGTTTGCAAAAGCAAAAGTATACTGCAGAGCAGGATCCTCGATATAGGATTCTTGTTTAAACTTGATGGCAGTGACATGCAATAAAAATATGCTTTTTGTCAATTTTTTCGGAACTTGATTGAAACCTTTACAATGATCAGACATGAAGTGATGAAGCCATTCTCCCTTGAATGGTTTGCCTGCATCAGCATGGTGCTGCTTGTAATTTCGCTGGTCCTGGTTCTCCCGAAATACTTTCAATGGGCCCGTTCAAAGAACTATCCGGTTGTGATTGCTTTGTTAATGCTGACAAATCTTCTGGTAGAAAATGGCTATGCGATTTCATTGGGATTGTGGAATATGAAACAAAATCTTCCTCTGCATTTGTGCGGTCTCAGTGGCATCATGGGTATCATGCTGATGTTTCGCTTCAATAACGCGCTGGCTCAAGTATTTTATTATTTTGGAATGACAGGCTCAGTGCATTCTTTGCTTACACCTGAATTTGATCTGGGCATGCAGGGATATTTTTATTATGGTTATTTCATCAGCCATGGTGGGCTGCTGATGATTTGTCTATATATGATTTTCCATCTTGGATTTGAACCCGAGAAAGGTTCCTGGCTCAAAACCTTTGCCATTATTCAGATCATGGTGCTGGTAATTGGAATCTTTGATTTTGTAACAGGCTCCAATTATATGTACCTCGCTGAGCCTCCGGTAGTAGATAATCCTCTTATCATGGGTAAATGGCCCTGGTACATTCTTGTTTTTGAAGCCCTGGCGCTGATTCATTTTTTTGCTTTCTACAAGCTGTACAGAGTATTCAAATAATACCTATATTCGTAATTGTGTACAAAATACACAATTGTATTGTCTATGAAAAAGGTGAATCTTTTTATTCTGATCATAGCATCCGGAATTTCAATCGCCAAGTCCCAGGTACTGAAATGGTCACCTGCATTCATACAGGAAAGCAGCAATACCATCACCATCACAGCCGATGCCAGATTCGGGAATAACGGCATACAGGATTATACTCCTTCAACGGATGTATACGTTCACATTGGTGCCATCACCACTCAAAGCAATTCTGCATCAGACTGGAAATATGTGAAGTTCGCATGGGCTTCAACCACAGGTGCTGCCAATGCCCCTTCGACAGGAGCCAATCAGTGGACGTACACCATCACCGGTGGCTTGCGCAATTTTTTTGGCATCACAAATACAAATGAAAAGATTGTGAAGATTGCTATCCTATTCAGATCTGGAAATGGCAACCGTGTATTGAGAAATGATGACGGGTCTGATATGTATATCCCAGTATACGACAATGGAAATTTTGTAAGGATTGATGAACCTGCCTCAAACCCCTATTTCAACAGAGCTCTTCTTCCCATTCAAAAACAGGTGGGTGACAACATAACCGTTACCGCCCAATCAAGTGGCAGTGCTGATATGAGGATATTTTACAATGGGCTGTCCATTGGTAACAATTCTATGTCTACCACGATTAGTGCCACTACCACGCTCAGTTCGGGCGGATTGCAAAAGTTTTTGGTGGAAGCCAGTTTCGGTCCAAACAACATTGTTAGAGATAGCGTCCAGTTTTTCATGCCGGGTCCCGCCAATGTAGCTCCTATACCCACAGGGATTGGAGAAGGTATCACCTATCTGCCGGGAGATACCGCAGCTTATCTGGTACTCTTTGCACCGGGTAAAAGCAGGATTGCAGTTATTGGGGAATTCAACAATTGGCAGGAAAACGAAGCCGCTCAAATGAATAAAACCGCGGATGGGAATTATTTCTGGATTAGAATCGGGAAACTTGTGCCCGGTACAGAATATGCCTATCAGTATCTTATTGATGGCTCATTGAAAGTAGCAGATTACAATACGGAAAAAGTACTGGACCCAAACAACGACAAGGATATCCCAACGGCCACTTATCCTGGATTAAAACCTTATCCTACCGGTAAAACCTCAGGTATTGTGAGTGTTTTGCAACCCGGCAGACCAGCTTACAACTGGAAGGTGCCAAATTTCACCAAACCGGATAAAAGGAATCTGGTGATATATGAATTGTTGATCCGTGATTTCATTGCCAATAGGAATTTTCAGACGTTAAAAGATACCTTAGGATATTTTAAAAGGCTGGGAGTCAACGCGATCAAGATCATGCCATTTTCAGAATTTGAGGGCAACCTCAGCTGGGGATACAATCCGAATTTTTTCTTTGCACCTGATAAATTTTATGGAACAGAAACGGCCATAAGAGATTTCATCGATGCCTGTCATCAACAGGGAATGGCAGTGATCATGGATATGGTACTCAATCATGCATTCGGATCCTCGCCACATGCGCTGATGTATTGGGATGGTGTGAATGGCAAACCGGCAACTTCCAATCCTTGGCTGAATCCGGATGCAAGACATCCCTTCAATGTGGGATATGACTTTAACCATGAATCTGAAGCTACCAAAAGACTTGTTTTTCGGGTTGTCAGACACTGGCTGACCAACTATAAAGTTGATGGATTCAGGTGGGATCTCTCCAAGGGCTTCACACAAACAAATAATCCCAATAATGTAGGTGCCTGGGGTAACTATGATGCCAGTAGGATTGCCATCTGGAAAAGAATTTATGACAGCATGCAGGTGGTGATGCCCGGCAGCTACTGTATCCTGGAGCATTTTGCCGACAATTCAGAGGAACGTGAACTGGCCAATTACGGCATGTTGCTCTGGGGAAATGCCAATTATAATTTCAATCAGGCCACCATGGGTTATGCACAAGACAGCGATTTTGGGGGTGTTAGTGCACAACGAA
>Ga0315901_10007244_pt1 | contig 13131 bp, 11 predicted proteins | sample LakEriMetagenome_10_FD_203761 | JGI IMG/M metagenome (GOLD analysis project Ga0315901, IMG submission 203761) | Freshwater fungal communities from buoy surface, Lake Erie, Ohio, United States - Buoy 2 MA116 | ecosystem: Environmental > Aquatic > Freshwater > Lake | place: USA: Lake Erie, Ohio... | reverse complement strand
TCGGTTCCCTTCCTTTTACTCATCCTCCTGCTCTTTTGGCCGATCGCCGGAAACAAAGGACCCACCATGGATCGCAGACAATGGCTTCGCTTGGTTTCCGCCACCTCCTGCGCAGCAACCCTGGCCACCCGGCAGTCGCTGGCCAGCCCCAAGGCTTACCAGCATGGAGTGGTGATCGCCACCTGGCCTTTTGGCCTGGAAGCATGCCAGAAGTCGTATGAAACTCTCGTCGATCCGGCCAGAAAGGGAAAGCCGCAGCGATTGCTGGATGCGGTCGAAGCGGGCATTCGGGTGACGGAGTCGGATCCAGGCAATCGTTGGGTTGGGATTGGGGGCTACCCAAACGCCGATGGTGTTCTGCAGCTGGATGCCTGCATCATGGATGGTCAGCGCCCGCGCCAACGGAGCGGTTCGGTCGCAGGACTGGTCGGATATGGACACCCCATCAGCGTGGCACGCAAGGTGATGGAAGAAACACCTCACGCGATTCTCGTCGGAGAAGATGCAGCGCGATTCGCCAAAGCCCAAGGCTGCGAAACAGCCCAGACGCCTCTCCCCGAAGCGCTCCAGGCTTGGAAAGAGTGGAAGGCAAAACAGTCTGAAGGAAAAGAAGCACCGAAGGTTCCAGGTCAGGATCACGACACGATCACGTTGCTGGCTTGGAGCCCCACGCACGAGATCGCTGGCGGTTGCTCCACCAGTGGCCTGGCGTTCAAAATGCCGGGCCGTGTCGGCGACAGCCCCATCGTCGGCGGTGGTCTTTATGTCGATCCTAAAGTGGGGGCGGCGGGAGCCACCGGCACGGGAGAAAACATTCTTCGGTATTGCGGCAGCTTTCTGGCGGTCGAAAAGATGCGGCAGGGAGCAACTCCCGAACAAGCATTGCGGGAGGTGATCGCGCGGATTGCCGAAGGGGAGCAACGGCCACCATCCGAGTTGAGCATCAATTTCCTGGCGATCGATCAGCTAGGAAATTTCGCTGCCGTCGGTACGGACGCAGACTACCAGATCAGCGTGGTGATCGATGGCGAAGGCTCCCGTCAGCCGGCCATCCGAATCGTCTAACAGACCTCTTTCACCGGCGCGAAAGCAACAGGACAGCTCGATGGACTCATCCAAATCGATGCATCAGGCCGATCAAGCGATTGCGATGTGGCTGAGCAAAATCAAACCGCTGGAGGACAAGGAGCGACTGCCGTGGGATCAAGCCTCCGGCAGGATCCTTGCCGACGCGATCACTGCCGATCGCGACAGCCCTGCATGTGATGTCTCCGCAATGGACGGCTACGCTTTGCGACTGGAACAAATGGAGCCACCTGGGGATAGTCCATCACCGGGCGCTCAGGATCCATGGGGTCGACCGATCGACGTCAGTGGCACGGTCCGTGCCGGCTCCCCTGCCCCTCCACTTCCCAGTGGCCAAGCGATGCGCGTTTTCACCGGCGCCCCGGTCCCGAAAGGAGCGCAGTGGGTGGTGCGGCGCGAGGATACTCTGGAATCGCAAACCACCATTCGGCTCAGTCGCCACCTCCGGACCCCACGCCTCCACGAGAACATCCGACTCCAGGGTGAGAACCTGCAGAAGGGTGGGCTGCTGGTCGAGGCAGGGAAGGTACTAGATGCGGCCTGCCTCGCATCGGCTGCCGGCGCCGGGAAAGAGGAGTTGTCGGTGATCCGGCGCGTGCGACTGGCGATCCTGAACACCGGTGATGAACTGTTGCCGATCGATGCCATACCTGAACCCTGGCAAATCCGCGACTCCAACGGCCCCTTCCTGCATCAGGCAACCAGGCGGCATGCGTGGATGGAACTGGTTCAGCGACAGACGGTGATCGATCAACGCGATCGACTGGCCGATGCCATCGCTTCATCGCTCCAACATGCCGATGCCCTGATCCTCACCGGAGGCGTTTCCATGGGGGATACCGATCATGTGCCCCAGGCTCTCATCGACGCCGGTGGAGAAGTGGTGTTCCATCGTATCCCGATCCGCCCCGGCAAACCGATGCTGGGGGGACTGGGTAGGTGTGGGCAACCGGTATTCGGGCTTCCGGGCAACCCAGTAAGCGTCGCGGTCACCTTTCGACGGTTCGCTCTGACAGTCCTGCGACATCTGGCCGGCATGGCCCAGCCTTGGGAGTCTGCCGCATGGATGCAGCTAGAAGGAACATGCCAGCCTCTGGAGAAACTGATCTCGCTGCGACTGGTGCGCCGCGTCTCCAATGGAACGGTCCAGCTATGCGACTCGAAAGGATCGGGCGACTGGGTCTCTCTGGGAAAAAGCGATGGCTTTGTCGAACTGCCGATGGGTCAATCGGGACCCGGCCCATGGCCCTTTTACCCCTGGGACTGCTGAACTTCTCAGCGCCCAATAGCCGCGCCCCAGAGAAAACCGCCTTGGGCGTGTCCGAAAAAATCACCAGAGTCCCTTACGCAACTCGTCGCAGCGACACTTCCGATTTCGGCTCGGTCCACTTGCGGCCCTGGTAGCGAGCCAGCAGCCATAACTTTCCGAGGCTGGTGCGGCGGCTGTGCCGGTCGAAGACGCGACCCAAAGGTCCAGCGAGAATCGCTGGCAGCAGGACCAGTTCCGCTACCACACCGGCGATAAGAATCGTCAGCATCAACCATCCAAACCGCTGGGTGGGAGTGAAGGTGCTGAACGCGAAGACCGAAAGCCCCAGTCCCGAGATGACCGCCGCCTGGAGAGTCGGAATCGCGCAGCGCTGGTAGGCTGCGAGAATCGCTTTGTGACGATCCTTCAGCTTGTCCAGGTCGCCACGGAACCAGGAAAGGAAATGGATCGTGTCGTCGACGGCCACCCCAAGAGCGATGGAGGCGGTCATCATCGATCCGATGTCGATGGCGATCCCCAACCACCCCATCGCGCCGAAGATCGCCACCACCGGCAACAGGTTCGGGATCATCGCCACCATCCCAGCGCGCAAACTGCGTGAAACCAGCATCATCAGCGGCGTGATCGTAGCGAACGACCAGAAGGTCGATTCGATGAGGCTTTCCAGAAGCGCTCGTTGCGCTTTGTAGACGATCGGCACCACCCCGGTGTAGACGGCTGACAACCAGGGCTGGTCCTCGCTGGACGCCTCAGCCACCATCTGCTTTTTCGGAGGGGTTGGAGGTGCGACATAAATCGCCGACGGGAGGGCAAAGCGGATGTCCTCCAGTTGGTCCTTGGTGAAGTCCCCAACAAGGATCACCTGATCCAGCTGATTGAGCAGCTGCATCTTGGTATGTGGAATTTCCGAAGGGTTCTTCTGACTGCGCGAAACGCGAAGCCTCGCCTTGGTCAGCAGTGAATCAAGCGCATCGATCATCGCATGATGCTGGTCGATCCGCATTGTCGCCTCACGCGCCAGCGTTCCCTCTTCATAGCCAGCCGGATCGGGCGAATCCCACAAAAACACCTTGCGTCCGCTGATGTGCTTGTCTTCGCTGCCGTTGGCCATGTGACTGAGGATCTCCACGCGGTAGCGGTGGGCTTCCATGATCGGTTGGATCGTCGCGCGCAGTTCATGAACGAACTGCCCGTAATCGACACCCTGAAAAGCTGCTACACGAAGACTCACTCGCCACAGCTCGCTACCGTCGGTCGGATCGGTTCTCAGATACCCGCTCTTGATGAATTCCTCACGGCTTTCCTCCAGCCGGCTGTTGTAGGCCGCGCGGTTGGCAAACGAAATCAACCCACCATTCTGCGCGGGCATCGAGGGAGCAAAGGTAGCTGCTGAGATACTGCGGCCGACGATACCCTGTCCGGTTTGGCCAAACTCCTTCTCGATCGTCTCCTGAATCAGTGCCGTCGTCTCCAGTCGCTCCAGGAATGTCAACCTGAATAGATCTTCGGTGGTCGAGTCATTCGTACGCTCACCCTGCGCCTGGCTTTCGGGCGAGAAGCGCACGACGATTTCCAGAGGAACCAACATCCCCAGCCGATTTTCGATCCAGCGATAGTCTTTGAGAATGCGTGCCTGGGAGTCGAACAGTTCAAGAAGATTGATCGACGTTTTGGCTCGGCCAAGCCCCAGGCCGATCAAGCAGATCAATGCAACTCCCCCTGCAAAAACGGCCGCATGGTTGCGAATCATCAGGGAACCGAAGGTGTTCCAAAATTTGGCAAACGGAGTCATCTTGGAAGTATCCAGCACCGACTCAGGATCCGGCTCGGCATCCTCGTCAGGACGGATGTGCAACCAGATTCGTCCGATCTTCCAAAGCTCCAGCGCCGAGGGAATCAGGAGGAAGATAACTCCCTGGGTAAGGATCACGCCGATGGCGGCGTAGAGACCGAACTTACGGATCGGAGTCAATTCGCTGGCATAGAGCGAAATCAGGCCCAGGGCGGTGGTGGTGGTGCACAGAGCGGCCGGCTTGAAGGCGTGCCAGGCACCCCTTTCGGCAGCCCCCTCAAGACCTCCCTCAATCACCGCATCACGGTAGTAGTTGATCAGGTGAACCGCGCCCGAGATCGCCAGCACATAGACCAGGGATGGCATCGAAAGGACGATCGCATCGACCGTTTGACCACTGTAATAAATCGCCGCCAGCGACAATGCGGCGCTCAAGACGGCACAAAAGAAGACAATCATCGTCATCCCGATGTGCCGCAACGACCACCATGCGAGAAAGATCCCAAGCAAGCCGGAAATACCCGCTAGGCGAGCCAGAGTTTTTTCCCCTTCCTCGTCGATGCTGATATTGTCGACAGGGGGTCCACCAAGCCTCAGGATCTGGTCGTTGATCCCGCATTTGGTCAATTGACGACGAAGCACTCCCGGAGGCACCGAAGGGCGAAAAATGCGGTACTGCCCACGACCAAGGACCTTTTTCAATTCCCTCGTTGCGTCCTCGGTGAGCCCCAACAGCAGGCAGGTTTGACGTCCGTCGGGACCCAGCAACGACCCCTGCAATCGCTCCACCGCCTCCGCGTGAGGCAGGCTCTGGGGATTCGAAATCAGTTGATCCAGCAACATCCTTCCAGTGGTCACCGACTTGAAATACCTGCGGCAAAGAGCGGCATCCTCGTCCTGACCCGTCGGATCGTCGCCTCGCAACGCTTCTGCCACCAAAGCAATTCTCGGATCATCTTCCTGCAAAGGAAAAATCTCCGGATCGCCAGCCAGTTTGCATCCCTCCCAGGTCAGGAGGATAAACTGGTCGGTTGGGAAATGCTGACGAAACCAACCAAGCTCCCCGGTCTCACGGAAACTCTTGGGAAGCCAGTCTTCTATTTTGTTGACGTTGCTCTGTACCGCCTGTCCCGCACCGTAAAAGGCAAACGGCACCAAAGAGCCAAGGACAAGAAGCAATGCCCAGCTCCAACGAGCGTAGAACCCCGGTTTGGACTGGCGTGCTTCCATCAAAATGGTCTCTTCGATTCTTTCTTCGGGTGCCGAGAGAGGAGGGTAGAAAGAAACGATCAGTCAAGCTCAGAGAACAGATCAGGGCTCCCCTGTCTACCGATATTCTTTCCCGACAGTCTCAAGGTGCTGAGCAACTGGGCTGCAAGGCAACTGGGCTGCAAGACATCGGCACCGTAAGACATCGGCACCGTGTCGACTGTTTCCCTCGCACTGGCAATGCTGGGTAGCCAATCAAGCCACCGACCGAGCGTTCCCCCGGGCCCTGAAAAAACCCAAGCCGTCGAAGTCGACTGGTTTGCGATCTATCACAAATCCCCTGGCATCGTCCGACAAGTCTATTTTCGGCCAGCAAACCGACTCAGGCCAAGACTATTTTCTATTCGTCGCTAGTTCCCTTGGCAATGCCCGCCACCGCGGGGACCTCCACCTCTCCCAACGGCAACGCCATCCATCCTCCCCACAAACCCCAGAAGTCCCAAACCACCCAAGCTTTCATCCAGTTCGCACCACCCCTCAATTGCCCCCACCTTATAGGTCGTTTTCCCAATCGGTGCCGTTTTTCCAATCGGTGCCACCCACCTTTCCAATCGGTGCCACCCACCTTTTGGATTCACTGCCTATTTCTCCAGAAAAGCCGAAAACCCCCAAATCACCCACACCACCAATCATGCTCGGCAGCCATTATCCATCAACTCTCGGCACGCCTCTAACTTCAGGACAATTTTCCAATCGGTGCCACCCACCTTTTGGAAGGAATGGAAGGCTTTTGTTTTTTCTCAGGTTTTGTTGTCATAATTTGATCGGCGATTCGGTTGATTTCTGGGTTGTCGATTGCTACAGTTAACTTGTTTGAGATTGAGTCTCAAGTACAGAAGCGGGGTTCGATCGACTTCGGTTTTTTGATCGGAACGATGGCTTCGATTTTGCACGGTGACAAGTTTGACTGGGAGAAGGTGGTTGCGATGATCCATCCGGATTCCGATGCAATGGTCCTCGACTCCATACCAATCGATTTTCTCCAAGCTGGCGAAGTTGCAACCGTCGTACATTTGGATGGTGACGCTTGCTGTGTCCAGAGGCTTCAGGAGATCGGCCTTCTTCCCGGAGCCAAATTGCAGATGTTGCAACCGGGTTCCCCCTGCATCATCGCGATGGAAGGAAGACGTCTTTCCCTCCGAATCGACTGCCACACTTCCATTCTCTTGCTCCCGTCGCGTGAATCGCTCCCTCCAAGTTTTTCTGACGGACCGATCTTGCCGGTCGATTGCTGAACTTCCGGAATTCACTGTCGATCGCCAGTGCATGCAGGAAAGCCCTGAGAGTGCACTCGAAGCCTTCTGGAAAACCTCGACAAAAGTAGTTTCTCCGTGATAACGCTCGATCAGCTACCGCTCGGCCAAAGTGGGATCGTCCTCCAGGTGGCCGGCGACGACGCGATTTCGCTCAGGCTGATGGAGATGGGGGTTGTGGAGGGAACGGCCGTGGAGCGGGTTGGACAAGCCCCCTTGGGAGATCCACTTGAATTCGCCGTGTCAGGTTATCGACTGATGCTTCGACGCTCGGAGGCTCAGCGCGTGTTCGTCACGGTGCAACAATGACTGGCTCTGCTACAAGCTCCAGAGATGTCGGCGACTCATCGATCACGATCGCCCTGGTAGGCAATCCCAACACCGGCAAGAGTTCGCTCTTCAATGCCCTTTGTGGACTCAACGCGCGCGTCGGAAATTACCCCGGTGTGACGGTCGAAAAGAAAATCGGCAGCTATGACGATGGAGAAGGTCTGGTTCAGGTGATCGACCTTCCTGGAACCTACAGCCTCTCGGCTCGTTCCCCGGACGAACGCGTCTCGGTGGACGTGCTACTGGGTCACCAGTCGGATGTCCCTCCGCTGTCGGCCATCGTGGTCATCGTGGATGCTTCCAACATCGAACGGAACCTCTACCTATTCAGTCAGGTTCGGGAACTGGGTTTGCCGATCGTTCTGGTATTGAATATGTGGGATCGAGTCACCGATAGTGGAATCGCAATCGACCTGCCCCATCTGGAAGCACGACTGGGTGTCCCTCTGGTGACTACCTCCGCCAATCGGCGGCTGGGTATCGATCAGCTCAAGCAAACCATCCGCCGGGCGATCGCGGCTCCTCCGGCCGATCCCCCCGAACTTTTCCCAGACTCCTACGTTGCCGCACGAGAAGCTCTCCAGCGATCCATCACCCACCGACTGGGGTCCCCACCACCCCGCTTCCTTGCCGATCGACTGCTTCTGGACATCAGCGGCCAGACCGAATCCTTCTGGGTGCAGCAAGGCCTTCCCGATCTCCCGCAGCAACTGGCACAGGCACGCCAGGAGCTTGCAGCATCCTCTATCCGATTGCCAGCCATCGAAACCCAGGTTCGTTACGGCTGGATTCGAAAGCAGCTGCAACAGGTTGTCTCGCGCGACGCTCAACCGCGAACCACGTTAAGCGATCGAATCGACCGCTGGATCACCCATCGCTTCTGGGGTTTGGTTGCGTTCGCCGGCATCATGTTTCTCATCTTTCAGGCAATCGCCTCCTGGGCTGCTCCACTAACTGATGGGATCGAGGCGATTCAGGAGTCGATCGGGGCTTCGATCCAAAACACCATGCCTCCCGGCCCGCTGCGAAGCCTGCTGATCGACGGTGTGGTTGGCGGGGTCGGTTCGGTTCTGGTCTTCCTTCCGCAGATCCTGATCCTTTTCCTGTTCATCGGTCTGCTGGAGGATTGCGGCTACATGGCCCGCGCCGCATTCGTCATGGACAAATTGATGACCCGGCTGGGACTGAGCGGCAAGTCCTTTCTACCGCTGATGTCCTCCTTCGCCTGTGCCGTTCCGGGCATCATGGCGACGCGCGTGATTGAAAACTCCCGAGACCGTCTGCTGACAATCCTGGTGGCACCATTGATGAGCTGCTCAGCCAGACTGCCGGTCTACCTGCTGATGGTCTCTGCGTTCGTCCCCGACTCGCACTGGCTGGGGGGCTGGGTTCGCCTTCAAGCCGTCGTCCTGTTGCTGTTCCAGGCATTGGGCGCCCTCGTAGCAATCCCGGTCGCCTGGGCGATCCGACGTTGGCTACTCCCTGGTGATCCACCCCCTTTCGTCATGGAACTCCCACGCTACACCATCCCGTCGCTGCGCGTGGTCGCTGCACGTGTTTGGGAACGTGCAGTTGCGTTTGTTCAGCGAGCCGGCACGCTGATCTTTGCGACCTCGGTGCTCATCTGGGCCGCTGCCTACTTCCCCGCCACCAACCCCAAAGTCCACCAACTGGAAGCGAAAATCGAACAGCTGGAAAGCCAACCCAAGGATGCTAGCGAGGCCGAAGTCCAGACGCTGATGGAAGAAAAGCAGCGACTGCAGGCTGACCAAATCCGGAACAGTTTCCTCGGAAGGCTCGGCCAGTCAATCGAACCGGCCATCCGGCCCCTAGGATGGGACTGGCGGATCGGCGTTGGAGTCCTCGCCTCCTTCCCGGCTCGCGAAGTGATCGTCGCCACGCTCGGCACGATCTACAGCCTGGGTGGCGATGTCGACTCGGAAAACCAACCCTTGCAGGCGACCCTTCAACAGGCCCGATGGCCCGATGGACGCCCAGTCTACACGCTGCCAGTGGCCCTTTCGATCATGGTCTTCTTCGCCCTGTGCGCTCAGTGTGCCGCAACCCTTCTGGTCATCCGTCGTGAAACCAACTCCTGGCGCTGGCCTCTCTTTACCTTCCTTTACATGACCACACTGGCCTACATCGGAGCCTGGCTGACCTACCAATTAGGCACCGCCTGGCTGGGAACCTGAACTCCCTCACCAACCTGCTGGCCTCCGAAGGAAATCGTCACACACGAGAGCCATCATGGACTACCAACTCCCCATCGCTCTTTCGATCGTCGCTCTCTCTCTGTGGATCGTGGCCAGGCCCTGGATCACTGGAAAGAAACGTCAAGGATCCTGCGGCGGATGCAGGCAATGCCCGAACTCAATGGAACCCACCAAACCATCCGCCGAGCTGACCCAGATCCAGATTCCGGATCGCGTTTCCCAGGCCAAGTAGTCGGCTCCCCAGCTTAGTCGCCTGTCGGTTACCGACCTTCCAAAACGCGATACAAATCCGCTCGGTCCGATTCCAGCGGCCAGTCGACCCGCTCCACCACCCCCTGCTCCACCAACTGGTCCATCAACCGCCGATCGATGAGCGGGCTGAAACCATAGTTCCCTGGACTCCGATACCGCTCGATCTCTCCCCAATCGACTGCCACATACCCGATCCCGCGCCGCCAAAGCAACTCCACTCGCTCTTTCGGATCGACCAACCGAGCCACCTCCTCCAGCATCGACCGATCAAAACAAGAACTCGATGCGATCGGCACGCGAAGATCAAAGACCCTCGCATCTCCCACCATCAGCACGCGCTCCCCTTCCTTCAATCGGCCATCCCGCAGGTGGCTGTTGATCCATCGCTGATGTGCCGGCACGCGTTCCAGCATCGCTTCCCGTTCCTCACCACCCGGAACCTCCCGCTGGCTGTCCCATTGATCGGCCCGCAAATCGTGCAGCGAAACGCCGATCCGGTTGTCGACATACGGCCAATCCGACTCCAGCAATACCCCATACAGACCATGAAGCCCCAGTGCCAGCGCCACCGGCCACCCTTGCAAGGAATCTCTCCAGCGTCCAATCCCCCAACCCGCCGCAACGACAAGCAGCGGCACCAAAGGTAGCCAAAACCGCTCCAAGCGATGACTGGCCAGCCACCAGATCGCAACCCCGAGCAACCACCAGACCATCGCCCACCGCGCCGAGCGAACCGCCAGCCCCGCCAGCGCCATCGGCAGCAGCATCCAACCGACGTAAGCCGACCGATAGGAGACCGTCTGAACCGCTTCGATCATCGCCGTCGCGCTCAAGTCGGCCACCGCCGGTTGATCCTTGCGACGCGGCACCTCGTGCGCTCGATGCCATTGCCGATGCTGATCCGCCGACCAATCGCCTCCACCAAGCCAACCTCCAGCCAAAGGAAAAACTGGATTCCCACCCAGCACTCCGTTTTTCAGATACCAGCCGCCACCCCCCAGAAACATCCCTGCTACCAAAATCCAAACGACTCGCGGCAACCAGCCCTGAGCCTTTTGCCTCATGCGATCTTCCGTCTGGTTCCACCACCGCTCTCCAAGCCGACTGTGCCATCCGGTCGCCAGCAACAGCACAGGAGCGACGACGAAAGGCATCGCAGTGTACTTGCACGCCGCCGCTGCACCCGCAAAGAGCCCCAGCAGAAACCAACCTCTAAGCTGGTTGACCCGCAAGGTAATCAGCTGATGCATCACCACCCAGCAGGCAGCCAGATAAGCTGCCAGAACCCCTTCGATCAGACCCAACCGCGACACTTCAGCGATTCCCGGGGTCCCCAGCCACAGCAGCCCGGCCCCCATACCGCTGAGTCGACCTGCCAGGCGCGTCAGATGCCCCGCCAGCAAAAGAGCTGCCAGCACGGCATGAGCGGCGATCACTCCTTTGCCGATCAGCGCCCCCCAGTACCATCCATCCTCTCCACCCCACAGCACCATCCACCCCAGCGCATGCATCTCCGCACCCAGTGGCATGTTGGCGTAGACATTGTGGTCCACCCACCCAATCGCTCCCCGCTGAAAAAACTCCTTGGGAGCCTGCAGATGGTACGCACGCACGTCAAACTCGATCGGCGGCATCAGCGATCCCCAAACAATCAACACCGAAAGAAACGCAATCACCATCCAGCCTAGCTGCACCCATCGCCGCTCCCATCCGCTGGACTGGCTCTCTTGCACTTCGTTTTCAAGATCTCGCTCCATCGGCAGCCGACGTCCGCATCTCCACGCTGCCAGCAACGCCAAAACTAGCCCGCACACCAGGGGCCAGCGCGTGCCAATCCCCCCCAGCAGTCCCAAGGCCAACAACCCGTGGGAGATCAGCGCCAAACCCAATAGCGCCTCCAGACCCCATCGCTCCATCCCATGCATCCCGGTCACCCACCGACGCCCCCGGGCATCGCAAGCCCAACCCGCGACGGCCCAACCCATCACGGCTCTTCCAATCCACCAGCCGGATGCCATCCAGCATGCCACTCCCACCAGCAGCGGAAGGCGATCGGCCATCGCCAGCCCCATCCGACCTCCCGCCGTCCAGCTTTGCAAAATCCCATCCGGATAAGTCAGACGCACCAGCAATGCCTGCCATCGTGCCAAGTAATTGACCTGCCCGTCCGCATCCAACGTCGGCAGCAGCGGCGCGCCAAGAAAAAAAACCGAATAGCCCCCCACCAAGGCGACCGCCATCAACATCGACAGCCAACCCGGTACCCAATGTGACGACTGCGCCGGAGTTTGACGGTTATTCCGAGCCATCGGGAGGTAGCTTTCAGGAAGTCCGGGGAGACTGGGAAGAAAGTAGGGGAAACTGAGTCTAAAATATTGGAGGTTGCCGGACGAGCCATGTTGGCGCAGATTCGCTCCGCGAACAGCCGGCCACCACCTAGTTCACTCACCCTACTTCCCCAGTTGCTGTCCCTTCGAGACTGATTCATCCCATGTCTAGCAAAAGCCCCCTGGCAGGTATCTTCACGCCCAACATCGTCCCGCTCGATCGCCGTGGGGAAATCGACGAACCCCAACTGCGAGGCTACATCGACTGGCTGATCGAAAAAGGGGTCCATGGGCTTTACCCCAACGGAAGCACCGGAGAATTCCTTCGCTTCACCCCCGAAGAACGCCGCCAGATCATCCGCATCGTCGTCGATCAGACCGCCGGCCGCGTTCCCATCCTGGCCGGTGCCGCCGAAGCGAACGTCAAGGAAACGATCGACGCATGCGACACCTATGGAGCTCTCGGCTGCCGCGCGGTGGCGATCGTCGCTCCGTTCTACTACCGTTTGGCCCCCGAAGGAGTCTACGCCTACTTCAAGGAAATCGCCGATCGTGTCACCGTCGATGTCACGCTCTACAACATCCCTCTATTCGCTTCTCCCATCGACGTCCCCACCGTCAAGCGGCTTGCCCTCGAATGCCCTCGCATCGTCGGCATCAAAGACAGCTCGGGGGATATCCCCCACATGATGCGCATGATCGCCGAAGTCCGGCCCCATCGCCCCGACTTCTTCTTCCTGACCGGTTGGGATGCTGCCCTGGTCCCCATGCTGATGGTCGGATGCGATGGCGGCACCAACGCCACCAGTGGCGTCGTTCCCGAATTGACCAAAGCGATCTACGAAGCCGCTAGGCACGAGCGATGGCATGAGGCGATGCAGCTACAGTATCGACTGCTTCCTCTGTTCGATGCCATGCTGGCCACCGCCGAGTTCCCGGAAGGTTTCCGTCGCGGCGCTCTGATCCGAGGATGGGACCTGGGCAAATCGCGCCAGCCCCTATCCACCATCCAGCAGTCGGCCGCCGACAAAATCCAGTCAAAGCTATCGGAACTAATGGAAAGCTTCCGGCTGGATGTCGCCAAGCCCTCCGTCCGCCCCAGCTCACGCAGCGAAGGAATTGGCAACGACATGATCGACCGTATCGTCCGTCAAGTCCTCGAACAACTCGGCTCGGCCCGCTGATCGGAGTTCTGTGGATCAGCGGGTCGGAAGACACCCACGGTTACACCACCAAGCCGTACGACATCTGAGGCCAGTTCCTAGCGGTACGCCGCGAGCCGTCCGGTGACTTTCCATGGGCAATTCCTCAGATGAAGGGAAGGCTCTTCACCCAC
>Ga0315901_10007240_pt1 | contig 13134 bp, 12 predicted proteins | sample LakEriMetagenome_10_FD_203761 | JGI IMG/M metagenome (GOLD analysis project Ga0315901, IMG submission 203761) | Freshwater fungal communities from buoy surface, Lake Erie, Ohio, United States - Buoy 2 MA116 | ecosystem: Environmental > Aquatic > Freshwater > Lake | place: USA: Lake Erie, Ohio... | reverse complement strand
GACGGTCTTCAAGCAGTTCGTCGCCAACAAGCCCATGCTGGACGCCTTCAATTCGGCGGCCGGCCGGTTCGCTGGCGGCAAGGACAACGTGTCCTTCGCCGTCAAGGCCGGGCAGGGCGGCGGCACGCTCCAGGGCTACACGCACGACGACGCCGTCGGCTACTACAACCCGACCGGCATCAAGCGTGCGCGCTTCCCGTGGAAGGAGCACCACATCGGCATGGTGGTGACGCACTCCGAGCTCAAGGTCGACGGCATCGACATCAGCAGCGACAGCAACTCGACCTCGAGCATGGACGGTCGCGAGGAGCAGGCTCTGGCCAACCTCCTCGAGGAGAAGATGGACACGCTCGGCGAGGACTACGCGGCCTCGCTCGACACGCTGATCCACGGCGACGGCACGTCGGACACGAAGGCTCTCGCGGGCATCCGCTCGCTGATCCTCGACAACCCGGCCGCCGGCACGACCGGCGGCATCGGCCGCGTGGCCAACCCGTGGTGGCGCAACCGCGCCCGCACGGCGACGGCCGCGGCCGGCAACATCACCTCGTCCACCGCGGACGGCGGCGCGCTCATCGCCGTTCTGGAGACCGAGTACCGCCAGCTTTCGCGGTACAAGCAGGGCCAGACCCGCTGGAAGATGTTCGCGGGCTCGGACTGGATCGACGCCTACCTCAAGGAAATCCGCGCCAACGGCCGCTACTCGGACGTCGGCTACCGGCAGGAGGGCGTCGTCGACGGCGGCATGAGCCAGGCGAAGTTCAAGGGGATCGACATCGTCTACGACCCCTCGCTCGACAGCCTGTCGCTCGCGAAGCGCATGTACTGGCTCGACATGGGCAGGACCGGCGTGCGCCTCCTGTACATGGACGGCCAGCGCATGAAGAAGCACTCCCCCGCGCGCCCCTACGACCGCTACGTGATGTACAACGGCATCACCATGACGGGCGTGATGATCGCGAAGCAGCTCAACACGAGCGGCGTCTACGACATCGCCTGACGCGCTGAAGGCGGGGCGGCTTTGGCCGCCCCGCCGGTGCTTCAACCCCCAACCCTCCGAAGGAACAAGCCCCTATGGCTCACTACATCTCCGACCAGAACAACGTCGTCCAGGGCGTCCTGGCGTCGACGGTCGCCGCGTCGGGCGGCACGTTCACCGTCAGCTACCCGAGCGGCACCTCGCAGGCCGACTTCGACACCGGCCTCGCCGGCGCGAACTCGGCGCTGCACATCAACGGCAACGACAAGTACGTGCTCGGCGCGTCGGCCCTCGGGCTGACGTTCGGCGCGTCCAACATCACGGTCACCAACAACTCGACCGTGGCGTGGGCCGCCGGCTCGTCCTACGTCCTGACGCTCGACCGCCAGGACGGGAACGAGGCGATCGTGATGCAGATCCCGGTCAACCTCGCGGCCATCACCGGCGCCGGCGACGTTGTCACCGAGATCCGCCCCGGCGTCTCCGGGACGATCGAGTACGCCGAGTTCGTCGTCTCGGAGCGCGTCACCACGGCCGCCAGGGCCGCGACGCTCAACTTCGAGATCGGCACGACCGACGTCACCGCCATGACCTGCGCGCTGACCTCGGCCAACTGCGGCACGCTGGGCGCTGTCGTCGCCTTCGCGCTGCCGACCGGAGCGAACGTCCTGACCCCGGCAAGCAAGCTGTCGGTCGAGGCGGCGTCGGTGACGGCCTTCGCGGAAGGCCGCGGGTTCATCAACCTGCGCATCCGCAAGTCCGTCTCCGTCTGACGACTAGCCGGGCGGCCCAGAGATGGGCCGCCCGGCACTTTTCACGAGGAGAGCCCCAGAAATGCAGACAGCCAACGTCATGGTCGCCCTTGGCGGCGACACCGGAAACACCGTCCCGCGCGCGGGCGTCACCGCCGCGGAGATCGCGGTCCTGCGCTCGATCCACGGCGACGAGGCCGTGTTCGACATCGAGCCGACCGGCAGCATCACCCGCGACAACCGCGAGGAGCGCCGGCGCCTGCTCGAGACCTACCCAGCCCGCGACGGCGAGAACAAGCTGATCGTCGAGCAACTCTTCCCCGGCGCCGCGGCGCGCGTCTTCGAGGCGATCGACGAGCTCGGCCTGCCCGAGGAGTTCTTCAAGGCCACCGGGCGCGTCGCGGCCGAGCCGGCCCCGAAGAAGACCGGCCGCAAGGCGGCATCGAAGGCCGCGCCGGCGACCGCCGACGAGGACGACGGTATCGGCGATCTCTGACGGAGGGCTAGATGCGCGGCAAGACCCTTGGCCATGTTCTGACCCTGCTGCGGGCCGAGGCGCGCCTTTCGCTCAATCCTGCGCACAATGCGCAGAGCCGCGACACGCAGGTGTCGGCCGTCCAGCGCGTGCAGGAACTGCTCTGCGACGACATCAACTGGCCGCACCTGCGCGTCGACCGCTACCTCGACCTCCAGGCCGGGCAGCGGTTCTATGACGTCACCACCACGCTGGACGTCGCCGGCAACACGAAGAACGACGTCGTCGTCGACAAGGTCGACCAGATCTTCGTGATGGACGCCGGCGAGTGGCGCCCGCTGTCACCGCAGATCGGCCGCGGCGAATACGCCCAGTTCCAGTCCGACCGCGACCAGCGGTCGTGGCCGGTCCACAACTGGCGCCTCTACGAGGACGAGCAGGTCGAAATCTGGCCGGTGCCGAGCGAGAGCGCCGACACGACGTCCCTCGAGGGGCGGCTGAAGATCGTCGCCTACCGGAAGTGCCGGCCGCTCGTCGCGGACAGCGACATCTGCGACCTCGACGACCGGCTGCTCGCGCTGTTCGCCGCGGTCGAGTTCATCCCCGACGAGAAGCTGGCCCGCTACAAGAGCGACCTCGCCAACCGGCGCCTGCTCAAGCTGACCGGCAACCTGGTGAAGGAGCGCCGGTTCCGCATGTTCGGCATCGGCGCGGCCGACGACGACAGGCGCAAGCTGCGCGGGCCGCCGACGGTCTATTACCGCAAGGACACCTGACGTGGCCACGCTCTGGCTCAAGGAGTTCACGGGCGGGCTCGACACGAGGCGGATGCCGGAGACGACCTCCGGCGGCGTCCTCGTGCGCGGGCGCGACGGCCACATCTCGCGCGGCGGCGAGTTCGACAAGCGCGCTGCGTTCGTGCGCAGCCACGTCCTGCCGGCCGGCACGGTCGGCCTCGCCTACACCACGACGGGCCTCGTGGCCTTCGGCAGCGGGCCGGAGCCGACGATGCCGACGGGCATCACCTACCAGCGCCTGCGGCACCCTGACGGCTCGACTGCGCTTGCGCGCGTCCCGTCGTGGGACCTCTACGCCGGCAAGATCTACGCCGTGGGCGAGTTCGCGGACGGCAGCCGCTACCACTACTACGACGGCGCGCGCGTCACCGACTGGTTCGACGGCCGCGCGAGGGCCAGCTTCGCGGTGTCTGGCGGGAGCATCATCCCCGCGGTCGCGGCCACCGGCTCGTTCGAGATCACCGGCGGCACGTCGGGCGCCGGCAACCAGATCACCTCGGTGACGATCGACGGCGTCGCGCTGACCTCGGGCGCCGTCGGCCACACCGGGAACAACGCGACGACGGCGGCGGCCGTCGCCGCGGCCATCAACTCCTTCGCCTCGACCCCGGACTACACGGCCACCAGCGTCGGCCAGAGCGTCGTCATCACGGCCGCCACGACCGGCACGGCGGTGAACGGCAAGGCCATCGTGGTCGTGGTCGGCGGCACGGCCACCGTGGGCAGCGTCACGACGATGTCGGGCGGCGCCGAGGCCACGGCGTCCTCGGTCACCATCTCGGTCAACGGCGTGCAGATCACCTCGTCGTCGGTCGCCTGGCGCACGAGCAATTCCGCCACGGCCACGGCCGTCGCCGACGCCATCAACGCCGCGGTCTCGAGCCCGGACTACACGGCCACCGCGGTCGGCGACACGGTCAACATCATCTCCGCGACCGCGGGCACGGCCGCCAACGGCCGCGCCGTCGCCTTCACGCTGGCCAACGGCTTCGCCGTCAGTCCCTCTGCCGGCCTCGTGCTGGCCGGCGGCGTCGACGCCTCGGGGACCTTCACCCCCGGGTCCTTCGTCAAGACGATCGGCACCCGCATGACCTCGGTGTCCGGGTCGACGGCCCACGGCTCCGGGCTGTCCAAGCCGACCGGCTGGACGACCGACACGACGGGCGCGTTCTTCATCGACATGTCGACGCAGGCCGCCGGATCGGAAGCCCTGAGCGCGCTGACCACCTACCAGAAGTTCGTGGCCGTCTTTGCCGAGCGCGTCGTCCAGATCTGGGAGTTCGCCAGCGACCCGAACAACAACGTGCTGCGCCAGGTGCTGCGCAACGTCGGCACGGCCTCCCCGCGCTCCGTGACCGACTTCGGCGACGCCGACCTGTTCTTCCTCGACGAGAGCGGGCTGCGCTCGCTGCGGGCCCGCGACAGTTCCAATGCCGCGGCGACGAGCGACATCGGCGTCCCCGTCGACAGCCTCATCACGGCCAAGCTGCGCACGCTCACGTCCGACCAGCGGCAGAAGGTCATCGGCCTCATCGAGCCCAGCGACGGCCGGTTCTGGCTGTGCATGCTCGACGAGATCTACGTGTTCAGCTACTTCCCCGGCTCCAAGGTCAGCGCGTGGACGACCTACCTGCCGGCGTGGTTCAACGGCGGCGTCCGGACGCCGTTCTCGATCGACGACGCCGTGGTCTTCTCGAGGAAGGTCTACGTGCGCGCCGGCGACGAGGTCTTCGTCTACGGCGGCACCGGCTCGACGCCCACCTACGACGCGACCGAGGCCGAGGCGTGGACGCCCTACTTCGACGCCGGGTCGCCCACGACCCCGAAGCGGCTCGAGGGCGTCGACGCGGCCGTGACCGGCGCGTGGGAGGTGCGCGTCGCGATGGAGCCGGGCGACCTCAACGCCAGCGACAAGGTCGCCACGATCTACCAGACGACCTACCCGAACGAGCGGATCGCCGCCCAGGGCTCGAGCACGCATTTCAGCCTGCGGTTCAAGACCGTCGGCTCCACGGCGGCTCGGCTTGGCGCCACGGTCGTGACGTTCTCGGCGGCCGGGGGCGAAGGCCGTGCGGGTTGAGGTCGCCACCCCGTCGGACATCCTCGACGTCGCGCGCAACATGCGCGACAGCGACCTGCGGGAGTTCTCGGCCATGCTGCCGGTCGACGGCCGCGAGCCGGTGGCGCAGGAGGTTCTCCGGCGCCACGCCGCCTACGACGACACGATCTGCGCCAGCCTCGCCGGCATCCCGGTGGCGATCGGCGCCGTCCGGGTTTTCCGGCCCAACGTCGCCACGCTGTTCTTCCTAGCCACCGGCCAGTTCCGCCAGATCGCCATGCCGCTGACCCGGTTCATCCGGCAGCGCCTGTTTCCCGAGATCCGCGCGGCCGGCGTCCACCGGATCGAGTGCATTTCGATCGACGGCCACGAGCAGGCGCACCGCTGGATCAAGATCCTCGGGCTGCGCCACGAGGCCGTCTGCAAGGGCTACGGGAAGAACGGCGAGACCTTCCACCAGTTCGCGTGGGTGAGTCCGCATGCTGGCAAGACTGGCCGTCGCGGCTGACGAGGAGGCCGTCGTCGGCCTCGCGCGCATGCAGGTCGAGGAGACGCTGCCGCACCTCGACTTCAGCGAGGAGGCGACCCGGGAGACGTTCCAGCAGGCCGTTCGGCACGCCGACCCCACGATCTTCGTGTGCGAGGGCCCGGGGCGTGAGGTAGTGGGATACCTCATGGCCTTGGCCAACGGCTATGCGTTCACGTCTGGACTTTTCGTGGTGCAGGAGGCACTATACGTGCGTCCCGATAAGCGCGGAACTCGGGCCGCCGCACTCCTCGTCAAGCAGTTCGTCCAATGGGGCGAGCACATGCAGGCGCGAGAGATCATCTTCGGGATCTCCAACGACTTCCAGCCAGACAGGACGGCGCGGTTCTTTGAACTGACGGCCGGAGCGAAGACTGTCGGCTACTACCTCAAGAAGGTGCGGTGATGGGCGGTGGCGGCAAGGGCGGCAGCCGTGGCGCGGACGCGCAGCGGGCCGAAGAGGCAGCGCGCCAGGCGCGCATTCGTCAGGGCACGGAAGCGATCGACAAGACCTTCGGCCAGTTCGGCGACAGCTTCTACGACCAGCGCCGCGACGCCGCCCTGAACTATTTCAACCCGCAGTTCGACCAGCAGTACGGCGACGCCAAGAAGGCGCTCGCCTACTCGCTCGACAGCAAGGGGACGACGAACTCGTCGATCCGCGCGGAGAAGGAGGCCGAGCTCCAGCGCGCCTACGACCAGAACCGCCGCGACGTCGCCGACAAGGCGCTGTCCTACTCAAGCCAGGCGCGCGGCAAGGTCGAGGAGGCGCGCGGCGACCTCGTGCGCACGTTGAACGCTTCGGGCGACGCCGACGCCGCGGCGAACAACGCCGTCTCGCGGGCGCAGATGCTGTCGCAGCCCGACAGCTACAGCCCGCTGGGCCAGCTTTTCTCCACCTTCGTCGCTGGCCTCGGCCAGCAGGCGCAGCTTGAGCGCGCCGGCGCACTCAGTAACAACGCATACGGCGGCCGATACAACACCGGCCTGTTCGGGCCCTCGAAAGCGGTCAAGGTCAGCGAATAATGTGCGACCCGCTCACCATCGCAGGCGTCGCGCTCTCGGGCGCGTCGATGCTGGCCAACCAGCAGGCCGCCGCGCGCGTCAACAAGGCGCGCGACAACGCAATGGTGGCCGAGGCCGACAGGCAGCGCGCGCTGCGCGAAGAGGCCGGCGCGATCAGCGACACCTCGCGTGAGCGGTACACCAATTTCGGCCAGCAGCAGGGCGAGACGTCCCAGCGCCTCGGCGACTACTTCGCCGCGAACACCAACCGCGGCGCGGCGGCCGAGCAGCCGATGGCGAGCGGCGCGGGTGAAGGCAACGTCGCGGTCAACAACGAGATCGGCCGGCAGGTCGGCAAGGCGAAGCAGTACGGCGCCCAGCAGAACCAGGCGCTCGGCGAACTCCGGGCTTTCGGCGACACGCTGGGCGGCATCGGCGTCCAGCAGGCGCGCGACGCGGGCTACGTCGGCCAGCTTGGCGGCTTCAAGCGCGCGTCCGCAGACGTGCTGCCGATGGAACTCGAGGCCGCGAACTCGAAGGGCGGCGGCATGAAGTTGCTCGGCGACGTTCTGAACCTGGGCGGCCGTGTCGCCATCGGCGCCGGCCTCGCGGGCAAGGGGCCGAGCTTCGGCGACATGTTCAACCGGCCGAGCGCCGGCGCCCTGCACACGATGCGCAGCACCAGCATGTCGAACGCGCCAGGCTCGTTCGGCTTCTTCTCTCCGTACTGAGGACCGGACATGCCCACGCGCAGGAACCCGGCATACGGCGGCGGCTTCAACAGCGCCGGCTTCGCAGAGGCCGCGCAGGGCCTCTCCAACCTGTTCGCGCCGCCGAGCGGCACCGACGCTGCCGGCTTCGCCAACGCGGCGAAGACGAAGCAGGAGACGCAGTTCCTTACCGACCTCTACGCGGCGACGCAGCGCGCGGCGGCGGGAGGGGACATGCGCGGCATGGACCCGTGGGTCTTCGCCGTCGGCCGGAACGCCGGAAACACCTTTCTCGGCCACAGCCAGACGCTCCAGAACGCGCTCGAGGAAAAGCGCATCGCCGAAAGGGGGGCGATGGACCGGCTGCTCATCACCGACAAGACGGATCGGTACAAGTCGGACAACGAGCGCGGAGGCCGCCTCGATGTCGCGATGACGACGCCCGTGGCGCCCGGCGCCACGAGGTTCGTTCCGCAGAAGTTCGCGTCGCAGTACGGCGTGCCGCAGATGCAGATCGGCACCGTGGAGTTGAAGCCCGGAGAGGAAACCGTCCTGCCCGACGGCCGCGTGCTGCGCGGCCCGGCGATCCCGCTCACGCTCGACCAGCAGCGCGCTCGCACGCTGGCCAACCTGCCGCAAGACCAGCAGAACGCAGCCGTTCTCAGCGGCGAAGGCGTGGTCGCCGTCAGAGACCGGGCCACCGGCCGGGTCATCCAGATGACGCGCGCGCAGGCCGCCGCGGGCGGGTTCGAACCCGTGGACGTCGCCGCGATGCAGCAAGGCCAGAACGCGGTCAACGCGGAGAGGGCCAAGGGCGTCAACTTGCCGAAGGGCAGCACCGTCGTGTTTTCGCCAGAAGAGGCGGCGGCGCGCGGCGTGCCGCAGACGCTTACTGGCGCGCAGGAGCTCGCGCCCAACCGCCAGGTCATCGTGCCGAACTACAGCAACGGCCAGATGACGACGCAAACCTTCTCGGGCCCGGACAAGCCCGAGACCTTCGAGGCCGCAAGAGCGGCAGCGATCAAGGACCTGCGCGAGAAGGGCTTCATCGACGACCAGATGCTGCTCGCCATCGTGGCCGGCAACGTCGACCTCAAGCCTGTGCGGGCGCCTGACGGCACCGTGCGCTGGGTGACGGCGCCTGCGGCTGTCGGCCAGCCGGCTGCGGCGGCCCCGACGGAGCGCGCCGACAGGTTCGGCGCCTACATCGTCGACGGGCCCGACGGGAAGCGGACGCTTCCCGCGCGCTTCGACTACACCAAGAACGTCTGGGTGGACGCCCAGACCCAGCAGCCGCTCCCGGCCGGCGTGTCGGTGACCGACATGCCGCGCCCGCAGGGCGGCCTCAACGAACTCGGGACCGGCGTCACCAACAACATCGACAGGCAGTTGCTCAGCATCGAGCAGGCCGCCGGTACGGTTGAGCGTTACGCCGCGTTGGTCTCTGCCAACCCCGGCGTGCAGGGCCTTGTGGGCCGCATCCAAGGCACCCTCCAGAACGCCATCGCGGCCGGCGGCGAGGTGGGCCAGTTGCTTGGCTACCAGCAACAGGAGCTCGAGCGCGCGGTCGCCAACAATGCTTTCTCGCCCGAGGTCATCCAGAGGTTCAACGGGTTCCGCACGGACATTCCCGCGGCCGAGGCCATGCGCCAGATGCTCATCGCCCAGATCGCCGCGGCGACCACGAGCGACGAGCAGGTGTCGAACCGGGATATCGATCGGGTTGAACGGCAAATTGGCGGCAGCGACTTGCTGTCGAACCAGCGGGACACGCTTGCGCGCCTCGCGCAGGTCAAGCAGGACCTTGCCGCGCGCCGCGATATTCTCGGGCGCGCTCGCACGCCCGGCGCAAGGTACTGGCCGGGCGGCGCGCCCGGCGCTCCCGCCGCGCCCGGCGCTCCCGCTGGCCCCCGGCAGATCCAGACGCCTGGCGGCCCGGTCACGATCGAGCGGGTTCAGTAATGCCGAAGTACCGCATCACCGGACCCGACGGCGCCGTCTACAACGTCGACGCGCCCAACGAAGAGGCGCTCCAGGCGGCTGTCCAGCAGATGTTCAGCCAGCCCGGCGCGGCGTCGCTTCCGGGCCCGTCCACGGCCGGCACCAACCCGTACCAGGATGAGATCGCAGCCGCCGGCGCCGCGGCCCAGCCTAAGCCGACCACCGGCCAGGTGGCGGCCAACGACACGGCCTTCAGCTTGCAGCAGTTCCGCCGCGGCCTCGGCAACCTCGCCGGCCTGCCGGTCGACGCCGTCAACAACGCGCCCCGCGCGCTGAACCTGCTGAACTACCTGCCGGGCGTGAGCGGCGTCAATTTCGGCCGCATGTCGGGCGACAAGCCCCCTGTCGGCGGCAGCGACTTTATGAACGCCATCCTCGACGCGCCGGCGCAGGCCACGGCCGCCGTCACGGGGCGGGAGTTCCGCGACGTCAAGCCGATGACGCTGCCCGGGGCCATCGCCGGGCGCGTGTCGGAAGAACTCGGCGGCGCCGTCGTCCCCGCGGGCGCCGTGCTGCGCGCGGCCAAGACCGCAGGGCCGACGCTGAGTGCCACCCAGAAGTTCTTCGGCGTCGACAAGGCGCGCGTGGCGCCGCAGCAATACGTCCGCGACGAGGCGACGATCGCCGCCGGCGCGGGCGCGGGCGCGGGCGTAGCCCAGCAGGCGACGCGCGCGGCCGGCTATCAAGAAGGCGGCGCGGTAGAAAACGCAGGCGAGATCGTCGGCGGCCTTTCGGGCGGCTTGGGAACTTCGGTCGGCAAGTCCATTCTGGGCGCCGGCGGCACCTTCCTGAGCGCCGTCACCGGCGCCACGGGGCTCGCCGACAACGTCGTCCGCAACAACGTCACGGACACGCTGCTGAATAGCTCATCGCGGCTGAACACGGAGTTCGGCGGCAACGCCGAAGCGATGGCCGGGAGCCTGCAAAACGGCCAGCGCCTCGGTGACATCATCCCCGGCTTCCGCGAGAGCACGGCCGATCGGCTGCGCGATCCCGGCCTCGCCGCGCTCGAGTACAACCGCCAGAGCCAGTCGCCTGGCGCGTTCACGGCGCGCCGCGCGGAGAACGCAACGGCCGTCGACAACGCCATGACGGCGAACGCACCGACCGAGCCGGCCTCCACGTTGTCCGACGCGCTGGCCGCCGAGCGGTCGCGCCGTGGCGCCGAGGTGTCGTCGCGCGTGTCGTCGGCCGAGGCCGACGCAGACACCGCGCGCCTCGCGCTCGCCGTCAACACGACGCCCGAGCAGCGCGGCCAGATGATCCGCTCGGCCGTGGACGAGGCCGCCGCGGCCTTCGTCGCCGGCGACGTCGCCCGCGCCGAGCAGGCGCTCCGGGCGGCCGACGACGCGCTCGCCGCGCTCGCCCCGAACCTGAGTGCGCAGACGCGCGGCGAGATGCTGCGCGCCGAAATCACGTCGGCCGAGACGGCGGCGCGCACGCAGCGGCAGGAAGCATATGCGGCGGCCAACGTCGATCGGAACCAAGTGCCGCCCGCGGGCCTCACCGAGCGCATCGACAACTTCACCGCCGGGCTGACCGAGACGGAGCGTTCGCTTCTTCCGCAGGGTCTGGTCGACCGTGTCGCCAACCTCGGCCGCCCGCGGCAGGAGGGGCCTGTCCCGACCGGCCTGCTCGACGAGACCGGCGCGCCGATCACCCGCCCTGCGCCGCCCCCGCCGCCGATGGACCTCAAGGAGGCCACGGACCTGCTCGCCCAGCTTGGGCATCTTGAGCGCGCGGCGCGGGCCGATCCTCGCGCCGCGCAGGGCGGCGCCAACGTGGCGCGCGTAATCGGGCAGCTTTCCGACGAGGTCATGGCCTTCGTGCGCGGCGTACTGTCGCCCGAGGAGGTCGCGAGGCTCGAGGCCGCTCGCGGCGCCTCGCTCGCCGAGCGCGAGACGTTCTCGCGCCAGGGCGACGCGATGGCCCGCGCGCTCGCCGAGTATAACGGCGGCCGGCCGCAGGTGCCGTCGGAGAACGTGCCGGGGCTGTTCGTCCGACCGGGCGCTGACGAGCAGTTGAACCGGCTCCTCGCCGCGGCCGACACGCCGGCAACCCGCGCGGCGCTCGAGGATCACGTTCTCAGCATGCTCCAGCGCGACGGCGCCGGCGACCCGGAGCGCATCCGCGCGTTCCTCGACGCCTACGCCGCGCCGCTCCAGCAGTTCCCCGGCCTGCGCGGCCGGATCGAGAACGCCGCCGGGCTGCGCGAGGCGGCCGGCGCCGCCGCAGAGGGCGTCGCGGCGCGGCAGCGCGAGTTCGTCGACGGCAGCCGCGGCCTCGAGGACGTCACGCGCCGCACCCCCGCCGGCGCCCCGTCCGTGCCTGACGCCAGCGTCCCGGGCCGGTTCACCGGCGCCGAGGGCGAGCTCGACGCGCTCCTGCGCCGCGCCGACACGCCCGACGTTCGCGCCGCGCTGCGCGACGACCTCGTGTCGCGCCTCGGCGCCCTCGACAACCCGCAGCAGGTGCAGGCCGCGCTCGACCAGCTTGGCGCGCGCCTCGACCGCTTCCCCGGCCTGCGCCAGCAGGTCGAGGACGTCGTGCGCACCGGGTCGACGGCTCGCCTTGCGCGCCAGAACGAGGCCGACTTCCTTCGCGAGATGGGCGGCACGATGCCCGAAACCGGCCGGCAGGTGCAGGGCCAGGGCACCGTGGCGAAGTGGCTGACCTACGGCGACGAGAACGCCGGCAAGGCCATGTCCTACGTGATGGGCCGGCCCGACCCGTCGGCCGCGATGGACGACCTGCTGCGCTTCGTGGGCAACGACGCGAAAGCGGTCGAGGCGGCCAAGAAGGCATTCTGGGAGGTCATGGAGGGCAAGGCGAAGACGCAGCGCGCGGCCGACGGCGCGCAGGCGTGGAGCCCCGAGCGCCTGTCCAAGTTCTTCGACGACCCGGCCACGGCGGCCGTGGCCGAGCGCCTCTACCGCGACAACCCGGAGCACCTCGAGCGCATCAAGGAGATCGCCGCGACGCTCAAGGGCGTCGACCTGCGCAACAGCGCGCGGGCACCGGCGAGCAGCGGCACGGCGCAGGCCGGCATCCCGATCGAGACGATCCAGTCCAGCGCCTTCGCCGCGCAGCGCGGCGTCGTCGGGCCGGGCTACGCCGTCGCGCGCATCGTCGGCGTCTGGGCGCGCCGCTTGATCTCCTCGCAGGAGAAGGAAGCCTTCGGCCGCGTGCTCGACAAGGCGCTGCTCGACCCGGATTTCGCGGCTATTCTCCTCAAGGAGAACAACCCAGCCAACCGCGCGGCCCTCGCGCGCGGCGCCAAGACGTGGATGGGCAACCGCGCCTCCGACCTCATCGACGTGCTCGAGGCCGAGAGCGACCCCGACCGCGAAATGAAGCGAGCCATCAAGGAGAAGTGACATGTCGTTCCAGGCATCCCGCGTCGTGGCCGTCGTGAAGGCCAACCAAGACCTGCCCAACGGCACGGCCAGCGCCCTGCTGGTCGGCACCGCGGGCACGGCCGAGCTCATGGACGCCACGGGCGCCACGATCAGCAACGTGCCGCTCCAGGTCGGCTACAACCCGATCCGGGTGAAGCAGGTGCGCATCGGCGGCACGGCCTCGGACATCTGGGCGCTCTACTGATGCTCGGCATCGGCGCCAGCGTCTCGGTCAACTCGCAGCCGTCCCGGCCGCCGGAACCCGAGCCGGTGCCGGAACCCGAGGTGCTGCCCGAGCCGCCCCCGCCTCCACCCCCGCCGCCTCCCGAGCCTGAGCCGGAACCCGGCCTGCTCGAGCGCGCAGCGGCCTACCTCCGCGAGAAGATCGGCCTGTGAACATCTCGATCTCCATCCCCGACGTGATCTGGCTGT
>Ga0315901_10007237_pt1 | contig 13137 bp, 10 predicted proteins | sample LakEriMetagenome_10_FD_203761 | JGI IMG/M metagenome (GOLD analysis project Ga0315901, IMG submission 203761) | Freshwater fungal communities from buoy surface, Lake Erie, Ohio, United States - Buoy 2 MA116 | ecosystem: Environmental > Aquatic > Freshwater > Lake | place: USA: Lake Erie, Ohio... | reverse complement strand
GACTAGCGAGGGCATCTTTGATTGCTCGTTCTCTATTTGCTTTTGCAAGTGACTCATACTGTGCCTTTAGTTCAGCCAGTTCTTTGTCTTTTGCTTTTGTTGCTTTACGCAACTGCTTGACGAGATCGTTACCATCATTGGATGGTGTATCAAAGTCGTCGTCTTCGTAGTCATAGTTGGACATAGGTCCTTCTCCCATTTCTTTTGTAGGTTTCGTAAGCCTCATACAGATTCGGGGAATCTCTGTATGGCTCTTACTACTGGTTTTGTTGTCGCTCTAACGGACCAGTCGTCCCGTTAGCAGGCTTAGAATTGGCCAGCTCGTTCGCGGCCTAGCGCTCCACCAGCAGCACCTGTTGTACCAGAGAACTGTGCAGTCTCTAGTTGTGCTAACTTCTTGCGCTTAGATGCAGCATCGGCTGCACCTGTGATACCAAATACTTCTTGTTCTGCAACTGCTTGGTTATACGGACCCATACCAGACTTGCGGTAGATGTCACCAAGTTTTGTAGCAGATGGTAGGAACTCAGCGATTGATTGATAACCTTGACGTGCTTGCTCGCCAGTAACTCCAAAGCGCTGTAGTTCTTCTGCTCTGCTAAGTCCTGTAGCAAGTCCTGCTTGTAGAGCACCTGCTCCAATTTCAGCAGCTCCAACTTTACGCTTGATGTTAGTTAGTGCTTGGTCTGGGTCAAGGGCGTAGGCAAGGATATCGCCGTTGCTAATATCAGGATAGAACTCACGTAGCGCCTTAGATACTTCAGGGGCTGCGTTGATAACGCGGTTCTGTGCAGTCTGAATACGATCTTCTAGTTCTGCTGCTGATACATCTCCAGCAATAAACTTCTCAAATCCTTGCTGAACACCCATATCTCCACGAGTGTAATAAGAAGCAGGCAGGCCATAGTTACGCATAACATTTTGGTACTGGTCTTCTAGTTGAATATACTCTGCTTCAGATAAAGAACGCAGACCTCTTTTTATTCGGTCTTTGTTTGCAGCAAATCGTTTTTCATATGCTGGAGTTGCACGTAGTTTGAGTAGCAACTCATCACGTGATAAACCGTCAACAATAAAACTCTTTACATCGTTTAGGAGTGCTCCCATACCGTATCGGTCAAACTCGCTAAATAATAAATCATATGCAGATTGCCCTTTGCGGCGCTTATCTTCTGCTGCAGTCTGTGCAATGTATGCGTTGTAAGCACCTAGGTCAGTAAAGATTTTTCCATCTGGAGCAGTGTAGGTTTTTGTTGTTGAACCAGTAGGGCCTGCGCCTCCTCCACCACCACCGCCACCGCCTCCACCTCCGCCTCCTCCACCAGAGGAGGTCTTGAGGATTGGTGTCTTGACGAGAACCCATTTACCACCAGGTCCACCTACGTCTTGTCTCCAAACGTAGTCATATGTAAAGTCAGCATCGGCTGCAGGAGGGGTTGGTTTTTCCCCTTTGGCTGCGGTTTGTGCAGTGTTGTAAGCAAAGGTTCTAAGATCTCCACCGCTAAGTCCTTGTGCTTTTCCAAGTTCTGTAGCTGCCTTTTGGATAGCAGCAGTATCACCAGAGTTTATTGCAGTCTCTAAAGCGATAGTAGGAATCTCTATATTCTTTGCCTGAACAGTTGCTTTAGATCCAGCAATGCCTGCTTGTAGCGCAGCAAGAGAGTCAGCAAGAGTAGATGTTTGATTTTGTTGATTTGCAATAATACGCTCTCGCGCTAGACGTGCTCTGCGGATATCTTCATCTTCAGCCATTATTACCCCTGGAATCCAAAGTCACGAAGTATGCCTAATGCCACACTGGATACTTCTTCTCTAGCGTTGTCGGTGTACTGCCAACGTGGGTCCTTACGGACTGCACGTTTGAAATCATAAATAGACATTTCTTTGTCCATACCATAAGCAGAACGCAAAAGTGAATCGTCTAAATCAATAGCATCTGGAGTCATCTCAAGCAAAGATGCCATTGTGTTGCGGTATGGAGCATAGATATTTGCTAGATCTAGACCCTCATCAAGAAGGGTTCCTACCTTTTCAGGTAGACCTAACTTAGCCTGTGAACGGATAAGACGATTGAATTTATCTACATCTTCACCACGAGCGATACGCTGCAACCAGCCATCTATCTGATTACCAAAGTCTTTTTCTAGATTGAAACCATTAGCACGAGCAGTAGAGCGAAGAGTGTCTAAAGCATCTCCTGGTGTTCCACCTAGTACTTTACCCTTAGAAGATATACCACTGATTGCTTCATCAATGATTGTTTCAGCATCAATACCGCGTAGGTAATAATCATCTAGCTTGGCATCGTCAATAACAACATCAATATCAGCAAGTTGCTTTTTGATATTGATTTTCCAAGACTTGAGTTTCTCTTTGTAAACCTCTGCCTTTTCAAGAGATAGGATATAGCGCTCTTGAGCATCGGTATCTAATTGACCAAACTTAGTCTTTGTGAACTCTTCGGCAGCTTTGACAGTCTGACCAGATTTCCATAGGTCAAAGATTCTCTTGAGTTCTGGACCGTAAGTCTTGTCATTGAGCAGGGCTTCGATAAGCCCTAGTTTTTCCTTGATGGTTCCAGCCGCTTTTGCTGCATCAGCATCTGCTTTTAGTTTGGCGGCAAGAGCATCGGACTCTTTCATCCCAGATTTTTGCGTCAGTTCATCTACTTCAGCCACTTAGTTTCCGCCTCCGATCTGACCAAACATCCACGACATAAAGTCGCTACGCTTCTTACGCTCTGCATCTTCAGGAGCAACGTTCTTGAGTGTGCTCTCAATCTTTGATGCTGCTTGCTCTTTGGTAAATTCAGGTGTCTGTGTAGTAATGCGCTCAAGTTTGCCAGTCTTAGGGTTGCGTACATCCTTGACTTGGCTAACGGTTCCCTTTGAAGCCATCTTACTGATAGCGCTAGTTAGGTCTGTATACCAACTTGCAGCCTTATCAGCATCATTGATAGTACGACCAAGAACTTGTTGAGCAAGTTTATCTACATCTGCTCCAATTTGTTCTGGGGTGTACTCATAAACAGAACGGGATAAATCTGGCTTAGGTGCTTTCTTCTTTTGTCCACCTGCATACCAGTTGAGATATTGTTCTGGTGTAATCTTTTGAGTTCCATTAGAGGTTGCAAACCAGTCAGATGCACCGTCAACTGCAATATCCCATACAGCACGAGCCTTGATTGGGTCAGTTGGTAGGCCATTCTTCTTGAGGGTCTGTAGCCAAGAGTTACGTAGGTTCTCATCTGTCAGATATAAAGACTTAGCCTGTTGGGTTGTAAGAGTCTTATCTCCAGCAGGGACGGTAATAGTTTGACCGCCTCGCTTCATACGAACTTGCTTGCTACCTTTTTGCCCAAGATAGACTTGATTTACATAAGATCCAGTAGAGCCAAACCCACCGCTACCTAGGTTGTCAAGGGCTGCCAAAAGTTCTGCGTCAGTAAGTGGAGTAGTATGACCAGGTACGTGAGTCATTACAAGCCTTTCCTAAGATCATCTCTTTCAAGATATCTTGTGTATATTCTGTTGAACGTCACATCTTTGTCTATAAGTAATCCAGTAAATTGATTCCAGGCTTCTCTCAAGTCAGAATTTCCTTCGTTGTCAAGTGATTGACTTGGACGTGTGGCTAGGATGCTCATTATCTTCTCGCGTCCTGCAAGATAAGTAGCCATAGTCTGCATATCTGGACGGCTAGAAACACGCGGATCTCTAATTACTTCGTTTGCATATCGCAAGAATGTAATAACTTTATTTGTGTCAATCTTGCCACGAGCTGCTGCCCAGTCTCTATTAGATGATTCTAATGCTGAGACGAACTGAGCCTTAGCTGCCTTGAGATCTTCAGCGCCTCTAGATTCTAGACTCTTGAGTCCACGAGCAATACGGGCTGCTTCAATCTTATCCATACCCTTGTTGTAGAGAATCCATCCCTTTTCAACATTGGTTTCTTTGATAGCCTCATAAGCATCTTGTGACTCACGGAATTTAGTTGTGCTTCCTGGAGCAACTGCTAGTTCACGTTGTCTCTTATAGACAGATGGTGAGAACTCACCAGCATTAGCATCGCCAACTAGGAACCAACCAAACTCTGGTTGCTTTGCAATCAGGTCTGATAGTTGCTTTGCTCTTTCATCAGCCTCAATCGTTGCAGCAATGCCAGTGTTGTTCTTTGAAAGGCTGGTCGTGAAGATGTAATAGTCATCGCCATAGAGTTCATAGAACTTCTCGGCTGCTGTAATTGGGTCTTCTTCACGTAGACGATGGAACTCGTCAATAAACAACTGATAAGGGCTACGGGTATTGGTAGCAAAAGGTAGGGTCAATCGGGATGCTGCATCAAGTGCAAGGATTTTTCTAACCTTGTTATTGATTTCAGCAGCGCTAGGCTTATCATCGCGTAGACCTGCATCATACTTAGCGTTCTCTTCAGCAGCGATAAGTACTGTTAGGTTTTGTCGCTGTGGGTTATCTTCTTCAAATATAGCAAGCGCCTTACGGACACCAGCAGATTGAATGACAACATCTTTCCAGCCAGTTCCTTGTGGGCCGTATGGAAGGATTTCCTTTGTAATAAAGTTTCTTTCCAACTTAGGATTACTCTTGACTAGAGCAGACATCGGAAGTTGTACGAACCAACCAGCACCTGGATTCCACCAAGCACCACCTTGGAAAATAAGGTTGAGTGATGGCTTAGGAATAGCACGTGGTCTATCACCTAGACCAAGGCGAGATGCCCATTCACCAGGAATGTTGATGTACTTGATTCCATCTTTTTCTTCAACCATACCCACACGATCTGGTGATTCGTATACTGTTTGTAGTTTACGGATAACAGATGGGTCGTTGACAACAATCTTGCCCCACTTCTCAGCAACGTCTGCGAATGCACCAAAGAATGGGAAGATATAGCGCAGTGTGCTTGCAGCATCTACGCGCTCTGAGGTGTCATAAAGGCTACGACGCATCTCAGCTCTTGCCCATTGGCGAGCATTGCTTTCTAGTTTACGAAGGTATGCTGTTGGTATCTCATCGCCTGGATAGGTGTCAATAGCACCACGGACAAGTGAGTCAATACGCTTACGGTATAAATCTACGAAGATTGGGTTACGGACAAGCGCTCTTTCTGGAGCTTCACCAGCGATTTCATAGAATCGCTCCTGGAATCTACCCCAAGACTCTGCCATACTTGATGTTCCATTACCCTGAGATACTTGGGCAGCGTTGACATCTGGACGATCTGCAGCATTTCTGAAGAACAACTTGATGTCATCATCTGTAATCGCTCTTTGTTGAGCAATACGCTTGAGGTCTACCGCAAATGGCGGGAATAGATTATCAATGTTATCTAGGTTTGCCTCAATAATGTCATCCACATTGCGGCCTAACGCAAGTTTGCGAAGTATCTTACGGCCTTCTGGGTCCTTGAGTAGGAACGCTCTAGCCTTCTTGATTACCTGCTCACGAGGTAGGTCTTCTAGCAAGATGGATGTAAGTTTAGAGTTACGTACCTGACGATTGACTACGCGCTTGTAAGCATCTGTCCAGTTAGCGTCATTTCCGTTGATGATAACGAAATCGCCTGTAGTTTCAAAAGCATTACGTAGAGCCTTATTAGATTCAGTGAAGTGGCTATCTACAATCTGTGAAGCGTTAGCAATAAAGCGGTCACGGATAAATGCTGCTCGTTCTGGAGTTGCACCTAGTGCATCTTCAACAGTAACGACAGTGTCTCCGACACGAATTTCATTCAGGCCCATACCGTACTTGTCAATAACTCTGACTTTGCCTGCAAGCATTGCATCAATTTCTGCAATCTGCTTAGCAATGACATCTGGGTCATCGGCAACGGTCATCAAAGCCTGTAGTTCTTCGCGCTTTGTTTCTAGTTTGACTGCATTGCTCCACTTGAACACATCATCAATGGAAGCATTCTTGAACTTAGAGTTGATAATGTTACGACCAGCGGCTCCAAGACCATAAGCAACGCGATTCATAATCGCCATTGGACCAATGGTGGTCATAATACGTAGGTAACCTTCAGTTACGTTACGGATTGGGTAACCAACACGGGCTAGAACCTCAAACTTGAGTAGAGAATCTAGGCCATCTGCGATACTGCCAAATTTATTCTGGCCTTTGACTGCCAGTTCATAGGCTCCACCACGTTGTGCTCTAGTAAATTTCATCAAAGAGTTGTACATCTGGTCAACATCAAGGGTAGGAAGTTGACGGACCAACTGTGATTCATTCAAAGGTAGAGGAACTACATTGAGTAATCCATCCGCACCTTCGATTGGAGTCACCTTAGCACCTGCTGGGATAACTTGACCATCAGCAGTCTTGGTTGTAGCGCCAGTATAAGCGCGTTCTTTGATCATATTACGTGCACTATTGCGAGCGCTGGAGTATTTTCTCCACGCAGCACGAACATCATTAGTGTCACTGAACCCAAATTGACGGGCTACAGTGCTGAAAACTTCTTCTTCAATCTCTTGATAGGCACGTGCTCTATCGTCTGCATCTACCGCAGAGGTGTATTTATCAAATAAAGCGTTGCGCTTTTCTACTGTAAACTCAGCCTGCTTGATATCTGTCTCAATACGGGAAATCTGTGTCTTCAAAGACTTTACTTCATCTGGAGACTTTGCGTTATCTAGCTGGTTTCTTAGTGTTTCCAACTTTGTAACATAAACAGCGCGTTGTTTATCAGAGAAGTTACGGACTCTGCTAAGCATATTATCTAGAGTCTGAACAGATTGGTTATCTGTAAAGTCAATCCAGCCACGAGGACGCTTGTAAGCAAAGCCTTGCAATAGGCGTACTACTGGCCCTGCTGCTCCATTACGGATATCTGTAAACTTTTGGCTTGTATTTGCTGCTTGACGCAAGGATGTAATAGCACCAAAGCGAGGCAGGGATTCAGGACTGAGAGTGCCTGCGATATCCATTTTCTTATAGGTATCGTCTAGCTCTTTTTGTAGAGTCTGAGCAAGCAACTGGTTCTTCTCAAGGTTATCGCCTTGATTGACAAGATCCATTGTGAATTGACCAGTAGCATCTTCTGATTTACCTAGATACTTTGCAAAGTCAACTTCAGTTTCTAAGTTTGCAATCTTGATAGCAAGGTTTTCTTGTGTAGCAAGAAGGTCACTTGCTGCAGTAGCATCTCCCATAGCCCATTGCAAGATATCTGCCTTGGCTTTATGGCGTGCTGTAACATCTTCAATCTTGTTTGCTTCACCGAGAACATCTGCAAGTGTGGCAGGGTTACCAGATTCACGGATAGCCTTGACTCTAAATAAGTCTGCAGCATCCATATCATCAGTCTTTTCCAAGAAGTCTTGGAATGTACCCTTGATACGTTCTGCTCTCTTACCAGTTTTCTCACCAGCAAGGACTGCCTTGAGTTCGCCTGGACCACCTACAGCAAAACGTGCTGCTCTGGCTATTTTGACACCTTTACCAACTACAATCGTTGGGTCAATAACAAATCGAGCAACTACATCTGTAGTAAAAGATGACCAGCGACCAAAGGTCTGTTCACGGAAAGCCTTCTCTGCCTGTTGCTTATCATAGATATCAAACTCACTGGCAGCAAAAAGCAAATGGTCTTGAATAAACTTATCAGCCTTGTCGCCTGCTTTACCAAATGTAACAGCATTGAGTGCATCTTCAGCAAGGTCTATTGGCGTACCAAGTACAGTACTGACAAGTGCGCGACCTGGAGATATTTGACGAGCTTTATCCCACGATTCACGAATCTTTGTCGGGTTGATAGACTTACCAGCAAATAGCGGATTGTTCTCATCGCCAAGTAGTAATCCAAAGGATACTGCTTGAGCAGATAAGTTATAGGCTGTTTCTAGCTTTTCAAATACTTTTCCCCAGAATCCAGGTGGCTTAGCCTGCTGTGCGCGATAAGCCTGTTGACGACGATATGCGTCAAGAAATTCTATTCTTCCTGTGGGATCTAGCGCTTTAGCAACATCCAAGGGAACAGAAAGAGAGTTGTTCTTTCCCTTGTTATACAGTTGGTTGAATGCACCCATAGCGTCAAAAGCAGAAGGATTATTTTTCTTCTGCAACTCTGCGTAGATGCGTTGCGCTATCTCGCGTTCACTCATAGAAGATTAGCCCTCAAAAGCCTTACGTAGTTTCTAAATGATTGTGATGATGAAGGAGACTGAGCAATAGTTTCTAGAGCTGGAAGGTATGATAATAGTTTCTGACGGTCTGCATCTGTATCAGCAGATGGTTGATTCATACCTAAAACTTCTGGTCCAGGACCTGCACCCATTGGAATACCAGAGGTAATTGGTTCTTCTGGTCGTTGTGTTGGTGCATATAACGGAGTTACTGCTTCTTGTGCAGCAGCGCGAACTTCACTAGCTCTAGCGCCACGTACATCTGGAGTCTTTGCAAGTGGAGCGCCTGCTTTATTAGCGGCGTTCTCTACACCTGATCCGTATTCTGTTGATTCAAACGAAAGTCCATCGGTTCTCTTGGAGAACTTGCCAGGACCTGATACGCCTGCCATTGGCCCTCTAGCCATTATTGTCCTCCATCTTCTCTAAATCTGAAGTAAATTGTTCCCACACTCTGGAAACCTTTGTTTTTCTATTTGCGTTATACACTGCTAAATCTAATAATTCTGAAGTGAGCATTTCAAATGCTCTAACTATGTTTACTGCAAAACCTGATACAACTACTAAAAAATCGGCGAGAGTGATAGAGCGAGGTACATAATCTTTATCTTCGTCCACGCCCTATCCTCTCTTAGTAAAACTAAGCCTTCTTACCTTTGCGAGCCTTTGCAGCATAACCAAAGTCAACTTTTCCGCCTTTTGGCATTGGAGCCTTCTTTGATCCTTCTGTTGGCTTCTGTACAGATGCCTTTGCGCGACCACCTTTTTTCATATTTACACCTCCCTACCCTGCAATAGATGCGAGTAACGTAGCAATATCTGGACGAGCGCCAGCAGCAGGGGCCGCACCCATTTGTTCTGGAGTTGGCTGCGAGGCAGGAACGGGGGCCATACCTGCTGCTGGAACTTCACCGCCCATCATTTCTGCTGGGACTTCAGGTTGTGGCTCTGGTGTAAATACCTTCTCCACAATAGTTTCTAGTTGTAAACCTTTTTGACGACCCTTGATTACCTCGGCGATTCGAGCAACAATCTGAGAAGGATCAGCACCTTGTGCAGCAATCGCTGGAATAGCCTGGGCATACTGAGCAACAGCAACACGAAGAGAATCGCGCATCTCTTCAATGTCAACACGTTGTTCTTCTTGAGTAACATTCAACTCCATCGGGATTTCGCGGCGTACATAGTCACGGCTAACAAGTTTGTCAGAACGCATCTGTAGCAAAGCAATAATGGCATTGTTTGGATTCATACCAGACATAATGCCGTAGCGAACATCTATACCATACTCACCATTGATAGCGCGGCTTGGTACATACTTCATATTGAATGGAGTACCGTCATCTACGCCCTTTATTTCTTTGGCCATATTGCCAAAGATTTTCTCATCTGTTTCAAAGCAGAGAGATACAAGTTCAGTAAAGAGGCGAGCAAACTGTGCTTGTGCTGCACGTACTTGTGTATCAAAGCCAGCTTGGAGTGCTTGAACTCCGCGACCTGTAATGATAGATGCGTCGATATTACCTGAGCGAACTTCTGGATAACGAGAACCGAGACGCAGTTCGCGCTCTAGAACACCTGATTCTGTAAAGACTCCAGGTGGAAGTTCTAGCGGCACACGGCGGATTGCCTGTGGATTTGCAGAACGCATAATCGCATCAGGGCCAAGTGCGAGTTCTTGGACATCCTGCGGAATAGCAATCGGTGCTTGAATAGACTTTTCTGCTGCTTGAATTTGTAAGACAGCAAAGCGAGCACGTGCTAGTTGTACCGCTAGAACATCATCAAATTGACCACGTGCTTCGCCATCTAAAGATGAGCGAACAGCAACACGAGCCATACACTTACCAGTTGGGTTAGGTAAGTTAGATAGAACTAAGTTATTGCGATCTGGTAGGAATACTAAGTCTTGGTCTTTGTCGTGATAACGGACCATTGTGATATATGGGCTACCCATTGTGAATGCCATCTTAGGCATAATTTGGGAAGCAAACTCTGGATACTGCGCTGATAAAGTCTCAGCGTCAGTTTGAATTGTTTGAGTAAGTGATGTGCAACGACCAAATCTGTCAATCTCAGGATAGACACCAAATGGGTTGAGCAAGCGGATACGAGGATTGTTTGTCTCGTAATCCATCTCAACCATTGCTGGGAGCATTCCGTAGGTGTTGAACCAGTCAGCACCGTTATACATTTGAATCTGCAACTCAGACATAGAGACGTAATAGTTAGCGATACGAGTTCTGGTATCTGCAGCCTTGCGTGCTGAGTCTGAAACCATATTGGTAGCAGCGCAGTTGAATGATGGAAGTGGTGCCATAACCTCTGCTAGGTCACGAGCAGCAACATCTACGAAGTTAGCAACAAGAGGCTTTGGGTAATCTTCTGAGAACATCGCAGGGTAAACCTTGCTGATGTCTCCTTGACGTACTGATAGCACGTCGCGCATACGCTGGTCGCGGGCAGAGTACTTCGTCTGTAGACGAGCAACCTTTGCGACTACCTCTTTGACTGATAACATCTAAATTCCTAACTAAGGGGAAAGTTACTTCTTTTTTGCTTTTGGAGCAGACTTTTTAGCGCCACCAGTTAGAGCACGACCTACTTTTGCTTGTTGTGCCTTAGCCTTAGCACGCTTTGTTACTCCTGCAGCGCGAGCAGCGCTACGCTCTAGTTCAGCAGCACGTTGATTCTGCATAAGAAGAGCAGCCTTTGATTCTGCTTTTGTTGGGTAACGACCAAAAATCTTTTCTGCGCCACTTGCTTTTTTGCCGCGAGAAAGATTCATAGCGGTTTCCTGTAAAGCATATTCTGCTTCTGCCCAATTCTTTTTTGTTCTTGGCTTTTGTCCAGCAAAGTCTCTGGCTCTACTTGCTTTGCTCTGCACTTCGCTAACTCTTTGTTTCTTTACTTTTGGCATAATGTCTCCTATATGAACTGGCGTTCTTGTTCTGCGAGTAGATTGTCAATGTTGACGACCATCCTCTTGCCCCGTTCATAACGGGACAAAAATGGATTCTTCATATGATGTGCTGCGTGAATTCCGTTGTTGAGCCACTCACGTGCTCTAATCTCACAGAACCACAAGGCCATCACCATATCGGTCTTACCCTTGGTCGTAGGTGACCAGGTAATAAGTTGTTCTATGAGGCTCTTGATATTTTCTGTTTGGTCACTTGGCAGATGAATCAGATTATCTCTGTGATGCTTTCCATCTTGCTGTTTGGTACCAAAGAGTGTGGACATAGATGCCACACCAAAGCCTGCATCCCACTTGTTATTGCCAGTGTGGTGCTCTCTTAGTACAACTCCCTTGGATGCAAGGAACTGTCTAATTCCTTCATCTTGCGTGAGAAAAGATTGAAAGGCGTTACGCTCCACGATCCATTCCGATGGTGCATATACGTGAGTCCAATCGGTAATGAGCTGTCTGATTTGTGCAGGCGTAGGACGCGTAATCTTGATAGCGTCCACAATGTAGCGCTTATGAGAAACCCTATCAACTGCATAACATACCGCCGCTGTGTCTCCGACCATTGCTGGGTCGAGTCCACAAACAAAACTGAAACCGTTGAGGTCTTTGGGATGACCTGGACTGCTAGGCACCAGACGACCTGCTTTTCGCATTCCATCAATGGAGCCTTTCACACATACAGGGTCAAAGATTGCATCATCGGATATATCTTGCTGTTGATAAACCAAGGCCCAGGTAGAGGCATCCATAGCCTGACGCTCGTTATATAAGTTGCGTCCATTCCAGCGGGGATATAGCCCTTCTTCAGTCTTTTCAGATTCTTCTTGACCATCAAAGGGTTGATCTGAATAAGGCCACAAGGTAACCCACTTATCGGGGTCCTCATTTGATTCCAGCAGAGCTGGCATTGCTAAGTATGTCCACGGAACTAAGCCGCCAGGGTATCTATCGGCAGAGCGTAGCTCTTTGTATAAATCTACCGCTGATACGCGGGTACCGATAACGATGAGCTTACCTGTCGGGTTGAGACGGGAGCGTACATCTTGGGTGAGCCACTTGATTTGTCGTTCAAAGTCATTTGCGTTAGAAAGAGTAACTGCGTCGTCTATAAGAATCATATCGGCACGCTTACCGTAAATCTGACCGCCGATACCTACGGCTTCAATGTTGGGGTCTTTCTCAGATGACTCTCTGAGTTCATCACCGAAGGTAACACGGGTAGCCTGCCAAGAGGCTGTTTTAGATTTGAACCCAACCCCAGCGGCATATGCCTGCTGTAGTTCTTCGTACATTGGATGCGTCAGTCGCTGCTTGATAGCATAAAGGAAGTCTGCGGCCAGACGCTGGGTTTGGGAAACTATGAGAACTCTGAAGTTCGGGTTATTGACAATCTTCCAGGTTACGTAGTCAACGGTGACCGTCATTGACTTGGCGTGATTCGGTGGGATGTTGATAAGGATGCGGTTATTAGCCAAGCCCTTTTCGTACTTCATCGAAGGATGAAGCCAGGAGGGGTCTCTGCCTTCTATAACATCTATCAGGTTCTGCTGATGACCAAAGGTCTTAGACTTGAGGAACCGTTCTCTAAACTCTGCAAAGGTAATATCATTGAGGGTTTGTTCTATGAAGGAGGAACCGCGTAGGCCTAGCCTAGTTCTGTCTACCTTGTCCTTCCAGGCAGGGTCAGTACGGCGGTAATACTCATAAGACTTGTAGGATCTACCAGCGGAGGCTACAGCTTGCTCTACTGTCATACCTTCTGCGATAGCAGAGAGGATAACTCGCTTGGCTATCTCTGCTGTATTTTCTGGCATTACTTCTTCTTCTTTTTGTTCTTACCCTTTTCGCTGGCAATGACTGCGGTAGTAGCAGCACCTTTAGCGTAGGCTCCTGCTGCTTTGCCTTTTTCACGAACTACTCGACCTGTAGTCAAGGTAGCCTGTTGTTTAGGAGTAAGCTCTTTGGTCTTGTACTCAACCTTGACCTTGGTTCCCTTGATAGGGGAGTTAGG
>Ga0315901_10007236_pt1 | contig 13138 bp, 9 predicted proteins | sample LakEriMetagenome_10_FD_203761 | JGI IMG/M metagenome (GOLD analysis project Ga0315901, IMG submission 203761) | Freshwater fungal communities from buoy surface, Lake Erie, Ohio, United States - Buoy 2 MA116 | ecosystem: Environmental > Aquatic > Freshwater > Lake | place: USA: Lake Erie, Ohio... | reverse complement strand
CTGGAATCCCGAAGCCTCGCGGAGCGGCGGCAAGATCTGGAAAAGGTTTTGACAATAAATCCTGAGCGATCGGATGCCATGCGCTTGCTGGTGGAATTGCAGACCGAGGCACGTCGGACCAAACAAAGCGATCCCGCGATTCAGATGAAGCCGGAGGAGGTGTTTTCGATGCTGGATCGCATCGATCAGCTGAGCAAGGAGCGACCGACGGAGAACGCTCTGCTGCGGGGCAACTTTCTCGCGCAGGCGGAAGGAGCCGCCTCGGCGGCTGCCTATTGGAACAGCCAAGTGGATTCGGTGGAACGCCCCATTCTGGTCCTGAGCGCCTTGCTGGAACTCTCATTGGAACAGAATCAGCTAGCTCAGGCGAAGCAGTATCTTCAGAAGATGATCGAGGCATTTCAGTCCCCCAAGTCGAAGAGGACGCCTCTGGAGCAACAGCAGGAAGGGTGGCTACTGGGGCAGGCGCAGGCGAAGATGGCCTATCGCGACGGAGATATCGGATTGGCGACCAAGTTTCTGGAGGAATCGGGGATTGCAGGAAGCGGCGAGCAGCAGAAATTGCAGTGGCTACGACTGGTGGAAGGTTACGATCAGTTGGGGCAAGAGGAGAAGGCCCTGGAAGCTGCCAAACAAGCCATGTCGCTTGATCCGCAGGATCCACAATGCATACGTCCCTACGCAGATCAGCTGGCCAAGTCTGGGCAGATCCTTCAGGCGATCGAGCAACTGCAGTCGATCAAACAGATGACTGGCTCCGATCACCTGCGGATCGCTGAGTACCTTATCCAGCAAGCCCAGCAATCGGGGCCGGGCGAAGTCGATTGGGCTGGGTTTGATAGGTCCTGCAACATCGCCCAGCAGCTTTTGGCCGAAGCAAACGATTCCATCCCCACCTGGAACGTTGACTTGTTGCAGTTGTCGGCTATCGCACTTCGGAGAAAGTCGGTTTCGCCAGATGTGCTAGAGGCAACTCTTGTGAAACGGTGCAACGAGCTATCGGATGCATTCCCCGATGATTTGGAATGCCAGGAGCGATTGATTATTTTTCTGAAATCCAACGCTCCCTCGGTCGATTCCGAATTGCTCTGGGGCCGACTACAGAAGATCAACCCGGATCATCCTGCGGTGGCCATCCGAAAATTCGAGCGGATGTTGACCGATGGGCAGGCGGGAGCCGAGAAGTTTCTGGAGGACTTCTACGAAAAGCATCCCGATCCTGCAGTCCGCCGCCGAATGATCAGCCATGCGTCTCTCCGCGGTCGCTGGGAAGATGTTGAGAGGTACACCACTGGAGGCCGCAGGAGCAATGAGGTGGACAGTAACGAACTGCTCCAGACCTGCGATTTGCTTTTGCTCGCACCGCCTGATCCGGTCAACGGTAACTCGCCCGAGGATCGAGGGCTTCAGCGACAGCAATGGCTAGATCAGATCGCAAAGTACGAAACAGCTTTGGAGTCAAAAAAAGACTCCGATGGATTCTCATGGCGAGTCGTCCGACTCCGACGCCTCCTGCAGAAGCCCAGTCTATCGGCCGCAGATCTAAAAATCGCAACCGATATGGTGGCTCAGATTGAACAACTCCGTCCCACCTGGACGGGCAACTACGCCATCAAAGCGCGACTGGCAGAAGCCAAAGGTGATGTCGCTCGAGCGATTGATCTGTATGGGATCGCTTGGAGCCGCAGTCAACTCTCAGAAGAGCTGGTCGAACGCTATCTCCTGTTGCTTGCGCAGGCGGGCCGCCAGGAGGAATCGATCAAGGTGATCGACAAACTGAAGCAAACGCCGATCCGTCGTCGTTCCCTGAAGGATCGCATTGCGGAATTGACCGAACAATCCTCAGCGGCCGTTACTACCGAAGCGTATCTCGATTCCCTAATCCAGCTTCAACCGAAAGACGCATCGGTTTACCTTTTGAAACACTATTTCCTCATCGGAGAAGCACGAAATCTAAGTGGCGACAAACGCCTAGCGATGATGCAGGATGCCGATGAATTGCTCGCCAAGGCCGAAGAGCTGGACTTGGGGACTGCCGAGAACGTGCTTGTTGCGTCGATCGCAAGGGCTCATGCGAAAGGAGAAAACGACCAGTCTCTCAGCTTGATCACTCAGCTTCTTTCGAGAACAAACGTCCCGGCAGGACGAAGATTCGATCTGGTTGGCCGATCGATGCGGATGTTGGGACGTACGGAAGATGCCATCGATTACCTCCAGAAGGCGATTGACAATGGAGCCTCGCGGGTTGATCTGGGCCTGGCTGTCGCTCGCGCGCAGGCCGACCTAGGGCAGCAGCAACAAGCGCTCGAGACGTTTCGGAAACTGTCGAAAGACTATCCCGATCAATTGGTTTGCAAACAACGCTTCCTCGAGTACCTGGGGTTCCTCGATACCCCGGAGTCTTGGGAAGAAATTCGGCGGACCCTGAACATCAACCAGCCCGCCTGCAGCGATGTGGATCGATATCTCCTGGGAACCACGGTCCTGGCTTTGGGAGATGACGGCATGGTGGAAGAAGCCATCAAAGCACTCAAAGCTAGCGGGGCAATCAGCGATCCAGAAAACGCAATACAAATTGTGCTCTCCAAGTTGCTGCTACGGCGGGCCAAGCATCTGCGGATCATCAATCGCCCGGAAAGCGAGGTGGCCGAAGCCTACCAGCAGGTCATCGATCGACTGTTTGGGGCAAGCGGTCAGGCAGATCAAGTGGTGGTTCTGGGAACGCAACTGGTGCAGGCCCTCATGACCGATCAACTGCCCGATTTAGCCAATTCTGTCATCGCAAAACTAGGGGGGCTTGCTGATTCGGGAGCCACGGTTGCGAGGTTGCAGGCGAAAATCGATCATTTTCGAAAGCGGCCATCGCGAGAAATTACCGAGGCACTTCGGGTATTCGCCGGTGATGCGACTCAGTCGGTCCAAAGCACCCAGGAGTTGCAGGATCGTTTGGACATTGCCCGTTCCCAACTAGTGTTGGGTGACCCAGTTTTCGGAGAGGAAGCGCTTCGCCGACAGATCGAGTCTTTTCCCGGGATAATCGGAATCTATGGACTGGCTACTAGCACCACCACCAACCAAGAAGTTCTGACGACCGCTAGAAATTTTCTTCGCGGACAGATCAAGGAGAACCCCGGAAGCAGGCAGTTGTCTGCCTACGCCATATTCCTCGCTCGAACCGATCTTTTTGATTCGGAAATTCCCGAACTGGAAGCTGTCATGGAAGCGTCCATCCCGCAACTGGGATCCGATGGGCTTGCCTTGGCCGCCAACCTGGCAGCGATGTTGTCAGCGAAGGGACGTCATAAAGAGGCGGCGGAGGTTCTGACGCAGCAAAGGAAATTCTGGCCGAACGAGCCTTCGCTTGCGAATAATCTAGCGAGTTGCCTTGCGGAAATTCCAGAACGGAGAATTGAGGCCCTCTCGCTGGCCAGCCAGTTCTGCTTCAACGACGAAATCTCCCATTCGGAAGTGCTCGATACCCGAGCCTACGTGCTGATGCGGCAGGGGCAATTCGATGAAGCGATTCGCCTGCTTAGGATTGCCGTATCGATGTCGAACTCCCCCCGAACGCGACTCCATCTGGCTGCAGCTCTGCTCGCCAAAGGCGAGAATCAAGAAGCAGTTCGAATCGCCTCTGGTATCCAGGATGTCGATCTCCTCGGGGAATTGCTGAGTCCTTACGACCGCACTCAATGGCAACAGCTTCAATCCGAGGTTTCGAAAGGTTCCTGATTCCACTGCGGTCCCCAATCCAAACCGTTTGCCGATTGCATTTGTAGCGGCAATCGGAGGTAGAGCATCGATCTGCTGGACCTGATACCACCAGTTTACCAGCGGTATCGGCCGGGTTGGAAATCGACGAACGGTGGGATTGAGGGCTAAAAGCCTCAGAGCCGTCTTGGTCCAGGGCTGCGTGGGCGCTTCTCGGTGGTGCGGGCGGGCCAGTTGGCCCCAAAAGATCGTCAGCCAGTCGGTAGGTCCTGGTCGAGCCCTCGCCATGGGAGGCAATCGCCTCGATTCGATGGGATGAGCGTGCTAGAGTCTGGCACAGGTCGATTCCCAAAAATGCATTTCGGGAATCGACCTCGGGCCACTCAGTCGGCTCCTTGCCGCTCGACCTATGCCGATTCTTTCTGAACGGGCGTCTCTTTGCGATGGCAAAGCGACCCGGTTGCATCGACATCGACCGTGTACTGCGTCCCTTCTTCCTGTTCCGGCAGCTCGTACATCATATCCAGCATCAACTGCTCGATGATCCCTCGCAAGCCGCGAGCTCCAACCGATTTGCTGACCGCCTGCTGAGCGATGCTTCTGAGCGCCTCATCGGTGAAACGAAGCTGACAATTCTCCATCGCAAAAAGAGATTGATATTGCTTGACGAGAGAGTTCTTCGGTTCGGTCAGGACCTTGATCAGTCCGGCCTCGTCGAGAGGAAGCAGTGGAGTGATGACGGGAAGCCTTCCAATCAGCTCGGGGATCATCCCGAACTGAAGGATGTCTTCCGACTGTACCTGAGGCAACAGTTCTTCGGCGGTGCCATCTTCGCGGCGACTGTTGGGTGAACCGAAGCCGAGCGTCTTTCGGCCCAATCGCTTGCGGATGATCTCCTCAATACCGACAAACGTCCCGCCACAGATGAAGAGGATGTTGGTGGTGTCGATCTGAATGTACTGCTGTTCGGGATGTTTGCGGCCACCCTGGGGCGGCACATTGGCTACCGTCCCTTCCAGCATTTTCAGGAGCGCCTGCTGGACCCCTTCCCCGGAGACGTCTCGTGTGATGGAAACGTTTTGGCTCGTCTTTCCGATCTTGTCGATCTCATCGATGTAGAGGATGCCACGCTGCGCCGCCTCGATGTCGAAATCCGCCGCGTGAAGCAACTTCAAGAGGAGGTTCTCGACGTCTTCGCCTACATAGCCGGCTTCGGTTAGGGTGGTGGCGTCACCGATGGCAAAGGGAACGTTTAGCATTTTGGCCAGCGTGCGGGCCAGTAGAGTCTTGCCGGACCCGGTAGGTCCCACCAAGAGAATATTCGACTTCTCGATCTCCACATCCTGATTTCCGGCCCAGTCGGCCGACAGCCTTTTGTAGTGGTTGTGAACCGCCACTGCCAGCGTCCGCTTGGTTGTCGTCTGACCAATCACATACTGATCGAGGTGATCGACGATATCCCGCGGGGTAGGAATGTCGTGAAAAAGCTTCTTGGTAGGTCCTCGGCGACGTTGTTCTTGATCGAGAATCGACTGGCATAGTTCGATGCAGTCGCCGCAGATGTAGACATCTCCCGGCCCTTCGACCAGAGGACCGACATCGCGGTAGCTTTTGCGGCAAAACGAACAGATCGCATTCTTCTTGGTGGGGCCAGCCCCCGATCCGTTGCCTCGCCGCGACGCCATCACATCCTTCCCAGAAGGCATACTAGACTCCTTGAAACGCGGCCTCCGCTTCGCTCACCCAAGCCTCCTCCAGGGAAGCCAGCTGCATGCGAAACCAAATGCCGCTCAACGCGTTGACAGGGAAGCTCGAGGCCACATCGACCCCATCGATGATTCCATCGAAAGGATCCATGCACCGAGGCTTCCCTGACCACGGTTTCGAGCCGTACAACCTTTAGGTGTTTGACATGAATGACGACGGGACCCATCTCCGAGAGGGCCCAGGCCGCTGGGTGGGGATCAGCTTCCGGTAGAAGAGTTCTGCTCCGGAGGTTCCGACCCGCCCAACACCGATTCTATGTTTCGGAATTCCTTGTCGCTAATGTCACCTCGCCGAAGCATTTCCTCGAATTTCTTCTTGTGGTCGGCAGGCGTTTTCCGGTCGTTCTTGGAGAAATCGCGCATCCTTACCACGAACCAGTAGCCTGCAATACACAGAGTAAGAAGAACCAGCAAAGGCGCTATCGGCAGTTCGGTCCACATCACTCATACAATCCGACGTTCTCACGCCAAACACAAACGAATCCCGCCGCTTGCCATGACATCCTAGGCGAGGGGGATATCGAAAGTCCAGAGCTGGAGCCCAGCCGATTTGAAAAAGCAAACGGCCGCAGAGTTTTTTGGGGGCGTGGGAAGCTTGAAGTCGATAAAAAAACCGACGGCTCGCAGGGAGCCGTCGGTCGGAAAAACCGTAGGATCGGAATGCTTCTCCAACGTCAGTCGGGAAGCCGTTTGACCTGCAGATTACGGAAGTGAACTTTGCTGTCTGGATCGTGAGCCTGCAGGGCAAAGGTGCCCCATCCGAGCCGTCTTTCGAAGTCGTCGGAAAAGGGCTTCTTTCCCTCAGGCTCCATGTAGTCCACAAGCGTTTTTCCGTCGACTTTCAGGACGACGTGACGGCCTTCGACAATGATTTCCTGGGTGTACCATTGATCATCCTTGGCTGGAGGTTCCAGCACGTCGACCACCGCATAAATGCCGCTCGATTTCTTCGGGTCCGATTGGGTGATGTTGACTTGGCACTCATAGCCATACTTGGGCCATCCACTTTCCTGATAACGGGTGTGGAAGTAGATTCCTGAGTTGCTGCCTTTGGTGGTCTTCACCTCCGCCTTGAAATGAAAATTCTTGAACGGCTTCTCGTCGCCGACATAAAACAGGTGGCTTCTGGGACCTTTGCAGGTCAGGGTGCCGTCCTCCACCTTCCAGCTTTCTGGGCTTTCATTGGCTTTCCAGCCGGTAAGGGTTTTCCCATCAAACATCGACTTGAATTCCGCGCCGGCGTCTTGAGCGGCGAGCGGATGGAGCGATCCGAAAAGGGCAAATAGGCTGAACACCAACTGGTTGAGTCGCATCGGCAGGTTCCTTGCGAGAGAGGAGGAAAAAGGTTGGAAAAAAAGCCAAGCGCCGAAAGCACTTGGCTTCATGAAATGGAGGGGAGACCGCGTCGGTTACTTCCCTTTGACGTCGCCGCCAGGGAGTTGACCGGCTTTGATTTTATCGCCAAAAAGCGTTCCGTCCTTGGCCTTCATTTCCAGGACTTTCTTGAAGGCGGCTTCGATCTCCTCCTTGCACTTCTCTGGTTCCTTCTTGAACCGATCTGGAGGGAAATCCTTCTTGGTCAGCAGCGTGCCTACGGCGATGCCGTACTCGTTCTTCATCTTCTTGTTCTCGCCATCGATATGGCAAACATTGCATTTTGCCTCTTCGACCAGCTTCACAAAATCCTTGTTCTCATTCCCTTTGGTGTAGGTTTCCTTGAACTGGTCTCCAAACTGCTTGATCGCCCAGGCGGGCGAAGCACTTTGCACGGCCAGAACTCCAACGCAGCAGACCATCAACCATCGTTTCATGAAATTGCTCTCTCCCTTGTCCGTCGAACCTGGGTTCCATCGCGGCCGACAAGAAGAGAGCCGGCGAGTGACCCTGTGAAAACCACTGTAATCTCTCGGCATTCGTCATGGCAAGCACCCGCCGCCGCCCCGGCGTCAGGCCTTGGGATCGGGCACGTCGCCGGGGATGGAGCTGCTGGGACGTCGATCGATCTGCTGGTCTGATGATACCAGCCCCTAGGGAGTTCCAACCCCGTCGCTGCTTCGAGGGATCGGTAGGATCGCCACATCGATTCCAAGATCGACGGAATCCAACAGTTCGAACTCCCTGGGAGCTTTTCTGGCGAAGGAATAGCTTTGGGGAATCCCCGATCGCCATCGAATCCCCTTAGCTAGCTGACGCTGCTCTCGCTCGGCCAACTGCTCCCAGGTCATCTCGCGCACCACCCCTCGTTCACCCGAAGCCTGCACCAGAAGCGAGGTGGCTTGGTCCCAACGGCATTGGCGAAGATCCCAGCCGACCCACGATTCCAGAGGGATGTCTTCCGGAAAGTCTTCCATTTGGATCCAAGGCAATTCCCCTTCGCTCCAGAGAGCCGACCGCTGGATGGCCAGCTGGACCCATGGCAAGGGAGAGCTTGTGAGCATCGTTCGTCCTCCTATCGCGCGGCTGCTGGGCGATGTCAATTTCGCAAATCCGCGGCCGTTCAGCAGGGTCGCTCGATCCATGCGGACTCGAAGCGAGTTCTTTGGATCGCTCCCACCATGAGGGATTTGTAGCTTCAGGATGCGACTGGATACGGCCACCAAAAGATGGCTGGCCTCGACCTGAGCTCCTCCGCCATACCAAGTCAACCAATCGGCATCGCCACGAAAGAAACATCGATCGAGCGTCACCTGGGCTCCCGGTCGCTCGATCTCGCTGCTGGTGGCCGGTGATCGATCTCCCACCTCCAAAAACCCAACCGTCCCTTCATGGGATGGGTGGCGCATGGTGAAGCCGCACTCCCTTGCCACCAGTCGACCCTGGGGGGCGACTTTCAAACCATGGACAGCCCGACCCTCATCGGTCCCTGTGCTGGTCGAGCTGCCAGACCTGTCGGTCCAGTCTCCGATCCAATCCAGGTTCTCTAGGCTTAGCGTCCCTTGCTGGATGGAGATCCACTGGCGGCCTTCCAGTGCGTCGAACGAGTTTCCAGCGGTCGGAGACCATTGCAACAAAGGGCGGTACCCCGCAGCCGGCGCGATTTTCAGATCGCGCCGCATCACCAGAGTTCCACTGCACCGGAGGTTGTTGGTTGCGATTCGAACTTCCTGGATGCTGGCCACTTGGTCGATCCACCAGATCGCTTCTTCCCAACTGCTCACCGAGACCGCTCCCTCGTAGCGTCCCTCCAGTTGGCTTGGGGAAATCAGAATTCGCTCAGGCATCTTCCTCAGCTCGCTGGGCGCTAGCGATGGTTTGGCGGCTGAAAGAGCCGGTCCCTCGAGTGCTGCCGAGTCGCTGGGATCGCCCAGTGGCCGCGGCGGGCCACCGGAATCTGCATCCTCCATTTCCGGCCCAGCGCGTTTTCCTGCCGATGACGGGATCGCTCCTTCCTCCGGAAGCTCCTCATCAGGAGCCTTTAGTTCGGGCACAGTCCCAAGGCCGGGGAAATTGGAGCCGCTGGAGAGGGAAGAGGCTGGGAGGGTGTCTGCTGGCGATGGGACCACCTCCTGGCGATCGATCTTGCCGGCCGCACCTTGGGGACTGGAACGGCTCATCGATGGATCGATGGAATCCGTGCTGCGTCGATCGAACCATTCCATGCTGGCCAGGAGCAGCCCCAGGACTGTGGCGGCTGCTAGCCACGGGAGCACGCTCCAAAGGGTCCTTGGGGCCGGGAGGTCATCGCTCCGAGGCACATTCCCTTCCTGGCCGCGCTGCAGGCCTTCGCGCCTGGACAGCTCATCCAGGTCAGCGATCAGATCGCGTGGTCGCTGGTAGCGCTGCGAGGGCTTCTTGGCCATCAGTCGACTGAGGATGGCAACCAGATCGCCGCTCAAGTCCTTCCGCATCGCGCGCGGATCCGGCGGCTTTTGGCTGCCGTGCTGCAGCAGCTTTTGCAGGGCAGTGCCATCGGCAAAGGGGGGCTGTCCGGTCAGCAGATAGTACCAAGTGCATCCGAGCGAATAGAGGTCGCTGCGGACATCGGCGACACGCGGATCCCGCGCCTGTTCCGGGGAGATGTAGTCGAAGGTCCCCAGCGTCACTCCCGTGGCGGTGATCTCCTGCGGCGTCCCCCCCTGCATGTCGCTCCACCTGGCCAACCCCATATCCACCAGCTTGGCCTGCCCCTGGGGAGTGATGAGGATATTGGAGGGTTTGATGTCGCGGTGGACCACTCCCCGCGCGGCCGCATGCTCGAGCGCTTCAGCGATCTGCCGCAGATAATCGACCGACGCCTGGACGCTCAGCGGTCCTTCGGCCAACACCAAATCCCGCAGGTTGCTCCCTTCGATGAACTCGAAGACGATGTAATTCCACGGAGGCGATTCCCCCACGTCGAAAACGCGAGCGATATTGGGATGATCCAACTTGGCGGCGCTCTGGGCTTCCAGTTGGAATCTCTGCAACGACTCCAGATTCGCCTCCGCTGCCGGCACCACCTTGATGGCGACCGTCCGCTGGAGACGCAAGTCGCGGCCTCGAAAAACCGCCCCCATGCCTCCCCCGCCGATCAGTTGATCCAGCTGAAAGTGCCCTAGCTGCTTCCCCTCCAGAACCCTCGCGAGTTCAGCAATCCCAGCAGCCCGGAAGAAATCACTGGCTCCTGCTGCCGGCTGCTGGCTGATGACGGTCTTGTCCTCACCTCCGGACTTGGCTAGCAGGTCGCTCGAATGCGGCCGTCCATCGGTGGGCTGGCTGGAGTCCTGGCTCATGAAGAACGACCTCCGTTTTCGTTCCTTCGACACCCTGTCGCAGTGACTCTCGCACCTTTGGGACCTGAAGCTTGACGAGCGTCCAACAGGGAAGGGTTCCACCGGATTGCAGGCGGTGCGGTATAAAGAATCGACCACTACGTCGATTGTCGGCCGATATACGATTCCAGGGAAGTCGATCACGATGACTCCCTTTATTTTAACTCAAGGTTCCCCATGGTTCGCGTCCTTTCTTTGGCCGATGCTTCCGAAGTTCCGGAGGGACAGGGGCGAGCCTTCCCGGCTGGGGAGCAGATGATAGCGGTTTTTCGGGAGGGATCGCAGTTTTTTGCGATCGACGATTTCTGTCCGCATCAGGGAGCTTCTCTGGCGTGTGGGTGGCTGGAAGAGGGGGCGGTCGCCTGCCCCTGGCATGCCTGGAAATTTTCCATCCGGACCGGCCAGTGGCTGGACAACCCTCGCCTGAAAGTCGCTACCTACAAGGTGTGGGAGGACGAGGGGAAAATTTGGGTGGAGTTGCCCGAGTCACCATCTTCGGAAAACAGCGAACCACCGCCGTTGTCTCCTTCCGCTGGAAGCGGCGGTTCATGAGCGATCGAGCGGCTGGGGGGACCAGGTAGCGGATTCGCCCGGCGCCAGAAGCTGCGGAATCGACGTCGATCGTTCGCGCACTTGCCTGGCCCACTGAGAGGCATCTTGAGCGATCGGTGGCCAGGTGTTGAAGTGGGAAGGAAACACCCAGCTAGGTTTCAACCACTCGATCGCCTGCAACGAATCTTCCGGACCCATCGTGAACAGATCGCCAATGGGAAGAATGGCCACATCGATCCCCGATCGACTGATCCACTGCATGTCGGAAAAGAGCGCGGTGTCCCCCGCCACGTAGATTCGTCCCTCCGCCAATTCCAGAAGGAAGCCAGCGGGTTGGCCACCATAGGTGCCATCGGGCAGCTCGGAGGAATGATGAGCGATCGTCATCTTGACCCGACCTTCGGGTAATTTCGCCCACCCTCCCAGGTTCATCCCGATCGTCCTGGCAACACCTTGCTTGGAAGTCAGCCAGGTCGCGATTTCGTAGTTGGCGACACAGAGGCTGTCGCATCGCTTGGCGATCGCTGCCGCATCCAGAATGTGGTCGACATGCCCATGGGTGATCAGCACCACGTCGGCATCGACCTGTTCCGGGGAGCAAGGCGCCGTGGGGCTCTGGCTGAGAAAGGGATCGACCAGCACCTTCATGCTACCGGTATCCAGCATCCAGCAGGCATGTCCCAGCCAAGTGATCTTCAGCATCGCTCACCCCTTCCTTCCCAGCAATCGGCTCATGTTTCTCTTATATCCTTCCACCCCAGGTTGGCCGTAGGGGTTGATCCCCATCAGACGACCTTCCACCACAGTCGCCAGCATCATCATTTGTAAAAACTGCCCCAGATGCAATTCATCGATGCAGGGAAGGTGCAGCGTGGTGGTAGGACGGCCTGCATCCCAGAGCGCTTGATTGGTACCCCTCACCGCCGCGTCCAGCAATTCTGGCAGGGTGCGGTCGGCCAAGTCGTTCAGGCGGTCGGCATCGCTGGACCGCTTGCCCACTCGCAGAGGATCAAAATGCGTCTGATCGACGACCACCTGATCGATCACCTTGTCGCGGGTCCCTTCCTCGTGCTGCTGGTGGCGAGAATGCAAGTCGCGGGTGCTGACAATCGTCAGTGGGGTAAAGCCGATTTCCTGTTTCCCCAAGCTTTCGGCCGCCAGTTGGTCGTACCACCAACCGGTCGCCTCCAATGCCTTGCTCCAGACACTGAGCACTCGGGTGTGGATGCCGCGTTGCTGCTGGAGCGCATGATGGACTGCCACCCATTGCAGCACGATGTTCTCTTCCAGCGGGGACTCTTCAAAGTGGCGCGTCATCGCGACGGCACCCCCCAGCAGTTCGATGACATTCAGCCCCAGGAGGGCTGCTGGCACCAGTCCTACCGGCGAGAGAACGGAAAACCTGCCGCCGACGCCGTCGGGTACTTCGAATCGGTCGGTCCACTTTTCTTCCTCAGCCAGCTTTGCCAATTTGCCGCTGGCACCGGTCACCGCCACCACGCGACCGGCAATCCGATGACGATCCCCTTGGCAATGTCGATCGAGCGCTTCAAGGAACTGCCTCAGCGCCACCGCCGTCTCGATGGTGCCACCCGACTTGCTGATCACCACCAGACCCCATTGATCGTCCGGAGCGTCGCCTGGTCCGGAGAGAGACTCGCTTCGCGAGCGAAGCAGATGAAGCAGCCCTTGGGTCGCGTCGTTGTCGAGATTGTTCCCTTCGAAGTAGATGCGAGGCCGCGATCCCCGGTCGCCTCGATCCAGTTCGTTCCAGTACGGCTGACAGCAGGCATCCATCAGCGCCTTGGCACCCATGTACGATCCGCCGATTCCCAGCACCACCACCGCGTCGACTTCCGAATGAAGTCGGTGGGCCATGCGAAACAGCTTCCCCAACTCGCTCTCCCGACGATCCGCTTCGTAGTCTTCCAAAAGTCGCTGCGGCAGCCGCACAAAACCGGCGTCCAACGGCTGCATCGACTCAGGCGTCTCCTTCCGCCCCGCCAATTGCTCCAACTCCTCCCCCAGCATCGCATCGCGGATTTCTGTAAGCCTCGGATAGTACGATTCGATCTGTGACTGCGTCACTCCATGGGCCGGATGGGTGGCACCGGAGTAATCCAGGCGCAAAGGAGTCAGAGTCTTGTGGCGAGGTTTCATGATGAATCGCTTGAAGGAATTTCCAGATGGGGTACATCGGAGCCAAGGGGAGGAAAGCCAGCGAGAAGTTCGATCCCATCAGGCGGCTTGCCCCCGACAGATCCGTCTGCCAACTGACACCTAAATTAGATTGCCTGAGGGCAAGCCGCCAGGGTCCCTCCAAGCCATCGGATCGGCTAGGCAGTCCCGCCAGGAGGT